>Ga0194130_10001152_pt1 | contig 44317 bp, 40 predicted proteins | sample TA2KigsurfametaG_FD_160084 | JGI IMG/M metagenome (GOLD analysis project Ga0194130, IMG submission 160084) | Freshwater microbial communities from Lake Tanganyika, Tanzania - TA2015050 Kigoma 12 surface | ecosystem: Environmental > Aquatic > Freshwater > Lake | place: Tanzania: Lake Tanganyika...
TCCTGTCTTAATATTACAAAAAGTGCATGCACGGGTACAAACATCCCCTAAAATCATAATGGTTGCATGTTTTTTAGCCCAACATTCTCCAATGTTAGGACAGGCAGCTTCTTCACAAACTGTATTGAGCTTGTGAGTGCGCATTAAAGAAACGGTTTCCTGATATTGTTTTGAAACAGGCGCTTTGACGCGAATCCAATCAGGTTTTCTTTGCATGCCGAGTGTCGTCATTTTCTACCTCTTAAAAATGGATTGCTCTGTTATAAGCATCCAGAACCGACTCGTGCATCATTTCAGATAATGTTGGGTGAGGGAAAATAGTGTGAATTAGTTCTGCTTCAGTTGTTTCTAAAGTTTTTGCGATGCCAAATCCTTGGATCAACTCCGTAACTTCAGAGCCAATCATATGGGCTCCCAAAAGAGCGCCAGTTTTTGCATCAAAGAGGGTTTTAACTAATCCTTCCGTTTCTCCTAAGGCTAAAGCTTTTCCATTAGCTTTGTAGGGGAAGCGTCCGATTTTAATTTCATGTCCGGCAGCCTTTGCTTGCGCTTCTGTTAAACCAATGCTTGCGATTTGAGGTAAACTATAAGTACATCCTGGCACGTTATGCGTATTGAGAGGATGGACATTTGGCATTTCAGCAATTTTCTCAATACAAATAATAGCTTCATGGCTTGCCTTATGTGCGAGCCAAGGTGGACCCGCCACATCTCCGATCGCATAAACATGAGGCTCGTCAGTTTGGGACCACTCATTAGTTACAATCTGGCCGCGATTAATTTTAACTTTCGTTTTTTCAAGGCCAAGATTTGCTGTATTTCCTACGATTCCAACAGCTAAAATAACGCGATCAAAAGTTTGTTGTTTGCCCTGGAGAGTTATTGTGACAGAGTTTTTGCCTTTTTCTACCTTTTCAGCAGAGACTCCAAGTAAAAATTTAATCCCTTGTTTCTCAAAAGCTTTTTGAGCAAGGTTTGATATTTCTTCATCTTCTTGGGGCAGAATGCGATTTTGAAGCTCCACCACAGTTACATCTGCTCCAAGGGTACGATAAAAGCTTGCAAATTCAATGCCAATGGCCCCAGATCCAATGATTAAAAGGGATTTTGGGAGAGTCTCTGGAATCATAGCATGACGCGCAGCCCATATGAGGTGACCATCAGGCTCTAAACCTGGCAAGGAGCGCGCGCTGGCACCTGTGGCTAGAATTGTATGTGTCGCTGAAATTTCTTGAGGACCCCCTAATGAATCAACCATAATCTTTCCACTGCCTTTTAAGCGCGCATGGCCTTCAATGACAGTTACTTTATTTTTTTTTAAAAGATGCTTAATGCCTCCTGCCAACTGCTCAGCAATCTTTCTAGAACGATTCACAACTGTTTTTAAATCAACAGTTACAGGTCCAACTTTGAGACCATAATCTGCGGCGTGAGAAATGAGAGTTTTAATTTCAGCTGTTCGCAAAAGAGCTTTTGTAGGGATACATCCCCAATTTAGGCAAACTCCACCTAAATGTTCTTTTTCTATTAAAGCAGTAGAAAATCCTAGTTGGGTTGCTCTGATAGCTGCAACATACCCCCCAGGGCCACCCCCGATGACGACAACATCAAATTTTGTCATATGATCCTTTGTCCTTCAGTTTGTTTCATCTCTTGTTCTTGCTTAGCATATAATATAGGTTATTCCCAAGTGTCTTATTGAATGGTTAAAAATGAAAAATTCTCCTATAGGTTCTCGGCTTCTTGTGGTTGATGATGATCGCCGACTTCGGGAATTGTTAGTTAAATTCTTGAGTGAAAGCGGTTTTCTGGTCTCTTCTGCAGCCAACGCAGCAGAGGCACGCGCATATTTGGCCAGCCAATCAGCAGATCTCATTATTCTCGATATTATGATGCCAGGTGAAGATGGTTTGTCGTTAGCAACAAATCTCATCCAAAAAGAACAGGGAAAGAAAGAAAATAAAATGGGGTCGATTCCCATTTTATTTTTAACAGCACGTGACCAAGTCGATGATCGTATTCATGGACTTGAGATTGGAGCTGATGATTATTTAACTAAACCCTTTGAACCTCGTGAACTCCTTGCCCGCCTTCGAGCAATCTTACGACGCTCTTCCTCCAAAGTTAGTGCTCCTAAGGAGTTAAAATTGGGGGACTATCGATTTAATCTTGAAACAGGGCTTTTGATTAAAGGTGATGATGTTATCTTTTTATCGTCAACCGAATTGGTTTTATTAAAAATTCTTGCTCAAAGTCCACATAAGCCTTTTTCTCGTGAAGATTTAGCTCAACGTATAGGTCACAGAGTCAGTGAGCGGACCATTGATGTCCAAATTACGCGTTTGCGGAGGAAAATTGGAGATGATTCTCGTCAACCGCGTTATTTGCAAACGGTGCGCCACATTGGGTATGTTCTGTCCCCTGATTAAGGCGGTTTCTCAACCTTTTTACGTTGAGAAGTGTAGTAGAAGAGTTTATAGCTTTACAGGCACAAGTCTTAATGTTGTTATTAGTGAATAGACATTAGTCCCTTAAATTTGTTCTCTCGAGGTGCCATGAAACACATGTATTTGATTGCTCCTTCAGGCTCATTTCCCCATGAGATGGTGGATTTAACCCGCCTGTATTTTGAATCCTTGGGGAGGAAAATAACAGTTCCAAAAGATATATTAGGAGAAGACCTCCTTTGTGCAAATTCGGATGAAATGCGCTTTAAATATTTGAAAGAGGCGCTGATTTCTGAGGCAGATGAGATTATGATGATAAGGGGTGGGTATGGTTTAACGCGCCTTATGCCTATGCTTCTTAAATTGTCAAAACCAGAAAAAAAGAAAATATTCTATGGCATAAGCGATGGAACAGCACTTCATATATTTTTAAATCAAGTGTGGGATTGGCCCTCCATTCATGGTCCTGTTGGTGCGCAGTTTGTTAAACAAAGTGTTGATCGAGATTCTATTGAACGTACAGTGCGTATATTTGATGAAGGTCTTTCAGCATATTTATTACCCCCTTTAATTCCTTTAAACTCAGCAGGTGCAAGCAAAGCGAGCATTTTGGGAAAAGTTGTGGGGGGCAATCTCTCCCTTATTCAAACATCTATTGGTACTCCATGGCAATTAAAGGGGGAAAATAAAATTGTTTTTTTCGAGGATGTTAATGAACGTGGATATCACATTGACCGAATACTCTCACACCTTGAACAAGCACAGCTTTTTGTTGGGGTAAGAGCTGTCTTATTCGGAGATTTTGTTAAGGGAGAGGAATCGGACGGGTCTTCGCTTGTTTGGGATGTTATCCAACGATTTGCCCACTCTATGTCCTTCCCTGTTTATAGGTTAAGAGGCTGTGGTCATGGTGTACAAAATTATCCCCTTCCATTTAATTATGAATTGGATCTTACAATCCAAGCTAAGGACGGCGCAGAAAGATCATTTCGTTGATGGCTGATTGTGTCAGAATTGGATGTTGATTAAAACGAATAAAATCACGAAAAATTTTAATGTTTTCTTCATAGTTTTCTCGGCCTGTTGATACTTCAAGGTTAAAGCTTAAATACTTGCGGCGCATAATTTGAGAAAGTTCAAGTTCAATGCAGAAGGAACCGCAATCATAGCAGGAAATGTTATAAACGCCTCCAATGATTTGTTCACCCCTTTCTTTTAAGAATTTATTACAAATTGGACAGTTTAGAAGCATTTTTCTCCCCATTTAATGCTTTCTCCTTTATGATTATGCAAAAGTTTGTTTTAAGGAGGGGTTAATTGAAGCTTTTATTTATTACATCTAGTCGAATAGGGGATGCAGTCATTTCCACTGGGGTATTAAACCATTTGGTTAGCCTCCATCCAGGGATTGAAGTAACTGTTGCAGCAGCGCCCCTTACGTTGCCATTGTTCGAGGCTGTTCCTGGGTTGGCTCAATTAATACCCATCAACAAAAAATCTTTAAGCCGCCATTGGATTAACCTTTGGAAGGTATGCCGTACAAAGAAATGGGATATTATTTTAGATATTAGAGGTTCACTTGTATCATATTTTTTGCCAACAAAAAAACGGTTTGTTTGGAAGTCTATGCGCACTTCAGATCATCGCGTCGATCAATTAGGGCGATTGATTCAAAAAGTGCCGCCCCCACCCCCGCATGTTTGGCTGGGCACAAACCATCTTCAAAGAGCGCAATCTTTGATTTCTTCGTCTATACCGGTTTTGGCCCTTGCACCTGCTGCAAATTGGATTGGTAAGCAATGGCCTGCGGACTATTTTATTGAATTGATTGAACAATTTTTGAAACACAATGCTGCCCAGATCGCTATATTTGGAGCACCCCAAGAACGTTCGATGATTCAACCAATTATAAACACGATTCCTAAGGATAAGTGTTATGATCTTGTTGGAAATCTTTCTCTTCTTGAGATTGCAGCCTGCTTAAAGCAATGCCATGTTTTTCTGGGAAATGACTCAGGGCTGATGCATATGGCAGCCGCTGTGGGAACACCTACTATTGGATTATTTGGGCCCTCAGATGATCGTATGTATGCTCCATACTGCCCTCCTGAAAACCCGGTCAATCATGTTATTCGTATTCCAGAATCCCTCGAGGATTTAAAAAAAATACCTGGTTTTGCCTTTAATGCTCCCCGAACATTTATGGAAAATTTAAAGCCTGACACTGTGCTGCAGGTACTTAATAAAGTTTGGAAAAAGCACGTATCTCATTAAAGCAATGTATAAAATTTTCATGTGGGTGTCTGTATTTCTAATAAATTCTTGATTTTTCTAAAATCACAAGGCTATAGTGGGTGTCGAACTCATAAAATTAAATAAAATGAGTCCCCTTGCCCGCAGGATGTGGGCTGTAGCTTGAATGTCCAAGCTATCAACCGTAAGGAGGAAGTATGAATTTTTATGAAACTGTTTTTATTGCTCGCCAAGACTTAACAAACGCTCAAGTTGAAGCATTGGCAAATATCTTTACCCAAATTATCAAAAGCCAAGGTGGAGAAGTAAGCAAGACTGAATTTTGTGGCTTGCGCAACTTAGCTTATAAAATTAAGAAAAATAAAAAAGGGCATTATGTTCTGATGAATATTTCATCGGCGCCAGCTGCTATAGGCGAAATGGAGCGTCAGATGAAACTCAATGAAGATATTTTACGCCATTTAACAGTGCGCGTTGAAGCACTAGACCCTAATCCTTCAAAATTAATGCAACGTTCGTATAATGATGACCGTTCTCGTGGATTTGAGGAGGAGCAAGACGAAATGCTCATAGATGTCCACCCATCTACCGATAAGCCATTTCGCCCAAGATACCAAATGGAAACTGAAGATGAAGGAGAATTAGCATGAGTCATGATTCAATGAATGATGATATGGGTGACCAAGGAGGTCCTGTTCGTCGCCAATTCTTCCGTCGTCGGAAAACGTGCCCTTTTTCAGGTGAAAACGCTCTGGCCATAGATTACAAAGATGTAAGATTGCTTGGGCGATTTGTTTCTGAACGTGGCAAAATCATTCCAAGCCGCATTAGTGCTGTATCAATGAAAAAACAACGAGAATTGACTACCGCAATCAAGCGGGCTCGTTTTTTAGCTTTGATGCCGTATGTCACAGAATAATCTCTAGGCATATTAAAAAAATATTCTTCTTCCTAGATAAAGGGGGAGACCTGAGGCTTCAGCCATAGTATACTCAAATTATCTATGACGTGAAAATTTGGGGATTTTAAAATAATGAGAGTGACCGGTATCAGAATGGGAATGATATGAGCATAAATCATGTTCGCCGTCTTGACCCGGCTTTCATTTCTGTTTTTGCAGGTGCCTTAGCTGCGGGTTTTGCACTTTTCCCTGTTCATTATCATATTATATCTTTTATGGTGAATTACTTTGCGCCCCTTCCACTTTATTTCGTTGGGCTAGGATGGGGCATTTCCAAGTTGGTCCTGGCAGCAGGAGTTGCTTTTGGACTAAGCACGATTGCTTCAGGTGTAAGTTCAAGCCTTGTTTTCTCCTTAACAACTCTTGTCCCTGTCTTTCTCATCAGTTATAGAGTAAAAAAGGGGGATCCTGCAGGATATATTGTATCTTGGGTGGTTGGATTTAGCGTTGCAACTTTTCTTGCTGTAATGCTTATTTTATCAGCTCAGTCCATCAATATCTTAGAACTTTTGCAATCATGGTTTGCTTTCTTTGCCAAAGATCAATCTCTTAAAAACATGCAGGGACAGATTATGAATATATTGCCTGGTATTTCGTCAATTTCCTGGACAATGATGTGCTTAGTGAATGCTTCTTTGGCTCAGAGATTTTTGGGAAGACTCCGTATTTCGGAGCGTGGCTACCCCTTGCCGGGAGATACGCGGTTGTATGAAAATTGGGATATTGTTTTAGCTTTTTGTATAGTACTTATGTTGACAAATTCACCATTGTTGGTTTTTATTGGAAAAAATATAGCGCTCATGAGTTGTATCCCTATATTTTTGGTAGGGCTCAAGGCTGTATATGGGTGGTTGGAACAATTTGAAAATCCTAAACTCTGGTTGATGGGGGTCGTATTCATGTCGATTTTCCTTGTATGGCCGGGCATAATTATAGTAATATTTGGGGTTTTAGAGCCAACATTTCATCTTTACAAAAGATGGACACCTCATAATAAGACGGATGCATAAAGGTTGGAGAAAGTTAAGGGAGATTTTAAATGCAGGTTATCTTGCTGGAAAGAGTTGAAAAATTAGGACAAATGGGTCAGGTAGTTAATGTAAAAGCCGGCTATGCTCGCAATTATCTTCTGCCTAAAAAGAAAGCCCTCCGAGCTACAAAACAAAACATAAGCTTTTTTGAAAACAAGCGAGTTGAATTTGAGGCCAACAATCTTAATCGTAAATCAGAAGCCCAAGTGGTTGCAGATAAAATGGAAGGCGTGATGATTAGCTTAATTCGCCAAGCCAGTGAAATGGGGAATCTTTATGGTTCTGTTAGACCAGCGGATGTTGCTCAATGTTTAGGAGAAGCCGGATTTAAAGTTTCTCGTAGCCAAATACAAATTGAAACACCCATTAAATTTTTAGGAATGTATCAGGTGCGTGTTCTTTTACATCCTGAAATTTCTGTTTATGTAAAAGTTAATGTTGCGCAATCAGAAGAAGAAGCCGCTGTTCAGGCAGCAGGTGGTAAGACCACAGGTGAAGAGTCTTCTGCTAGCCCAATTACAGAAGAGGCCCCTGCATATAAAAAAAATGCGTCGCCTCGTAAAAGTACTGATTCCCCTAAAAGGACAAGGGCTAAAAAGGGTGACAATGCTAATATTGATGATGAGGCTCCTTCAGAGGAATAAGATTTAAGGACATATTAAAAGGTTCTTTCTTCTCAAAGGTGTTCTTTGCTTAATGACTAGGTTGGGCAAAATTTTATATTAAAAAAGAAAATTTGATGACCAAACCGACTGTTGTTACCCAAATAATTGAAGATAGTGAAGGAATGCGCCTTGATCGATGGCTACGTAAACAGTATCCTCCACTCACCCAAGGTATGATCGAAAAATTATTACGCCAGGGAAAAATTCGTCTTAATGGGAAAAAGGAAAAGGCAAGTGCACGAATTTCTGTTGGCCAAGTTGTCCAAGTTCCCGATTATTTAAGTTCTATAACCCATCATCCAACTCAATTAAAAGATAAAACAGAGGTCGTCCTTACTGCTAACGATATCCTTCTCATTGAATCAATGACCTTATGGGAGGATGAGGATATTTTAGTTCTCAATAAGCCAGCAGGACTTGCGAGCCAAGGAGGAAGCAAGACACTCCGTCATTTAGATGGGCTCCTTACCGCTTATGGAAAAATAAAAAAGATGAAATTTCATATTGTTCATCGATTAGATAAAGATACCAGTGGCGTTTTTGTTTTGGCCAAAAAAAGTAATGTGGCAGCCTTTTTAGGAGAAGCTTTTCGCACGAGCAGCATTAAGAAAACATATTGGGCTATTGTTATAGGTCAACCAAAACCGGGGCAAGGCATCATTAATGCTCCTCTTTTGAAAGGAGGGAGCGGTAATCAAGAAAGGATGGCAGTCAGTAAGGATGGAAAACCATCCATCACACATTATCGAACAGTTAAAGGCTTAAGAAAAAGAGGTATTACGCAATTCTCTTGGCTTGAGTTATCTCCTGAAACCGGGCGCACGCACCAATTACGAGTCCACACAGCCCATATTGGACACCCCATCTTAGGGGATGGTAAATATGGGGGGTACCTGGCCACTGAATATAGTCGATCGATGCATCTTCATGCGCGATCTATCACGCTTCCAGACTTTCAGACTGGAGCATCCTTAACATTTGCAGCCCCTCCACCGCCGCATATGGAAGAAACCTTAAACGCATTTGCAGTGGATTGGAAAAATCAAAATTAAGTCATAGGTGAAAAAAAGGAATGACCATGTAGCTTCCCTTTAGAAAGCTACATGGCGTTTTCATACTTATTTTGCAGACTTTAGGCGGTAACCTATCTGATAGAGGTAATATCCTACACCTAAAAAGACGATGGCACCTACATACGTTGCTGTCTTTTTGAAAGAAGCATCCACAATGGCTAAAGCGTTTGTGCTTTGATACATGACAAAAGGGATAGCGAGGCATATGCCAATGAGAGCTTCACCTGCAATGAGTCCCGATGCAAAGAGCAAACCTTGCCGCTCAACTTTTGCTTCAACTTCTGAAAAGTCCTTGCCAATTTTTTTACGATTCGATTTTAAACGACGTCGCGCCATAAAATTGATGACTCCCCCTATGACGAGAGGCATGATGACATCGATTGGCAAGTAAAGTCCAAGAGCCACGGCCATAACAGATAGACGATAGGTAGCTTTAAGCCGCTTTAATATAATAAGATCGATCAAAGCAATACCTAGTCCAATTCCCATTCCTAAAAATACCAAGGGCCAATCGAGTGTATAGGAAAAGACACCCTTGGCAACAGATGCCATTAACATCGCTTGTGGAGCTGCTAAAGCGTGGGTAGGATCCATACCTGCACGCGGAAAACTCTCTCCTATCCCATAGGCTTGGTATAGTAAGTCTAAAACTGGAGCAATGGCAATAGATCCCGCAATAACACCTATCATGAGAGTTGCCTGTTGTTTCCAAGGAGTTGACCCTAAAATATGTCCAGATTTTAGGTCTTGTAAGTTATCACAACTTAAAGCCGCTGCAGTAGCAACGACGCCTCCAATAAGAATAACACTTGCTGCAAGGCTCAGTGCCTCTGCGGAATTACCAAAGGTAACGTGACTTCCTAAAAGAACCATAAGAGTTGTTGAAACGGCTAAAATGGCAGCAATAGTAATTCCTGAGAGAGGATTAGCTGAAGATCCAACAATTCCTGCCATATAGCCACCAATGGAAGCACAAATAAATCCCACAAGGAGAGAAAGAACCGTGAGTAACAATACAGTTGCCAAGTGCAAATTTTGTGAAATGGGAAGATTTGCTGCAGTTAAAACATTATTGAAAATTATAAAAACAGGAACGGCAAGTACGCAAATACCTAAGACAACATAGGGCATAGGCATATCATATTCCGTCCGAATGACCTTAACTGCTTGACCCATGCGCGATTTTTGAAAAGCAGAAAATGAGGAGGCTATAGCTGTTTTAATTGGGCCAATCAAGGACAATAGTGCATAGAGTCCCCCGAAAATCATTGTGCCAACACCGATGTAGCGTAGCTTGGTAGAACGCACTGCCATTGCCCAATCAAAAGCACTGGCATCTGCGGCTAATCCAAAAGCTTCGGGGGTGCTAAAAAATGTGTATAAAGGAACTGCTGCGAGCCATGCAATAGCCGTACCAATGAGCAAATTAATGGCAACAGACATACCAACGATATAGCCTGCACCGATCATGGAAAGGCTCAAACCGGCACTAAACCCAAAAACAGAGCCTCCAATATTAATCCACCCATGAACAGACTCGCCTATAACATGCAGCCCTGTTTGAGCAAACTTAATGATACTAGCAAAAATTCCGCCATTTATAAGGAAGCCAACACCTGTATTATGCTTTGATCCAACGAGGTCCCCGGCTTTTAATACTTCTGCTGTTGCAACTCCTTCAGGAAACCTTAGCTTCTCATCGATAATAAGTGCCCGACGGAGTGGAATGGAAAAGAGCACGCCCAAGATGCCTCCCACTGCAGCTATAAACGAAATTTGGAGATAATTAAATGTTTGCCAATACCCCATCACAATAAGAGCAGGAATGGTAAAAATGATTCCTCCGGTGACTACGTACCCTGCTGAGGCAATTGTTTGAACAATGTTGTTTTCCAGCACAGTTGGTTTGCGAAAGAGGCGAAGTATAGCCATAGAAATTACAGCAGCAGGGATAGAAGCAGAAATTGTCTGCCCCATTTTTAACCCTAAATATGCTGTTGAGCCGACCAAGATCATTGCCAACATGATACCCAATAGCACAGCTCTAAAACTTGCTTCAGGGATATGTTTTGTGGCTGGGATATAGGGTTGGAAAGCTTGCTTGTTTTTGATAATTGGTGAACTTTTTTTAACGACTTTTCGCTTTAATTTGGCTTGTGGCACGCTTCAACTCCTTTTGTTGCTTATGTCCTTAGACTATAGTGTTGTACTTTATTAAACTTTTATAGAAGATTTTTATAAAATTTACACGCATTAACTTATTTTCAACCATTATTACCACATTCTACCTCATAGAGAGGCACTTTTGATGAAGGGCGACAGTTGGATACAATTCCCACACGCGAACAGATAATCTTGGCTATTCGACGCTTAGTACCCCCCATTATCTGTGGGTTATTATGCATCCTCGTCACTATTGTCATTTATAATATCCCCCGTACATATTTTTCACTCGCTTTAAGTTGTTTCTTCAGTATTTTTATTATTACGCATGCCTTATGGTTACACAAGGCCCTACAAGCTCTGCGCCAAGACATAAAGGAGTCCATAAAATCCTCCAAGCCTGCTCAGTCACCACCGACTCAGTTAGCACCCCGCGAGGAACAACATACTCATGACATCATGATAGAAGCAACATTCTTCCAAAAATTACGGGAGCGGCTCAATATTCCTCATGCAATTTATATTCAAGCACAGAGCTTGCAAAATGATAAAACACAGCTTTTTCTCACAGATGGTTTAATTCCACTTTTGCGAGATAATCAGCTTGAAATTCTGACGCAACCCATAGTCAGTTTACCTCAAAAGAGATTGTCATTCTTTTACTGTGTTCCCTGTGTGACGCTTGAAAGTGGTGCGCTTATAAACTTAAACACCCTTTCTAGTTCTGCTGCAGAGTTACCATCACTACAAGCTCTAGAAAGAATGATTCTATTCCAAACTCTTCAGTTTGTACGACGTCATCATGTCACACATCCTAATCATGGATTTGTATGTCATCTATCTCCGCTCATTTATAAGGATACTCATTGCTTAGAGGAGATTTGTGATTTCTTGCACAAAAGTCATTTTCCATTTCAAGGATTAATTTTTGACGTTTCTGTGGATATTTCTGAATCTGCATTACAAAATCTCTTGCAATTAAGTCATTTTGGCGTGAGATTTATGGGAAATTATCTTCAAAAATCGTTGCCGGAAAACTTGTCAGAATTAATGATACCTTCTGTTGATTTTATAACGTTACCTTACGGTGAGCTTTTGAAATGGCTTAAAAAATACCCACGGCGTCAGAGTTTAGAATCCCTTCAGCAGGTTTTTGAGGCTTCTCCTCAAATTATTGTTTCACAGGTCTCTCAAGAACAAGAATTATACCATAACTTGCCTTTACCATTTGATTTTGCATCTGGCAAAGCATTTGGGTTGGCAAAACCATTTTATCATATTCAGGCGTAATACAAGTGAAAACAAAAATTCTATTCTTCTTTTTTTATTTCTTCTTATTGACACCTTTCGTCCAAGGTATGCTTTCAGACGGAATTCATCAACCAAAAGATTATTTGGATTTTGTTCAAACACAAGAGGCTTTTCGTGCAAGTTGCTATGTCTTTGATCATCGGCGACATATTTTACAATCGGGGGTATTGATCTCACCTGATATTATCATGACAGCCGCGCACGGGTTTGAGGGGAAAGTACATTTAGACAGCATTATTGTTGGATTTGGTGAGTCTGTTACCTTGACATCCGAGCAGAACTACAAAGTAAAAGCCATGCGAACACACCCACGTTATTTTACGACGGAATTTCCTATGCAAGTAAAATATGACTTGGCTTTTATGAAACTGACGACACCGGTAAAAGGAATTAAACCTGTTCCTTTATTTGAAGAAAAGGTTTTTGATCCCATCCCTCCGCTTTATGTCGCAACGTTTGGATCTGCTGATATTCCGCACGGTGTGCCAGTAAATAGGCGGGCTTTTGTGCTTCCAGAGGCAGATGTATTTACCATTATGGGCAGAGATCCCGAAGCTCTTTATGATTATAAAACAGTTATGATGGGCTCTATTTTTTTTGAGCCCAATGATCATTTAAAACCAGTACCAACATATGCGGATGAGCAAAAGGTGAGAACTTATTTTGCTAATAAACAATGGCAAAAGCTCAACAAACCCCCTTATGCCTTAGTGTTGCCTGGGAGTAGTGGTGCCCCTGTTTTTATGAATGTTGAAGAAAATGGATTACCTAAGACGTATGTGTTTGGTATTATACAAAGCTTTTCACACTTATCTTCAACTTCTTTCAAGCACGCCTCGGGACCTAAAGAAACACGACGCATATTGAAGAAGAAATACCATAAAATTTATGGTAGGTATCAATCTATATTCTGTGTCCCCTATAAGCTTTATATGCCCTTGCAAGCTTATAAAAGTACGACCAAAACATATCGAATTTCCCGCCATGTCAAAAACATTTTGATGGACTTGGAAAAGATTGGAACATCGGTGACCAATCCGACAGAATCTAGAAGCAGAAAAGAAAAGTCTTTACACAAACACTAGGCAATAAGCTAACCACCTCACACGAGAATGCAGAATTAATCATCTAGAACCCAAGCATGTATAAGCGAATAGAGTCATGGGCTTGTTCTTTGTCTTGTTCAAAACCGAGCTTTCCATAAAGCATACCAAGTGCTTGCAAATATAAACCTATACGATTTTTCCTAAGTGCCAGTTGCTCAATAAATTCTTTAGTTTGTGTTTTGCTAGCAGTGTATCCATAAAGTCCTTTGTAGAGGCCATCTAGTTTTGTTGTTATGGCCCAAGTATCTTCTTGCTCGATCCACTCCTCAATTAACAATCTTGCCTCCTCAGGATTTTTTTCCCAATACCCCATACCATTATTTAACAGCTCAAACATGGCTACTCTTGCTGCGTGCTTACCCTCTTGGTTCAAGGCTTGCAAAAATGGTAATACTTGATCAGGATCTTTTTTAAATTTATAAATTCCTTTAATAAGGCCTTCAACTTTTGCCTCGATTGGGGAAATAAAACCTTTTTGACTTTTACTCTCTAGAAATTCTTTTGTTTCCTGAGAATGAGTTTTATCGTCATAACCACCATCCTGAAGGCTGTGAATTTTTTTGCCTATCCCCCATTCAATATCTTGTGCGCTTAAGGTATCAAGAAATTGTCTTGCTTCATCAGGATTGCGTTCAAAACAAAAGCCACCAAAGCATAGCTGTCCGAATTTTTGAGATCGAGCCCATTGATTACCATGCTTAATTAAATCTTCAAGAAACTCTCTTGCCGTTTTTAGTCTCGTATTTTCGGAAAATTTTTCATAAACCCCCTGAGCATCGCATATGCAATCATATTTGAACATAATAACGCTCAAATCGCCTGCTAGGATTAACTCATCTAGAAGCCGTAAAGCTTCCTCGGGATTTTTATCGAATCCATACAAGCCATAGGTTAATATTCTAGATTTTTTAAACTTTGCCCATGAGTTGCCTTGGTGAATCAATTTTTCAAGAAAGTGTTTTGCCGCTTCTAGATCTTTTTAAACCCATATATTTCTTCGACGAGCCCTTCAAACATTTTTTCTATTGCCCACTGATCATGTAAACTCACTAAGGTCTCAAGAAGCTCTTTTGCTTCAGAGGGATTTTCCTTAAAGCTATACTCTCCTTCAATGAGGCCCATAGCCAGTGCACCATACCCCAGACATTATTTTGCAGAGCCAAACTTCTCACAAACTGTTCGGCTGCTTGTGGGTTTTCCCTTTAGCCATGACTCCCCTCCCGTAATCCATCAACTTTTCTCTCGCAAGCATTGTCTTCTCTTAAGAGGAAGCCTCTTTCCGTATAGGCTACACATTTCTCTAAGAAAAATTCTTTAAACATAGGGTTGTAACGGATGCGGGGTGATGAAAATAAAAGAGGAAAATGTTGTAGAAAGCTTCGGACCTCATCCTCACTTGATAATGTGTTCATCCTTACTCTTAGGAGGTGCCCCACGACCATGCTTTCGTTCCAATCAATGTTAGAAGCATAATCATTTCTGAAGGGCAATTCTTTCATACTCCATTGTGAAACATTGATGCCTATTGATGTTAAATGTTCCTGGATTTCAGGGTCTACCAATGAACCTTCTTTATCATAGTCATTTGCAGGAGCGCTTGATAAAAATATAGCTGTCTATATGCTAAACATTGTCATTCTTAATGTATGTAAAAGACAATTATTCATATGGTTAAACTCTTATAATATTTTAAATTTGTTAATTAATTTATAACATTTATAAAACTAATTACTTAATTTTTCAAGTGTTTAATAAAGTATACAAATTGCATTTTAGGATAATGCACCAAACAATATTTTTCTGTTGATCTTAAACTATAAATAGGTATGATTCGATTATTCGTTCAACTTTTACCTAAAGTTGAAAGCGAGCCCTTGTGGCGGAATTGGTAGACGCGGCAGACTCAAAATCTGCTGTCCGTAAGGATGTGGGAGTTCGAGTCTCCCCGAGGGCACCAAGAGAGATTAAAAATCAAAGTTACATATTAAAAGTTTATTCGCTTTTGGTGGCTGATAAAAAGGACGTTAGTGCGTAGCCCTTTCACTATATGCCTTTTCAATTTTATGGAGGACGCCTGGGGGAATAGGCGCAGTCTTAATTTTTCTAAGTCTTTCTTTTTCAGCACATACAAAATGAGGTTTATCTTTAAGCTGCTCCTGTTTTTCAAGAGCATTAGCTATCGCGACAACAGCCTTTTGAAATTCGGGAGATTTAATGGTGTCTTCTGCAGCATCTTCCAATGATTGGATGTTTTCGGGGCTCACATCATCAAAATTCTTGTTCTTCACCATAAAGCCCAATCTAAAATATTCAATATTTGGCAAGTCCTTCATTAATTTATCCGTTTGAGCCTGCTGCCCCTCAAGAGCTGTTTCTATGGTAGGTTGCAAGACTTGAGGAATGCTACCGGCCGTTGCTCCTTTTGCTCTATATTCACGATCTTCGGGTAAGATACCGCTTGAAATGGAAATAATAACCATTGGACGCCCAGGATGAAGTAGCTGGATTTTTATCCATCCAATAAGTGTTGGAGACATGGCATATAATCCAGCATCAATAAGAGCCGCTAGCTTTCCTCCCAGTTCAAGTTCCAGAGCTTTAAAATAAACAGGGGCTGCACTGGCGGCACGAATGGCCTGCCATACAAAAACATTATCATCTCTCCACTGGTAGCCTTGCTCGTCTGGTGGCTGACGGTACACAATTTCTTCTTTGTCCTTTTTTATCTCACAAGCATCCATTGTAGAAAAAACCCAAGGTTTGCGACTTCTAATATCGTATGCCAATATCATTAGAGGTAAAATTGTATCAGACATTCGGGTCATTCTATTATTTGAAGTGGTTATTTTTTGAAGTAATTCTTCCCAATTTTTGGCTGTAAATTTGGAGCCTGCCAGACCACCTAATACGCGAAGATCACGAAACGCAGTTCTTGAAAAGGCTGCTCCCAAGATTTCTGGGAGCATTGCCTGTAATTCGTCTAAAGTAAACTTGGGTTCCATGATCGGATGATCAGCCGTATTTGCAAAAAGAGGATCTTTTGGAATAAGGATACCACCAGAATTAGCTGCACCTGCAGAAGTTCCAATAACATAATTGAACATTTGTTGAATAGTAAGTTGACTGATTGGGATCATGGTAGGCATTTGCAGGAAAACTTTCTGAGAAGCCTGCTTTCTTTTTGTAATTTCTAAATTCACTCGATCTTGTAAAGCCTTCAAGATTTTAAATTGTGCATATCCCCTTACAGCTGCTCCATCAATAGAGAGTAATACTAGAGGAGATTTAGCCGCTTCCTTCATGCAATTGGGTGCAGCCTCACTTATCTCTGGGTTTTGAGCACTAGGAGAAGGGAACGAAGGGTGTGGCGGTTTAGGTGGAAGTGCCCTGGCGGCGGGGAGAGGCGGCTTGGCAGCTGGAGCAGGTGTAGATGGACCTTGGCGGAGAGGTGTACCAATCCCGGGGAGTTTGTGACCTGCCAATGGTCCCTTACCCTTATTTGCAGATCCAGGGGGCGGGAGAACGTCTGCTGAATAGGATATTCCCACAAAAGAGATCAATAGGCCTGCGTAAAAACAATAAAAAATACGAAACATAAGAAGCTTCCTACACTATTCCTTTTATTAAAAGTATATGGAAAAGTTCTTAATTAATTATTGAAGACAAAAAAGAGAGGGGAATACCCTCTCTTTTTTAAGAATTTAAGAGTAAATGTTAAGAAGTTTTTGACTCTTTCTTGCGGCGCTCTACAGCGGCGGCTACCTTTTTGGATAAGCCTTTAACGGAAAAGAGCCATAAGACACAAATGATCGCAAATATTGCAAAGGCATAGGGTGCTGTAACAGTAACCTCGCTTGCGTTGCTGCTGATACCTAGTAGAACCAAAAGCATTTGAAGATTACTTTGAACAAAAGCACCGCCCGCTTTACCAGCTCTACCACCAATCACATCAACGGCAGCTTTACCTTTTGTTTTCAGTTCATCATCCAAAGGTATATAAGCCATTTCTTTTGTTGAATCGAATAAAATATATTTTATACCTTTTGAGAAGATAACGATTCCTGCACCTAAGAAGGCTGCAGCAGTTACGGGATTCAATGCCATGGATTGTAGTATGAAATCAACATGCTCTCTGGCAAATATGAAGGCAAAAAATAGGGTGCCCCCAAGAGTGATAACAAGAGGCGTGATGACAGCAGCTGTAAACCAACTGACACGACGTAAAATGTTAGATCCTACAATGAGGCCGAATAGGATGGTAAAGATACCTGTGTAGAAGGAAAAATCACCCATGAAGCCATTGTAGGCACCCTTGTCGCCTGCGAAATACAGATACAATTGGTTTTTCCATTGAGCTTCGATCAAATTGATGGTGATGCCGTAAGACATAATTAAGAGAGCGATGAAACCCAACTCCGGTGAGCTAAAAATGAGCTTTATACTTTCTACCAAGGAAGGCTTTTCTTTTTTCTTCTTAGGGACACCAGCTTCTGCAGGATCAAAGTAGCGCTTGTCAGTTAGTACAGATGTATGCATCCAGCGATAAAGAGCCATCGCAACTAAACCGAATATAACAACAGAACCCATCATTAAATACATGGACATGAGCCATGCTTCTTCCTTGGTAGCATAAAACTGTTGGATATCTTTTGAGCAATATTTCACAAGCTTGCCGGAAAGAATAAGGGCCACGTTGGCAACCACCGCAAATAATCCATAAAAGCGTTTTGATTCAGTCATCCGAACCACATAGTTGGCAAATTGCCAAAACATCAATGCAATCATGGCACTGCCCCAAATCTCGGACAGAACATAGAATAAAGTTAAAGACCAATAGCCGTATAAATCAATAAACCCAACCAAAGTAGGATAAGATGCTTTCATGGCTGCAATGGTTGCTGGGTCTGGATGTACGGCAGCAAGATTCGGATATATAACACAGCCAAAGAAGCCAAAAAATATCAAAAAGGGTATCACAACAGCGTAAAAAACGTTTTCTCGCTTCATAAAATTGGTTAGTTTTGCATATAAAATGACAAACAAAATAGCAGCAGGTGTTACACAATACAATTTTATAAAAGGAATAAGACCAGAGCCTTTAGCGGCATCTACGATAATTGTATCTTTTGTATCCCGCAAAAGAGTGTAATTGAATAAGATGCAGAACATAATAAAAGCAAGGGGTAAGAACTTTTTTAGTTCTTCATTATGAATGGGCCAAAGGGCAGCGCGCCATCCGGTAAATTCTGGTTGATTAGCCTTTTTATCGCTCATTTTAACTTTAATCCTTCTTTGTTAATACCAGTGTCGTATTGTTGACCAAACCTGTTTCTTCTAAAAAGAAAAAACACATTAAAATAATATAAAAAATAATTATTATTTTTATTAGAAAAACACAACTTCCACCTGCTTAATAATCGCTCATGCGATTTATTAATTAAGTGTTACTTCTTTATCTCTCATCTACCACAAAACAGGTGTGTTGCACAAGCTTATTTTAGGTAAATCATGTATTTAAGAAAAATTAGGCAGCTTCTTGGTCTGCCAAAGCAGAGATTGTTCTCGCAACAAGGCGTATTTCACTCCGCAGTTCTTGAACACCTCGGGCACGACCTTCAATAAGTTCTTCAAGCAATCTTAAGGCTGTAGCGTCTAAATTACGTAAATATTGTTTAATTCCCTCGTCAGCGCCTTGAAACGCAGGTGTTGCTGTAAGAGTTGTAAGATATTCTAATTGCTTTTGCAAATCCACATGTCCTTGTGCCATTTTCTTGAGCAAGACTTGTTGAGAAACTAATTGTTCAGTGAGAACTGATATTTTTTCACCCACATCATTCAAGGAGTGTAAAACGTTTGAACGATTATCTTCGTTGCGTTGCATGATGTTTTGCAGTTGCGCCATACATTCGGCTGTTTGTTCTAATAAACCGTGCAAGTAGGCTGTTCCACTGGGAGAAGATACCCCACTTCCGAGGTCGCTTGGGGATTTAACTAAGGCTGTTAAATGATTTTCAAGGTAATGATAGAGTGCGCCGGAAGCCTTTGTGACTTGCAGATCAAGAAAACCTAGAATTAAGGAGCCTGCCAATCCAAACATGGAGGTACTAAAAGCAGTTCCCATCCCCATCAAGGGGGCTTGCAAACCTTGCTTTAAAACATGAAATGAGTCTTTAACATTATTTGAATCAACCTCAAGGCCAGTTATAACGCCTGCAATGGCGCCGATTGTTTGTGATAACCCCCAGAAAGTACCAAGCAGGCCTAAAAATATTAAGAGACCAATCAGATATTTTGTAATGTCTCGTGTTTCATCCAAGCGGGTTTCTATACTCGAAAGGACAGAACGTAAGGTGAGAACAGAAAAGGATGTGTGTTGTTGACTTTCGCCTAAAGCAATGGAAAGTGGCAATAAAATCTTAGGGGAAGGGGTGTCAGGAAATCGTTCTTCGCCTCGCTCATATCCTTCAAACCATTTTTGTTCCTGTCTTAGGCTGTATAGGCGATAAAAAGAAAGTGCTATACCAAAGGTGAGGACGGATAATATTGTTGTGTTGAGAGGAAAGTTATTTTTATAAGCTGCTAAAAGAGGGTAGTATAAGACCACAACAACTCCCCCCATAAGAGCCAAAAAGGTCACCATACGAATGAAATAACGATGAATATAATTCACAGGATATGCCCCTTTTAATTGTTATCAACCCTCTTAAAACAAAGCATGCCTTCTGTAAGAAATGCTGCGCGCGAGGTACGAATTAGGATTCCACCAGAGTAAAATCTATTTAAGTTTTTATACCTTTTGTCCGCATCGTAAGTGGGAAGGTCATAATTATTCTTTTCGTAAGGAGAATATACGCTTTATCGCTTAAAGAAAAGCTCAAAATCACTTTTATCTTTTAAATTTCTTTCACAAAGGACGGACTTATTCAAGGGATTTATATTTTTTCAAAAATAAAATTATGTTAAACTTTTATATACACTTTTTGGCGTAATAATAAGGGCAAAGACCCTAATTTTCTTATCTAAAGGGAATATAAGCTTGGCGCTTAAAGAAAAACTCAAAAGAACCTTAAAATTTATTGCCTTCCTCTTATTAATCACGGGAGTGGGGGTAGCTTTCTTTATGTGGCACGAGCCGCTTCCCTCTTCGTCTGCCTTCTTAGGTTATGTGGAAGGAGAATATGTTCGCGTGGCTCCCTCTATGGGGGGTGTTTTGTTGGATCTTCCCATTCACCGCGGAATGAATGTTAGTGCTGGGTCTCCACTGTTTGTTCTTGAACAAGAAAATGAAATTGCTGCGCGTGATGAAGCCCAGCGTCGATACGAGCGTACAAAGTTTAATTTGAAAAACCTTATGGTAGGTAAGCGGCCAGAAGAAATTGATGTTATTAAAGAAATGCTTGCCCAAGCTGAAGCAGATCAGCAATTTAATATTCTCTCCTTGGAACGTCAGGAAAAACTTGTTACAACGAATTCCGCTTCTTTAGAATCCCTTGACCGCGCAAGAACCGCCTACAATCGAGGTAAAGCACGCATTGCTGAGTTAAAATCTCAGTTAGAAGTGGCTCAGCTTCCAGCACGAGAGATGGAAATTAAAGCAGCTGAAATGGAGGCAATGGCAGCTAAAGATGCCTTACGCCAAGCTCAATGGCGGCTTGACCAGAAGTCTGTAAAGTCTGAGGTAGGGGGCATGGTATGTGACACTCTGTATGTTGTGGGGGAATGGGTACAAGCAGGCTCTCCTGTAGCTGTCCTTCTCCCTCCAGAAAACATCAAGGTCCGCTTTTTTGTTCCTCAACCTTGGTTGAATTCCCTTAAGTTGGGGCAAAGAGTCATAATAAAAAGGGAAGGACATATCAGAGATGTGAGCGCTCTCATCACCTATATTTCTCCTGCAGCGGAATATACTCCTCCAATGATATATAGTCGTGAATGGCGCACAAAGCTTATGTATATGGTGGAAGCCAGGCCCGCTGAATATTCTGACACTTTGCATCCTGGCCAACCTGTTGATATTTCGGTTGGTTAAAAATGACCAGCGTATTTGCCATAGATGTTGAGAACTTAACAAAAATATATGCGCATAAAACAGTGGTCCGAAATTTTTCTATCCAGGTAGAATATGGGAAAATTTATGGCTTTTTAGGGCCTAATGGGAGTGGAAAGACAACTACAATACGTATGCTCTGTGGTCTGTTGAAGCCTGATGTTGGAAGTGGAACATGCCTTGGTTTCGATATTCTTAAGGAATCATACAATATTAAATCTAATTCAGGATATATGACTCAACGCTTTAGCTTGTATGGAGATTTGAGTATTTGGGAAAACTTAGATTTTGCGGCGCGCCTCTATGATGTGAAAAGACGCTCTAAAGTCGTCAAAGAAACTATTGAACGCCTAGGATTAGGGGAGCGCCAGAATCAATTAGTAGAACAGCTGTCAGGGGGCTGGAAGCAAAGACTAGCATTGGCGGCCTGTATTTTGCATAAACCAAAGCTTCTATTATTGGATGAGCCAACAGCTGGTGTAGATCCAAAAGCACGCCGAGAATTCTGGGATGAAATTCATCAGTTAGCTAATGAGGGTGTAACGGTTTTACTTAGTACGCATTATACAGATGAAGCGGAAAGGTGCCACAAAATTGCTTACATAGTTTATGGAGATCTCTTAGTTACTGGAACAGTTCAAGAAGTTCTGAATGCTTCTGGTCTGACAACATGGTTGGCAACAGGAGATAAGTGGAGTGAGCTGGCTAAAAAGCTTTCAGGGCAACCTGGTGTTGAGCAAATTACGCCCTTTGGCAACACACTTCATATCAGCGGAAGAAATGCAGATATTTTGGAGATAACCCTTATGCCCTATCAGAAAGACAAGAGTTTTACATGGGTAAAAGGTAAGCCGAATCTCGAAGATGTGTTTGTTCAAGTTATGGAGACTACACGTGGCAGTATCTAGGCTTTCCTTTTCCTCTCTGCGCACTTGGGCGATTTTACGCAAAGAATTTATTCAAATGTGGAGAGATCGAGGCACCTTTGCCATGATGGTTTTTCTCCCAATTATGCAACTCGTATTATTTGGTTTTGCTATTAATTCAGACCCAAAAAATTTACCGGCAGGGGTTTTAAGGGCAGATGATAGTCCTTTTAGCCGAACTATTCTTAAGTCTTTGGAGAATGCTGAGTATTTTAAATTTACGCATATCCTTTCCAGCGAAAAGGAGGCACAGCATCTTCTTGATATAGGTGAGATTCAATTTGTAATTAATGTACCTGAAAATTTTGGACGAAAACTCCAACGTGGCGAACGGCCAGCAATTTTAATACAGGCTGATGCAACGGATCCTTCTGCAATGTCTAATGCCTTAGCAGCCACAGCAGCACTTAATCCGAAGGTTATAGATCGAGATTTGATAGGCCCCTTACAGCCTCTTCAAGGGAAACTCGCCCCCTTTGAAATGCGGGTACATAAGCTTTATAACCCTGAAGCAATCACACAGTATAACATTGTGCCGGGTCTTATTGGAACAATTTTAACACTCACTATGGTTGTGCTTACTTCTGTGGCCGTTACGCGTGAGAAAGAACGGGGTACAATGGAAAATCTTTTAGCGACCCCCGTACGACCTATTGAAGTTATGTTGGGTAAGATTTTACCCTTTATAATTGTTGGGTATCTCCAAGTTCTCGTTGTTCTTGCAGCTGCGAAGTTCATATTCTTTGTTCCTATTGAAGGGAGCCTGACTTTACTCTCCCTTGCTATGATTTTTTTTATCACTGCTAATTTAGCCATTGGGTTTACTTTTTCCACCGTTGCTTCAAATCAACTTCAAGCCATGCAAATGACCACCTTTTTCTTTCTTCCTTCTATTTTGTTATCCGGCTTTATGTATCCATTTAGGGGTATGCCCAATTGGGCACAATCTATAGGCGAATTCTTACCTCTGACCCACTTTTTGCGGATTGTGCGTGGCATATTATTGAAAGGGAATGGGTTAACAGAGATTTGGCCGTCTCTTTGGCCTATTATAATCTTTATGTTTGGTGCAATGGGACTTGCCATGCTCCGGTATAGAGAGACCCTAGATTAAGGTATTTAACCAATAAATAATTAACGAAAAATAAAACATTTTGAGCCTATCATTTCTTAAGAACATCTGTTTGTGAAGGAAAGAAAAGATGGGGGAGTATAAGTTTTCTTGGAGATGTAGAAAGCTCTATGTAGACATATTAGCCAGCTTTTTCTTTATTACCTTTGGTACAACTCTTGCAACCACATGGTATACATACCAATCAAATTCAGAATCTTTAATTCGCTTATCTGAAGATCTTTTGACACATGTGAGTAAGTTTTCCGTTGATAAGGTCATATCTTATCTAAATCAAGCACAGCTTATCACGCACCTGGGCGCAGACATTGCAAAAGATAAATCTCCTGTAAGCAATAAAAATTTACCACTTATTGCCTTTATGGAAGGAATCTTACGCTCATATCCCTATCTTTCTTCCATTTACATTGGAACGGAAGATGGGAAATTCTTACAATTAAAAAGTCTTGATTCCACATCCGCGTATCGCACAGATCCTTCTCGAAAACTTCCGGGTGGGAGCGTCTCTTCTATTCGTTACATAACGCGAGAGGGTGGTACCGCTACAGAGATATGGCAATATCAAGATGCCGAGGGTAAAATTCTTGACCATGAATCCGTACCAAAAGTGATGTATAATCACTTAATTCGGGATTGGTATGTGAGTGTTTCTCAAAGCCGTAGCTCTCAATGGAGTGATGTTTACGTTTTTAGCTCCACGAAAAAGCCTGGTATTACGACAGGCTATCCTCTTATTGATGATCAAGGCGTTTTCTTTGGTGTCATAGCAGTTGATATCGAAATGGGCTCCATCTCTGAGTTCCTTAAGGAGTCTCGGGTATCAAAAGAATATTCAGCCTTCATTTTAACTGAAAAAGAAGAAGTTATTGCCAGCACAGATGAAAATCAAATGGTAAAGGTAGAAGGTGACAAAGTTCGCGCTGCAAATTTGAATGAATTAAGTGATAAGCGCGTTGTATTGGGATATCAAAAATTTAGAAATGAGGGAAAAACTAATTTCACCTTCCAAAAAGACAATATCGATTATATCTCAAGCTTTTCTTTCTTCCCAAAAACTTTCGAAAAGAAATGGTCAATCGGCATTATCGTTCCTCTTAATACCTTTATTGGAAGTATAAAAGATACTCAAAGGAATATTCTCCTCATAACCTTTTTGATCTTTGTTATTTCGGTAGCACTTATTGGATTTATTGCTCGGCGTATTGCGCGGCCAATAATTTCTTTATCAGAGGAAGCCACGCGCATTAAAAATTTTGAACTGGACAATAATCAAGAAGTTGAAACAGATATCTATGAATTACAACTACTCAACAATTCCATTTCTTCTATGAGAATGAGCATGCGGGCTTTCTCAAAGTTTATTCCAAAAGTATTGGTTGCTAAGCTGTTAAGAACCAATCAGACGGTAAAAATTGGTGGTAAACTACGTAGGGTTACTCTTCTCTTTTCAGACGTAGTTAACTTTACCTCAGTATCTGAAACCTACCCACCAGAAAAATTGGTCGTTCACTTGTCAGAATATTTTGAAGAAGTAACCCAAATTATCATGAAGGCGAATGGTACAATTGACAAATATATTGGAGATGCCGTTATGGCCTTCTGGGGGGCCCCCATTGTTGATAAGGACCAGGCGTTAAATGCTTGTCGGGCTGCTCTTTCTCTCCAACATCGTTTATCCCATCTTAATAGGCGTTGGGCCATAGAAGGCAAACCTGTACTAGAAACACGTATTGGAATACATACTGGCAACGTCATTGTTGGTAATATGGGGTCTTCTGATAGAATGAATTATACTGCTCTCGGTGATACAGTTAACTTGGCAGCTCGTTTAGAAGGAGCCAATAAAATGTATCATACACATGTGATTATTAGTGAAGAAGTCTATCTAGAAATTCAAGAACACTGCTTGGTACGCCCCATTGATCTGGTTGCAGTGAAAGGAAAAACCAAAGCAGTTAGAATTTATGAATTGGTAGGGCTTTTCCATGATGATCCGTCGCTCTTGCCAACTGAATTACAAGTGAACTATTGTAAACTCTTCACAAAGGCATTCCAGCTATATATAGAGCGACGTTGGGATGTAGCTATTAATCTTCTTGAGGATATTAAAGATCGATATGGAGATGACTATATGAGTTCTCTTTATCTTGAGAGATGTAATAACTTTAAAGAAAATCCTCCCCCTGAAGATTGGGACGGTGTAATTCATTTAACTGAAAAATAGTTACCTATTTAAGGGTGGCTTAGAAGCAATTGCGTAACATACCTCAAGTAAGCCATCAGATAATCTCGATGATTTTGGGTAATAGGTGCATTTTTCAACCACGAACCCAGCATTGATGAGCCCTTTCTGAAGAGAATCTGAATCAATCATTTGTATATTATTGGGAAGCCGGGATCTTTCTTCAGGTAAGATGTCCCATAAGTTCTCTATTGTTCCCGGCCAAGGAGAACCCTTTAGTTTTTGTTCTTCATAAAGGGGCCTAAGAGGCACCCACTTCTTTTTAAAGGGACTTGGTGAAACAATGTAGACATACCCCCCACTTTTAAGGGATGCGTAAATTTTAGAAAGAGCTGAGGATATTTCCTTATGCGTTAGAAAAATTAAAACACGGGATAATAAAATTCCATCAAAAGTTTCTAAGGGTAAAGTTATTTCATTCGGAAAATGTCCGCATTGTCTTTCAAGTCTTGCTTTATGGGGTAGAGGACAATCTTTTTCTAACTTTTCTAAATGACGCTGATCAAGATCTATAGCTAATACTTTCCCTTTTTTCTTAAGAGCCTCAAGAGAAGCATGACCGTAGGCTGCTCCAATATCTGCAAAGTATCCATTTGTTCTCGCAACGTGTTTTAAAAAGGCTGCTAAAGCTGGATTCGAGTTAAAAAACATATTACCGAAACTATTGAGTGTTGGAATATTTCTCTCACGGCTTGCTTTTTTCATTATACTTATTTGCTCTCCACACTCAAAATTGTTCTTTATAATGTATAATAATATTAAATACTACTGTAAATAGATAAATAAAGTACTTTTTTCTCTATAAAAATAAAATATTTGGGAAAAGATATAAAGATAAATTCTAACTAAGACCCTGCATGGGTTATTAAATAATTTCTCATAGCTTGATTTTCGCGCTGATTATGCCAAAGTGTTTTACTGAAACTACTTCTAACATTCAGAATGCAATCTTCTAATTCATTATAAAGGGTAGAATCAGATAAGATCGTCATTTGAATATGTATGCCTTTTTCAGTTACAACATTAACATCCGCTATGCTGAAATTTTTATAAAGGTCTATCAACCTAGAAGCGTTCTCAGTTACAGTTAAAATCAAACCATCAGCCTTCCGTTGAATACAGAAATTTATCAATGATCTTAATATGTTTAGGTAAAACAGAGTCATAATAGTTCTTTGAAGATAGTCATCCCCTATAACCTTTTCATTGAGAATTTGGCTGTCTATCATTGGAAAATCACAAACTGCCATCGATAAAAGCCTTTCTTCTACCTCGGTATTTTCTTCATTTGAGAGAAAAACATCTTTAAGATCAAGTAGGAGTAAACAGCGCAACTGATGCTGGAAATCTTGTCCCCAAAAGGAGAAAAGGTTGTTTGAGATTTCTTGAAAATCGTCAATAAAGGTCAGTTTGTCGGGTTCTGGCTGCGGAAAGTTCTCATGAAGGGAATGCAGATGTTGATTTAAGACTGCTTTTGTTTTAGGTACCAGCTGCAACATTAAAGATCTCCAAGTTCTTCGTCAGGTGGTTAAATAAAATCTAGTTAACTAACAATATTCTTATCAACTTGCTTACCTATATTTTCAAAATACAAACAATTAGCTATCTTGTTAAATTTTTTTAATTTTTAGTTCGCCTATGACTTTTCTTCTCCATATTTATAAGGCGCCTTGATAAGGAAAGATAAAATTATAAATTATTTATACCAAAATAACAAATATTCTATATAAACTTATCTAATGTTACGTTTTTCGAAACAGCTCTTGTTATTGTCGTATTAAATACGAAACCATTTTCTTTGTAAACAAAAAATATGTCCCAGAAATCTGGCTTGCATGTGAGGAGTCTTTTCAGTATGTTAATGCGCGGTTACCTGATATAGGTATTTATGGCTGATATCTTCAAAAATAATTAAAAATAATTATAAGGATTCAGCGATTCTTGAACGAACATATTCAGTTGAATGGTTACGATTTACCTTTAATGAATGGTAAAAAAATTAATGTATTTTTGTATAAAGCAAAGCTGCGTCAGAGTGTCGCTCGCAGGGGGAGGGCTAAAAAGATGTCTTTATTTTGGACTGCATGAAGTTTGAAAGAACACGTGGATAATAATTTATGGAAATGGATTATTTAAAAATTTTTTATGAGCTTTCTTTGGCAGGAAGTGTCAGAAAGCTATCTGAAATTAAAGGAGTACCGGCTGGGAAAATATCTCGTCAACTTATTTCTTTGGAGCGTGAATTGGGACATACACTTCTTGAAAGAAAGCAGGGAATAGCAGGTATAAAACTAACTCCACAAGGTAAAATACTTTTTGAAGCTCTTCCAGGTATTTTAGGGGCGTTTGACAATGTTAAAACTATGATGTCTTCCGATCCTAATCTTAACCAGGGAGAAATAACAATTCACACAACATCTTCCTTGATTGAAGATTGGATTGTTCCAATGTTATCAAGTTTTTTTGAAACTCATCCCTCAGTACATTTAAACCTTATTAGCCACGACAATTTATTATCAGAAGAAGCTAAGGCAAGGCTTATTTCTATCAGCCCTCAAGGAGAAGAGATAGAGAATGTGATTCAGGTTCCCCTTTTGAATTTTCATGTAGGACTTTGGGCGTCTTCAACATACATTGAAAGATTTGGCTGCCCCAAGGTACAAACAGATTTAAAAAGACATCGATTGCTAGTGTTTGCAAAAGATTTTGATAAAATGACATATCCAAATATTAATTGGCATTTAAAAAATCTTGATATTAAACGTGAAGATCTCATATGTATTAATTCGAGCAGTGCCCTTATTAAGGCTGCGCGTCAAGGAGTTGGTATTATTTCTTTATCATCTGAAGCAATTCAGGCGAGTGGCTATACCTTAGTGAGAATTTTACCCGATTTGCAGGGACCAACAGTTACAATGTGTTTAACGTACCCTTCCTACTTTAAACAGAATAAAATAATAAAATGTGTAGAGGAGTTTTTTAAAGATAATTTTTCTCGGTTTCTTAAAACTAAGCAAAAAAAGTAAATGAAAACAGAATCGAAACAAACCTTTTCTATTGTTGCCGGTCACTTATTTGAACATTATGATATTTCTTTATACGGATTTTTTGCAGTTCTTTTAACGCCAATTTTTTCTCCACAAACATCCCTATATGCTGCGCAAATTGCGAGCTTTGGAGCCTTTGCTGCTGGATTCTTGATGCGTCCTTTAGGAGGTCTCATCTTTGGGTATATTGGAGATCGATATGGAAGGAAACGTGCATTACTTCTGTCCATTAGCCTGGCAGTATTGCCAACTCTTATGATAGGACTTCTTCCTTCTTATGAATACATCGGTCTTATGGCCCCCCTTCTTTTGGTTATTTTTCGCCTTGTACAAGGAATCAGTGTGGGAGGTGAATATTCAGGTGCACTCATTTATGTATTTGAGCATGCTCAACATAGAAAACCAGCTTTTAAAGCAGGTATACTTATTGGGTCTGGCTTTGCCGGAGCTGTTCTAGGAACATTTATTGGGACAGTATGTACGTTGTCTTTTATGCCGTCGTGGGGATGGAGGATTCCTTTTATCTTTGGCGGAATTATGGGCATGATTATTTATTGGCTTCGTAGAAGTATTTGTGAAACACCTTCATTCCAAAGTCTTTCAGAACTTAACAAATCTTCTAAACATCCTCTTCAGCAAGTGTTTTCATTAAATAGGAGAGGGTTTTTGTGTTCAGTTGTCTTTGGGGGAGCGAATCTTGTTCCTCTTTACCTTGCTACTGTATACATGAATGCTTGGTTTGTAGAGTTGGGTTTATCTAAAATGGAAGTTCTGCTCGATAATACAATCGTTTTGTTGTGCTCTGGCCTCCTGATGCCTATAACAGGAGGAATTGCAGATCGATTTGGTGTGCTTAAGATGATGAGAACTTCTCTTTTTACACTTGTTTTATGTTCTTTACCTCTTTATATCCATATTTCAACGCACCCAACACTGGAAAATTACATTATTCTTCAAGCTTTTCTTGTAATTTGTAACGCTTGTATTATTCCCTCTCTTACAAGCTTTTTGCCAACTCTATTTCCCTCGTCGTATCGGTATACAGGAATTTCAGTCAGCTATACGTTGGGGCAAGCCACTCTGGGTGGATTAACGCCGCTTTTGGCGACTCTTCTGACGTCTTTTATAGGTCAAAAATGGGCTCCTGCGTTGCTCTTGTGTCTTTCATCACTTATGTTTTTGATAGGATTAAAGCTGTGTAGAGGCTACGGCTCTTTCAAAGATAAGGCCATAATTACTGATAATTATTCTGATTCTTCTCACTCAAAGTCTGTCGTTAATTTTGATTTTCCTGCTTCATATTCTGAGCGGTTTTTCGATAAGAAGCGATACTGAAGGGAAATGTGCTGACATAGCCGATAGCAACAAGAGTTAATGTTAGCCAAGGTTTGCTGAACAAAGCTGCGGTTGATAAAGCAATGATAACCATAAAGGGAAGAACATATTTATTTGGTATATGCACCTTCTTTAGTGAAAAAGTGGGTATAGCGCTCACCATTAAGAAAGCAACAAAAAACAAAATTAATCCAGAAAAGAAGGGGCTTGATACAAATGAATTAGGCCATTCGAAAGACATTACAACAGGACTGATCGCAAGGGCAGCAGCAGCAGGGGCGGGTGTCCCAGTGAAATAAGCAGCAGACCATGCTGGCGCAGATCCTTCGATGCTTTTTGTATTGAAACGGGCGAGACGTAAGGCCATGCATACACTAAATAACAAGACAAATGCCCATCCAAATCCCTCCCATTGATGTAAGGAAAAGAAATATATTACCAGCGCTGGCGTTACACCAAAGCTAATGAAATCTGACAATGAATCTAATTCTGCCCCAAAACGGCTAGTGCTCCCCAAAAAGCGTGCAAGACGCCCATCTAAGGCATCCAGAACGCCTGCAATAAGAATGGCAACAACACACCATTCCCACCTTTCTAGCAAAGCAAAACGGACGGCGCTTAATCCTGTGCATAAAGCAAGAACAGTAGCAATATTGGGAAGCATTGCTGGTAAGGAATGTCCTTGAAGAGAAGGCTTTCTCAATCGTTTTGGAAGTCGCGGGAGCTTATTTCTTTTAGATTTTATGTAAGAATTTTGATCCAGAGGAATGACATCTTTGTTTTTCCAAGCCATTAATGACAAGTTCCTTCACGGAGGGTTTTTTGAGAGGCTTTTTTTGTGGCTAAATCAGCAATAACTGTTTCTCCACCAATCATTCGTTGCCCTTCAATAATAAGAGGATATATGTTTTGGGGCAAGTAAATATCCATGCGGCTTCCAAAACGGATTACTCCATATACTGAACCGGTTTCTACGGTGTCTCCTTGTCTGGCAGAAGATAAAATACGGCGTGCGATAAGCCCTGCAATTTGAACGACGGCAATTTTTGTGCCGTCCACCATTTGAATAACAAGAGAATTTCGCTCATTATGATCACTGGCTTTATCTGCTGCAGCATTGACGAATTGGCCTGAACGATAAATAGATTTAAGGATGGTGCCACCGATAGGAATACGATTTACATGAACATCGAAAATATTCAAAAAAATGCTAATACGAATGTGAGGAGTATTCCCCATATCAAATTCTGAGGGAGGAGGCATTGTTTTGATAGAGCATACCAGGCCATCCGCCGGACTGACTATTAATCCTTCTTGAGTTGGAGTTACCCGCTTAGGATTGCGGAAAAAGTAAGCACACCAGGCAGTTAAAATAAATCCTAACCAACCAAGGGGTTGGGCTATGTAAAAAAGAGCCAGTGAAAGAGCGGCGAAAGCTCCGATAAAACGCCATCCCTCAGGATGAATCCGTATGGGTAAGAACAAAGACATTATTCTTTTTATCTCCTTAGGTTTTTGTAACCTATTCACACTGCCTTGAAGTTCGAAAAAATTCAAGAGGAGAATAGTAACCTAAGGGCTTAGAAAATAGAAAAAAGCACACAAAATTGGATATAAGCCTTTTAACGTCGTAAGTCGCGCGTTAGTAAGCTTGTCCAAAATCCCTCAAGAGAAGTTAGCATTCCATCGAGTTGAGCTGCTTTTGGAGCATCTATTCCTTCATGCGCAAGAGCCTTTGCATGCATTGTAAACAACTCATCTAAGCGATCATGCAACTTCATGCCTTTTTCTGAGAGTTTAACATGACTAGAGCGGCGATCATGGGTGCTTGGTTCTTGGATTAGATAACCATTTTGAACCATTTTGCGTAAGTTATATGAAACATTCGATCCTAAGTAATACCCACGGTTTGTGAGTTCTCCTACAGTTACTTGCCCTCTTCCTACGTTATAGAGTACAAGACACTGCACGTTGTTAATGTCTCTAATTTTCATCCGATCAAGCTCAATCTTAACTACTTCTAGAAAAAGACGGTGAAGGCGCTCAATCATTACAACTGATTTAAAATAATTTTCCTTCATAATGCACCCCTTAAAAATTTTGGTTTCAATTTAAATTTATCGTTAATTGGTTAAAATTCATTTAAGCTTCATAAAAATATATTCTTTTTTTATGAAAAAACATGTAGACGTTACTACATTAATACAATTCACGAGCCTACCAATGAGCGGTCTAGGTAAATGATTCCCTAATACAAGCCCCATTTAAATTCTCAAATTTTTCAACATTAGGTAGGCGCCTACGCAATAACGAACCAAACTCACACTCTAATTTCTTAAAATTTTTATCAAAATTATTCTTCTGTGAGATATTTAAAAGTCTTTATATCACTTTCTTTATTATTATTCAATAGGATGAGATTGACGCGGGGAGATAACGCTAAAACTTATTAAATTTTAAGGAAATCTATATAGTTTGGAGATTTTCAAGGTAACAGTCTGGGTTCTAACGCAATCAACATACGTAAGACAGAATTGTCATGTAAAGTGAACGCACCCTTTTATTCTTATGCAAGGAATGACAACACTTGTAAATTAATAGAAAATCATGGATGATATTTTCAAAAAATCATTTAGCCAGAAAATCCATAATTTATGCTTATTGCAAAAAAAGTTGACTCTTTTGATCCCTTAAACGTTGCTGCACAAATTGCAGATGATTCCTCTTGGAGTTGGGAAAGGCTTCATCCTGATGAATTAGTCATTGATGTGCCTGGAAGTTGGGGTGAATATAGGTTTCACTTATGCTGGCAACCAGAATCTAGTATATTTTATTTGGCTTGTTTCTTAGATTTAAAATTTCCAGATCCTTTGCCGACAGGTATTTACGAACTATTAGGACTTATAAATCGTCGATTATGGATGGGACATTTTGATTTAATTGAAGATCAATGGATTGTTTTTCGTTATGCCCTGCCTTTGGTTGAAAGAAGAATCAAAAATATTGTGCCTCAAATCGAAGAATTGATTGATACAATCATAGGTGAATGTGAAACTTTCTATCCTGTTTTTGGCGCTCTCCTCTCACACGGTATACAGCCTCAAGATGCTTTACAAATTGGTTTAGTCGATACCATTGGCGAAGCTTAAATTGTGAATATTAATCTCATAAGAATATTCCCATTTCATGTGATACACTAACCTTAAGAAGGGAGAGTAAAATGAAAAAGGCAAAAGTTCTTTTGGTTGGGTGTGGAGTCATGGGAAGTGCTTTAAAGCAGGGGTGGGAACATGCAAAAGCTCCCTTTGACGTCATGGTGATTGAGCCTTCAAATCCTACGTATTTACCAGATATAAAAGCTCTGCCAAAAAATTATGTTCCAGATGTGGTTGTTTTTGCCGTTAAACCACAAAATTTGAAAGAAGTTGTGCCACATTATAAACATTTTATTGAACATAATTGTTTGTTTCTCTCGATTGCTGCAGGGGTTGCTCTTGATACATATCATGCAATTTTAGGAAAAAAGGCACATATTATCCGTGCTATGCCAAACCTTCCTGTTGTCGTAGGTCAAGGAATGGCTGTGCTTGTAACTAAAAGCCAATTAAGCACCCAACACCATGCTCTAGGACAAAGGATTTTTGAAGCCTCTGGGCAAGCTCTTTGGGTAGAAAAAGAAAGTCTGATGGATGTGGTAACAGCCGTGTCAGGAAGCGGCCCAGCATATTTTTTTAGAATGATTGAGTGCTTAGCAGCTGCGGGTGTTGCAGGTGGACTCACACCTGAAATAGCGATGATACTAGCAAGACAAACGGCTGTTGGAGCGGGAGCCATGCTTCAAAATTTACCTGACTCTGTTACGAATCTTCGATTACGCGTAACAAGTCCTGGAGGGACAACAGCCGCTGCATTAAGTACTTTCGATCAAGCAGACGCATTAGCAAAATTAACCCGTACAGCCGTAAAGGCAGCAATTCAAAGAGGACAGGAATTATCTCAATGAATGAACAGGCACTTTGGAAACTGGCAAAAGAAGGGGGGATGGCAGCATTAACTGTTGATAAATTAGCAGAAGAAACAGGACAAAATGTATTATCTTTAAGCCATCTTTACCCTGAACCTGCTTTTATGGTTTTGGTATTAATAGAAGATATTCACGCACAAGCAATGAAAGTATCTCCTGTCTCGACCCAATCTTTCGAAGATCGTTTGATAGAAAGAATAATGGCACATTTGGATACGAGTTTAGAACATCGTGAGATTATACGTCATTTATGGGCAGATATAATGACCATGCCATTAGTGCTTTTAACTTTGCGTCCTTATCTTATGAAAATGGTTGACCATATACTCTGTGACTGTGGTCTTGATAAAAACGATCCTTGGGCTCCATTTCGATTACGAGCTTATTTTACTCTTTTTCTTTATGTTCTGTATGTTTGGATTTATGATGATTCACATCAGCAAGAACAAACGCTTGTAACTTTAGACAAGGGTTTAAAACAATTGCAGGCATTTCCATGGTAAAGGCATTAAAAGTAGATGTCGTCATTATTGGTGGAGGACTCGTTGGGGGGACCCTAGGTATTGCTCTTGCACAGGAAGGGATTTCTGTTGCTGTTATTGATCGAGAATCTCCGGATGAGCTTTTGAAACCAGATTTGGATGGGCGAACCACAGCTGTAACCTATGGATCAAAGCTCTTTTTTGAGCATCTTAATGTTTGGGAAAAGTTTGAACATTCTGCAGAACCAATTTTGACTATACGTGTATTTGAGCGCGATTCTCCTTGGGCAATTTATTATAATCATACAGATGTTGGTAATGTCCCAATGGGTTATATTGTTGAGAATAAGGTGTTACGTCAGGGGATCTTTCAACGTGCCTCAGAGTTAAAGGAACACCTTCATTGGATGGCGCCCCTAGAAGTTATAAAGAAAGAACGTAACCTTAATAAAAATCTCCTATATCTAGCCGATGAAAAAATTATAGAAGCTTCTTTGCTCATTGGTGCTGAGGGCCGTTTTTCTCCGTCGCGGACGGACGCAGGAATTAAGACCTATGGGTGGAAATATCAGCAAATGGCTCTTATCGCGCATGTCTGTCATGAAAAACCGCATGAAGGATCAGCTTGGGAAATCTTTCAACCTCAGGGCCCGTTTGCCATATTGCCATTGCGTAAATGTCCTTCAAAAGGGGAAAATCGCTCAGGCATCGTTTGGACGGGATCTGCTGAGGAAATAAAACGATTAGAACAGTTGGATGATGCGGCAATAACTCACGAATTAGAGGAAATATTTCCCTATTTTGGAAAAATGAGCCTTTCGGGTAAACGGTGGACATATCCTTTATCTGCAATGATTGCAAAAACAATCATAGACCATCGTTTTGCTATTGTGGGAGACGCAGCACATACCATTCATCCTGTTGCAGGCCAAGGGGTAAATTTAGGCTGGCGTGATGTGGAAGTTCTTGCAGAGGTGCTTAAAGGCGCTAAGTCTTTAGGCCTTGATATAGGTACTCAAAGTGTTTTACAGGACTATCAGAGACGTCGGCGCCTTGATACGGCATCCGTTCTTGCACTTTGCGATGGTATGGTTCGTTTGTTCTCCAATGAGTCTAAAATTCTCTCCTTTTTGCGTAATACTGGTCTTGGCATTGTTAATCAACTTCCCCCCTTGAAAAGGCAACTGATGCGCCGTGCTATGGGTATTTAATAATCATAAGTCCTTTGTACCTTGCTCTCTTCAAAGAGACTTTCTATAGTTTCACTTATGAAGCTTCAACTCGATAAATTTCCTCTTATGGGGGATGAAATTACCCAGCATCTCTTTCAAGTTTTTGAAAGTCATACTATTCTTGCGCGGTTCGTTGGAGGATGTGTGCGTGATGCTGTCTTGGGTGTGGGGGCTCATGATATTGATATAGCGGTGCCCCTAGATCCTGATAAAGTAAGCGCTCTTTTATCGCAGGCTCAGATCAAAGTTATTCCTACAGGATATGAGTTTGGAACAGTCACGGCTGTATTTCAAGAACGTGCTTTTCAAATTACATCTCTGAGGCACGATTGGAAAACAGATGGCCGACGTGCCCAGGTTATTTACGGTAAGTCTTGGGAAGAAGATGCAATACGGAGGGATTTTACGATTAATGCTCTCTATGCAGATAGAGATGGGAGTATTCATGATTTTTGTGGAGGCCTTGAGGATCTTAAATTGGGAATTGTCCGATTTGTGGGTGACCCCTATCAACGTATCCAAGAAGATTACTTGCGAATTTTACGCTATTTTCGTTTTTTGGCTTGGTATGGTTCTGGTCCTGTGAATTCAGAAGCAGTCCAGGCATGTAAGGCTTTGGGTCAGGGGCTTAAAGGGTTATCCCGTGAACGGATCGGTCATGAGTTTTTGAAATTGCTTGCAGCTCCAAATCCTTTACCAAGCCTTCTATTGATGGTTGAAACGGGTGTAGCATCTTTTATTATGCCGCAACCTTTAAATATCCAAGCGCTTGAAAATCTTCTCAAATTGGAGGAAAAACCTACAGTTCTTTGTAAACTTGCTGCCCTATCTTTGCCATCAATTGAAGTTAAAGAGCTTGGTAAAAATTTGCGTTTATCCCGTGAACAAAGCCTCTATCTCCATGAGTGCCAGGATCGCTTAAGTAACTATCCAAGTGATGAAAGAACACTCAATCGAAATTTATATAAAGATGGTCTTACCTTGTTTATAGATTTGACTCTCTTAAGCCTGGCTCTCAATCCTATATCCTCTATGTACGAAAGTGTGAAGACATCTAAAAAAGCTACTGAAGAGTGGAACTTTCCATCCTTTCCATTACAAGGAAAAGATCTCATAGAGGAAGGACTAAAACCCGGCCCCCCCGTTGGAGAGCTCCTAAAACAGTGCGAAGAATGGTGGATTGATCAAGGATTCCAGCCAGACAGAGAAGCATGCCTTCACTGGATAAAAAAGAAAATTGCTGATGTTTGATAATTTATTGAGAGCGTCCGTTCGGTAACCACGGGAGGAAGCTTAAGTTATAAATGTTGCCATTGGGACTTTAAATAAGAATAACCGGTAATTAAGGTCAACAAAGCAGCAAGCCACAAAAGAACTTCTCCCACATTACAGACAAAATCCCCCAGGGGCGTCGTATTTCCTATTAAAAGAAGGGAAATGGCCATCATTTGTGCCATGGTTTTCCATTTCGCCAATGCCGTAACAGGCATCGGGATTTGGTTATTACTTAAATACTCACGTAGACCCGAGACAAGAATTTCTCGACATAAAATCACAATTGCTGGGAAGAAAGAGAGAGGTTGGATACGACCAAATCCGACCAACATTAACAGGGTTGACGCAACCAGGAGTTTGTCTGCGACTGGATCCAGAAATTGTCCAAACTTCGATGTTTGAGACCAAAGTCTAGCCACATAACCATCAAGGAAATCTGTCAGGCATCCACAGATGAAAGCCAATGTTGCAATCCATCGTCCAAGGGAGTTCTCTGTGTAAAAGGCCGCAACAATAATAGGAATGAGAGCGATACGACTCAAGGTTAATAAGTTCGGAACGCTCGGCAGTGAGTTAGGATCTTCAAATGTTTTGGAAGATCCAGATGTATGTATTTTTTTTAGTGATCTTTGGGTCATATTATTCTCGATATAATTTCTTTATTATCTTTCATGAAAGTACGCATAGATTTTTTTTGCAACAGATTTATTTATTCCAGTTACTAATTGTAGATCTTGAAGACTTGCGGTTGCAACTCCACGGGCTGAGCCGAAGTGATGTAGAAGAGCTTTTTTTCGGGTAGGTCCGATGCCAGGAATTTCATCAAGTTGGGACCGTATGAGAACCCTGCTTCTTTTTGCTCGGTGGGTTCCAATAGCAAAGCGATGAGCCTCATCCCTTAATCGTTGAAGAAAATGCATCAAGGGGTCATTTTCAGGCAGTGTAAATGTGTCGCGCCCCTCTTGGAAAAATTTTTCTCGGCCTGCATTACGGTCTCGTCCTTTAGCAATACCTACGACGGTTATTCCCTCAACATCAAGTTCTTGAATAACTTTTATGGCAATATTAAGTTGACCCGCCCCTCCGTCAATCAAAATCAAATCAGGCAATGCCCAATCCTTTTTATCCGCCCGAGCAAAGCGGCGGTGGAGTACTTCGCGCATCATTGCATAGTCATCCCCCCCATGAAGAAGGGATTCTGCTCGAATGGAAAATTTACGATATGATTTTTTTTCAAACCCTTGGGGTGTTGCGACCACCATAACGCCATAAGGATGTTTGCCCTGTAAGTGACTGTTGTCATAAATTTCAATACGCTCAGGACGTTTTTTCATTAGAAAGGTTTTGGCAGCTTGATCGAGAAGGATTTCAAATGTAGCAATTTCAGAGAATTTACGACTTAATGCACCACGAGCATTGGTAAGCGCATGATCTATGAGTTCGTGTTTTGCTCCATTTTTGGGAATTTCCCAGGATGTACGACCACCAAATTGCGTTTGAAGGGCCTCACGAATAAGAGAAAGTTGTGTTGGTTTATGGCTTAGTAATACTGTAGGTGCAGGAGCACGATCTTGATAAAACTGTGTTACAAAGGCCTCCATTTGATCTTCAAGAGAGGCATCATTTGTATGTGTTAGAAAAAAAGAGGAGGTTCCTAAATTGCGACCTTGTCTGAAGAAAAAGATTTGTACACATGTTTGTCCTCCTTCACTGGCGATCGCAATAACATCAGCGTCTCTGATTTTGTTTACATTTATGCGTTGGTGGGCTTGAATGCGTGTTAAAAGGCGTAAGCGGTCTCGATATTGTGCAGCGTCTTCATAAGCAAGTTCTCTGCTTGCTTCGTTCATTTTAGAGGCTAAATATTCCTGGATAGATGTGCTTTTCCCATTTAAAAAATCTGTTGCTTGCTTGACAAGGCTTGCATAATCTTTTTTAGAAATTTTATGCGTACAAGGAGCACTGCACCTTTTGATGTGATACTGAAGACATGGGCGCGTCCTCTTTTCAAAAAAACTATCACTGCAGTTACGTATAAGGAATACTTTTTGAAGTAAAATCATTGTTTCTTCAACAGCTGCAACTGAAGCAAATGGGCCAAAGTAATTTCCCTTCACAGTGTGTGGGCCGCGATATTTTTCTAAGCGTGGATAGGGGTGGTCTTGCGTGATGAGGATATAGGGAAAGGATTTATCATCCTTTAATAAAATATTGTAATGTGGTTGAAGCTTTTTAATTAAATTACTTTCTAGGAGGAGTGCTTCAATTTCAGTATGTGTTGTTACAATCTCTAAGGAAACTGTTTCTGCAACCATACGCTGAAGACGATGAGGGAGCTTTGGTGCAAAGGTATACGAAATGACGCGTTTCTTAAGGTCTTTTGCTTTGCCTACATAGACAACCTTGCCTTGATTATTAACCATACGATAAACGCCAGGAGCACTCGGTAAAGTTTTCACAACTTGACGAATAACTTCTATTCCATTTGCGAGTGAAGAAGGAAAATGTGAATGTTCTGTCATGCTCAAAAACCTCACCACAAAAAAGGCAATTTCTTACCGTTGTTTTTGATTCATTATTTCTTTAACAAAAGAAACGACCCGACCCATTTCATCTAGTTTTTTAGGAGACCATTTAGGAAAAGGCCATTGGAAAGGTTTTGCAAATCCTTGGTTGTACAGATCATGGTGAAAGTCGCGAAACTTGGAAGGGGAATGATTAATCTCCCAAATATAAACAGGCTTTCCGGTGAAGCAGGCCTCAGAGGCCATAGAAACAGAGTCTTGAGAGACAATAATTTGATCAGCTAATCCAAGGTAGGCTGGGTAAGGGTTATCTCCTGTACCATCCCACATCTCGTATGATGCTCCCTCCAGAAACTGTTTAAGAACCTTAATGAGAGCAGGGCTGGTTCTACGGGAAGGAGTAATAAAGAAATGTCCACCAATTTTAAGAAGGGCATCAGCTAATGCTTTCATATCGGATTCTTGATAATGATAGCGGCGATTATCACCGCCCAATAAAACGGTAGTAATGGGTGACTGGTATTGGGAAGGGTAAATCTCAGCAGATTCCTTAATATGAGCATCTGTTAAACGATGAAGGGCCCCCAAAACCGATATAACATTTTTTCCTTTTAAACGGTCGTGATGAGGGACAATAACGCAATCAAAATGCTTGGGATTGACATAAGGATTTTGCAAAATAATGGTGAAACACTTTTTATGACGTCGTTGAATTTCCATAGCAGGAGCAATTGAGACGCGTCCTGCCGCAATGAGTAAATCCGGCCAGGGAGGCGTGAGAGGGTCATGCCCTGGTATTTGTGAATGCAAACTTCTTAACCAAAGTTGAGGAGGCAGGATTTTCCAAGGTAAACGAGGCCTCATGGTTTTAAATTGGGGGTTCACACCAAGAGCTTGGGCGATTCCCAAGCATTGACTGTAGGTACCAATTTTTCCATGATCTGCTAAAATCCAAGCATTTTGTGTGCTTATCATCTTTACCCTTTTACTGCTTTGCCGTTTTCCTAAAAGTCCAAGCCTGAAGTCATTTAACACCACTTAACTTATGCGTTACAGGAAAAAATTGTTCAAGAACTAAGTTAGAAAATATCTTTAAAAATAAAGGGATTTTCAAAGTTATTTCAAAGGAGATTGGTAAAAGGTCATACCTTGTTAAGTTGGATCTTATCAAAATGAAACCATTCCTTTATAATATTCTTATTGTTTATCAATCAAAAAAACAGAGTAGGATCCTGCGATGAATCTACAGTTTTTAAGAAAAATAGTTGAGAACAATTCCCTCATTTTAGCATTCATCTTCTTCTCAGCCCCCTTAGAAGCTACTGAACGAAAGTTAAAGCCAGAAATTATTGAATATGAAGTCAGCGGAGCAGGGCACCTCGCAGAAAGAATTGATGAAGAATGCAAACCATTCGCGCCAGAGCACGTGTACATGATTTTTGACTTTCATGGCGTATTAAGTCGTTTTTCGGAGCCTTGTCGATTCTCAAAATTGCCCCGAGGGTCGATGCCAGATTATGTGAGCTATCGATCACGTTGTGGAAATAATGTAGCAATTGCGTCAGGTTCGGAAGAGATTTTTGATGAATTAAGATCCTTTAATTTGGCAGATGTTTTAGAGTTAGGGGGTACAGTAGAGAAGGGCGAGTATGAGGTAGGACAAAATAAGTGCGCCTATTACAAGTGTGGAAAGGTGGCATCCTTTAGGTACCTCACTCCCACATTCAAGGGGTTTTCTCAACTTTATGCTCAAAAAGCCTATAGCCCACTGGCCGTATATGGCAATAAGTTCATCATTTCTTTGTTGATTTATATAGAAGATAATCCTGATCATGTTATGGCTTTTAAGGACGACGTTATTCAAGCTCCTTATTATCAATATGAAGGATTGCAAAAAATAATAATATTTAGGCTCCCAAAAATTAATGGTGAAGTTCTGCCCCAAGATCACATAAGTGAGCGATTTTTACCGCTCGATCACCGGACACAATTGCCCAGTTCAGATGAACATTCAGAATTTATAAAACAGGCAAAGGCTGAAAGAGAGAAGCCTGTTGTGTTAATGAGTTTGCCAGATGATCTCTTAGAGCGTTTTAAAAGACCTTTAGTGCCACCTTCTCCACCCCCCTTAAGAATTCAAGCTGGAGCCCCCCTTCCTTCTGCACCAGAGATGGGCTCATCTCCTGCTGTAGTTACGGGATTGCTTGAAACATATACAAAGGGACAGGAGGAAAGCTTATTTTCCTATGATGTAGAGAGAAGAGGAACACAATAGAAACTTCTCAGTGAAGGGGATGCTCTAGAGGTGTATATACACCTCCTAAGTTCTCCCTTACATCAGGCAGGCCATTCCCTTATAATGGCATTGTCATGAATGACATAACTCATCAAAAAAATGGTCAGAAAAATGATAATTAAGTGCGGAAATATAAGAAGAATCTATATGCCAGCTATGCTTGCTTTAATGGCTGCCTTCTTATTTCACCCTCTTATTGCGACTGAAGAAATGCCAAAACTTGAAATTATTAAATTGAATGTTAAAGGGGTTGGGGAAGCGGCAGGAAAAATTGAGGAGTTGTCTCGACCTTATGAGAGTCGGGCTGTAGGTATGATTTTTGATCAACATGGTGTGCTAAGTCGTTATTCTGAACCAACCGAGGGACCAGATTTACCGCGCGGCGATATGCCAGATTATGTACGCTATCGCATAGAGTGTGACAACGCCGTAACGATTGCGTGTGCTTGGAATGACGCAGATATGATTTTTAGGCAGTTGAGGCATTTTGAGTTGTCTGAGGCATTGGGATTAACTGGTCATGTGGAGAGAGGAAAACTCCAAATTGGGGCGTATGAGTGTGAATATTATAAATCAGGTAAAGTTGCGTCCTTCAAACGCCTCAGACCCCAAAAAGAACCTCCCTTATTTTATTTTCAAAAGGCTTATAGTCCTCTTGCAGTGTACGGTTTAGAGTGCTCATTTGAAATCTTATTTTTAATTGAAGATTCTGAATCTAATATTAACTTATTTCAAAAGGATATTCTTCAAGCGCCATACTATTCAAAACTTAAAAAACTCGTCCTCATTAAACTTCCCCAAATTAAGGGTGAAGATTTACCCCAAGATCGAATTGCTCCCGCCTTTTTGCCGGCCAAATTCCGCACACGTCCTTATTCTCGTGAAGAAAATACTTCCCCTAATCCCTTACTGCAGAGTGGTTTTGTCTTAAGAACAGCTTCTCAAGAAAGCTTAGACGCATTAGAAGAAGCGGCCCTTCTTAAAAAGAAAGGTGTGAGAGAGACGAACCCCCTTCGTCATAGTGGTCGTCATTCTTTTAAAGATCAGGAAGATGATGCGGATGAAGGAATTTCTTCGGCCGGTTCATATTTTTCCTTCTCAGAACCAAGTGAGGAGGGAACGTTTCCAGTGTCCTCAAGGAGAGCACCGCCCCCTTTAACTCCCCATAATGAGGGAGGAAGTCTAAATCTTTCTTATGGTTCTGAGCATTCCATATTCCTTAAAAAAAGTAGTGAGAGTTGTAGAGAAGAGGCAGGGTCCTCCGAAGTCACATCAAAAGACAATAGATTAGCCAAATCTCATTAAATTATTTCCCATCTTCACTGCGAACGCAGTGAAGCAGTCCATGTACTATTAATATATGGATTGCCGCGGCCTTTGGCCTCGCTATGACAAAGAGAGAGGGGCCTCGCAAGGACGACCGGCACACCTTTCCCTCTCTCTTTTTCTTTTCTTTCTTCTCTTCATTTCTTTTTTCTTTCGCTTTCTGTATCCCCATTGGTGTCCGCACCGGAAGGCTCCAAACTCGACTTGTTAGTCGGTAGGAGAGAGCGCTTCCTTAAGGTTATTAAGGATGCGAGTTAACAGCTATCCATGTGGATAGATAGGCGTGATCTTGCTATAAAACTTGGGCTCTCAAGGTGAGCTTCAAATTTGAAGCAATGCACGCAGAGCCGATGCGGACGCAAATGGGGATACATTTGTTGAAGGACTTGTGGATCAGTGATGTCGACGTTTATGATCCTTCATTCTTCAGGAGAAGCGAGTGATACAATAAAAAATTATAAAGACATTTTTATCTTCCTTATTAAAAAAACTGAGGACATTAAACAACCTCATTAGGTGAGCTCTTTGACCACCATCATGTCATCACGAGCGACCGCAGGGAGTGTGGTGATCCATGTATTTAATTAACCGAAGGTATCTAGGAATACATGGATTGCTTCGTTGCATACGCTCCTGGCAATGACAAAAAGAGAGGGCCTCGCAACAAGGAGTCTGTTCTAAGTGTCCAAATGTTTATCAATGTGTTTTTAAAAACGCGCTAGCAGGAAGAGTATTAAGAGATGCCCATTTCAAAAGTCAAATTATTAAATTGCCCATATTGCCCACGGGTGGAAAAAAGAATTTAATACGTGGATTGTCGCGCTCCCTATGGTCGCTCGCAATAACGAAAGAATGTAATTCAAATACCCCTTACTCATGGCTTCGCCATGACCTCTCCTACAAGGGGAGAGGTATAAGGAAGATCACAAGGGGAGAGGTATAAGATCCTCAATCAGCCTTTTAGCCACAAGGTTATAGAGTTTTGAGTCCTACTGTGGTAACCCTTAAGAACATTCAAGGATCGCTTTAAGGTTGTGCATGCCAAAATTAACACTCATTGATGGATCAGGCTTTATTTTTAGAGCTTATCATGCCTTACCTCCCTTGCGTCGGCCAGACGGAGTACCTGTCGGGGCTGTCTATGGGTTTTGTTCCATTTTATTCAAGACATTGATGGAAAATAATACGGATGCGTTAGCTGTCATATTTGATGCCGGACGTCAAACTTTTCGGCAAACAATCTATCCTGACTATAAGGCCCATCGTCCTGAGGCGCCGGAAGATCTTATTCCTCAATTTCAGATTATACGAGAGGCTTGTGCTGCTTTCAATGTACCCGCCATTGATGCGGAAGGCTTTGAGGCTGACGATCTTATTGCCACCTATGCACACCATGCTCGTGATGCAGGATATGAAGTCCA
>Ga0194130_10001156_pt1 | contig 44200 bp, 54 predicted proteins | sample TA2KigsurfametaG_FD_160084 | JGI IMG/M metagenome (GOLD analysis project Ga0194130, IMG submission 160084) | Freshwater microbial communities from Lake Tanganyika, Tanzania - TA2015050 Kigoma 12 surface | ecosystem: Environmental > Aquatic > Freshwater > Lake | place: Tanzania: Lake Tanganyika...
GGAGGGTGGCTTTTCTGTTGGTGTGTTTTTGGCTGCAGCCCCCACCCTGACGATGGTTCTGTCGTGACTCAGACGTTGATCTGCGCCAGGCTGGTGATCGCCTCGAAGGGGCCGGGATCCTGTTCCAGGTTGTCCTCGCGCCGGCTGAAGCGTGTCGCCATTCCGGCGGTTCGGGCGGCTTCCAGCTCGGCCCTGACATCACTCACAAAGAGAATCGCCCCGGGCTCCAGATCCATGGCGGCAGCGATGGCCCGGTAGCTGGCGGCATCGCCCTTGGCCCCGGTGCTCGTATCGAACCAGTGGCTGAACAGGCCGCTCAGATCGCCGGCGTTGCTGTGGCGGTAAAGCAGCTTCTGGGCCTTCACCGATCCTGAGGAGTAGACGGCCAGTTCCAGACCGTCGCGCCGCCAGGCCCGCAGGGCCGGGGGTACATCCTTGAACAGGGGGCTGCGCAGTTCGCCGTTGGCATACCCCTGATCCCAGATCAGGCCCTGCAGCTCCTTCAGGGCCGGCAACTTGCGGTCCTGATCGATCAGCTCCTGAAGGAACCGGACTCTCCTGAGGTGGCTGACTGTCTCGCCTTGGTTGCTGTCGTTGCCGGTGGCTGCCATGGCCGCATCGATGGCCTCGATCAGTGGGGCCAGAGCCGGCTCATCGGCCCCATCCCGCAGGAAGCTATCCAGCCGCTCACGGGCATAGGGGAAGAGCACCTGGCTCACGAAGGGCACCGGGCAGGTGGTGCCTTCGATGTCGAGCAGCACGGCCTGGATGCCGCTGAGCTTGGGATGCCGCTGGCCCAGGGCCTCGAGCAGCAGCCGGCGCCAGCGCTGCTCCAGCAGCCACTCCAGGATCTCCAGGTGGCGTCGGGCTTCGGCGATGTCGCCTCCCCAGGCGTAGAGACCATGGCCGCCGATCAGCAGTCCGTGGGGGGCCTCGTCCAGCAGCGGGCCGGCGGTGGCACTGAGTCGGGCCAGGTCCTGGTCGTTGGCTAGCACCGGCAGTGCCACCTGGCGGCGATGGCTGTCGATGCCCGCCAATCCCTTGAGCATTTCCAGTCCCTGGAGCGGCAGGGAGCCCGCGTCCTTCCCCTCCCCCAGGCACCAGTCGGAGAGCAGGGTGGCCGCATGGGAATGGGTGTGCAGCACGGCGCCGGCGCCGGTGCGCGCCACGATTTCCAGATGCAGCAGGGTCTCGGCACTGGCCCGACCCTCCCCCGCCACCACCTGCGTGCGGGCGTCCACCTGGATCAGCGCTTCCGGGGCGACCGTGCCCTTGTCGACGCCACTGGGGGCCATCAGCAGGATCAGGGGGTCGCGCGAGAGAACACAGCTGAAATTGCCACCGGTGCCGTCACACCAGCCCCGTGCATGGATGGCCGCCATGGTCTGGCTGAGCTGTTCGGCGATGGCGCTGGTCACGCGGGCTTGGGAACGAAGGGAACGGCTTGGGAACGAAAAGAGCGGTTCGCGACCGAAACGAGCGGAGTCGGAAAGCCCCTGGTCAGCTCTGGCAGCAGGGGCACCAGTGGCTGCTTCGCCCCCCCAGCTTCTCGCGCAGGATCACCGTGCCGCAACGGCGGCAGGTTGACCCGCCGCGGCGATACACCCAGGCCTGGCCGCCGTAGTTGCCATTGGTGCCCTGCAGGTCCCGGAAATCACTGAAGGTGGTGCCACCGGCGCCGATGCTGGTCTCGAGCACCTCCACCAGGGAGAGGCGCAGCCGCTCCAGGCGGCTCAGCGGCAGACGGCCGCTGGGCGTCTGGGGGAGGATCCCGGCCGCGAACAGGGATTCATCGGCGTAGATGTTGCCCACCCCCGCCACCAGCGACTGATCGAGCAGGGCGTTCTTGATCGGCCGCCGTGAGCCCTTGAGCCGCTGGCGCAGGTAGGCGCCGGTGAACTCCGCCCCGAAGGGTTCGGGCCCCAGGCGCCGCAGGCCACCCATCACCTCCTCATCGTCGACACCGGGCGGCACCCACCACATCTGGCCGAAGCTGCGGGTGTCGACGAAGCGCAGTTCCTCGCCTCCCTCGCTCCAGACCCGCACCCGGGTGTGGGGGCAGGGGGGACGCTCCTCGGCCAGCCAGAGAAACTGGCCGGTCATGCGCAGGTGCACGCCCCAGCGGCCCGCGGGGCCGCCGTCCGGGGCTTCGAGATCGGCCATGAGGTACTTGCCGCGGCGGTGCCACCGGCCCACGCAAAGGCCCCGAAGAGCCCTGCAGAAATCGTCAGGGTCTTCGGGGCTGGCGATCGCACGGGCTCGGAGCACTTCGACGCGGTCGATGACAAGACCGGACGTCTGATGCTCAAGGCCCCGGCGTACGGTTTCGACCTCCGGCAGCTCGGGCATGCCCGGGATCGTAGGGCTGGGCGTGAAGGGCCAGGAGCGACGCTCAGGCCTTGACGAGCTCGCTCTCGGCGAAGTTGTTGGTGTTGATGCCGCCGTCGGAGCCGCTGTAGCCGTTGTAGTTCACCTTCTCGAAGCGAACCACGACCGGGTAGCGGATGCCGGAGGTGTCCACGGACGCCACGGTGCCCACTTCGTTGTACCAGTAGGACTCGGGACGCTTGATCCGTACTTTGTCGCCGCGGGAGATGGCCATCGCTGGGCTGGAAGGTCGGGTGGTCTGCGCAGCGACACTACCGGCGATCCGGGGCCCGTGCCCGGGCGATGTCACGGTTCGTTGCCGGCTCCGTGGCAGCATCCCCGCACCCACCGCCGGCCCCGCCGATGGTCCCGTCCATGGCCCTGCCCGAGGCCCCCCAGCTGCGCCTGGATCTGCCCGATCCGGAGAGCGACACCCTCAGCACGATGGAGTTCCTGGCCCGGCTGGAGGAGGCCTGGGCCGTCTGCGACCGTTTCGATCTGCAGACCGAAATCTGGCGGGGCCGGATCCTGCGTTCGGTGCGCGACCGGGAACGGCGGGGCGGCGAGGGCCGCGGCACCGGCTTCCTGCAGTGGCTGCGGGAGCGGGAGATCAGCAAGACCCGGGCCTACACCCTGATCCAGCTGGCGGAGTCGGCCGACGGCCTGGTGGGCGAGGGCCTGCTGGAGGAGGCCAGCGTCAACAACTTCTCCAAGCGGGCCTTCCTGGAGACGGCCCAGGCGGACCCGGAGGTCCAGCTGATGATCAGCGAGGCGGCCAACGAGGGGCAGCAGATCACCCGCAAGCAGGTGCGCCGGCTCACCGATGAGTTCACCGCCGCCACCAGCCCCCTGCTGCCGGAGGAGATCCGCCAGCGCACGGCCGACAACCTGCTGCCCCCCCGGGCCGTGGCGCCCCTGGTGCGGGAACTGGCCAAGCTGCCCGAGGAGCAGCAGGACGACCTGCGACGCGTGCTGCGGGATGAACCGGAGCTGGAGCGGGTCAAGGACGTGACCCTCACGGCCCGCTGGCTCAGCAAGGCGGCCGAGGCCGGGCTGGCGGTGCGGGCCTTCCAGCAGGGGAACCTCGACCTGGAGAAGGCCCTGCACGAGGCCCAGCGCCTCGATGCCCTGGGCCTCCTGGCCGATGCGGTCGGCCAGGCCCAGGCCCTGGAGAGCGCCGTGCTCAAGCTCCATACCAGCTGGCGCCGGCTGGGGGGCCTGCAGGAGCGGCTCTGGGTGGAGAGCGGCAGCAGCACGCCCCATCTGCGGGAGCTGCTCACCGTGCTGCAGAGCCTGAGTGGCACCACCATGCGGGTGTCCCTGGGGGAACTGGCCGGGGGCAAGCGGGTGCGCCTGCAGCTGGTGGAGGAGTCCCCCGACCAGCTGGAGCCGCCCCCGCTGCACTGATGCGACGCCCCCCACATCTGGTGGGAGCTAGGGTCTGGCGGTACCAGCGGTGGAGTGAGCTTGGGGGCCGATCCCCTCACCGAGAGCCTGCGGCGCCATTTCGGCTGGGAGAGTTTTCGGCCCGGTCAGCGCCCGGTGGTGGAGGCCCTGCTCGCCGGCCGTGACTGCCTGGCGGTGCTGCCCACCGGTGCCGGCAAGTCGCTCTGCTTCCAGCTTCCCGCCCTGGTGCGGGACGGCCTGGTGGTGGTGATCTCCCCCCTCGTGGCCCTGATGCAGGACCAGGTGAGCCAGCTGCAGGCCCGGGGCATCCCGGCGGCCTGCCTGCACCGGGGCCTGGATCCGGGCCAGCGGCGCCAACTGCAGCAGCGCCTGGCGGCCAACCGGCTGCGCCTGCTCTACCTGGCCCCCGAGCGGGCCCAGGCGGAGGCCACCCGCCAGCTGCTCGACGAGGCCCTCGAGACCGGCCGGCTGGTGGCCCTGGCGGTGGATGAGGCCCACTGCATCAGCGCCTGGGGCCATGATTTCCGCCCCGACTACCGGCGCCTGGGCCAGCTGCGGGCGCTTTGCCCGGGCGTGCCGCTGGTGGCCCTCAGCGCCACCGCAGCCCCCCAGGTGCGGGCTGACATCATCCGCCTGCTGCAGCTGCGGCGCCCCCTGGTGCAGGTGCGATCGGCCCGCCGCGGCAACCTCGCCTACACGATGCGGCGGCGGCCCGCCGATCCCCTGACGGAGGTGGTGGCGGCGATCGGCGAGGCCCGTGGGGCGGTGCTGATCTATGCCCGCACCCGTCGCTCGGTGGAGCAGTGGGCCGCGCGCCTGACGGCGGCCGGGGTGGAGGCGATCGCGTACCACGCCGGCATGGACCCCGAGAGCCGCCAGCTGGCCCTGCGCCATTTCCAGGAGCATCCCGCCCCGGTCCTGGTGGCCACCGTCGCCTTCGGCATGGGGGTCGACCGGCCCGACGTCGGACTGGTGCTGCACCTCGACCTCCCGGCCAGCGCCGAGGGCTACCTGCAGGAATCCGGGCGGGCCGGCCGCGACGGGCTGCCCGCCCGTTGCCTGGTGCTCTTCGATCCGGCCGATCGCACCAGCCTGGGCTGGGCCATGCGCTCCGCCGGCCAGCAGCTGCCCCCCGACCAGCGGCTGCTGGAGCGCCACCGGCTCGAGCTGGCCCAGCAGCAGCTGCGGCGCATCGAGGCAGTGGCCGAAGGGGAGGGCTGCCGGGAGCAGGCCCTGCTGCTGGCCGTGGGGGAGATCTCCCCGCCCTGCGGCCGCTGCGACAACTGCCTCTCGTCACCGTCCCGCAACGACTGGGCTCCGCAGGCGGCTGTACTGCTCTCGGCCCTGGAGGACCGCAGCGGCCGCGACCTGCGCAGCCTGGCCGAGGACCTGGCCGGTGCCCACGGGGAGGAGGAACCCTCCTGGGCCTGGCTGGCCCGCCGGCTGGTGCAGGAGGAACTGATCAGCGAGAGCGATGACGGGGCCCAGCGCCTCTATCTGCGCCCGGTGGGACGCAGCTATCTCCGGGATCCCTGGCCCCTGCGCTGGTCGGCCTGAAGCGTCGGCCCCAGGCCGCCGCTCAGCTGCGGGCCTTGCAGAGGTCGGAGACCAGCTGCTGCTCGAACTCGGCCTGGGGGTCGTCCCAGCTCTTCCACTGCCCGGTCTGGCTGGTGGCGTTGAGCTTGCGGGCGCTGCAGTTGACGGCCAGGTAGAGGGATTCCCCCTGGGAATTGAGGGTGGGGGCCACCATGCTGCCGCCCATCGGCTGCCAGTTGGCCCAGTCCACCTGCAGGGGGCCGTAATTGCGCCAGTCCGGCTTGCCGGGGGTGGCGGTGCTGGCGGGCCGGGGGGCGGCCGCCACCGTGGCGGGCTGGGGTCGGGGCGTTGGTGCCGGGGTGGCCCGGGCGACGCTGGGGGCGGGGCGGCTGGCGGCTGGCGTCTGTGCCGGAGCCGGCGCAGGCTTGGCCGCCGTCGCGGCCGGCTGGGGGCGGGCCGCCGGTGCCGGCGCGGGCCTGCTCGCCGTCGCGGCGGGCTTGGGCGCCGGTTTCGCCGCCGCCGCGGGTCGGGCGGCTGGCCTCGGGGCGGTGGCGCTGGCCGGCTTCAGCCGCAGCCGGGTGCCCGATTCCACCAGGTCGGGATCGCTGATGCGGTTGATGGCGATCAGCTGCTTCATCGGCACGCCGTAGGCGTCGGCGATCTGGGAGAGGCTCTCGCCGCTGCGGACCACGTGCTCGGTGGCCTTGCGGTTGACCGCGGCGACCGGGGCGGCGCTGCGGGAGGAGGAGGGCACCACCAGCTTCTGGCCGGCTTCGATGTGGTCCGCCTTGCTGAGGCCGTTCAGCTGCATCAGCCGGCTGACGGTGATGCCGTGGCGTTCGGCGATTTCGGAGAGGGTTTCCCCGGGGGCCACGGTGAGGCTGCCGCCGGAGGCCCGGGGCCGGGCCGCTCCACCCGGCAACGTGAGGGTCCGGCCCGCTTCGACGAGATCGGGATCGCTGATCCCGTTGATCTTCATCAGGGTGGACACGCTCACCCGGTGGCGAGCGGCGATGTCGGAGAGGGTCTCACCGGGCTTGACGGTCACCTGGGCAGCCAGAGCCGGCAGCGGCAACACCATGGCTAGAGCCAGGGCGATGAGGGGGCGGCGCATGGGCACTAGGGATAGCTGCTGGCACGTTAAGGGCTACGTCCAGGCCCGCCCAGCCCCCCTCAGCCCATCAGTCGGCGGACCAGGCCGAGCTTGCCGGCGTAGGGGGGGAAGCGGATCGGCGGATCGGGCCGCAGTGAGCGGCTGATCACGCTGCGCCGGTGGGAGAAGGTGAGGAAGCCGGCTTCCCCGTGGTAGGCCCCCATGCCGCTGGGGCCGATGCCGCCGAAGGGCAGGTTGGCCATGGCCCCCTGGACCACCGTGTCATTGACCACCAGGCTGCCCGAACCGCTGCCCGCCAGCACCCGTTCCCGCTCCGCGCCGCCGCCCCCGAACAGATAGAGGGCCAGGGGCTTCGGCTGGCGCCGCACCAGGGTCAGGGCCTCCTCAAGCCCCCCCACCGTCAGGAGGGGCAGGATCGGGGCGAACAGCTCCTCCTGCAGCAGGGATTCGTGTTCGGGATCGTCGACCGCCACCACGGTGGGCTCGATCCTCCGTGTGGCTTCGTCCCAGCGTCCGCCCAGCAGCACCCGGCCCCGCTCCCGCGCCTGGGCCAGCAGCCCTTGGAGCCGCTCGAAGCGCGCCGCACCGACGAGGCGCCCCAGGTCGGGGCTGGCCAGTGGATCCGGGCCGTACAGGGCCCGGGTCTGTTCGCGGAACGCCGCCACCAGGGCCTCCCGCACCCCGGCCGCCACCAGCACATGGTTGGGGGCCAGACAGGTCTGGCCGGCGTTGAGGCAGCGTCCCCACAGCAGCCGCCGCGCCGTGATGGTCGGATCCGCATCGGCCAGCACGATCGCCGGGTTCCGGCCCCCCAGCTCCAGGGTGACGGGGGTGAGATGGCGGACGGCCGCAGCCATCACCAGCCGTCCCACCCGCTCACCGCCGGTGTAGAGGATGTGGTCGAAGCGCTCCTGCTCCAGCAGCCCGGCGGCCACGGCGCCGTCGCCCTCCACCACCTGGACCACAGCGGGGTCGAAGTGGCGCCCCAGCAGCTCCGCCAGTAGGGCCGCCGAGGCGGGGCTCTGTTCGGAGGGCTTGACCACGGCCGTGTTGCCGGCGGCCAGGGCATGCTGCAGCGGGTGGAGGCAGAGCTCGAAGGGATAGTTCCAGGCGCCGATGATCAGGACGCAGCCCAGGGGCTCGCTGTGCACCGCCCCCTGGCCCGGCCAGGCCCACACCGGCAGCGGGCGGCGGCGGCGACGCATCCAGCCGGCCAGATGGCGGCGGGTGTGGCGCAGCTCCTGGCGCAGGGTCGCCAGCTCCAGGCTGCCCTCCATGGCGGGGCGGCCCAGGTCGCTGGCCAGGGCTGCCAGGATCCGCGGCTCCTCCGACTCCAGCAGGTGAGCCAGCCGCTGCAGCTGCTCCAGCCGCCAGGCCAGGGGCCGGGTTGTGCCCCCCTCCACCAGGGCGCGCATCGTCGCCACCGGCACTGTCAGGAAAGAGGACATGGGGTGGGCCCTTTTGGCCCAGGCTGGCAAATCGCGCCCCGCCGCGGCCCCCGGCGGACGCCCTGGCGCTCAGGTGCTGCCGCAGCCGGCGAGGAACACGGCCCGCCGCAGGTTGTCGAGCCGGGGGGAGGCGGGCCCTTCGAGGGCATAGAGCAGGGCCAGGCCCAGGCTGAGGTCGCCGCGGTCGAAGGACCGCTGGATGGCGGCCCACCACAGCTCCGGATCGGTGCCCAGGCCGTCGAGCTCCCGCTGGGCACGCGCCATCCGCTCGGCCGGATCCCCTTCCAGCTCGATAAGGGCGAAGTCGTCCTTGCGGACGCCCAGGGGCCGCAGCAGCAGCACCAGCCGCTGGCCCGGGCGGATCGGGGTCAGGGGCCAGGGGATCGGACCCTCGAGGGGCTCGCCGGGGAGGGCCCGCCGCTGCCAGAGCACCTCACCGCCCCCTTCGATCCGCACCTCCTCCAGGGGTTCAGTGCTCAGGATCGTGGGGGCTCCGATCGGGACGGCGGCCACCGCCTCGGCCCGGGCGTTGAGCGCCAGCCTGGGGGTCAGCACGCAGACCGCGGCCGCCTGCAGCCGGGCGACTCCGGGCAGCACGGCCAGGGCGAAGCCGAGACCGATCGCCAGGCAGGTCCGGCGCACGGCGGGGAGCAACGGGTTGCCGACCAAAGGGATGGGGGGACGCTAACGGCTGCTGCGGCTCACCCGACCTTGTTCACCCGGCCACACTGAGCAGGTTCAGGCCGTGCAGCCCCTCGAACAGCAGGTAGGCACCGAGCACCAGGGCGAGGACCCCCACGAGCCACTCGGCCTTGTGCTGCAGCCAGTCCTCCAGGCGCATGATCGGCTCCCGGATCGCCCCGCCGCTCACCAGCCAGGCCAGGGGCGGCAGCAGCAGCAGGGAGCTGGCCATCAGGGTGAACAGCCCGGTCACCTCGGCGTCGGCGGTGAGGCCGGGGTCGTTGAGCAGCAGCAGGCCGGCCTCCTTGAGATAGAAGACCAGGTTCTCCGGGGTGAGCAGGGCGCTGGTGGCACCGATCAGCACCAGGGTGAAGGTGCTGAAGTCGGGCAGCTGGTTCATCAGCCGCAGGGCCATGCCCTCCTCACCGATGTTGGCCTGGGGCGTGAGCTGATACAGCCCCAGGCCCACGAGGGCGCCGGCCCCGAGCAGGTCGATCAGCACCTGCTCGCGCTCGCCGTGGCTGAGGCTGATGGCGAAGGCCTCCCCCAGCACCATCAGCAGCACGATCGCCAGCGCGTTGGCGGCCGCCCAGCCGGCCACATAGGCCATGGCCCGCTGCAGCGGCGAACGGCCCAGCAGCAGCAGGGTGACGACCGCGATGTGCAGGGGGCTGAAGGCGATGCCAATCCCGAACAGGGACGACTGGGTGATCAGGGCCGGAGACAGGAGCGCCGGGACGCCGAGGCAGAAGGGGGACAACAGGGGCGGCAAGAAGACCGTCCGGGCGGCGAAGGTCCCGCATTTTCGGGCATGTTCCCGGCTGACCGCGAATGGGACCTCAGCTCCGCCGCAGGGTCGCCGGGGCGGGGAAGGGGCTGGGGGGGAAAGCCCTTGACGAGACTTGAACTCGTGACCTCTCCCTTACCAAGGGAGTGCTCTACCGCTGAGCTACAAGGGCATGTGGAAGGTGGGCCGGGTTGGATTTGAACCAACGTAGGCAGAGCCAGCGGATTTACAGTCCGCCCCCATTAACCACTCGGGCACCGACCCGAACCACACCCTCAGAACTTACCAGCCGACCTTCCCACCCCATGCGCCTGCTCCTGCTCCATGGCCCCAACCTCAACCTGCTCGGCCAGCGGGAGCCCGGCCTCTACGGCAGCAGCACCCTGGCGGCCATCGATGCCGCCCTGGAGCAGCAGGCCGCGGCGCTGGGGGTGGAGCTCGCCAGCTTTCAGAGCAACCACGAGGGGGCCCTGGTGGACCGCATCCAGCAGGCGGGCGGCCAGGCCGGGAGCCCGGCCTGCGACGGGATCCTGATCAACGCCGCCGCCTACACCCACACCTCGGTGGCGATCCGTGATGCCCTGCTGGCGGTGGCCCTGCCCTATGTGGAAGTCCACCTGAGCAACACCCACGCCCGGGAACCCTTCCGCCACCGTTCCCTGCTGGCGGACCGGGCCCTGGGGATCATCTGCGGCTTTGGCCCCACCAGCTACCGCCTCGCCCTCGAGGGTCTGGTGGCCCATCTGCGGGCCGCGGCATGAGCGGTGCCTCCCTGTCCGTGGCGGACGAGGCCCCGGTGGCCATGGCGGCCCGGGTGAAATGGCTGGCGGCCCCCAGCAGCGCCGCCTGGCTGGAGCAGGCCCTGGCCCACCCGGAGCTGCTGCTGATCGACCATGCCCACTGCGAGCGCAAGGCGGCCGGCGCCGCCCTGCAGCTGATGTTCCGCTACCCCTCCGACGGGGAGCTGGCGGCCGTGCTCAGCCCCCTGGCCCGGGAGGAACTGGAGCATTTCGAGCGGGTGCAGGCCCTCCTGGAGCGTCGCGGCATCGCCCTGCGGGCCCTGGCCGCCCCGCCCTACGGCGCTGCCCTGGCCGCCCTGGTGCGCCGAGCCGAGCCGGAGCGGATGCTCGACAGCTTCCTGGTGGCGGGTCTGATCGAGGCCCGCAGCCACGAGCGGATGGCCCTGCTGGCCGCCCACAGCCCCGATCCGGAGCTGCGGGACCTCTACGCGGACCTGCTGGCCAGCGAGGCGCGCCATTTCGGCCTCTACTGGGTGCTGTGCGAACGGCGCTGGCCCCGGCCGGTGGTGACCGAACGCCTCGCGGCCCTGGCCGCGAGCGAGGCGGAGATCCTGGCCATGCTCCATCCCCAGCCGCGCATGCACAGCTGAGTCCTGCTGCGCAGGTACCGCTGAGCCGTCCGATCAGGCCGCGGCCAGCACCTCCTCGAGGAGGGGGAAGCGGGTGGCGATCGGATCGCCGGTGAAGCTGGCCACCCAGCCGTCGCTGTTGTCGAAGAAGCGCAGGGCGCAGAAGGATGGACGCGCGCCGGTGTCGAACCAGTGGCGGGTGCCGGCGGGCACCCCGATCCAGTCGCCCTGCTCGCACACCACGTGGAGCACCTCACCTTCGATGTGAAGGCAGAAGAGGCCGCGGCCCTCCACGAAGAAGCGCACCTCGTCCTCGGCGTGGGTGTGCTCGGAGAGGAACTTGGCCCGCAGGGCCTCCCGGTCCGGATGGTCGGGCCCGAGCCGGATCGCGTCCACGGTGCGGTAACTCCCCTCGGCCTGCACCCGGGCGATCTCCGCGGCGTAGGCGGCCAAGATCGCGGCCTGGTCGGCGTCCGCCGCCAGGGAGGCCGGCGTGGCCCAGCGCTCGAAGCGCACCCCCCGGGCCCCGAGTTCCCGGGCGATCACGTCGGCGTCGCTGCTGCGCAGCAGGGGGGCGGCGTGGCCGTCGCCGGCGGCGGAACGGATCACCAGGTGGGTCATCGGGGTGCTCCAGGGCGTTCTGGGGATCTGCAGCCTAGAAAGGTCTGCAGCGGACTTCCCCCCATCGCCGACCGTGCTGCCAGCGCCGGCCTCACCCTGGTGGGGGTGGGGCCCGGCGATCCCGACCTGCTCACCGTGGCGGCGGTGCGGGCGATCGAAACCGCCGACACCATCGCCTACCCGGTCGCCCGCGAGGGGGCTGAGGGTATGGCGGCCGCCGTGGCCGGCCCCTGGATCGACCCCGGCCAGCGGCGCCTGCCCCTGGTGTTCCCGATGGTGGTGGCCGCCGAGCCCCGGCGTCAGGCCTGGCATGAAGCCGCCAACCGCCTGGCGGCCGAGGTGGCCGACGGCCGGTCGGTGGCGCTGCTCTGCGAAGGCGACGTGTCGTTGTTCGCGAGCAGCAGCTACGTGCTGCTGGCGCTGCGGGACCGCCATCCTGCCCTGCCGGTGCGCCTGATCCCGGGCATCAGCGCCGTGGCGGCGGCGGCCGCCGCCGGGTCCTGGCCCCTGGCCCTGCAGCAGGAGGGGCTGCTGATCCGCCCCACTCCGGAGCTGCCTCAGGAGCTGGAGGACCTCTTGGCCCAGGCGGCCGCCGCTGGCTGGGTGCTGGCCCTGCTCAAGCTGGGGGGCCGCTGGCCCTGGGTGCGCCCCCTGCTGGCCGAGCGGGGTCTGCTGGCGGACGCGTTGTTCGCCCAGCGGGTGGGCTGGCCCGACCAGCGGCTCTGTCCGGCCGCCGAGGTGCCCGCTGCCGCGGTCCCCTACTTCTCCCTGCTGCTCATCCGGCAGGGGTGGCCCGCGGTGCTTCCATGACCGTTCGCGTTCCGCCCCGCCCTTGCCGATGCCTGCCGCCGGGATGACCGCCACCGGGATGACAGCCACCGACTGGTTCGCCCTGCTGCACCCGGTGCTGATCATCCTGTTTGTCTACCCGGTGGTGGGCGCCACCATCCGCCTCGGGATCCTGGCGCGGGAGCGGCGCCTCGACATCAACCCCCTGCCGCCGACGGTGGGGGTGGAGCACACCGACCACGGCCGCTGGGTGACCTCCGGCGTGGTGGTGGCCGTGCTGATCGCCATGGCGGCCACCTACGCCCGGGGGGGCGCGGTCGGCGGCGCCGGCACCGGTGTGGCCCTTCTGCTGGCCGGGGTGGGGTGCCTGGTGAGCTGCCTGGCCCTGTGGCGGGTGAAGGGGGCCTGGCTGCGGGCCGGCTTCGCCCTGATCTGCTGGTTGGGGCTGCTGACCCTGGGCAGCCAGCCGGCCCTGTGGCACCTGGGCCGCAGCCCCTTCGAGGGGGGCGTTTGGGGCTCCCACTACTGGAGCGGCGTGCTGCTCTGCGGTCTGCTGCTGTTCGCCATGGCGGCGGCCCCCGAGACCCTGAGGTCCCCCCGGATGCGGCGCCTGCACGTCAGCGCCGCCTTCCTCACCGCCCTGCTGCTGGCGGTGCAGGCCATCAGCGGCAGCCGCGACCTGCTGGGCATGGCTCTGGGGCACTGATCTCCAGCTCTGCCTCCGCCCGATCCAGCAGGCCCAGTGCGCTCTCCAGGCTGGGGGCCACCATCAGCTCCCGGCGCAGCCGGGCGGCGCCGGCGAAGCCCTGGCAGGTCCAGCCCAGGTGCTTGCGGGCGATCAGCAGCCCCTGATCGCCGCGGGCGGCCACCAGGGCCTCCAGGTGCTCCCGGGCCAGGGCGATGCGGGCGTGTGTGTCAGGCTCCGGAGGCACGGGCCGGCCGGCGAGGGCCGCCGCGATGCGCCCCACCAGCCAGGGGTGTCCCAGGGTCCCCCGCCCCACCATCACCCCGTCGGCACCGGTGATCGCCAGACAGCGCAGGGCCTCCTCCGGGCCGGTGATGTCGCCGTTGGCGATGACCGGAATGCGCAGGGCCGCCTTCACCCGCCCGATCGCCCCCCAGTCGGCTTTGCCGGAGAACCCCTGCTCCCGGGTGCGGCCGTGCAGGGTGAGGCCACGGGCGCCGGCGTTCTGCAGGGCCAGGGCGAAGCCCACCGGATCGGCACTGGCCCCGCACCAGCCCAGCCTGGTCTTGACCGTCACCGGCACCCGCACCGCCGCCGCCACCGCGGCCACGATCCGCAGGGCCAGATCCTGCTGGCGCAGCAGGCCGCTGCCGCCCCCCTTGCGGGCGATCTTGCGCACCGGGCAGCCCATGTTGATGTCGATCAGCCAGGCACCGGCGGCCTCGGCCCGGCGGGCCGCCTCGGCCATGGCGTCGGGCCGGTGGTCGAACAGCTGCACCCCAACGGGGCCTGGATCCTGGTCGAGGGCCGCCATCTTGGCGCCGCCGTGGCCCAGCTCCAGGGCCGTGGCATTGACCATCTCCGTGAACAGGAGCGCCTCGGGGGCCCAGCGGCGCACCAGTCCGCGGAAGATCCCATCGCTCACCCCCGCCAGGGGCGACTGCAGCACCCGGCAGTGGAGCTGGCGGTCGGTGCCGTTGCCCTCCAGCTGCAGGGGGCCGGTGGGGCAGGGATGGGGGGCGGGACTGGGCATGCTGGAGTCACTCTCGGATGCTAGACGCCGCTTTGGACGCTGCCGCCGCTCCCACCTTGAAGCCCGATGGCGCCCCGGAACCCTTCCCCCTCAGCCGCGCCCTGCTGGAGGCGGTGCTGGAGGACCGCACCAGCGATTGCTTCGTCTGTCGGCTGATCTGGGAGCGGCTGGGCTACCGCCCGGACGCCAAGGGCCGCTGGCAGGCCGGGCCCGACACCCCGCCGGCCTGGGCTGAGGCCTTCCCCGAGGCGCCGCAGCTGATCGCCGAGCGGCCCGCAAGCGTGCGGCTCACCCGCTCGATCGCCCCCGAGCACAAGCAGCTGCTCAAGCAGCAGCTGGACTTCGCCGGGTATCGCATCGGTGGCCTCTACCCCCGCCGCACCCGGAGGGCCACGGCGGTGAACTGGCTGCTCGCCCACCTGGCCGAGCGGGGGGAGCCGCTGCCGGAGGCGGGCCCGCTGCCGGAGCTCCTGGAGCCGCCCAGCAATCCTGTGGCGGGCCATCCCGGCGATCGCCCTGTGCAGTAACTGCGGATCTTCCCCCAGCACCACCGAGGTCGGCCCTCGAGTGGCTTGTCGCTCACCCTGCCGCAGCGGTGCGGGCGCCTGGCCGGCGGTGGTTGCATCCTGGGGAGGGTGAAGCGCCGTCTTACCCGTAGGTCCCCCGACTCCTGGCTGCATGTCGAACCGCTCCACACAGCGCATCGCTGCCGCTTCCCTCGGCCTGGCCCTGGACTGCCTGCTGAACAGTGGGGTGATGCTGCCGGCCAGGGCCCAGGAAGGGAGACCTCCCGTGGGCGGCCGGCCGGTGAAGGTGGCCGCCGTTGACTTCATCCCCGCCTGGGGTGATCGGGACGGCAACATCCGCCGTCTTGTGGAGGCGGCCGAGCGCGTGGCGGCCGAGGGCGTGCAGTACGCCGTGTTTCCGGAAACGGCGATCAGCGGCTACGACTTCGCCGATCCGGCCCAGTTGGCTCCCTCTGTGGACACCATTCCCGGCCGGGCGAGCGATGCGTTGCTGCCGGTGCTCAAGCGCACCGGGTTGATCATGAGCGTTGGCATCGCTGAGAAAGATGCCAGCACCGGGATTGACTACAACACCGCCGTGTTGCTGGGGCCCGACGGCATCATCGGCAAATACCGCAAAAACGGTCTCAATGGTCAGGATGTGCAACTCTTCGGCCCGGGCGATACCGATGTCGGCGTGTTTGACACACCGATCGGCCGCATTGCCCTGATCATTTGCTACGACGACACCTATTTATTGGCAGTACGACCGACTGGCCGCCCTGCGTGGGGCCCAGATCATCGGCTGGCATTCGGTGTCGGATCGGGTGATGCCGGGCACGCCGCCGGCGAAGGCCAGGGCGAATCACTCCACCGTGGCCAGCGTGCAGCACATGAGCGCCCTCAACGGGGTGTGGGTGATCGGCGCCACCCGCAGCGGCATTGAGCGTAATCCGATCAACGGAAGTGAGCTCTATTACAACGGCGGCTCCAGCATCTGGTCCCCCCAGGGGCGCAAGTTGGTGCAGGCACCCGTGGTGCCTCCCGCACTGCTGCCGCCAGGCTTGAAGGGCATCTTCGCCACCACGATCATCCCGGCCGAAGCCGATGCGGAGCGCGACCAGCGGTTGGCGGCACGCCGGCCCTCGCTCTACAACCCCCTGCTGGCCCTGCGCCGGGCGCCCGTCGACTCCACCGCCACCACGACCAGGCGCCCGGTGCAGTTGGCCGCAGCGCAGTGGGCTGGTGACGCCTCGCGCCTCAGCAGCAGCCAGCCCCAGGCCCAGGAGTTGCTCGTACTCCCCGAGCTCTCCGCCTTGCCCCGCGCCCTGTCGGCCGCTGAGATCAGCCGCCGGGCTGAACAGCGCGGCGGCGCTTTTGAGCAGCTGTTGACCCTGCGTGCCAAGGCCGGCAACGGCTACCTGGTGGGGAGCTATCCCGAGCGCGATGGTTCCCGGGTGTTCCACACCGTGGTGTTGGCCGGTCCTGCCGGCACCATCCTGGGGCGTTACCGCGCCACCCACCTCAGCGCTGCCGAGCGCGTCTGGGCCAGCGCCGGGGATGCCCCCATGGTGGTGAGCACGCCGCTGGGGCGCATCGGCCTGGCCACAGCCGGAGACCTGGCGGTGACCGAGCTCACCGGTCTGTACCAGACCCTGCGTACGGATGTGTTGGCGGTGCCCTCGGGTGATCCTTCTCCCTTGAAGGTGGAGATCGATCGCAAGCTCTATGCGGTCAGCGATCCACCCACCGGCCGCGCCGATCGGCATCCCTACCTGGCCGCCAAGCTCGGCCAGTTCTGGTTGGTGAGTGGCGGGAGGCGCCTGGGGGACTCCACGGCCGCCGGGATCTTCGGCCCGGAACCTGTGGTGCACACGCCCACCCTCACGGCCGCTGCCGGTGCAGAGGCCGTGCGCTATCGCACGGTTGTGCCAGCGCCGGGCACCTGGATCAACCAGCAGCAGCTGATCGACGGCCAGCGCAACGACCTGTTCCGGCCCTTGGTGCTGGATCCCAGCAACCACTGCTTCCGCTCCTGGAGGACAGCGGGGAACGGCGTGACCATCTGCCGTTGAGATCACCCATGCCCGCCGTGCGTTGCAGCGGCTGGAGGGGGCGCTCCCCTCAGCGCCGCTCAGAAGCCCAGTGCCACTCCATCGAGCCGGTGATCGACGCCGGCCTCCAGGCTGGTGCAGTGGCCGGAGTCGTCGCGATGGAGGCGCACCATCTGGGCGCCCCCCTTGAAACCCATGAAGCCATAGGAATCGCCGAGCTGATGGCCGCGGGCCACCAGCTCGTGGCCCACGTCTGGATTGAACTGCGGATCGATATGGACCGCACCGCTCTGCATGATCAGCTTGAAGCGCGGGGCATCCACGGCCTGCTGGGGATTCATGCCCAGATCGAGGGCGTTGACCAGGATCTGGGTGAGCCCCTGGGGGTGGGCGTTGCCGCCGATCACCCCCATTACGAATTCAGGCAGCCCATCGCGCAGCACCATCGCCGGCAGGATCGAATGGCGCGGCCGGTGGCCGGGTGCCAGGGCATTGGGATGGCCCGGCTGGCTGGAGAACTGGGCTGCCCGGTTGTTGAGCAGGACGCCCGTGTCGCCCGCCACCAGCCCGGAGCCGAACAGTCCGCTGATGCTGGTCATCAACGACACGGCGTTGCCTGCGCCGTCCACGGCGCAGACGTAGCTGGTGTCGCCTGAATGGCCGCCCTGGGGCCGGGTGGCTGGCCGGGCCTGGGCCGTGATGCGGCTGCGGGCGGCGGCCAGGCCGGCCGGGCTGAGCTCCTGCCGCAGCTGCTCCAGCATCGCGGGGGTGGGCTCCCCCACCCCATCGATGGCCAGCTCAAAGCCCAGACGGATCGCTTCGATCTCATGGTGCAGCCGCTCCGCCTCGCCCATCGCGGCGAGGGGCAGGCCATCGAGGATGCCTAGCGCATGAAGAGCCACCACCCCCTGGGAATTGGGTGGCAGTCCCAGCACCTCTCTGCCGCGGAAGCGCACGCTCAGGGGCTCCACCCATTCGCAGCGGTGCTGCTGGGCGGCCACGTCGGCCGTGGTGGTGGGCACACCGCCCACGCTGATCGTGGTGGCGATCGCCTCGGCCACGGGCCCTTCGTAGAAGCCCTGGCGGCCCTACCGGGCCACGCGCTCCAGGGTGTCGGCCAGCTGCGGCAGGCGCATCAGCTGGCCCGGCTGCGGGGCGCTGCCATGGGGCAGAAACACCTCGCGAAGCTCCGATGAGGCGCTCTGCCCCAGCAGCGCGACGCCAACGGCCCAGAACCCGGCGATCGATTCGCCCACCGGATAGCCCTCGCGTGCGTAGGCGATCACCGGCTCCCACAGCTCCTGCAGCGAGCGGGTGCCAAACCGTTCCAGCAAGGCACACCAGCCATCCACGGCCCCGGGGATGGTGACGGAGGCCGCACCGTGCTCCGGCATCAGCGGCACGGGCCCCACCCGCACGAGGCTGGTGCCGCTTGGGGCTCTGCCGCTGCCATTGAGACCCAGCACCCGCTGCTCCTTGGCCGACCACACCAGCACCATGGTGTCGCCGCCGAGGCCGCTCATCATTGGCTCGGCCAGTGCCAGCATCCCGGCCATGGCCACGGCGGCATCGGCGGCGTTGCCGCCCTGCTCCAGCACCCGCAGGCCCACCCGGGTCACCAGTGGCGAACTGGAGCTGGCCATGGCCTGTCCGGCAAACACCGGGGAGCGGCGGTGCAGAAAAGCGGGGCTGACCATGGGCAGCGTGCGGCTGTGGCGATCAGGCCGCAGTCTGCTGCGGTTTGACGTTCAGCCGGAGCCCTTCAATGCTGCAAGATTCGCGATCCGTTGTTCCCATCAACGGTGCCGAGTTCCCGATAACGGTCCCGACCCGCTGCTGGTGCTGCCGCTGCATGTCATGGCTCGCCATCTCCTGCGCCTTGGGCCATGTCCGTTCCGATCCGTGAGGCTAGGTGGGGTGTATCGGTAAGGTCATGACAGGCAGGTTCAGGTCAAGGACGGTTTGGCGCTTCCCACAGTGGCGATCATTGGACGCCCCAACGTGGGCAAGTCCACGCTGGTCAACCGGCTCTGCCGCAGCCGTGAGGCCATCGTTCACGACCAGCCCGGTGTGACCCGGGACCGCACCTACCAGGAGGGCTTCTGGGGTGATCGCACCTTCCGGGTGGTGGACACCGGCGGCCTGGTGTTCGATGACGACAGCGAATTCCTGCCCGAGATCCGGGAACAGGCCAACCTGGCCCTGGCTGAGGCTTCGGTGGCGGTGGTCATCGTTGATGGCCAGCAGGGGGTCACCGCCGCCGACGAATCGATCGCCGAGTGGCTGCGGGGCCACAACGTCCCCGTGCTGCTGGGGGTGAACAAGTGCGAGTCGCCTGATCAGGGCCTGGCCATGGCGGCCGACTTCTGGGGTCTGGGTCTGGGCGAGCCCCACCCGATCTCCGCCATCCACGGCGCCGGCACGGGCGATCTGCTCGACCGGGTGATCAGCTTCCTGCCGGCCACCACCGAGACGGACGAGGCCGAGCCGATCCAGCTGGCGATCATCGGCCGTCCCAACGTGGGCAAGTCCAGCCTGCTGAATGCCATCTGCGGCGAGAACCGGGCCATCGTTAGTCCGATCCGCGGCACCACCCGCGACACGATCGACACCACGATCGAGCGGGAGGGCCACACCTGGAAGCTGCTCGACACCGCCGGCATCCGCCGGCGCCGCAGCGTCGACTACGGCCCGGAGTACTTCGGCATCACCCGCAGCTTCAAGGCGATCGAGCGCAGTGACGTCTGCATCCTGGTGATCGATGCCCTCGATGGGGTCACCGAGCAGGACCAGCGCCTGGCGGGCCGCATCGAGGAGGACGGCCGCGCCTGTGCCGTGGTCGTCAACAAGTGGGACCTGATCGAGAAGGACAGCCACACCATGAGCGCCATGGAAAAGGAGCTGCGCGCCAAGCTCTACTTCCTTGACTGGGCGCCGATGCTGTTCACCTCCGCCGTCACCGGCCAGCGGGTGGAGAGCATCTTCGCCATCGCCGCCGTTGCGGTGGAGCAGCACCGTCGCCGGGTGAGCACCTCGGTGGTGAACGAGGTGCTGCAGGAGGCCCTGCGCTGGCGCTCGCCCCCCACCACCCGCGGCGGCCGCCAGGGCCGCCTCTACTACGGCACCCAGGTGGCGACCCGCCCGCCCAGCTTCACCCTGTTCGTCAACGAACCCAGGCTGTTCGGCGACACCTACCGCCGCTACGTCGAGCGCCAGATCCGCGAGGCCCTGGGCTTCGAGGGATCGCCGGTGCGGCTCTTCTGGCGCGGCAAGCAGCAGCGGGACGCCGAGAAGGAGCAGGCCCGCCATCAGAGCCGGGGCGGCTGAGGTCGATGGGGACGGCGATTCCGGGGGCGATCCAGGGGGGCCTGGCCTGAATGGACTGGTTGCGGCAGCTGCCGATCGGTCAGTACGTCGATGACGGCGACGGCGGTGAGGGCGGCCGCGGCAGCTGGCTGCGGCGGCTTGATCCCCGGGTGAAGCTGGTCTGGACGGTGGCGTTCCTGGTGACGCCGATCCTGGCCGGGCCCCTCTGGCGGCTGGCCCTGGTGGGGCTGCTGCTGCTGATCACCGCCGTCAGCGGCCTGCCCTGGCGCCTCTGGCGGCAGAGCCTGCCGCTGCTGATCGCCCTGGCGCTGCTGGTGGGTCTGCTGGCCGCCCTGCTGCCGGCCGCCGGGGCGGTGCCGGCCAGCCTCCAGCGTCCCCCCGCCGAGCTGCGGCTGGTCCCGGCCCCCCCCGGTGCCCCACCCCCGTCCCGGGCAGGCCTGTCCTGGGAGCTGGTGCGCTGGGGCCCCGTGATGGCCGGGCCCCTGGAGCTGGGCCCCCTGGTGGTGACCCGCCGTTCGGCCGAACTCGGCATCAATGGCGCCACCCTGCTGTTCACCGTCATCCACAGCGCCAACCTGCTGCTGCTCTCCACTCCCCCCGAGGAGCTGGTCTGGACCATCGCCTGGTGGCTGGGCCCCCTGCGGGCCCTGGGCTGGCCCGTGGAGCGCCTGGGCTTCACCCTGCTGCTGTCCCTGCGCTTCCTGCCCCTGGTGCAGGAGGAGCTCCAGAACCTGCTGCGCTCGATCGCCACCCGGGCGGTGAATCTGCGCCGCCTGGGCTGGAAGGCCAGTCTGGGACTGGTGCTGGCGGTGGGAGAGCGGCTGCTGGCCAACGTGCTGCTGCGCTCCGAGCAGGGGGCCGAGGCCCTGATGGCGCGCGGCGGGATGTGGCTTCCCCCCGACCGCCTGCACCAGCCGGCCGCCACCCCCTCCGGCGCCAGCCTGGCGGCGGTGCTGGCCCTGGCGGCCCTGCTGGCGCTCCGCTGGAAAGTCGGTGCCCTTTAATGGCCCCAGGCTGCAGGGAGTCGTGAGCACGGAGCGCTATCTGAACCACCCGACCTTCGGGATGCTCTATCGGGTAGCGCCGGTGGCCGAGAGCCGCGATCTCTATGCCACCCTCTACGCCCAGCGCATCTTCTTTCTGGTCACCCTTCAGGAGCGGGGCGCCCACTTCGAGGTGATCCCCCTGATGGACGCCCGCCATTTCGCCGAGCAGAACCTGGCCCGCTGCCGGCGCGAGGGGCCCGAGGCCCAGGCCCGCTGGCGCCAGCTGTTCGACCAGACCTTCATCTGATGGCACCGGCGTCGCCCGCGGCGGCGGAAGCGTTCGGATCCACCCTGGCGGAGCGGCTGGAGGCCCTCCAGGGGGCGTTGCCGCCCTCCACCCACCTGTTGGCGGTCTCCAAGGGCCATCCGGCCGAACTGGTGCGCCAGGCCGCGGCCATGGGTCAGCGGAGCTTCGGGGAAAGCCGGCTGCAGGAGGCCATCGCCAAGCAGGACGCCCTGGCCGACCTTCCTGACCTCGACTGGCACTTCATCGGCCGGCTCCAGGCCAACAAGGCCCGCGCCGTGCTGCGCCGCTTCGGCACCATCCATTCCGTCGACAGCCTGGCCCTGGCCGGGCGGCTGCAGCGCATCGCCGCCGAAGAGGGCCTGGCCCCGGGGATCCTGCTGCAGGTGAAGTTCCGCCCCGACCCGGCCAAGACCGGCTTCGAGCCGGACGAGGTGCGGGCCCTGGGGGCCGACCTGGGGAGCCTGGCGCCCCTGCGCTGCCTCGGTCTGATGACCATCGCCCCCCTGGGCCTCACCCCCGGGGAGCGGCTGGAGCTGTTCCGGGACTGCCGCGCCCTGGCCGATGCCCTGGGGCTGCCGGACTGTTCGATGGGGATGAGCGGTGACTGGCGCGAAGCGGTGGCGGCCGGCAGCACCTGGGTGCGCCTCGGCAGTGTTCTGTTCGGAAGTCGCCCAATCCAGCCATGAAAGGCCGCTGGGATCTTGCCGGCTCGGATGTGGGACGCTATTCAAGGCCAAGCATCCTTCCCGAGGTCGACTCCGTGTCGTTGTTCTCCCGCCTGCGTGCCGTCGTCTCCGGTGACGACTATCTCGATGGCGACTTCGACGACGAACTCGACTACGACCCCGGTGACACCACCACGACCACGACCGCCTCGACGGCCGGCAGAAACACCGGAGCCCTGGCTCTGAGCACCGATTTCTCCACCGACGATCCCTTTGCCGGCACCAACGTCATCGGCATGCCCGGCATCACCAGCGCCGTGGCCGAGGTGTGCCTGATGGAGCCGCGCAGCTTCGATGAGATGCCCCGTGCGATTCAGGCCCTCCGGGAGCGCAAGACCGTCATCCTCAATCTCACGATGATGGAGCCGGACCAGGCGCAGCGGGCCGTGGATTTCGTCGCCGGCGGCACCTTCGCCATCGACGGTCACCAGGAGCGGGTGGGCGAGAGCATCTTCCTGTTCGCCCCCAGCTGCGTCACGGTCACCACTGCCGGCGGTGAAGAAGCCGCCTCCCCCACGGTGGTCTCCGGGCGAACCGGCCCCGTGGACGACCAGCAGGAGGCCGCCCCCAGCCCCGCCTGGGGCCGTTCGGATGCCATGGTCTGACACCGTCGGGGTGGTGGGCCTCGGCCGCATGGCCCGGGCCCTGCTGCTGCCGCTTCTCGACGCCGGCCTGCTCGAGCGCTCCGCCGTCCGGGCGGCGGTGGCCAGCGAGGCTTCCGCCCGGCGGTTGAGTGATGAGCTCGGGATCCAGGTCTCGACCGATCCAGCCCCGGCCTGGGCCGCGCCGCTGGTGCTGCTGGCGGTGAAGCCCCAGCAGATCGAAGCGGTGGCCCCCGCAGCGACCGAAGCCCTGGCATGGGCTCTGGAGTCGGCCCCCTCCCTGGCGGCGGCCCCCTCCGGCGGCCAACCGTTGCTGATCTCCGTGCTGGCGGGGGTGACCCTCGCGCGGCTGCAGGCCCTGTTCCCGGGACGGGCCTGCGTGCGTGCCGTGCCCAACACCCCGGCCCTGGTGCGGGCCGGGCTCACGGGGCTGAGCTGGGGTGAGGGCATCGGCGAGGCCCGGCGCGAGCAGGTGCGCGGGTTGTTCGCCCAGGTGGGGGAGGTGCTGGATCTGCCGGAGCCCCAGCTCGACCCCTTCCTGGCCCTCACCTCCTCCGGTCCCGCCTTCCTGGCCCTGGTGGCCGAATCCATGGCCGACGGGGCGGTGGCGGGCGGGCTGCCCCGACCGCTGGCCATGCACCTGGCCCACCGCACCATGGCGGGCACGGCGGCGTTGCTGCAGGGGCAGGAGCTCCACCCCGGCCAGCTCAAGGACATGGTGACCAGCCCGGCCGGCACTACGGCCGCCGGGCTGCGGCAGCTGGAGCGGGCCGGACTGCGCTCGGCCCTGATCGAGGCAGTGCTGGCCGCAGCGGAGCGCAGCCGCCAGCTGGCCTGAACGCGACGCCCGGCGGTTGCTCAGCCGGCCGTCAGCTGCGCCCGGCCCCGAGGCGCGGCTCGGTGCCGGCCATCAGCCGTTGCAGGTTGCTGCGGTGCCGCCAGAGCACCAGCGCCGTGGTGAGCAGGGCCAGGCTCAGGTAGGCCGGCCGCAGGCCGTCGGCCCCGAAGGAGCCCAGCATCAGCAGGGGCAGTGACAGGGCTGCGACCACGCTCGAGAGCGACACGATGCGGCTGAGGCTCAGCGTGGTGAGGAAGATGCCGAAACAGGCCAGTCCCACGGGCCAGGCCAGCCCCAGGAGCATCCCCAGGCCGGTGGCCACCGCCTTGCCCCCTTTCCAGCCCAGCCAGAGCGGCCAGATGTGGCCGGCGAGGGCCGCCAGGCCCGCCGCCACCACCCCCCAGTCGCTGATGGCGCTGAAACCGAGGGGCTGGAGCACCGCCTTGGCCAGCAGCACCGCGGCGGTGCCCTTGAGCACGTCGAGCAGGAACACCACCAGGGCCGGCCCCTTGCCCAGCACCCGCAGCACGTTGGTGGCGCCGGTGGAGCCGGAGCCTTCCTGTCGCAGGTCGACGCCGGCGAGCCAGCGGCCCGCCAGCCAGCCGAAGGGAATCGAGCCCAGCAGGTAGCCCGCCGGCAGCACGAGCAGATCGGGGAGGAAAACCATGGCAGGAGAGGTCGGGTGGGTCAGTAGAGATCGGCTTCGGCGTCGATCTCCCCGGGGCCGGCGGCGAAGGCCAGCCAGAGGGGGAACTGCAGGATCGGAATCTCGATCACCTGCTCGGCCGCGTCGATCACGATGAAGGGCAGCTCCCCCCGTTCCTCGAGGCGGTCGGCCCGCTCGATCAGGGCATCGGCCCGCTCGAACAGCACGATGCCGCTGGCGGGGCCGAAATCGTCGCGGCTCAGCCCCAGGCAGTCCTGCAGCCCCCGTCGCCATTCGCCGAGGCGCTCCGGCTGGCTGGCCAGCACCAGGGTCTGGAAGCGTTCCCCATAGAGCTCCCCCAGGATCGCGATCGCCGCCGCCGCCGCCAGGGCATTGCGGCTGCGGCTGCCGCCGCTGGCCTGGGCGCCCCGGCCCCCCTGGGAGAGGAACCAGTCCTCCAGCCGGGTGGCGGCGGAGCGCTCCAGGGTGCGGCGCAGTTTCCAGGGATCGGCGTAGAAATCCGGCTGGCCGCCGAACTGCTCCAGCCGCTCCCGGACCAGGTCCGCATCGTCGCGGAACAGGCCCGCGGCGGCGGGGGCCGCGGCGACCTCCGGGGCATCGCCGGTCCCGGCACCGGGCGTCGCCTGGTCGAGGGGGGAGGGCTGCACCACCAGCGGCTGCACCACCAGCTCCATCTGCTCGGCGGCGGCGGCCAGATCCTGCAGGGCCCCCACCAGGTAGTCCTGGAAGCCCTTGAGCCGCCGGGCGATCGCATCCGACTGGCCGGCGAAGCTGCCGGCGATCTCCTGGCGGATCTGCTCACGGCGGCTCTCCAGCTCGCCGATCTCCCCCAGGAGCTCGGCGCGGCGCTGCCGCAGTTCCGTCAGGGCCAGCTCGAGCAGCCCATCGGTCTTGGCAGCGGCCGATGCGGGGGTGGTGGCCGGGGTGGGATCCGGCGGGGTGATGGCGGGCGGTTCGGGTTGGTCGCTCATGGCAGGCGGGGGGGCAAGGCGGCGGAGGGCTCAGGCGGGGTCACGGGGAGCCGGCTTCCCGGGGAGAGGACCCCGGCGGGGACGGACTCGGCAGGCGCCGCTCCAGCTCCTGCCGCAGGGCCGTGGCGTCGAACAGCATCGGCAGCAGGTGGATGCTCTTCTGCTCCCGGAAATAGAACAGCACCGGCAGGGCCGGCCACCAGATCCGCCAGCCGATCCAGTCGTCGTAGGGGAAGCGGCGGATCACGGTGTCGCCGCGGGACACCAGCAGGGCGTCCGCCGCGAAACGCAGCCGCAGCAGGGCCGTCTGGAGCAGCAGGAACAGCCCCATGACCCCCATCGCCAGGGCCGGCCAGAGCGCGGCGCTCCACAGGGGCCGCAGGCCCAGCACGGCGCCCGCCAGCACCAGCAGCCCGAGGGGCACCCAGGCCCGGGGGCTGAGCACCACCGTGTCCGCGCCGATGGCGCCGTCGGTGGCGGCGCTGGCCGGAGGGGGGGAGGGGGCGGAGGTCATTGGCCGAAGAGCAACTGGGTGAGCAGCACGTCCACCAGGGCGACGCTGACGAGAATCATGACCACCGCGCCGGTGGTGCTGGCGCCCACCTCCTTCGGGCCCCCCCGGGTGGTGAGGCCCCAGCCGCAGGCGATGACGGCGATCATCAGGCCGAACACCACGGCCTTGAGCAGCATCGAGGGCAGGTCGTCGGGTTTCATCCAGACCCGCACCGAGTTCCAGAAGACGGACGGAGGAATGCTGTAGAGGAGGGTGCTGCTCACCTGGCCCGACCAGATGGCCATCCAGAAGAACAGCAGGCACTGCACCGGCGCCATCACCACCATGGCCAGCACCCGCGGCACCACCAGGTACTCCACCGGGTCGGTGCGCAGCATCGTGATGGCGTCGATCTGCTCGGTCACCTTCATGGTGCCCAGCTGGGCGGCGTAGGCGGTGGCCACCTTGCCGGTGAGCAGGGTCGCCGTGAGCAGGGGGGCGATCTCCCGCGAGAGGCCCAGGGCCAGCAGCCCGCCCACTGCGGCGCTGGCCCCCTGCTTGGAGAGTTCGGCCGCCACCTGGATGTTGAACACCGTGCCGGCCGCCAGGGCCGTGATCAGCACGATCAGGAAGCTGCCCGGTCCGGCCTCCAGCAGTTCCTGGACCAGGTCGACCATGCCGATGCGGCCGCGGGCGATGGCGCTCACGGCCTGTCCGCCGATCATCAGGCTGGCGCCCAGCCGCTGCAGCCAGCGCGGCGCCTTCATGGCACGGAGGGCGTCAGGGTCTCCGGCTCGGGGCCCCTCTCCGGCCAGCGCCGCATCACCACCAGACCCAGCACCACCAGCAGCGCCGGGATCAGGCCCATGCACATCCGGATCGCCAGCAGGGCGCTGTCCGGCTGCAGGATGCCCCGGGCCGCCTGGTAGCCGCTGAGGCTCATGAGGTTGCCGAAGAAGAACAGGGCCAGGCTGATGCAGATCTTCTGGGTGAACACCATCCAGGCGCTGTAGAGGCCGGCGGGCTTCTCCGGATCGGCATCGATGGCATCCGGCAGCAGGGCCCAGGGGATCAGGTAGGCGGTGGAGGCCCCTAGGCCGACGATCAGGATCGTCACCACCAGGGCGGCCAGACGCACCAGGTTGGTGGCCGAGGCGGTGGGGCCGAAGGCGGCATCGAGCGGCACCAGCAGCATGGCCATCACACAGGCGGCGATCCAGAAGGTCGTGCCCCAGTGCAGGGCGGTGAGGCGACCGCGGCGGCGGGCGATGGCGGTCCAGAGCTGGAGCCCCAGCAGGGTGCTGATCTGGAAGGGAAGCAGGATCCAGTTGCTCCAGCCTTCCGGCAGCCGCATCACCACCGGCAGGAAGATCAGGGCCGCCGTCTGCATGATCTGCAGGGCGCACCAGAGCAGCAGGTAGAGCCCGAGCACCATCTGGAAGCGTCCATTGCTGCCGACCCGGGCGAGGAGCCGCCGGGTGGTGCCCCGCTGGCTGGTGGGCCGCTGGCAGTGCCGCGCCGCCGGGGAGATGCCCCAGCCGCAGAGCAGGGTGGAGCAGGTGATCAGGACCCCCGAGAAGATCCCCACCTGCAGGTAGCTGTCGGGGTTCTGGTGATCCTTGAGCAGCAGGCCCCCCAGCACGATCCCCACCAGGCCGGCGATGATCGAGCCGGTGAAACGGGCGCTGTTGAGGCGGGTGCGCAGGTTGACGCTGGTGGTCAGCTCCGCCGCCAGGGCGGAGTAGGGAAGGTTGACGCAGGTGTAGAGGGTGTTCGCCACCATCGAGATGGCCACGAACACGGCGAACCGGACCCAGAGCCCCCCGGGCGGCAGCCACCACATCAGGGCCATGGCGAAGCCGAGCGGGACGGCGCTGCCCAGGATCCAGGGCAGCCGCGGACCCCAGGAGGAGCGGGTCTTGTCGCTCAGCCAGCCGACGATGGGGTCGTTGATGGCATCCCAGAGCCGGGCCGTCATCAGCACGAGCCCGGCCATCCAGGCCGGCAGCCCCGCCGCCGAGGTGTAGAAGATGAAAAGGTAGAACCCGATCAGGGAGGCCGCCATGCCGGTGCCGGCGTCCCCCATGCCGTAGGCCAGCAGCACCCTGCGGCGCTCACCGGCGGGAAGGTCCGCCGTATCCACTACGCCATCCGCCATACCATCCGCCACACCCGACGGCAGGTCCGGCGCTGCCGGTGGCGGGGAGGACGGTGTGGGGGTGGTCAAACCTGGAAGCGCTCCGGTGATGGTCGTCCGGTGGAGGTCGGCCGCAGCATGTCGGCCGGTGCAGGTCATAATGCTGCAGCCGGTTTCGGGGAACCAGTTCCAGGGAACCAGTCGCCAGTACCCCTGTACTGCTGCGGGCGTAGTTTAGTGGTAAAACCTCAGCCTTCCAAGCTGATGATGCGGGTTCGATTCCCGCCGCCCGCTTCCTGTTCTCAATAAGGGTTTTCGGCCCAAAGCCCTTGCAGGCACTGGCGTTAGGGCTTCCAGCCCGTGCCAGCGCCTGTTTGGCCGTGCCAGGCTGTGAGACGAAACATCTCACCAAACGTCTCACATGCCGGCGGCCCGTGACTGGGAGGACACGATCAGGGCGGTGGTGTCTCACGCCCTGTCTCAGAAGGGCTGTCGTCGTGGCTGGACGGTGCTCAATCACCGTGGTCATGCGCGCCTGAACATCGCTGCTGGGGCTGGACGGGGCAGGCGCCGGCAGGTGCTTCTTCCCATTCCGTGGGAGTGCGACCAGATCGACCACATCCGCGATGTGGTGGTTCAGGTCTACGAGCAGTTCCAGCAGGGCATCGAGCCCGATGCCTGCGTGGCACGCCTGCCCCGTGCCGATGGATCGAGGGCAGCAGAGGGGGAGCCCGGTTCAGGCCGCGGTACTCAGACAGGGCACCCCGGCAGGCCCAGGCCCAGGGGAATGGCGGCGGTGCTTGCCCCGGGGGACTGGGAAGAGCTGATCGCTGCTTTCCGGGAGCACAAGCTGATCAGTGGCGAGATCAAGCCGTCGACCTGGCATCGGGTCTACCGCCACCACATGAACCACGTGCTCGGTGCGGTGGCTGCGGTTGCCCCGCCGCAGAACGCCAAGCAGCTGCTGGGGACCCTGGCCCGGATCTGGGCGGACAAGCCGGGCGGACAAGCCGGGCGGACGCACCCGCCAGATCCAGATTCAGTTGACTGCCGCCCTGCTGCGTTGGGCCGTGGCGGAGCGGCGGCTGGGCGAGGACTGGGAGCCGCCTCAGGATCTGGCGGTGTTCGTGGGCCGATCGCGTGCGGCGAAAGCGATCACGACGCCCCTGGAGGTGGAGCACATCCTTGCGTTGGTGCGGGCCATCCCGGATGGCCGCTGGCGCTTTGCCTTTCAGCTGATGGCGGCCTACGGACTGCGCCCGGAGGAGCTCCAACATCTGCAGATCCGCCAGGGTCGGCTCTGGTGCATGTATGAGAAGGTCGCCTCCCGCGGCAAGACCCGGCCAAGGGTGTTGCGCCCGCTGCCCTGTGATGACTGGGCTGACGGCTGGCGCCTCGAGGAGCGTTTCCCAACACAGGAGCTGCCGCCCATGCAGCCCGGGTTGGGTGGTGGCTACGTGGGCCACTACCTGATGAATCGACCGCTCTGGAAGGAGCTACGTCGTGAGTACGAGGCCAAGGGCGAGAAGCTGGTGCCCTACTCCTGCCGGCACGGCTACGCACACCGGGCCCACGTGATCTGCGACCTGCTGCCCAAGGTGGTGGCCGCAGCGATGGTGCACAGCGTGCAGACCCACCTGGCGGCCTACAGCCGCTGGTGCGGGGATGACGTGGTGGATGATGCGTTCGCAAAAGCTGAGCAGCGCTTGGGATTGGCTGACAGCGGGTCGGAACGGTGCTAACGTTATCCCAGACGCACCTCCGAAAAGGGTGCCCTAATTCCGAGGCCCACGCTCTGCGTGGGCTTTCGTGTATTTGAGGGCAAGTCAAAAGCACATGACATTAATCGCCTATTTGGACGAATTTGGGCATATAGGACCCTTTGTTTCTAGAAGCGACGAAAGACACAACGATCATCCTGTATTTGGGCTCGCAGGTATCGTTATTCCCATTGAACAAATCAGAAGCTTCGCGACCTGGTTTTATCAGCGAAAATGCCAATTGCTCAAATGGGAAATCGACAACCAGTCGCAGCACCCCGCTACTTGGGAGAAGAAGGGCTCGGCGCTCTATACTCACAAAAACGTATCGACCTACCCTGAGCTACGCCAGTTCACAAACCGATTTCTCAACAAGATTAAGTCTGTTGGGGGATTTGCGTTTTATGTTGGCATCCATAAGCGCTATTCTCCCGAGGCTCACGACGCCAATAAGCTGTACCTAGCCGTTCTCCGCGAGGCGATCAAAAGGCTTGATCAGCATTGTGTCAGCCCAGTCGGCAAGCATGGTGACATTTTGATTGTCATGGATGAGCATGAGCAAAGATCAGAGCTTGTCAATGAGGCGGCAAGAGTCATGTTTAACTCGGACTCGCCGCGAGATCGCATAATTGAGCCTCCTTTTCAAGCTGAAAGTCACAGATATCAGACCCTTCAAGCCGCCGATTGGATCGCTGGCCTGGTCGGCCGCATCACTGCGGTAGAGGCTGAACCCGCGCAGTTTCAGGAATTTGAAGTGCATCGAAAGTATTTTCATTCTCGGCTGCTGCAAGCGTCTATGCGCTCAAGTGTTCGCGCAAAAGACAATGGTGTTTCCCCCGGATAGCCTTTGCGCAATTTGCTATTGCAAGTTGCGCCGGCTCCAGCCGGTGATCGTTGCTTCCACGTTCTCCAGATGCCACTGCAGTGGCCCCCGACCCTGGGTGAAGCCCCAGCGGCGGTAGTGCTTGCCGGGGTTGAGCACCCCCCGCAGCCGCAGCTGGCGGAGGGTTTCGCGGCTCATCACCAGAGCAGTGCATGCCTCTGCCGTCGTCACCCAGACACGGTGACGTCCGGATGGGGGTGGGGTCGTCTGGTTCTCCATCAGGCCAGCTCCCTGAGCACGCTGACCACGGCGGGATTCCAGAGGATCTGGTAGCCGCTGTGGCCGCCGCGGCAATAAGGAAGGGCTTCTGCCCAATGCAGGCCGGCATTGGTGAGCTCCCATTCCCCACGCTGATTGCGGATCTGCAGTCCGCAGGCTGCGAGGTGTTGGTTCGTGTCCTTGGCCTTCATCCCCAGCTGTCGTCGGCAGCGCCGGTGGTCTAGTCACTGGCCGCACCGCCGGTGGTGGTGTAGCCGTCGACCTCCTCGAATCCATCGGTGGGGTCGACCTGCTCGTAGGGCACGAACTCCACGACCTGAACGGCACGCGGCTGGAAGGTCATGCCGCAGCCGTTCTCCCCGTCCCAGTCGTAGATGTCGAAGGCGACGACCACCTTGGATCCGTTGCCGATGGCGGCTCCATCCCAGGGCTGCTTCCTGGCATCAACAATGCGGGGTCCTTCCGAAAGGGAGCCGTCACGCCGCTGGAACTGCGGCACCTTGAAGCGCACCACGGTGATCTCGCTGGGCTTCTCCTTATCCGGCTTCCAGGGGAAGCCCTTCACGGCGCGGCGCTTGCGGCTGCCGTGCAGGGCGATGAACTGGTCTTCCATGCCAACAGGAAGGACTGGGCCTTCTCGTCGCTGTTGGGAAGCAGCAGATCGCAAGTCCAGGCCTTGGGTTTGCTCTTGTCGAGCTGGTGCCGGGGCGTGATCAGGTGGGCCCAGCGCACTTCGGCGAGGGACGTGCGGAAGATGTCTGTAGCCATGGGATGAATCGGTGGACGTTTGTTGTTGATCGAACGGGGGAAGGGGCGGCAGGCCAAGGCGTTCGCGCAGCAGGTGATGCACCGCTCCGCTGGCTGAGATGTTGTGCCGCTCCATCACCTCTCGGATCCGCAGGAACACATCGGTGCGCACTTGGGTCTGGATGAAATGGCAGCCAGCCAGAGAACGGGGCTGCTCGCCATAGCGGCGTGGCGGCCGGGGGCGATGGTTCTCGCTCATGGGCCTGGCTCCGCAGCAGGCTCTGGCTGCACCTGGCCCTGCGCTTCTTCAAGGAAGAGTTTGATGAAGTCGTTGTGCTGGCGCTGGGTGATGCGATCCCCGATGGAGCGGGCATTGCGCGGCACCTGGAAGTGCTCGCGGAACGCCTTGGTCAGCTCCTGACGGGCGGCCTGGGACAGGTCGAGCACACGGCGGCGGACCTCGCTGACCTCCTCAGGGGTGAGGGGAGCCAGTGCTGGATCACTGTCTGCGGAAGTGCAGCCATCGCTGGAGTCAGCCAGGGGAACTGGCTCCTCAGCAGCACGATCGTCGGCTTGTTGATCGAGGCAAGCCTGCCGCGTAGGATCCGCATCAGGCTCTTCAGCTATCTGCTTTTCAGGAACTGCATAGGGCTGTACAGCCCGAGCCTGTGCGGACACAGGAATGCCCAGCAGCATGGCCAACATCAGGCCGGTGGTTTCGGCCAGATCGTTGGCTTCATCAGCCCAGGACTCGCTGCAGAGCTCGGCCCCGGCGACATGCATCACCGTGACCTTTAGCCTGGAGCAGCCTTGCTGCTCACTCAGGTGGGCGGACCAGCCGATCCCGCGGCGGAAGGCGGGGCGGGCTGAGTGCACCACCTCCGCCAGATCGGCGGCAGCGATGGGGGACACCTCGGCCTGAAAACTGGCCAGGGCACAGGTGAGCTGTTGCTCGGGTGTGGCGTCGGCCGGCACGGCCGGCGGCGCCTCAATGACGGCCTCAGGAGGCCTGGGGGGTGGAGCCATGACGGATCAGTTCGGGCGGTTGCCCGCTGGTCCGGATCTTAGGGCTCTTTGCTGGAAGCCGCACTCACAGCGGCTGTTAATTCCTAGCCATTAGGCCGTGACTGGCTTCTTGCCTTTGCGGCCGCTGGGCTTGTTGCCCTTCCTGTTGGCGGCCTCCCACTGATCCAGCCAGCGCTTGGGCAGGTAGATGTCGCCCTCGATCCACAGCGGGGCCAGCTCCTCCGGCTTGTAGTCGCCGAAGCCTGTGAGCACGGCAAAGAAGCGCTTGCGGTGCTCTTCGCTGGCCTCGACCGCCAGGGAGTTGAGGGCATCGCTGGGCTCAAGGCTGCATTCATCGACCACCCGGCGCATCTGGTTGCGCCACTTGGCCGAGAGCTCCGTGGCCTTGCGCTGGCCAACGGTCGGCGCGGGGGTGGTCTGGAACGCTTCCGGCACATCCCTCAGGCCGCAGTAGCAGGCCCACAGCTCCAGGGGCGTCCAGGCCGAGCACTCGTCGTCACCCAGCGGGATGGCGTTCTCGAGCTTGTCCTTGATCGCCTGGCTCTTGACCGGACCCCAGTCCTTCTCGGCGATGCGGCGGTTCAGCTCACCCAGCTGCCAGAAGGCCTTCTGGCGCAGCTCGCCGGCCTTGCCCTGCTCGATCACCGAGAGGTTGCCGTAGGAGATCGCATCAAAGCCGGCCTCTTCCGCCCAACTGCAGGCGGTGTACTGGGTCCAGCCGTTGGTTCGTCGCCAGTTCAGCAGCATCCGACCGAACGCTGCGCGGTTCTCCTCCTGGCGCTCCAGCAGCTCCGCGTAGGTGATGGCCACGTTCAGGATCCTGAATGGGATGTCTCGAACTTTACGGCAAACTTGGCACTCCTAGTCACTTCCTGACACGTCCTGGCATATCAGGTCTGATCCTGTCCGAGCTTCTGCAGGATCTGCTTGGCAAGCTGCCCAGTGATCACCTTCCCTGTCTCCGCCTGCAATCTCAGAGCAAGGGTGTAGGGGTGCTCGCCTGGGTGGGCCTTGGCGAGACGCCTCAGTCGCTGCTGCAGTTCTGCCGGATCCATCAGTGTCCCAGCAGCACTTGCCTCGGGGTGTCAAGCAGCTGCTCGGCTTCCACCACGGAGCGGCAGACCGCCGCCATGCCACCGAGCTCCTGCACGAGCCGAAGAAAGGCCCGCTGCTCAGGGCTGAGCACCCCCTGGGCTGTCTTGATCTCCAGCGCGCGCAGGCCGATCAGGTCGCTGCTGCCTTTGCAGAGGCCAAAGCGCACAATCCGCCCCTGCTGATCCACCAGGGCGCCGGTGTTGTTGCGCCAGAGCCGCACGGCGCTGCGGCCGCAGGCCAGGCGGATGCGCTGCTGGATCTCGTGCTCGCTCGGGGAGGAGGCCATGCCTCCTGTTGCCGGGCAGGACTACTCGTAGTGGCTCCAGAGGCGCAGCACCTTCACGATCTGCTCCTCCTCCAGCACCTGGTACACGAGGCGGTGCTGGATGTTGATGCGGCGTGAGCAGGCTCCACGGAGATCGCCGACCAGGGCCTCGTAGGGAGGGGGCTGCTGATAGGGGTCGACGGCCAGGATGTCCAGCAGAGCCTGAGCTTTCTGCTTGAGAGCAGGCGATGCGGAAGCGAGTTTGTGAGCGTCCTTCTGGGCCTGCCTGGTGAAGAGGACCGTCCAGCTCACCAGCCCGGATCGCTGCTCAGTTCGCTCACCTCAGTGGCCATGCCTTCCAGGATGGATTCGCGCATGCCCGGGATCGAGACCAGGTGCAGGGTCTCCTGGATGGCACGCCAGTCGTCCTGGGACAGCAGCACGGCGTTGCTGCGCTTGCCGGTGATCTGCACCGGCTCGTGGGACTGCCCCACCTCATCAATCAGGGCGTAGAGCCGCTTGCGGGCTTCTGTGGCGGACACGGTGGTCATGACATGGCCTTCGCCCGTACGTCAAATCGTACTGCCAGTTGGCTTGTTGTGCTGTCTTGCTGCCCAGACGTGCCTGGCCCAGCCCGGCTTGTAGCCGCGCTCCTGCTCTCGCTGCAGCAGGTCCTCGAAGGTGCGGCAGCCGGCTGCCGGGTGCGCGCGCCGGGGCCTCTGCTGCTGGTTGGGTTTGGGCTGGGGGCGGGCTGCACCCGTGATTTCAACAAGCTCGCCCTCGACGCAGCCTCTCCGAGGAGTGGAGGGGCGCCCAAGAAGCATGGCACTGACTGGTTTTTTCCCAGGTACGGAAACAGGTACCGCCACAAGCCACCCCCAGCCCCAAAGAGGCGTACTTTGAACTTGAGGGGAGGCCCGGGAGCCAACCCGACCCTCACCCTCCACCAGCGTCCGGCCAGGGAGCACCCGAGCCGGTGCGCACTGCGGAGGTGCGCCAACGATGCGACACACAACCGCTGAACTCGGTGATGCGGCGCGAGCGTCACCCCGTAGCCGCAGAGAGCGAGACGCCAGCTCTGTTTCCTGCGTGTTGAAACCCCGGGCCGCAGAACCTGGGCCGGGATCACAGCCGAGAAGACAATGGCCTGGCTACACGTGCGCTGCTCTGACCTCCTCCCGATCCCCTCTGCAGATCCGTCCTTTTGAGGAGGCCGACTGGCCGGCAGTTTGGGCGCTGCTGGAGCCGGTGTTCCGCGCTGGTGAAACCTTTCCGCACGACCCAGCCATCAGCGAGGCCGAGGCCCAGGTGACCTGGGTGGATCAGAGCCAGGCGGTGATGGTGGCCGTGAATGCTGCGGGAGCAGTGGTGGGCACCTACTACCTGAGGCCCAACTCCCTCACGCTGGGCGCCCATGTGGCCAACGCCGGCTACGTGGTGTCCGAGCATTGCCGCCGCCAGGGAATCGGCAGCCGCCTCTGCCAGCACTCGCTGCAGGCGGCCAGGCGGCTGGGCTTCCGGGCGATGCAGTTCAACCTGGTGGTGAGCACGAACACCGCCGGCCTCCGCTGCTGGCAGCGCAACGGTTTTCAGGTGGTCGGAACCCTGCCGGGGGCCTTTCGCCACCGGCAGCTCGGCTTTGTCGATGCCCTGGTGATGATCCAGGGACTGGTGGAGGGGACTCAACCATGAAGGTGGTGCCGCTGCGGCTGCCCCCTGGCGCTGATTTACGCCCGGCGCTGGAGGTCTGGATGGGCGAGCAGCAGGAGCAGGCGGGCTGCGTGATCAGCGCCGTTGGCAGCCTGTCGGTGGCGCAGTTGCGGTTTGCCGGTGCGACTCAGGCCACGGCGATCCACGGCGAGCTGGAGATCCTCAGCCTCTCCGGCACCCTCTCGCCGGATGGCGCCCACCTGCACATCGCCATCGCAGGCTGCGGCGGCGCTGTGATCGGTGGCCACCTCTGCGCCGGCTCGCTGGTGCGCACCACCGCGGAGCTGGTGATCGGTTTGCTGCCGGAGTGGCGGTTCAACCGGGAGCTGGATCCAGCCACCGGCTACCCCGAGCTGCGGATCAGTCCTCAGGCTCCGGGCTGAAGGGCGGCAGCCGCCGCTCCACCTGCAGAAACACCAACCAGGCCACGCCGGTGCTGATGGCGCCGATGCGCAGGCCGCGCAGCAGGAAGCGGCCCAGCTTTTTCTCCAGCGTCTCCCGGTTCACCGTCATCAGTTGGGACCAGCGCAGAGGAGTTTCAGGTTGGCGGAGCCGCCAGCGCCACGCATCACGTTGAGTCACCTCCTGCCTCCATCACCGTGCCCCCCATGAGCGCCCCACCTCCCCTGATCACCTGCACGCCAGGCGTGCGCAGCGGCAAGCCACGGCAGAAGCTGCGAGAGGCGGAGCTCGGCATCACGGCTGATTCCGCCGAACGCCTGCGGCTGCAGCGGGAGCTGTTCTTCCAGCCGCTTTGCGAGGCCCCGGGTTACCCCTATGCCCCCAAGGCCGAAGATGACCAACGCCAAGGGGGAACCCTGGCAGCAGCGGTTACACCGACCACGGCAGACGCCCGCAGCCGCTTCGGCAACGACAGGAACGCACGCTTGGATTGCCATGAAGGGGGGAGGGGGCATCATCGGCGGCGCCAGCACCGGGACAACCAGCGCGGTTGGAGTCGGTGGCGGTTCAGCGCCGGCGGGCTTCACGGACACGCAGCTGGTGGTCCCGGTGGGAGATGGAGAACCAGGCGAAGAGTCCCCTCCGAGGGCGGCGAACACCCAAGAGCCCTCGTCCTCGTGGAAGAACGCGAACCACCTGGTTTTATGACGCCATCAGCAGGCCGCGATCCCCGCCAAGCTGAGTGCGCGACGATGGGCAGACATTGAGTCTGTCCGGGCTTGTGTCGCCAGCCAAGGGGTGCTCAGCCGCTCAGTCAGCGGTGGAGGGTGTGAAGATCGATCGCAGCGACTTCACCAGCCTTTTGGTTCGGGACCTGCCGCGTCGCTGGCTTGAGCCCTGAGCGTTTGCGGCGGTGCTGTGGGCTGAGGGCTGTGCTTTCGCGACCAGAACGCCTTGAGAGATGGTGTAACGTTTTTCCTTGTCTTGGAGATAGGTTGCGACGTCCTTCTCCAAGGCTTCAGTGGTGGTGTCGCCACGCGCCGGACAGAATCGGCAGCAGGGCATGAGTTCACCGGTGAGGAGTGAACTGCGCAGATGCTGCGCTTTCAATCCTGTAATGATCTCATCGAGGTCAGCAACGTTGGTGTTACCGACAGGCGCGGACCAGCAGCAGAGGGAAACGTTGCCATCGGCCTTGATCATCAGAAAGGACCAGGGGTCAAGGCAGGCTTTGGTGGAGGTTGTCATGAGAGGTGCTGATGGCGGCGATGGCTAAGCAAGATTGGCATCAATTTCTGTAAAAATACCCGCTTGAACACTTAGGAACTCTGCGCCGGAGCCCTCATTTTTGGGGGTATGTGTCTGGAGCAGTTGTTTGAGCTTGCGTAACTTTTCTTTGGACAACGTGGACAGAGGATGAAGTTTGAAGCTCGAATCCTCGGGCATGGGATAATCCGTGAGGCTGCAAAATTGAATGGCATGAATGCCCATGCATTTCGCGGTCAAGATATACTCTTCCAAGTGTTCGCTGTTTTCGGCGCCGAGGACGCAGCTCAGGAGGATCAGCGGCGGCTTCAGGCCGCGTTGTTCAGCGGCCAGACGGATGCGCGAAATGCTGTTGAGAAGATGGACCAGCTTGGATTTGCGACGCAGGCGAGCATGAAGGATGGGATCCAGGGTGTCGCAGGAGATGGTGATCGTTTTCAGGCGGCAGAGCGCATCGATCTCGTCTTCGCTGAAGGCTTTCGAGGCATTGGTAATGATGTGACACTTGGCGTTGCTTCTCAGCAGGGGCTGCACAATCTTTTCCCACTCAGGAACGATTGTTGTTTCGCCATGGCCATTGAGATTGATGTTCGCGACCCCATGGTCCAGGAGCCAGTCAGCTACGCGTTTGGCCTGATCTTGCGAGAGCGTCAACCCTTGATAGTCCGGTTGAGAGACGGCGCAATAAACACAAGCCAAATTGCACTGGCTGGTGATTTCGAAGTGGGCGTTATCGCATCTGAATCCCTGAGTGAGGCTTGGGGATGTGGCGGGGAGGTGGATAGGGGCCAAGTTATTGGTTATCCTTGAGACAACGAGAATAGCACGCAATTCCTGTGCATTCAACCCTGCGCATTCAACTGGAGCACGCAACCGGAGCACGCAACCGGAGCATGCAACGGATCGAAGGGTCCGGCCCGGCGGCCCGTCATCAGCCCGCCGACTTGCTCCGTCTCCTCCCGGTGGCGGCGGCGGCGGGCCGCGCCTCCTCCCCCCACACCCGCGGCTCCGCCCGGCGCCAATAGCGCGAAAAGCGACGCAGGTCGGGCGCGCCCGGCCCCGCGAGCGGCAGGTCCACAAAGGGCTCGGGCTCCAGGATCTGCAGGGGCAGTTCCGCCGCCAGCCGCTGGGCGATCCACCCGAAGCGCGGATCCACCGCCTGGCTGGTGACGATGGCGTCCGCCCCGGCCGCGGCGGCCGCCGCCAGCAGTTCCGCCGCCACGTCGCCCTCGCGCACCGTCACCGGCAGCTCCGCCAGACACTCCCGCAGGAAGCGCAGCCGACCCGGCGCCAGGGGCACGGGCTCCACGCTGCGGGGGGCGGCGGTGGTGGGCGTGGTCCCCGCGAGGAGCGCGCTGTCGAACACGAAGAGTGCTGGCGCGTCGGGATGGGCCCGCAAGGCGGGGTTGGCGGGCCCCAGCGCTTCCCCGTGCACCCACACCAGGGGCCGTCGCGGGGGCGGCCCGGCGTTGGCGGGGGGCCGCCAGGTCGCCATCCGGCCAGGGGGCGGCGCCTCCCCGCGCTCCTCTGAGGGATCCGCCGCCGCCCGCGTTGCGGGAGGCAGAGGGCCGGCGGGGCGGAACAACCGCGCCTGCAGCGCCTCATAGCTGGCCTCGAAGGGGCAGCCGCCGGGCCTGCCGGCGCCCCCCCGGTCAGCCGCCGGGCAGGTGGCGCAGAAGCGGCCTGAGCTGAAGCGCTCCAGGTTGGCCCGGTTGAAGAGATAGGGCTTGTGGCTGAAGGCGCTGGCCACCCATTGCCAGCTCAGGTTGTTGCTGGCGGGGTCGCCATCGAGCAGGTGGCGCAGAAACCAGCTGGCGCCCGCCTGCCAGCGCACCTTCCGCCAGTGGACCACATAAGCCGCCAGCCACATCCGGGCATGGTTGTGGAGCCAGCCCGTGGCCATCAGTTCCGTGGCGAAGGCATCGATGCAGGCGAGGCCGGTGGCGGCGGCGGTGAGATCGGGCGGGAGCGTGGCGGCGTAGGCGCCGGGGGGATGGCCGGTTTTGAGGGGTTCGCGGTCGTGCCAGATGCCATCGCCCCACTGCCGCCACAAGCGCTGCCAGTAGTCGCGCCAGCCCAGCTCGGCGATCAGCTTCTCCCCCGCCCGCCGCTGGGCCGGAGTCCAGAGGGGGGCGCCGGAGAGGCCAGGCCCGGTGGCCGCCGCCCCGGGGGGGGCAAAGAGCTCGCCCTGCGCCGGCGCCTCGCCAGCAGCCCGCGCTCCGCGCGGCTCCGCCGCTCCCCCCCGCTCCCGCAGCCGAGCGAACACCGCCTCCCTGACCTCCGCCAGGGTGAGCACCCCGTGGCGGATGTAGGGCGACAGGCGGGTGACGGCTCCCTCCAGGTGGTTGCGGCTGGCGCCATAGCGGGCGGGATCGATGGCCGCCAGGCGCTCCTCGGCGGCGCGGCGACCGCCCCGGGCGGCTGGGGGCGCGGGGGCGACGGGGTGTGCCGCTCCGCTGGTTGCCGGATCTCCCTCCGCCATGACTTCAGTTGCGCGGTGAACCCCGATCCTCCACCCCATCCAGCGCGGCCGGGTCGACCAGGGCCCGTCCCGCCTCCACCAGCTGGCGCACCCGCTCAGGGTCGGCGGGGGAGCGTTCGCCTGCCGCCACGGCGCGATAGAGATCGGCCACGCTCCAGGCTGCGCTGGCGGGGTCCGACGCTGAGCGGGGGATGAGATGGAGGTGCAGGTGCGGCGCCCCCTCCCCGAAGGCGATGGCGTAGACCCGGTCACAGCCGGTGAGGCGCCGCACCAGCTGACTGGCGTGGCGCACCGCCACTCCCCAGCTCCTGGCCTCGTGATCGGTGAAGTCCAGGGGGCCGCCGAGGTGGCGGCGGGCATCGAGCAGGAGCCAGCCCGGCAGGGGGGCCGGCGCGGGGTGGTGGCGGAGCAGCCAGAGGGCGCCGCGGGCGAGCTCCTCCTCCTCCCGCCGGACTCTGTCGCCGTGGAGCTCACAGATGGGGCAGGGCGGGGACATCGCGGAGATGGCGGGGGCTCCATCCTGCGGGGACGCGGTCGCCAGCGGCCGTTGGGGGAGAATCGCCCGATTCCCTCTCCCCACGCCCCTCCCCATGCTCCTCGACCTGCGCGGCAAGAAGGCCCTCGTCACCGGCATCGCCAACAACAAGTCGATCGCCTGGGGCATCGCCCAGCAGCTGCACGCGGCGGGCTGTGAGCTGGGGGTGACCTATCTGCCGGATGAGCGGGGCCGGTTCGAGGGCAAGGTGCGCGACCTCACCGCCCCCCTGGCGCCCACCCTGTTCGAGCCCCTCAATGTGCAGGACCCGGAGCAGATCGCGGCGGTGTTCGGCCGGGTGGCGGAGGCGTGGGGAAGCCTGGACGTGCTGGTGCACTGCCTGGCCTTTGCCGGCAAGGAGGAGTTGATCGGCGACTACAGCGCCATCAGCCCGGAGGGCTTTGCCCGTGCCCTGGAGGTGAGCGCCTATTCCCTGGCGCCGCTCTGTCGCCATGCCAAGCCCCTGTTCAATCCGGGGGCGAGCGTGATCACCCTCAGCTATCTGGGAGCGGAGCGCGCCATCCCCAACTACAACGTGATGGGGGTGGCCAAGGCGGCCCTGGAGGCTTCCGTGCGTTATCTAGCGGCGGAACTGGGGCCGGAGAAGCAGGTGCGGGTGAACGCGATCAGCGCCGGGCCGATCCGCACCCTGGCCAGCTCCGCCATCGGCGGCATTCTGGACATGATCCACAACGTGGAGGAGAAGGCCCCGCTGCGCCGCACGGTCACCCAGGAGGAGGTGGGCGGCGCAGCGGCCTTCCTGGCCAGCTCCCTGGCCAGTGGCATCACCGGCCAGGTGCTCTACGTCGATGCGGGCTACTGCATCACCGGGATGTGAGCCGCCAGGTGGCGGGTGGGGTCGCTGGCGGCGGGTGGGGTCGCTGGATCGCCGTCGGCCATGATCCTTCCCAGCGCGCTTCTCCGTCCCTGCCGTGACCGTTCCTCCCAGCCCGTCCGAGGCGATCCGCACGGGACGGATCCAGCGCGTCACCGGCGAAACCGACGTGCGAGTGAGCCTCGGTCTCGATGGCATCGGCCGCTGCCAGGTGGCCACCGGTGTGCCCTTCCTCGACCACATGCTGCATCAGATCAGCAGCCATGGGCTGCTCGATCTGGAGATCAGCGCCAAAGGCGACACCCACATCGATGATCACCACACCAACGAGGATGTGGGCATCGCCTTCGGCCAGGCCCTGGCGCAGGCCTTGGGCGACCGGCGCGGCATCCATCGCTTCGGCCATTTCCTGGCGCCGCTGGATGAGGCGTTGGTGCAGGTGGCGCTCGATTGCTCGGGACGTCCCCACCTCAGCTACGGCCTCACCATCCCGGCCCAGCGCATCGGCACCTATGACACGGAGCTGGTGCGGGAGTTTTTCGTGGCGGTGGCCAACAACGCGGGCCTCACCCTCCACCTTCGCCAACTGGATGGTCTGAACTCGCACCACATCGTCGAGGCGGCGTTCAAAGCCTTCGCCCGCGCCCTGCGGCAGGCCGTGGAGGTGGATCCCCGCCGGGCAGGGGCGGTGCCCAGCAGCAAGGGCGTCCTGGAGCGTGCCGGGAGCTGAACGGGCTCCAGCCCGGCGGGCCGGTGACCTGAAGCGTGTCCATGCTTAGGGTGAACGCACCTCGTCTGCCTTCCATGTCGCGCTCGATCCTGCTCGCTGTTCTCGCCGCCGCTGGCGTGGCGGTTTTCGCCAGCCCCAGCCAGGCCGCCACCGCCGCTCCCTGCCAGCCGGCGGTGGCCGCTGCGGAGGCCCCCTGCCTGAAGACGCCCCCCTGCGCCCCCGCTGAGGCCCCCGTCGAAGCGCCCTGCCAGCCCTGAGCGCTCTGTCCCCTCGGGACCGCCCTGTCTCCGTGGAGCGTCCAGTCCCTTCGGGGACGCTCCGCCAGCGGGACTGCCCGCCCTTCCCGGACAACATTTGACGAAGTGTTAAGCGATGATGGGGGTCTTGCTCGGCCCCCCTCCGCCCGCACTGCGTCCCGATGACCCTCGCTCCCGGCCTCCCTTCCCCTTCCCCTTCCGCCAGCGTCCCCCCCGCCGATGAGGCGCGCGGCTACGACCGGGCCGATTGGGCCAGCGCCTTCCGCAACGTCACCCTGGAGCTCACGGACGAGCCCCTGGCCGTTCGTCGCGGCGCCCTCCCCGCCGCCCTTCGCGGAACCCTGTATCGCAACGGCCCGGGCCGGTTGGAGCGCGGCGGGCAGTGGGTGCATCACCCCTTTGATGGCGACGGCATGGTGACGGCCGTGCGCTTCGGGCCGGAGGGCGCCAGCGTCAGCAACCGCTTTGTGCGCACCGAGGGCTGGTTGGCGGAGGAGAAGGCGGGCAAGCCGCTCTATCGCGGTGTGTTCGGCACCCAGAAGCCCGGCGGCCCCCTGGCCAACGCCTTTGATGTGCGTCTGAAAAACATCGCCAATACCCATGTCGTGCGCCTGGGCGACGATTTGCTGGCCCTCTGGGAGGCCAGCTCCCCCCATGCCCTCGATCCCGACAGCCTGGAGACCCGGGGGTTGAGCCTGCTGGAGGGCGTCTTGAAGCCGGGCGAGGCCTTCAGCGCCCACCCCCGTTTCGATCCCGGCCACCACGGCTGTGAGCGGCTGGTGACCTTTGGCGTCAAGAGCGGCCCCCGCAGCACCATTCGCTTGATGGAGTTCGCCAGCGGCGCCGGCCCGGCGGGGGAGGCCCCCGGCACCCTGCTCAACGAGCGCAGCGACACCTTCAACGGTTTCGCCTTCCTGCACGACTTCGCCCTCACCCCCAACTGGGCGGTGTTTCTGCAGAACGCCATCGCCTTCAATCCACTCCCCTTCGCCCTGGGCCTGAAAGGCGCCGCCCAGTGCCTGGCCTCCAAGCCCGGCGCCCATGGCCAGTTCTGGCTGATCCCGCGCGAATCGGGCGCGTTCGCGGGGCAGCCACCGCGCGTTCTGCCGGCGCCGGAGGGTTTCGTGTTCCACCACCTCAACGCCTGGGAGGAGGGGGATTCCGTGGTGGTGGAGAGCATCTTCTACGACGATTTCCCCTCCATCGGTCCGGGCGAGGACTTCCGCGCCGTTGATTTCGATCAGATCCCCGAAGGCCTTCTTCAGCGCTGCACCCTCGACCTGACGAGCGGCTCCGTGACCAGCGAGCGCCTCAGCCCCCGCACCTGCGAATTCGCCATGGTGAACCCCCAGCGGGTGGGCCTGAGGGCGCGTCAGGCCTGGATGGCCGTGGCGGAGCGGGAGCGGGGCAACGACCCCCTGCAGGCGATTCAGAAGCTGGAGCTGGAGAGCGGCGCCAGCCGGGTGTGGAGCGCGGCGCCGCGCGGCTTCGTGAGCGAGCCAGTGATGGTGCCCCGCCCCGGCGCCACGGCCGAGGACGACGGCTGGGTGCTGGTGGTGGTTTGGAACGGCGCCCGCTCCGCCAGCGACCTGGTGATCCTCGACGCCGCCACCCTCGCCGAAGTGGCCGTGCTCGAGATGCCCCTGGCCCTGCCCCATGGGCTGCATGGCAGTTTTGTGGCGGGGTGAGGGGGTATGGTATTTCTCGCGTAATGTTTCATGGTTTGTGAGCTAATTTACAGGTCAACCCTAAGGATTTAAAATCTCAAGGCAAGATCTTTCAGGTGACGAGATTCTTTACAAGTATGTTCCGGTCAGGCGCCAGGACTATCTTGAAGAAGATTATCAACTTTTAAGATTTACTCAGCCTGCTGCTTTAAACGACCCTTCTGAATGTCTACCGGGTTTGAGGCTGGATCAGGCTCAAGAAACCCTGAAACTTCATAGTGAACAGCGTCGAGCTTGCAACTCTAGGGTTGAAAAAACGGAATTCGGAAAAAAAAGACGGCCTTGATCAGGGAAGTGCCGACCCGCTCCCAGTCCTGAAAATGATCCTGAGTTTGTAAGTGGTATTGTAAAAGCTTTTATTCTAATATTAGGGAATACTTTTCCAGGCGTTTGGTGGTCTTCTCCCTTTCAGAGCGCTGGGATAGTTGTTTGATGTGGTCACATTATGCTCAATCACATCAGGGATTTTGCATCGGCTTCTCGAAGAGTGGTTTAAGATCAGAATATTCGAACCCCCTTAACATTTCGCCAAATGTGAATCTCGATCCACTTGTTCGTGTTATTTATTCTGCTGCCAAGGTTCCAACTCCTCTCGCTAAAAATGTTACGATAAGCACTGAGGTCTTCTACACCAAATCATCTCAATGGAAACACGAACAAGAGTGGCGTTTGTTTGCCGAATTTGGTGCTAGTCCTAGTGTCCTGCCCCGGAAATCCGGACGCATAGTCTTTGGATCTTTTCAAAAATGGAATCGGCAGTTGCCGTCCACATAAATGGAGTTGAACCCTTGTTGTAGTTGGCAACAAATGT
>Ga0194130_10001173_pt1 | contig 43771 bp, 47 predicted proteins | sample TA2KigsurfametaG_FD_160084 | JGI IMG/M metagenome (GOLD analysis project Ga0194130, IMG submission 160084) | Freshwater microbial communities from Lake Tanganyika, Tanzania - TA2015050 Kigoma 12 surface | ecosystem: Environmental > Aquatic > Freshwater > Lake | place: Tanzania: Lake Tanganyika...
TCAATGAAAAAGCGCGCACCTGCTCGATGCGCACATCGACCAGATCGCCCGGTTGCCAGCTGCCACCGTCTGGCCTGGCCGCCGCAAAAAAGGTCAGCCGGTTGGTGCGGGTGCGGCCCATGACCTGCTGGGTGTCCTTGGGGTTGAGGCCCTCCACCAGGATCTGCTCGATGCGGCCGGCGTAGCGGGCGCTGCGTTCTTTGGCCATGCGCTCCACCAGGGCATTGAGCTCGGCCAGACGCTCCACCTTGACACTCTCCGGCAACTGATTGGGCCAGTCGGCAGCCGGCGTTCCCGGGCGGGGTGAATAGGCAGCCGTGTTGACCTGGTCAAAACCGATCTCCTCGATCAGATCGAGGGTGCGGCGGTACTGGGCGTCGGTCTCGCCTGGGAAAGCGACGATCACATCGGCGCTGATCGCCGCATCGCTCATGCGCTCGCGGATGCGGTCGATGATGCGGCGGTAGCGATCGACGGTGTAACCGCGGGCCATCGCCTTGAGCACGTCGTCATCACCGCTCTGGAACGGAATGTGGAAGTGCTCGCAGACCTTCTCGAGGTCAGCGCAGGCGTCGATCAGCCGCTCGGTGAAGTAGCGCGGATGGCTGGTGGCAAAGCGGATGCGCTCAATCCCGTTGACGCCATGCACATGGCGAAGCAGGTCGGTCAGGGTGTGGGCGCGGCGGCCTTCGGGGGTGATGCCCGGCAGATCGCGGCCATAGGCATCGATGTTCTGGCCCAGCAGGGTGATCTCCTTGAAGCCCTGCTCTGCCAGCCCCTCGATCTCGAGCTTGATCGCTTCAGGCAGGCGCGACTGCTCGCGCCCCCGCACCGAGGGCACGACGCAGTAGGTGCAACGCTCGTTGCAGCCATAGATCACATTGACCCAGGCGCAGACCATGCTGTCGCGGCGCGCCGTGGTGATGTCTTCAAGAATGTGGTGCTCGTCAGTGGCGACCACCTGCTGGCCCTGCTCCACCTGGGCCAGCAGCACATCGAGCCGGTTGGCGTGCTGGGGCCCCATCACCAGATCGAGCTCGGGCACACGGCGCAGCAGCGATTCGCCCTCCTGCTGGGCGACGCAGCCGGCCACCACCAGGGTGAGGTTGGGGTTGGTGCGTTTGCGCTGGGCCTGACGGCCCAGATAGCTGTAGACCTTCTGCTCGGCGTTATCGCGGATCGTGCAGGTGTTGTAGAGGACCAGATCGGCCTCCAACTCTGCCGCTGCCTCGCGGTAGCCCATCGACTCGAGGATTCCGGCCATGCGTTCGGAATCGGCCTTGTTCATCTGGCAGCCGAAGGTGGTGATCCAGTAGCTGCCTCGCTCCACAGGTGTCCCAGCCTGCGCGCTGGATTGGATCGATGTCGCCGTCATCACTCCAGTGTCCCGCACCGCGGGCATGCCAAGTTGACAGCAGCCGATTCGGGCCATGCGGCTGCAGCTTCAGCGCTTTGTGCTCACCAAGGCGGTGCCACTGGTGATCAGCCGCGGCAGCAGCAGTGGCGTTGAGCACCTTGTGGTGATGCTGGAGCACGGCGGCTGCGTCGGTCTTGGCGAGACCGGCAGCTTCGACACCGGGCACCAGCGCTACAGCACCGATGCCATTGCTGATGAACTGGAAGCCATAGCGCCACAGCTGATCCGTTTGGGAGCAGACCTCGAGGGGCTGCTGGCGGACTGCGCACCCGCTCCATGGCCGAGCGATCAGGTGGGCCCGCTGCTGGAAGGTCTGATGGAAGGTCTCTCCGCACCAGCACGCTGCGGCCTGGATCTGGCCCTGCACGACTGGTGGGGCAAGCGGCTTGGCCTGCCGCTGCATCAGCTCTGGGGGCTCGACATCAACACGTGCGTTGCCACCAGCGTGACCCTGGGGCTCGGCAGCGTTGAGGCTGTCTTGGCACGGCTTGAGCGCTGGTGGCGCCAGCTGCCGGCAAGCCGCATCAAGCTCAAACTGGGCAGCCCCGATGGGCTCGATCACGACCGCGCGCTGGTGCGTGCCGTCGCCCAGTGTTTGCAGCTGCGGCAGCAGCAGGATGGCGGTGCGCTGGAGCTGCAGGTTGACGCCAACGGCGGCTGGGACCTCGATGCCGCGCGCACCATGGCGCCCTGGCTGGCCGAGCAGGGGGTGGTGCTGCTCGAGCAACCCTTGCCGCCGCAGCACGATGCAGCGGTCGACACAGCCGGCTTTGCCGCCCTCAAACCGTGCTGCCCGCTCCCGCTGGTGGCTGACGAAAGCTGCTGGAACCTCGCCGATGTGGAGCGCCTGGCCCCCCATGTCGATGGCATCAACATCAAGCTGCTCAAGTGCGGCGGGGTGGGCCCGGCGCTGCAGATGGCGCAGCGCGCCAAGGCGCTGGGCCTTGGCGTCATGGTCGGTTGCTACGGCGATGGCAGCCTGTTGAACGGTGCTGCCGCCCAGCTGCTGCCCCTGGTGCAGTGGCCCGATCTCGACAGCCATCTCAACCTGATCGACGATCCCTTTGCGGGGCTGACGATCCACGGCGACGTGCTGCTGCCCGGCAGCGGGCCTGGGCTGGGTATCGCCTGGGTGGAGGCTGCCGATCGGGGGCCTGTGTTGCCACCTTGAAGCCAGGAGCCGATGCCATGGGCAACCCCGATCTGTTGCGCGCACCGCTGCGACCCGAGCACCGCCTGGTGCTGCTGCTGCATGGCGGCACCACCAACCTGAGCGGCAAGACCGGGCTGGCGATGCTGCGCTACAGCCTCAACCCTGTTGTTGCCGTGGTGGATCCTGAGCAGGCTGGCCACTCGCTGCTGTCTCTGTGCGGCATCGATCACCCGGCGCCGGTGGTGGACTCGCTGCAGGCAGCCCTGGTCCATGCGCCGCAGGTGGCCGTGATCGGCCTGGCGCCCTCGGGCGGGCAGTTGCCAGCAGCGGTGCGGCTTGATGTCGCTGCCGCCTTGCGCGCAGGGCTCAGCGTGGCCAACGGGCTGCACAACCTGCTTGGCGCTGATCCCGAGCTGGCAGCGCTGCTGCAGCCGGGCCGCTGGATCTGGGATCTGCGCCAGGAACCCAAAGGCCTGCGGGTGGCCGCTGGGCGTGCGGCAGCGGTGCCATGCCGGCGGCTGCTGGCCGTGGGCTCTGACATGGCGGTGGGCAAGATGAGTGCCTGCCTGGAACTGCACGGCGAAGCCCGCAGGCGTGGCCTCGATGCCCGCTTTGTCGGCACCGGTCAGGCCGGCATCTTGATCAGCGGCGGCGGCGTTGCGCTCGATGCCGTGCGGGTCGATTACGCCGCCGGCGCCGTCGAGGCGGCTGTGCTCGAGGCCGCCAGCGGTGTCGGCAGCAGCAGCTGGATCCTGGTGGAGGGACAGGGATCGCTGGCCCACCCTGGATCCACCGCCACCCTGCCGTTGATCCGCGGCTGCCAGCCCACCGATCTGCTGCTGGTGCACCGCGCCGGGCAACGCCACATCAAGGGTTTGGAGGATCTGCCGATGCCGCCCCTGCCGCAGTTGATCGCAGCGGTAGAAGCGCTCGCAGCCCTGGCACGCCCCGCCAGCGACCCCAGGCCGGCGCCGCGGGTCAGGGCGATTGCCCTCAACACAGGCCTGCTCGATGCCGAGGCCGCCGCACGCGCCATTGCCGAGACCGCAGCCAGCACGGGCCTGCCCTGCAGCGATCCTGTGCGCCAGGGAGCCGCAGGGCTGCTCGATGCCCTGCTGGCCAGTTGAGGAGAGGGCCCACGAGGGGCCACCCCAAAGGGCGAGCGAGGGGATTCGAACCCCCGAATGGCGGCGCCACAAGCCGCTGCCTTAACCGCTTGGCTACGCCCGCCGCGGCCTTCAGAGCGTATCAAAGACGTCTGCAGCACAACAGCTGCAAGCCAAAGCATCCATTTGCTGCCAACCTGTGGCCGATCGCTTGGGGGTTCTCGCGGTGCTCAGCGGACGCAGGCAGGCGCGATCGTGGATCGGCATCACTGCGCTGACGCTGCTGGGCGGCCTGGTGCTCACCAACCCAACGCCGCATGACTTTGAGGAGTTCGCCTCGGTGCGCCTGGTCGAGCTGGTCGAGCAGGAGCTCTGCCACAAGCCGGCTTTGCCGATGCTGCTGCAGCTGGTGATTCAGAACTGCAGTGCCATGGTGCAATCCCAGCGCAGCGTTCTGGGTCAACTCGCCGCCAGACACAGCCAGCGCATCAACCTGGGCATCGCCAGCCTCTACAGCACCAGCTTTGGCGGCCAGCAACTGCTGAGCAACTGGCGCCTGCCCCGCTACGGGGTGTCAACCCTGGCTGTTGGCGGTCAGTTTGTGGTGCTCAAGACCACCGCGACGCCCTGAGCGATGCGCCTGCGGATTCCGCGCTGCTTGATGGATGGCCAACGGGTGACATTGCCCGCTGCCGACAGCGAGGGGCTGGTGGCGGTGACGCTGCAGCTCGACGGAGCGCGGGTTGCCGCCATTGCCGCCGATCCCCAGGCGAGCGCGCCGGCGCCGCTGGCGCTCACACCGCTGGTGGAGCCCCACGCCCACCTCGACAAAAGCTTCACCTACAGCGCCTTTGCCAACCCAGGCGGCACCATGGAGGGGGCGCTGGCCGCCAACCTCAGAGAGTTTGAGCAACGCACCGCCGAGCAGGTGCACGAGCGCAGCGAACGCGCCCTCGAGCAGGCCTGGCGCTATGGGCTGCGGGCGATCCGCAGCCACATCGATAGCGGCGGCGGCCCTGCCAGCGAGGCCAGCTGGCAGGTGCTGCTTGAGCAGCAGCGGCGCTGGGCCGACCGCCTGACGCTGCAGCTGGTGGCCCTAGTGCCGATCAGGTTTTGGCTGACGCCCGAGGCCGAAACTCTCGCCCAGCGGGTCGCGGCCGCGGGCGGTCTGCTGGGCGGGGTGCTGGGGCCACCCTTTGGCCACCGCAGCAGCGATGCGCTGGCGCTGCGCGCGCTGCTGCAGCTGGCAGCGCGGCTGGGTTGCGGCGTTGACCTGCATGTCGATGAAGGCGACACCGCGGCCGGGCTGGGGGTGGCCCTGGTGGTTCGCACGGCGCTGGAGCTGGGGGCCCAGGTGCCGATCACCTGCAGCCACGCCAGCAGCATGGGACTGCTCAGCGCCGCGCGTTGCAGCCGGCTGGCCGAGCAAATGGCGGCAGCGGGCGTGCAGGTGGTGGCGCTGCCGCGCACCAACCTGTGGCTGCTGGGGCGGCGCAGCGGCCAGACCCCCTGGCTCAGGGCACAGGCACCGATTCGTCCGCTGCAGCAGGCCGGCGTTGACGTCGCCGTCGGCGGCGACAACGTGCAGGACCCCTGGTACCCGGGGGGCGACTACGACCCGATCGAGCTGCTGCGGCTCTGCTTCACCACCAGCCACCTCGACCCCTGGCAGAGGCAGGGGCTGGCCCCTTTCACCACCAGCCCTGCGCGGTTGCTGGGGCTCGACTGGGATGGGGTGCTGCGGCCCGGCTGTCCGGCCGATCTGCTGGTGCTCGAGGCCAACAGCTGGCAGCAGGTGCTGGCCCGCCCGCCGCAGCGCCGGGTGCTGCGCGCAGGCGTCTGGATCGCTGGCGCCGGCAGCGGCAGCAGCGATGCGCTGACGGCGGTGCCAAGCTGAGCCGCAGCGGCAGCACTGCAGTGAGCTCTCTGGCTGTGGCACTACCCAGCGGACTGCCCAACGGGCTGCCGCAGCCACCAAGCGACGCCACCCTGGCGACACTGCGCCGCGAGCTGGAGCGCGAGCAGACCGAGCTGGAGCTGCTGGGCCTTGAGCGCAGCGCCGATCTGCAGCGCCTGTCGCGCGATTGTTTTGCGTATTCACCCGTTCTGGCGCCGCTGTTTGAAGGCCGGCACGCCCAGCTGGTGGCCCGCCCCACCAATGTCGAGCAGGTGATCGCGGTGGCGGCGGCCTGCGCCAGGCAGCAGGTGCCGCTCACCTGCCGTGGTGGCGGCACCGGTAACTACGGCCAGTGCGTGCCGCTTGCGGGCGGGGTGGTGCTCGACCTGAGCGGGCTCAAGCGGCTGCGGCAGCTGGATCGCACCGCTGGGGTGATCACCGTTGAGGCAGGGGCCCTGATGGGCGATCTGGAGCGGCAACTGGCCCCCGCCGGCCGCGCCCTGCGGCTGATGCCCAGCACCCTGCGTAGCGCCAGCATCGGCGGCTTCATCGCCGGCGGCTCGGTGGGCATCGGCTCACAGCGCTGGGGCATCCTGCGGGATCCCGGCAACCTGCTGGGCCTGGAGGTGGTGACGCTCGAAGCCACACCGCGGCTGCTCAACCTTGATGCCGCCAGCAGCGAACCGCTCAACCACGCCTACGGCACCAACGGCATCATCACCGCCTTGACCCTGCCCACCACAGAGGCCATCGACTGGGTGCAAGTGGTGGTCGGCTTTGACGCTTGGGAGCAGGCCCTCAGTGCTGCCCAGAGCGTGAGCCGCTGGGCGATCGAGCTCAACAGCGTCAACCTGCTTGAAGCCCCTGTCGCCGCTGCCATGCCCTGGCCGGCGGGCTGCCCAAAGGCCACGGGCGAGCATCGCCTGCTGTTGCTCGCTCACCCGGCGGCCATGGCGGTGCTGCCAGTCAGGCTGATGCAGCTTGGCGGCACGCTGCTGTGGCAAGAGCCGCAGAGCAGCAGCAAGGGCATTCCGCTGCGCGAAGTGGGCTGGAACCACACCACCCTGCACTGGCGTTCAGCCAACCCCGAGTGGACCTATCTGCAACTGCTGCTGCCGCAGAACGAGGGCGCGTGCCTGGTGGAGCTGCGCCGCCGTTGGGGCTCAGCCATCCACTGGCACCTTGAAGGCATCAAGCAGCAGGGCAGCCAGCGGCTGGTGTGCCTGCCGCTGATCCCCTGGCAGGGCCGCGAGCGGCTTGAGCAGCTCATCAGCGACTGCCGCGAGCTGGGGGCGTTTCTGTTCAATCCCCATGTGTTCACTGTCGAAGACGGCGGTCTGGGGGTCGTCGATGCCGACCAGGTCAGGGCCAAGGCCGCCTATGACCCTGACGGGCTGCTCAACCCGGGCAAGCTGCGCGGCTGGCAGGAGCGTTAGCTAACAGCCCAGCGAGGCGCGGGTGTCGGCGCCGGTGATCGGATTGGTGCCTTCTGCATCGCGGCAGAGGGCCCGTTGATCGTTGCGATCGATCAGGGCATCGCTGAAATCGGCATCCGTGACCGTGGCGCCAGCAAAGCTGCTGCCCGCAGCGATCACCCCGCTCAGGTTGGCGCCGCTGAAGTCAGCCCCTGAAAAATCGACCTTATCCATCAGCACGCCGCTCAGATCCGCCCCTGAAAAGTCAGCCTCAGGAAAGGCAGCCTGGGTCAGGATCGCCCCATGCAACTGAGCTCCGGCGAAGTTGGCGCCCCGCCCGGCAGCCCCGGCAAACGAGGTGTTGGCCAGGTCCTGGCCGTGAAAATCGGCACCGTTCTGGTTGGTGAGCGTGTAGTCGATCCCCGAGAACTCGGCCATCACCGCCATTGGTGCCAGCAGAAGCAGGGCCACCAGGGCCAAGGGCAAAGCCACGGCTGAGAGCCAGGCCATTGCGAGGGCTTTGCGCCGTGCCATCACCAGCCATCGCGATCACCCAACCACTTTGACCCACGCGGTGGGGTATTCGGGTGCCGTCTGATCACGGCACGACGGCGTCAAGGCTGGGCGAGCAGCGTGCCGATCAGATACAGCGAACCTGCCACCACGAGCCGCTGCGCGTCAGCCACGGCTGCTGCGCTCAGGCTCTGCAGCGCCCGTGGCAGATCATCGGCCTGATGCAGGGACGCCACGCCTCCCACCAGCGGCACCGAGTACGGCGCTTGCGGGTTGAGCTGCTGAGCGACCAGTTGATCGCGGTTCCAGCTGGCATGCCCCGGCACCGGCACGATCCAGGCCTGATCGCCCGGGGCCAACAGGGCCTGAAGAATCTCGGGGCCTTGCTTGTTGGCCAGCATGCCGATCACCCAACAGCGCGGGCCGGGGCTGAGGCCATGGCGCTCGGGATGGGCATCGAGCTCAGCGCGCAGGGCGGCGGCCGCCGGGGGATTGTGGGCCCCATCGAGCAGCAGCGGGATGCCGCGCCAGTTCAACTGCTGCAGGCGGCCGGGCCAGCGGGCAGCAGCAAATCCCTGACGAATGGCCGCAGGCGTGATCGACCACCCCCGCGCCGCAAGGGCCTGCAGAACCCCCAAGGCGACGGCGGCATTACTGCATTGCACCTGGCCAGGCAAACCGCACCTCCCCCACGATGCGGGTTGATCAGCGCCAGTTGGCAGCAGCAGCTCCCCCCGCGCGTTGCGTTGCAACGGCTGCACCCAGCTCAGCTCGGCCCCAACTGCTGCGGCGCGCGCCTGCAGCACCGCCTGCACCTCGGGATGCTGGGGCCCACTGATGGCCAGGCAACCCGGCTGCAACACACCGGCCTTTTCGGCCGCAATGCTGGCCAGGTCGGGCCCCAGAAACTCGCGATGATCCAGGCCGATCGAGGCCAACGCGATCACGGAGCGATCAGGATGGCAACTGGTGGCATCGAGCCGGCCGCCCAGACCCACCTCAAGCACCACCAACGGCAAGGACGCCTCGGCAAACGCCCAAAACGCAGCCGCGGTGACCAGCTCAAAAGGCGTGAGCTCATGGGCCAGGGCAATCGGCCGCACCGCCTCGAGCTGGCCGCGCAGCGCGACTGGGGCGATGGACTCAGCTCCCAGGCGAATGCGCTCGGTCCAGCTCACCAGGTGTGGTGAGGTGTACAGGCCTGCCTTGATGCCGGCGGCCAGCAGCGCCTGATGCACCAGGGTGCTGATCGACCCTTTGCCATTGGTGCCGGCCACCTGCACGGCTGCGAACTGCCGTTCGGGATGGCCGAGGTCCGCCAGGGCCGCGCACAGGCGATCGAGTCCCAGGTCGACGCCGCGGCGGCTGAACGGCTCGATCAGATCGGCAAAGTCGTCAGGCTTGGTCAACAAGGCTTTGCACGGCCCGCTCCAGGCAGGCAACGCCGTGACGCAGGTGCCGCGGCTGGATCACCAGCGGCGGCACAAAACGCACCACCGACGGCCCCGCAGGCACCAACAACAGGCCCTCGGCCATGGCGGCCTTGACCAGCTCAGGAGCGGTGATGCCAGCCCCGGGGCGCAGCACCAGGCCCTGCAACAGGCCCCAGCCGCGGCTGCCCTCAAACAGGGTGCTGTGGCGGGCTGCCAGCTCGCTCAAGAGCTGCTGCAGCAGTTCACCCATGCGACTCACGTGGGGCAGCAGTGCACGGCGCTCGAGTTGTTCGAGCACCGTAAGCCCGGCGCGGCAGGCCATCGGGTTACCGCCAAAGGTGCTGGCGTGCTCACCGGGTCGCAACAGATCGGCAGCGGGCTTCACCGCCAGAGCGCCGATCGGGAAGCCGCCGCCCAGGCCCTTGGCCAGGGTGATGGCGTCAGGTTCGACGCCCAACTGCTGGTAGCCCCACAGCCGGCCGCTGCGGCCCACGCCGATCTGCACCTCATCGAAGATCAGCAAAATGCCGTGCTGATCGCACAACTGGCGCACCCTGGCAAAGAACGCCGGATCCCCGGGGATCACACCGCCCTCACCCTGGAGCGGCTCAAGCAGCACTGCCGCCACCCTGGGGCCCGGGGCTTCGCACGCGGCCAGCAGGGCCTCAAAGGCAGCCGTGTCGTTGAAGGGGAAATAGCGAAAGCCCTGCACCATGGGCTCGAACCCCTGGTGGTACTTGGGCTGACCGGTGGCGCTCACCGCCGCCAGGGTGCGGCCGTGAAAGCTCGCCTGGGCAGTGATGATCAGCGGCGGCTCTTCAGCAGGGATGCCGCGCACCCCATGGCCGTGCTTTCGGGCCAGCTTGATGGCGGCCTCGTTGGCTTCGGCCCCCGAATTGCAGAAAAAGACCCGCTCAAAACAGCTCTTGGCGGCGATCGCCGCGGCCAACTGCTCCTGCTCAGCGATGCGGTAGAGGTTGGAGACGTGCTGCAGCTGGCCCAGCTGGCGTCCAAGCGCACGCCGCAGGCTGCGGTCGCTGTGCCCCAGGGTGTTCACGGCGATGCCGGCCACACAGTCGAGGTAACGCCGTCCGCTGCTGTCCCAGACCCAGACACCCCGGCCCCGCACCAGCTGCAGGGGGAAGCGCGCGTAGGTGTCCATCACCGGCCCGGTGGTGGGCGGTGGAGCCATCAATGGGGTCGCAGTGGGAGCGGTGGGACTCGAACCCACATGCCCGAAGGCGCTCGATTTTGAGTCGAGTCCGTCTACCAATTCCGGCACGCTCCCGCGTTAGGGAGCTTACGCGGCCTCGACCCGTGAGATCTGGGCACCCACGGCGTTGAGCTTGTCTTCGAGTGCTGCGTAGCCCCGGTCGAGGTACTCGAGCCCGCGCACGCTGGTGATGCCTTCGGCCGCCAGGCCCGCCAGCACCATGGCCGCAGAGGCCCGCAGATCGGTGCCCTGCACGGGGGCACCACTGAGCCGAGGCACGCCCTCAACAAAAGCGGTGTTGCCCTGCATGCGAATGGCGGCACCCATGCGCTGCAGCTCGGCCACATGCTGCAGACGGTTTTCAAAGATGTTTTCGGTGATCACACTGGTGCCCCGGGCCGTGGCCAACAGGCTCATGAACGGGGCCTGCAAATCGGTGGGGAAGCCAGGAAACGGCTGGGTGCGCAGGTCGACGGCCTGAATCTGACGGGCGGTGATGGTGAGACCGATGCCGTCATGGTCGATGCGGCAGCCGGCTTCTTCGAGCTTGGTGATCACGGCACCGAGATGCTCGGGGATCAACGGAGTGATGCGCAGGGCCGATCGGGTGATGGCCGCGGCCAGCAAAAACGTTCCGGCTTCGATGCGATCGGGGATCACCGCGTAATCGGCACCGTGCAGGCGGTCAACCCCGACGATCGTGATCGTGGGGGTCCCGGCGCCGCGCACCTTCCCGCCCATGGCGATGAGCAGACCGGCCAGATCCACCACCTCAGGCTCCTGGGCGGCGTTGTCAATGACGGTCTCGCCGTCGGCCAGGGCGGCGGCCATCATCAGCGTCTCTGTGGCTCCGACGCTGGGGCAATCGAGATGAATGCGACCGCCCTTGAGGCGGTGCCCGCGCCCCGGCACCACGGCTGTGACCACACCGTGCTCGATGGTCACCTGGGCGCCCATCGCCTTGAGACCTTTGACGTGCTCGATGACCGGACGGGTGCCGATCTGACAGCCACCGGGCAGGGGCACACGCGCCATGCCCATGCGCGCCAGCAACGGGCCAATGCAGAAGAAGCTGGCCCGCAGGCTGTTGACCAGCTCATAGGGAGCTGCGGCACTGTTGATGCGATCGCCCGACAGCTCAATGGCATCGGCCGAAGCCTGCACCTGCACGCCCAGGCTCGAGAGCATCTCGGCCATGGCCGCGATGTCGGTGAGCGGCGGCACATTGCGCAGACGAATGCTGTCGCGGCTCAGCAAACAGGTCGCCATCAGCACCAGGGCTGAATTTTTGGCACCGCTGATCGTGACTTCACCACTGAGCTGACGGCCGCCGGCAATCTCAAGCTGGGGGGTGAGATTGACCTTGCTGCGAACAGCGGTGACTGTCATGGCCAGTGCTGTCGCTTCAGATGGCCGCATCTTGACAACAAAAGGTGAGACCGTCTAGACGGCCGCCGCGAAAACTGGCTTGAGCGATCGCAGCCGAACCACCATGGCGTATGGTGCGTGGGTGCCCATAGGCACGTCGTCACGCGGATGTGGCGGAATTGGTAGACGCGCTAGTTTCAGGTACTAGTGGCAGCAATGTCGTGGGAGTTCAAGTCTCCCCATCCGCATTTCAATCATGATCGTTCTCAAGATCAGCAACGCCCCTGAGCTTGTTGCTTCCAAGCTTGGAAAGTTTCTTGAGAGCCTCACTCCCGATGCCTTTGATCAGGCGGCCGTTGAAGCCATGATCATCAAAAAAATGGTCGAAAACCTGAGCGCCGAAGGGCTCAAGGGTGAGATCGCCTCGGTGAAGGGGCTCCAGCTCGATGGCAAGCAGCTGAGCATCAACCCATCGATGCACGTAGGCCACGTTCAGAGCTTCTGAAGCCGATGCCCAGCCCCGCGTGCTGATCAGCAGCCGTCGCAACCCCCTGGTGCGCGCCTTGCGCCAGTTGCACACGCCTGCAGGACGGCGCGCAGCGGGGCTGTTGCTGCTCGAGGGGACCCATCTGGCGCAGGAGACCGTGCGCCTAAAGCTGCCCGTGCAGCAGTTGCTCTGCACCCCGACCTGGATGCAGAAGCACCCTGAGCTGCTGCAGGCCTTGAGCGCTCAGCTGAGCGCTGGCAGCTCGCCCATCGAGGCGAGCGAGCCGGTGCTCAGCGCCGCGGCCACCACCGAGCACCCCGATGGTGTGGTGCTGAGCCTCAGCCCCCCGGCAGCTGCCGAACCTGCGCAGGCGCGCTTTGCCCTGGTGCTCGATGGCCTGCAGGACCCGGGCAACCTGGGCACGCTGCAGCGCACCGCGCTGGCCGCTGGCATCGAGCAGCTCTGGCTGGCCGGCGGGGCTGATCCCTATCAACCCAAAGTGCTGCGCGCCTCAGCCGGTGCCGCCCTGGAGCTGCCCAGCTGGCGCGCCGATCGGGAGGCCATCGCGGCCCAGATCGCTGCAGCCGCAGGCCGCGGCCTGCAGGTGGCCGCCAGCGTGCCACCGGCAGGCGGGGGCGTGCCCTACTGGCAGCTCGACTGGCGCAGGCCCACCCTGCTGCTGCTCGGGGCCGAGGGCCCCGGGCTGAGCAGCGAACTGCTGGAGCTGGCCACCCATCGGGTCTGCATTCCCCATGCCAGGGCGGTCGAGTCGCTCAATGTGGCCGTCGCCGCAGCACCGTTGCTGCTCGAGCGCCACCGGCAGGAGAGAATGCCCGGCATCTGAACTCCTGGGCCCCGTGAGCGACGGCAGCTTTGACTTTGACGTACTCGTCATCGGTGCCGGTTACGGCGGCTTCGATGCGGCCAAGCACGGCTGCGAGCACGGCCTGAAGGTGGCGATTGTCGAGAGCCGCGACATGGGCGGCACCTGCGTCAACCGGGGCTGCGTGCCATCCAAGGCCCTGCTGGCCGCCAGCGGACGCGTGCGCGAGCTGGCCGACAAGGAGCACCTGGCCAGCTTCGGCATCCACGCCGGGCCGGTGCGCTTCGAGCGCCAGAAGATCGCCGATCACGCCAACCAGCTGGTCGCCACGATCCGCACCAATCTGACCAAAACGCTGGAGCGCGTCGGCGCCACAATCCTGCGCGGTGAAGGTCGCCTGGCCGGGCCCCAGCAGGTGGTGGTGCGCGAGAGCGGCAGCGGCGTCGAGCGCACCTACCGCGCCAGGGAGATCATCATTGCCACGGGCTCGGAGCCCTTTGTGCCCCCAGGCATCGAGACCGACGGCCGCACCGTGTTCACCAGCGATGAGGCGGTGAGCCTGGAGTGGCTGCCGCGCTGGCTGGCAATCATCGGCAGCGGCTACATCGGCCTGGAGTTCGCCGATGTGTACACCGCCCTGGGCTGCGAGGTCACCGTGATCGAGGCCCTCGATCGGGTGTTGCCGACCTTTGACCCCGACATTGCCAAGATCGCCGCCCGCAATCTGCTCGATGGGCGCGACATCGACGCCCGTGCCGGTGTGCTCGCCCAGACGATCACCCCCGGCTGCCCGGTCAAGATCGATCTGGTCGACATGAAGACCCGCGAGCCGGTCGAGACCCTGGAGGTCGACGCAGTTCTGGTGGCCACCGGCCGGGTGCCGTCCAGCGCCAGCCTCAACCTGGACGCAGTGGGTGTGGAGACCAACCGCGGTTTCATTCCGGTGAACGACCACATGCAGGTGCTGGTGAACGATCAGCCCGTGCCGCACCTGTGGGCCGTGGGCGATGTCACCGGCAAGATGATGCTGGCCCACACCGCCGCCGCCCAGGGCGCCGTGGCCATCGACAACATCCTGGGGCACCCGCGCCAGATCGATTACCGCTCGATCCCGGCGGCCACCTTCACCCACCCCGAGATCAGCTCGGTGGGTCTGAGCGAGGCCGACGCCAAGGACCTGGCCGCCAACGACGGCTTTGAGCTGGGCGTGGTGCGCAGCTACTTCAAGGCCAACTCCAAGGCCCTGGCCGAGCTTGAGAGCGACGGGCTGATGAAGCTGCTGTTCAACAAGGGCACCGGCGAAGTGCTGGGCGCGCATATCTATGGCCTGCACGCCGCCGATCTGATCCAGGAGATCGGCAACGCCGTCGCCCGCCGCCAGAGCGTCAAGCAGCTGGTGAATGAGGTGCACACCCACCCCACCCTTTCTGAGGTGGTGGAAGTGGCCTACAAGCAGGCCGCCCTGGCGCTGGCTTGAAACCGGAGAATTGAGCATGGAGATCCGACGCCGGCCGCCCAACCCCAAGGTGAAGGTGGCCCACCTCGAATACGCCATCCCCCACGAGGACGAAGCCCCGCGCCACATTCTTGAAGAGATCGTCTGGGCCAAGGACCGCGAGGTGGCCACAGCCCGCGACCGGGTGAGCCTGCAGCAACTGGCCAAGCAGGTGGCTGATCTGCCCCCCTGCCGCGACTTTGTGGGTGCCCTGCGCGCCAGCTGCCGCAAACCGGCGGTGATCGCCGAAATCAAAAAAGCCAGCCCCAGCAAAGGCGTCATCCGCGACGACTTCGACCCGCTGGCGATCGCACGCGGCTACGGGGCCGGCGGCGCCAGCTGCCTGTCGGTGCTGACCGACAACCAGTTTTTTCAAGGGGGCTTTGAGGTGCTGGTCGCGGTGCGCCAGGCGGTGGAGCTGCCGCTGCTGTGCAAGGACTTCATCCTCAGCCCTTACCAGCTGTATCAGGCCCGCGCCGCCGGCGCCGACGCAGCCCTGCTGATCGCCGCGATCCTGGAGGACCAGGACATCAGTTATCTGCACAAAGCGGCCCGCAGCCTGGGGTTGGCGGTGCTGATCGAGGTGCACGACGCCGCAGAACTGGCCCGCGTGCTGGCCCTGCCCCTCTGGCGCGAACTGGGGGCCGGCGGTCACACCCTGATCGGCATCAACAACCGTGATCTGAGCACGTTTGCCGTAGACCTGGCCACCACCGAAGCACTGACGCAGCAATTCGCCGAGCCCATCCGCGCCAGTGGTGCCCTGTTGGTGAGCGAATCGGGCCTGTTCAGCCGCGACGACCTGGACCGCGTGCAGAGCGCCGGTGCCGATGCGGTGCTGGTGGGCGAAGCGCTGATGCGCCAGGCTGATGTCACCGCCGCGCTCGAGACCCTGATCGAGGGGTGAGCCAATGTCCAACCGCGCCGCTGACTGGTTGCATCAGGCCCGCCAGGATCTTGACCAGGCCTCTTTGAGCGCAGCCCATGGCCACCACGAATGGTCCTGCTTTGCAGCCCACCAGGCTGTCGAAAAGGCACTCAAAGGTTTGCATCTACGCCACAACCAGCAGGTGTGGGGTCATGGCCTGGGCCGCCTGTTCCGTGATCTGCCCGACGCTGTTCAGGAATCGATGGAAGCCAAGGTTCTTGATTTGGTCGAACGGATGCGAATCCTTGATGCGCTGTACATCCCTACCCGTTACCCCGATAGCCTTCCGGATGGAGCCCCCAGTGATCACTTCGGCCATCTGCAAAGCGCGGATGCTCTGAACCATGCCCGTGCGGTTGTTGACGCAATCACGGCTCAGATGGCCTGAGCCGCAAAAGGTTCTCGCCGCAGTGCATGCCTGGGCAGCAGAACAAGCCTTGCGCAACGATGGACTGCGCAAGGTGGGTGTGTTCGGCAGCTACGGCCGCGGAGATGCGGGCGTGGGAAGCGATCTGGATCTGGTGCTGATCGACGCCAACGCCAGCGGGCCACCCAGGCAACGCTACCGCCGGTGGCCCTTTGAACAGCTTCCCCTGAGCTGCGATGCCCTGGTGCTCACCGAACAGGAGTGGGATGAGCTGCTTGCCTCCCCAGCCACTGACTGCGCCGCGCACGCCATGGCCAATGCCTTGCACCGCGACTGCCGTTGGGTCTGGTGTCGTGCCGAAGTGGAGGGCAGCACCAACACTGATGACACCTGAACCGCCTGCTGATCCACCGTCTGAGCCTTCGCCAATCACGCCGCTCACGGCACTGCGGGTCGATGAAGAGGGGCGGCTGACCTACATGGGCCAGGACGGCCAGCGCTACGTGATCGTGGGTGATGCTGAGCTGCTGGCCCAGCTCATCCGGGATCAGGGGACGGCGTCAGAACCCGAACCGCCGCCGGAATCAACCGATCAACCCTGAACGTTAAAAACCCCGCCCAGCCGCGGGGGCCAGGCAGGGTTGGCGAGGGGCATCAGAACGCCCCAATGCTGCGGTGAGCCTCAGACCTTGCGGCTGTAGAACTCGACCACCAGCAGTTCGTTGATCTCGAGAGCGACCCATTCGCGCTCGCACTTGCCGATCACCTTGGCGACCTGCTTGGACTTGTCGAGCTCCAGGTGGGGCGGAATGTTGGCCAGACCGGGGAACTCCAGGTTGCCTTCAGCGAGCTTCTTGCTCTGCTTGCGCTCGCGAATGGCGACCACATCACCGGCTTTGCACTGGTAGCTGGCGATGTCAACGACACGGCCGTTGACGGTCACATGGCCGTGGTTGACCAGCTGGCGGGCGCCGGGCACGGTGGGGCCGAAGCCGAGGCGGAAACAAACGTTGTCGAGACGGCCTTCGAGCAGCTTCAGCAGGTTGGTTCCGGTGGAACCCTCCTGGGCGCGCGCTTTCTTCACGTAGCGCACGAGCTGACGCTCGGAGATGCCGTAGTTGAAGCGAAGCTTCTGCTTCTCTTCCAGACGGATGGCGTATTCGGAGCGCTTGCGACGGGCTTGGCCGTGCTGACCGGGGGGATAGGACCGCTTTGCGGCCTTCCGGGTGAGACCGGGGAGGTCTCCCAAGCGCCGCGTGATCCTCAGGCGAGGGCCGCGGTAGCGAGACATGGGAATCGAACGATGAAGGACACTGGCGCGCCCGAGCAGGCATGCTGGAGGGACGCTCCAGGAGCCCAGGCGGTGAATCGCCAACGATCGATCCTATCGGTTGGGCCGCCGGCTCTCGGACTGAGCCCGATCCCCGAGCCGCCTGCCAAGGGTTGCGGACCTGTGGCCAGCCTGCTGGTGCTGCTGATCGGTCTGTACCGCCAGTGGATCTCTCCGCTGCTGGCGCCCCGCTGCCGCTTCATCCCCAGCTGCAGTGCCTATGGGCTCGAGGCCATAGGCCGCCACGGCGCCCTGCGGGGCAGTTGGCTGACGTTCAGGCGATTGCTGCGCTGCCATCCGTGGACGCCCTGCGGCTGCGACCCGGTGCCCGAGTGATGGATCCAGCACTGCTGCTGTACAGCCGCCGAGGCTGCTGCCTGTGCCAAGGCCTTGAAGAGAAACTCAAGGCCCTGGAGCCGCCGCTGGCGCTGCAGGTGGTGGATGTGGACAGCGATCCCGATCTGCAGGCCCAGTACGGCCTGGAGGTGCCGGTGCTGGCTGTGCCGCGGCAGGGCGGGGCCCCTGCGGCGCTGCCAAGAGTCTCACCCCGCCTGAGCGGCGCAGCCCTGAGCCGCTGGCTGGCCGAGCAGCTCAAAAGCCTGGGCTGATCGGGAAATCTCACCTAGAAAGGGGCCCTGCTCATCGCCCCCCATGACCCTGCTGCTCCACCCCCTGCTGCACCAAGTGGGGCTGGAGCCGCCCGAGGGCGTGGCCAATGCGGCGGTCAGCAACATCAGCTGTGACTCGCGCCGGGTCGGCAGCGGCACACTGTTTGTCGGCATCGAGGGCAGCCAGGTCGATGGCGGCCGCTATTGGCGCCAAGCCCTGTCAGCAGGCGCCTGCGCCGCTGTGATCAGCCCCGCGGCGGCAGCTGGCGATCCCCCCGATGCCGCTGATGCGGTGCTGGTGGTGCCATCGCCCGTGGCCCGCTGGGCTGGTGAACTGGCGGCCGCCTTCTGGCAGTACCCCAGCCAGCGGCTCAAGCTGGTGGGGGTGACCGGAACCAACGGCAAGACCACCACCACCCACCTGATCGAGCACCTGAGCGCAGCCTGCGGCCACCCCAGCGCCTTGTTTGGCACCCTGGTGAACCGCTGGCCTGGCACCAGCGTCACCGCCCAGCACACGACGGCGTTTGCCGATGTGCTGCAGGCGCAGCTGGCCCAGGCGGCCGAGGCCGGCGCCCAGATCGGCGCGATGGAGGTGAGCTCCCATGCGCTCGATCAGCAGCGCGTCGGGGGCACCCGCTTCTGCGGGGCGGTGTTCACCAACCTCACCCAGGACCACCTCGATTACCACCCCTCGATGGAGGCGTACTTCGAGGCCAAGGCCCTGCTGTTTGAGCCGCCCCTGCTGGGCCTCGACGCGGTGCCTGCGGCCGCCTGTGCCGTGGTCAACAGCGACGACAGCTGGGGCGCGCGGCTGGCTGCGCGGCTGGGCCCCCGCTGCTGGCGCAGCTCACTGGAGCCCGGCAACACAGCCGAGCTGCAGATGGCTGATCTGCGCTTTGACGCGGCTGGCGTCAGCGGGCAGTTGATCAGCCCCATGGGTGAAGGGAGGTTTCACTCCCCCCTGGTGGGCCGCTTCAACCTGATGAACCAATTGCAGGCGGTTGGGGCGCTGCTGCAGCTGGGCCTGCCGCTCGAGCCCTTGCTGGCTGCGCTGGCGAGCTTCAAGGGGGTGCCGGGCCGCATGGAGCGGGTGCAGCTGGCCAGCCAGCAGCCGCTGCCGGCGGTCGTGGTCGACTATGCCCACACCCCCGATGGTCTCGAGAACGCCCTGCGCGCCTGCCGGCCGTTCACCCAGGGCCGCCTGATCTGCGTGTTCGGCTGCGGCGGCGACCGCGACCGCAGCAAGCGTCCGCAGATGGGGGCGATCGCCGCCCAACTCGCCGATCAGGTGGTGGTCACCTCAGACAATCCGCGTACCGAAGATCCCCAGCAGATCCTGGCCGATGTGGTGGCCGGCATTCCCGATGGCACCGCGTTCCATGTCAATGGTGAGCGCGCCGAAGCGATTGCCGGCGCGATCGCCAACGCAGATGTGGACGATCTGGTGCTGATCGCTGGTAAGGGCCATGAGGACTACCAGATCCTGGGCACGACCAAGGTGCACTTTGACGATCGGGAAGAAGCCGAAACAGCCCTCAGGGCGCGCCTGCACTGATCAGGCTTGACGCTGCTGAAGCGCTGTCAATGCCTGCAGCAGTTGATCCACCTCGGCCTCGGTGGTGGTCACATGCACGCAGGCCCGCAGGCAATCGGGCTGATCCAGCCGGCGAATCCAGATGCCAGCGCGGCCCAGGGCATCAACGGTGCCGGCGGTGTCCCGCTGACGTCCTGATCCGTCATGCAGGGTGAAGCTCACCAGACCCGCCGGGGGAGGCTGGTTCAACAGGGTGCGCGCTCCTGGCAGGGCTTGCAGCCCTCGCCACAGGCGATCGGCCAGCTGGCGACAGCGCTGGTGACGCTGCTGGGGTGAACCTTGCGCAGCCAAAAGATCGAGTGAGCACGTCAAACCCGAAGCCAACGGCACACAACTGGTCGCCACTTCAAAGCGCCGCGCATCGTGGTGAAAGCTGCTGGCAGCGGTTGATTCATGGCGCAGGCTGCGCCAGCCAATCAAGGTGGGCTGGGCCACCTCGAGCAGCCGCTCTGAAAGGGCCACACCGCCAAGCCCTTCAGGGCCGCAACACCACTTGTGACCGGTGAAGGCGTAGATGTCGGCAACAGACGCCGCCTCGTCAACCGGGATGGAGCCCATCGACTGGGCCGCATCCACCAGGAGCCAGGGCTGATTGGAGTGTTGCTGCAGACGCTGCGCCACAGCAGCGATCGGCATGATCGAGCCGGTGTTCCACAGCAGGTGTGAGAGCACCACAAGCCGGGTGTTTGGCGTCAGGGCACGCTCGAGCTGCTCCAGGACCAGCGCTTCAAGCGCCTCTTGCGTGTTGCTGCAGCAGAGCTCGAGCACGGGCAACACCGACACCCGCAGCGCCTTGCGGCGAGCGAGCTCCTGGCAGGCCGCCACCACACCCGGATGCTCACAGTCACCCAGGAGCAGCTCATCGCCGCGTTGCCAGGGCAGGCCCCACAGCGGCAGCACACAACCGCTGGTGACGTTTTCGGTAAGGGCGAGGCGATGCGGACCCACACCGCAGAGCGTGGCCAAGGCCTGCCGCACCGCCACGGTCTGGGCTTCGATGAAAGGCCAGACCGCAGTGGTGAAGGGCCCCAACTCTTGAATGGTGCGCCAGCACGCCACCATCGCCTCAAGCGATGGTGACGGCAGCGGCCCCTGACCGCCGTAGTTGAAGTAGGTCTTGCCCGCTAAGGCGGGCATCAGCTCGCGCACCGGACGTTTGGCGCTCAAGGCATGGCGCAGGGCTTGGGATTGAGCAACAGCAAGCTCAACATCGAGCACTGCAGCTGGGTGAGATCTGCCAAGCTGCGCTCCACATCGGAGTTGAAGCTGGGCTCTGGCGGCGGTGCTGCACTGGCCTGGGTTTCAGGCAGAGCCAGCGGCGGGGGCAGCGTTTCAGCCTGGGTAGCCGTGGCGCTGCCCAGCACCATGGCCAGCACCAACAGACAAGAGTGGCGCCACATCGACTCACAAGCATCTAGCCCTGGCTTAGCCAGAGCGGCTGTTGAAGCGATGAGCAGAAGTACCGGCTGCTCAGACGATCTGGCCGACCATCACCGCGGCAACAGCTGAAAACAGGGTGATGCCAAGGGCGGTGAGAGGGTTCTGCCCCTGGGCCACGGCGATGGTGGTCACAACACCGGCGCCAAGGGCGGCCACGGCAAGCTGGCTGACCACTTCAGAGCGCTGTTGGGGGTTGGGCAGCACGGCACGTTGGCATCTGCGGCGACCCTATGGAGGGTGGCGGCAGGGCGCCCGTTGCCGCAGGCAAGTCGTTACCTGCGGTGGGAGTTCTTCACCTGGCGTTACAGGATTGCGTTACGGGTGCGATGCGGGCCGCGCCCGGCCACTGCTGGCCCACTGCTTGAGCTGCTCAAGCTGCTCGCGTGCGGTGCGCGAGAGCGGCACCACCTGGCTTGCGGCAGCGATCAGGTCGGCTTCGCCAAAATCGCGCCCATCGGCAAAGGCCAGGTGCATGGCCTCGATCACGGTCTGCTCGAGCTCGGCACCTGAAAAGCCCTCGGTGCGGTCCACCAGCACCTGCAGTGGAATGCTGTGCTCGGGCCGGCGGCGGCGCAGTTGTAGATCCAGGATCGCGGCGCGCTCGGCGGGGCTGGGCAGATCGAGCAGGAAGATCTCGTCAAAACGCCCCTTGCGCAGCAGCTCAGGGGGCAGGGCCTCGACGCCGTTGGCCGTGGCCACGACAAACACGGCGCTGGTCTTCTCGGCCATCCAGGTGAGCACGGTGGCCAGCACCCGCTGGCTGGTGCCGCCGTCGCTGCGCACGTTGCCGCCGAAGCCTTTGTCGATCTCGTCAATCCACAGCACGCAGGGGGCCATGGCCTCGGCGCGCTGGATCATCTCGCGGGTGCGCGCTTCGCTGGCCCCCACCAGACCGGCAAACAGCCGCCCCACATCGAGGCGCAACAGCGGCATGCCCCAGGTGTGGGCGATCGCCTTGGCGGTGAGCGACTTGCCGGTGCCCTGGGGTCCCACCAGCAGCACACCCCGCGGCAACGGCAGGCCATAGGCCTGCGCCTCGTCGCTGAAGGCCATGTGCCGCTGGGCCAACCAGTGCTTGAGCGCCTCAAGGCCACCGATGTCGGCTGTGGTGGCCTCACTGGGGCAGTACTCGAGCAGGGCGCTGCGGGCGATGACCTGGCGCTTTTCTTCGAGCACATCGGCCAGATCGGCCTCACCCAATTGGCCGCGGCGCGCCAGGGCCCGGGCGGCGATCTGGCGCACGCGCTGCTCGCTCAGTCCGTGGCAGGCGGCGGTGAGCGGCTCCAGCACCACCGGCTCCAGGGGCTGGCCCACCGCTTCGGCAATGCTGCGCAGCAGTGCACTGATCTCGGCGGCCTCCGGCAGAGGCAGATCCAACACCGTGATGCAGTCGTCCAGCTCAAGCGGCAACTGCCACTCGGGCGCGGTGATCACGATCGTGCGCGGCTCCTGCCTCAGGCTCACCGCCAGGTTGCGCAGGCGGCGGCAGATGCCGGCGTCCTCGCAGTAGCGATGAAAGTCGCGCAGCAGCAGGATCGCGCTGCTGCCCGAAGGCAACGCCTCGAGCAGGGCCAGCGCAGCCATCGGATTGCGGGCTGCTTCACCCTCACGGTTGGGGGCACCCACCAGACCATCGATGAAATCCCAGCGCAGCAGAGTGCGTCCATCGAGCCGGGCGGCGGCCTGCTTGAGCAGCGCTTCGACCCGCTGCTCTTCGAAGCTGCGGATCCAGATGATCGGGGTGCGCGAACGGATCAGCAGATCCAGCTGATCACTCCAGCTCTGGTTCATGGGGTCGGCCTGCTCACGGCTGCTGCTGGATCAAGGCCGCAGCTTGTTGAGCGCAGCCCAACGCGGATCACCCGGGGGCTCAGCGGTGCCCCAGCGCGCCGGACCAGGGCACTGGGCGCCGCAGCGGTTGACCAGCGGCAGCTGCAGGCTGAGCTGCTCATAGATCCACTGCTCGGGGTCAAAGCTGCCCGCCGGGTCGATCTGCTCACTACAGCCTTCGGCATCAAAGTCGAGCGCCTCAGCCAGATCGGCCTGGCCGGTGCCCAGGGCGATGCGCTCACTGGCATCGGCCACCAGGCGATGCTCAAAGGTCTGCAGACAGCGATCGCAGCGCAGCGCCACGGTCGTTTCGGCGTGGCCTGTGACCCGCAGCAGGGGGCCTTCGATCTGCAGCTGCAGCAGACCGCTCACAACCGTGGTGCTCTCCAGGCCGCTGATCGGTTGTTCAACGTGCCACTGACGGCCGCAGTCGGCCGCCAGCAGCTCTTGAACGGGTACGGGTCTGAGCGGATCGGCCATGGCAGCTCAGCGCAGGCTCACTTGTTGCTCTTGGGCTCAAACGGCAGGCGATCGGAGCCCACAGGTGCCCCATTGGCGGTGGCCAGGTTCTGCTGGGCGAGCTGCTGATCAAGGATCTTCTGCAGGTTCTCAGGAAGGGCCTCACGGCCCAGTAGGAACGTCTGCAGCGCCTGGAAGATGTTGGCCACGACCATGTACAGCAGCACACCGGCCGGCAGCGGGAAGAACAGGAACATGGCCGTGATCATCACCGGCGTGATCTTGTTCGCCGTCGACTGCTGCGGATTGGGCGGCATGCCGATGCCCGAGAGAATCTGGCTGACGAACAGGCTGGCGCCGAAGCCGGCCACCAGGATCGCGATATCCCAGTTCACCTGACCGTCGGTCATGAAGCCGACCTGACCGAGGGCCTTGATGAACAGGAAGCCGCTGCGGGCAGCCAGGCCTGGCACTTTGGCCTCAACGGTGGCATCACCGGTGCTGAGCGCCTTGATCGTGCCGTTGGCATCGACGCTCACCACACCATCACCCTTGGTGACGCTCCAACTGGGGGTGAAGGCATCGCCATGCTCGATGCCCTTGAGCACAGCCCCGAAGCTCTCACCCTCTTTGGTGTGCAGATTGACCTGCGCCGCTTCGCCCACGCCGAGCTTGGTGCCGCCCTCGAGGCTGGCAATCACCGGCACGTGGTTGGTTTCGCTGATGAAGATCGAATGGCTGGGGCTGTTAAAGGGCTTGGGCTCAACCGCAGCGATCTGATCGGCCGGCAGCACCTTGAGGTTGATCGTGTAGGGGACATCGGCGAACGGTGAGCCCCGCAGGGTGGCAAACAGGGCGAACAGAATCGGCATCTGCACCAGCAGGGGCAGACAGCCCGCCAGCGGGCTGCCGAACTCCTTCATCAGGCTGCCCAGCTCTTCCTGCTGTTTCTGGGGATTGTTGGCGTACTTGCTCTTGATCTCGGCCTGCCGCTTCTGCATCACCGGCTGGGCGATGCGCATGCGGCGGGCATTGCGAATCGAGCCTGCGCTGAGCGGGAACAGCGCCAGGCGAATCACCACGGTGAGGGCGATGATTGCCAGGCCATAGCTGGGAACCAATCCGTAGAAGAAATCGAGGATCGGCAGCAGCAGGTTGTCGGAGATGTAGCCGATCACGGCAGCAGCACAAGGGGTGTGAAGGTGGGCTCAGTGTGGCGGATCAAAGGCCCGCCCAGTGGTGCGCTCAGGCGGCCATGCCCTTGGGGGCGGTAGGCCGGGCCTGACGGCGCTCTTCGATGTAGGCCTCGATCTCGCGAAAACGGGGAACCGAGCGCATCTCAAGCCTGGCGCCATCGCTGAGCACCAGCACCATGTCACCCCAGGCGCCAAAGCCCCGCGGCACGCAGCGCACCTCGCGGATCTGGCTGTAGACCACCTGGGTGCGGTCGCGGCCCATCCAGCCACCGTTGACCTCGATGCGGCGGCTGGTGATGCGAAAGCGCAGCCACAACGCCCGCACGATGGCCCCGACGGCAAACGGGATGCCGATCAGGGTCAGGCCCAGCAGCAGGTTGAAGATCAGATCGCCGCGCGCCGGGCCGCCCTCGTAGAAAACGCTCTCCTCAACCTTGACCTGGGCGGTCGGTCGTGGGGCCGGGCTCGCGCCCGCAGCGGGTGTGGTGTCCTGGTTCATACGATCAGGCCGGCTTTGGCGAGGAGATGGCGGCATTCTCCCAGCAAGCGATCAGGCTCCCAGGATTCACTGCCGGGTTTGAGGCTGATGAGCAGCCAGATGGGGGTTTCAAAGCCCTTCTGTGCTGAAGCGTCGGCCGTTGCAGCTGACGCGGGCAGCAAAGTCTGCAAACCCTGATGCAGCGAGCGTCTGAGCCTGTTGCGCCGGACGGCGCGTTTGTGAACCTTGCTGCTGACAACAACACCGCAGCGCCAGCTCGAGACAGGCTTGCTTGAGAGGGTTGGCGGCAGCAGAACCGGATCAGCCGGCAGGCAACGCAACACCATGGCGCTGCCATGAAAAGCCCTGCCGCGCCTGTAGAGGGCATCAAACACGCGCTGCCCTTTGAGCCGATGGGCCAGGGGCAGCGCCAAACGATTCAGACGGCAAGGCGGGCACGGCCGCGGCGGCGGCGGGCCTTGATCACGCGGCGGCCGGTGTGGGTGCGCATGCGCACGCGAAATCCCGAGACCCGCTTGCGCTTGCGGCTGGTTCCTTCAAGGGTGCGCTTGGTCATGGGATTGCTTGCTTGGACGCGGCCAGTCGGTCAATTTATCAGGCCAGTGGTGCTCAGTTGCTGGTCGGATCGATCTGTATCACCCAGCTGCCCAGATAGCCGGCCATCGGCACATCGCCAGGCGCCTGGGCCAGGGCGTTGAACTGATACATGCCGATGTTGAACGGATTGAACAGGTTGATGTAGACGCCGATCGTGCCCTTATCGGGCACCGGCGTGTTGGGGAAAATCTCGATCGCGCTGCCATCAGCAGCGATCTCAATGGTCGAGGGGATGTCCTCAAGGCAACGGGTGCGCGAGAGCATGCCGCCCTCGGACATCTTGCAGAGCTTCACCTGGTTGGGCTTGATCTCCACATCGAATGACTTGGGAATGGTCACGCTCAGCTTGAGGATCGCAGTCTTGCGGTCCTTGGGCTTAAGAATCAGGTAGTACTCCGAACGCTTCAGCCGCGATGTGTCGGTGATGAAGTAGTAGAGCTTGCGGTAATCGCGGGTGTTATCCCAGCGGAACTCCATCAGACCGGGTGTTCCCTGGGCGCGGGCCTGTGGTTGGTGAGCCAGCCCGCCGATCGTGGCAGTGGCCAGCGCGAGTCCGGCGGCAGCGGTGAGGGTCTTGAGCAGACGACTGGTCATCGATGGGCCTTGCATTGCGTCCATTCTCGGCAGTGGCGGCTCGGGCTGAGGTGGTGGTGGCCACAGCCGGATCTGGCGCACTCAGGAGCTGACCCGGTCGGGCCTGAGCCCAGCGGCCTGGCGCAGGTACGGATGCTGAGGATCACGCTCCGCCTCGAGCCAGGCATGGGCCAGCAGACGAATGCAGCGGGGCAGGTCGCCTTGCACCGCCATCTGCTGGCAGTCGAGCAGGGCGACGCCATCCCAACCCGGCAGCCGCCGGGCGATGGCCGCCGGAAAACAGGCATCCAGATCGGCTGTGACCGAGAACGTCACCGACAGCAGCTGCTCAGCGCCCAGTTGATTGCGCTGCATCAACGCCAGAACCAGTTCTTCAACGGCCTCGGCAATCGCGGCTGTGGTGTTGGCAGCAGCGGTGGTCGCCCCGCGCAGGGCCCGCAGTTCACGCGTCATGGCCGAAACAACCACAGGGGCTGGCCGCTCCAGGCCAGTTCCAGGCTCAGCGCCTCAGTCAGCGCGCGCCACTGGGCCCGGCCGGGCAGCAGACCACCCAAGCGCTTGGCCTGGCGGCCAAAGGTCACCGGCCGGCTCTTGTCGACATCGAGCCCGGCCAGCTCGGCAGCCAGGCGCCGCGCCTGCTCTTCATCACCGAGTGCATCGACCAGGCCGAGCTCCCTGGCCTGCGCCCCGGTGAACACCCGCCCATCGGCAAAACCGCGCACCACGGCGGCATCAAGCCCGCGGCCGCTCGCCACCGCCTCGACAAACTGGCCGTAGCTCGAATCGATCAGCTCCTGCAGCAGCTGGCGCTCGCTGGTGGTCAGGGCGCGATCGGGCGACAGGATGTCCTTGTAGAGGCCGCTTTTGACGGTCTCAAACTGAATGCCGACCCGCTCGAGCAGTCGCGAGAGGTTGTTGCCGCGCAGGATCACCCCGATCGAGCCGGTGATCGTGCCGGGGTTGGCGACGATCTGCTCGGCCGCCACACCGATGTAGACCCCGCCGGAGGCCGAGATGTTGCCGAAGCTGGCCACCACGCGGCAGCCCCGCTCGCGCAGGCGCAGGATCGCGGCATGAATCTCCTGGCTGTCGCCCACGGTGCCGCCAGGGCTGTCGATGCGCAGCAGCAGGGCCGGGCACTCGCGCTCTTCGATCTGGCGCAGGGCTTTGAGCACCCGTTTGCGGGTGGGGCCTGCAATCGGCCCATCAATCACGAGCCGCGCCAGGGTGCGCTTGGCTTTGCGGCGCCAGGGCCAGGGCATCAGCACGGTCTGCAATGGCTGGATCTTAAAAAGGAGACCATTCGCGGCCAACGCTTGTGGTGCAGCGCTGGCTGCTGATGCTGTTGCCGTTTGCCCTCTGGGGCACGGCCATGGCGGCCATGAAACCGCTGCTTGCCAGCAGCAGCATCTGGACGGTGGCCTGCCTGCGGCTGCTGCCGGCGGCTGTGGTGCTGCTGCTGGCGGCGGCTGCCCTGGGGCGCGATCTCAAGGTGGACCGGCGCGACTGGCTCTGGCTGGGCCTGTTTGCCCTGGTCGACGGCAGCCTGTTTCAGGGACTGCTGGTGCGCGGGCTGGATCAGACCGGAGCCGGGCTGGGTTCGGTGCTGATCGATTCGCAGCCTCTGCTGGTGGCGCTGCTGGCGCGCGGGCTGTTCGGCGAGGCGATCAATCCGGTGGGTTGGCTGGGGCTGCTGCTGGGGCTGGCCGGCATCCTGTGTCTGGGGTTGCCGGCGGGCCTGCTGCAGCGCTGGTGGCTGCAGGGCCCGCCGGCCCTCGATCAGCACGCCCTCAGCCATGGCGAGCTGTGGATGCTGGGGGCGGCTGCCGCCATGGCGCTGGGCACGGTGCTCTGCCGCTATGCCAGCCGCCACAGCGACCCGGTGGCCGTCACGGGCTGGCACATGCTGCTGGGGGGCCTGCCTTTGCTGGTGGGCCTGGGCATGGAGCACCCGGCGCCGTGGCTGCCCGCCTGGAGCCTGAGCCAATGGGGCCTGATGGCCTATGCCTCACTGCTGGGCAGCGCCCTGGCCTATGGGCTGTTCTTCTGGTTTGCCAGCAGCGGTGATCTGACCGGGTTCACCTCCTTGACCTTTTTGACACCGGTCTTTGCGTTGCTGGCCGGCGTGCTGGTGCTGCATGAAACGCTGCAGCCGCTGCAATGGCTGGGCGCTGCGGTCGCCCTGGTGAGCGTGTTGTTGATCAACCGCCGCCAGACGCTCTGGGAGCGGCCGCAGTGAAGATTCTGGTGGTCCATACAGCGGTGGGGCCGCTGGGCGGCGGATGCGGTGGCGGTGTCGAGCGCACCCTGGGCTCGCTTGTCGCCGGCCTGCTGCAGCGCGGCCACGCGATCACGGTGCTGGCAGCCGAAGGATCGCTGCTGCCGCCCAACTGCCAGGGGGCCGAGCTGTGGCAGGAGCCGGGCGTGCCCCAGCCCAGCTGGCAGCACCGGAGCCGTGATGCAGTCGTTGAGATTCCAGCAGGCAGCCTGCTGGCCGCCTGCTGGCAGCAGGTGCTGGCGAGGCAGCAGCAGTTCGATGTGCTGCTCAACCTGGGGTACGACTGGCTGCCGCTGTGGCTGACGCCCCACACCAGCACGCCCCTGGCCCACCTGGTGAGCATGGGCTCGGTGAGCGACGCCATGGACGCGCTGATCGCCCAGATCAGCTGCAGCCACCCCAGCCACCTGGCCTTTCACACCGCCAGCCAGGCGGGCGACTTTGCCCTCAGCGGCGCGCCGCTGCTGCTGGGTAACGGGTTTGATCTGGAGCAGTACCGCTTTGAGGACGCGCCTCAGCGGCAACTGGGCTGGGCAGGCCGCATCGCCCCTGAAAAAGGCCTCGAAGATGCGGCCGCTGCCGCGGCTGCGCTGGGTTTACCGCTGGTGGTGATGGGCCTGGTTGAAGACACCAGCTACGCCGAGCGCGTGGCCGCATCGGTAGCCAGCGGGACCCTGATCTGGAAGGGCTTCTTGGAGCCAGCCGCACTACAGGCCGAGCTGGGGCGCTGCCAGGTGCTGCTCAACACGCCCAAATGGAACGAAGCCTTTGGCAACGTGGTGGTTGAGGCCCTGGCCTGCGGGGTGCCGGTGGCCAGCTACGCCCGCGGCGGCCCGGCCGAGCTGGTGGTCGAAGGCGTCAACGGCGCGCTGGCAGAAGCCGATAACGTCGAAGCCCTGGTGGCCGCCTGCCGCCGCGCCATGGGCATCGAGCGCGCCTGTTGCCGCGCCTGGGCCGAGCAGCACTGTTCGCTGGCTGGCTTCGCCAGCCGCGTGGAGCACTGGCTGCAAGGCCTGCTGGTCTGAACAGCACCGCCGCAGATAGGGTCCTGCCCATGAACCTGCCGGGCCCAAAGCTGCAGAGCCTTGAAGCGTGGCTTCGGCGCCATGGGCTGTTGCTGGCCTGCCTGGCCCTGGGCGCGGCTCTTTTTGTGTGGCAGCTCGGCTCGGCGGGACTGGTCGATGAGACACCGCCCTTGTTTGCCGCCTCGGCGCGGGGCATGGCCGAGAGCGGCGATTGGCTGATTCCCAGGGTCAATGGCCTGCCGCGTTACGACAAGCCGCCTTTGGTCTACTGGCTGATGGGCCTGCTCTATCTGCTACCCGGCCAGCAACTCTGGAACCCCCTGGGCACCTGGGCCTCAGCGCTGCCGTCGGCAGCCGCCAGCATCGCGGTGATGGTGGTGCTCTCGGCGCTGGTGGCCCGCGCCTGGGGCAGCCGCCTGCTGGGCCTGGGCGCCGCATTGGCCTTTGCGCTCTCGCCGCTCAACCTGCTCTGGGGCCGCCTGCCGGTGAGCGATGCGCTGTTCAGCGCGCTGGTGAGCATCAGCCTGCTGCTGTTCTGGCGCAGCCAGGACAGGCGCCAGGGGGAGCGCCACTGGCAGGGTTGGTGGCAAGGCTGGGTGGTGCTGGGCCTGGCGGTGCTGGCCAAAGGGCCTGTGGCCGTCGTGCTGGTGGGGCTGACGCTGCTGAGCTTCGCGCTCAGCAGACGTGAGCTCTTGCTGCAGTTGCAGGGGCTGCGGGTGCTGCCCGGGCTGGCGATCACAGGCGCGATCAGCCTGCCCTGGTATGGCGCGGCCCTGCTGGTGGAAGGCCAGCCCTACTGGGACAGCTTTTTTGGCTACCACAACCTGCAACGCTTCAGCTCGGTGGTCAACGATCACCTGCAGCCCTGGTGGTTCTTTGGGGTGATCCTGGTGATCGCCAGCCTGCCGGCTTCACCGCTGTTGCTGCTGGGGTTGCACCAGAGCCTGAGCGGCCGCGTTGGCACCCCCGCCCAGTCATTGAGCCGTTTTGCCGCCTGCTGGCTGCTGGTGGTGCTGGGCTTTTTCACCCTGGCCGCCACCAAGCTGCCGAGCTACTGGATTCCGGCGACACCGGCTGCGGCGATCCTGATCACCGCCGCCGCCGCCAGCACCGCTGAGCCCCGCTGGCGCAAGCGGGCCGCCTGGGGGCTCACGCTGCTGCTGGCGGCCCTGCTGGCGCTGGGGCTGGCGCTGGCACCACGGTGGTTTCCCCTGGTGAACGACCCTGAGATGCCGACCCTGGCGGCATCGGTGCTAGCCAGCGGGGCGCTGCAGCGGGCCGCCCTGTGCTGGGCGCTTGCGGCCCTGCTGCCTGTGCTGGTGCGCGGACCGCAGCGGCTGCTGGCGCTGCAGCTGCCGCTGGTGGGTTTTGTCCTGCTGGCGCTGCAGCCGCTCTGGCTGCTGGGCGATCAGCTGCGTTCAGCACCGGTGCGGGCGATGGCCAGTGCCGCCGGCCAGCACCGCCGCGCCGACGAATCGCTGGCGATGGTGGGGATCCTCAAACCGTCGTTGCACTACTACAGCCGCCGGGTGGTGCTCTACGAGGGCATCGAGCCGGCCGATCTGAGCAACCTGGCCGATCGCCTCAGCCACGAACGGCGCCGCGGCCAGGAGCCCGCCAGTAGCAGCAGCCAACCCACCGTGCTGGTGGTGATCGATGCCGGCACCGCCCAGCGGCCCCACTGGCAGGGGCTAGGTCCGATCGAACTGGCGCGCAACGGGCTGTATCGCCTCTGGAGGCTCGATCGCCGCCGGCTTGAGCGGCGCGCCGCCGAGCTGGCCGCTGAGGGCGTTGCGCCCACCTGGCAATTGCCGAGGCCAGAGCGCTACTGAGGCAGGCGTTACTGAGGCGTGCTTGGGCTCAGGCTCTGACTCAAGCTGTGGCGGCGGCAAAAACTGCAATGGCCCCAACGGGCCATCTCACCAGCTGGGGCCGGGCTGCTGCAGCACGGGCAGGTGGCCATGCCATGCACATCCACACGACTGGGATGGCACTGCCAGGCTGCCGCGACGGCCGTGCCATCCGCCGCCACCGGCCCCGTGGGAACAGCGCGCTCAATGCGCAGATCGCGCAACGCAAACCCCGCAGCGCGCAGGGCCGCCAGCAGTTGGTGGCGGTTGTACTGCAGCGCCTGCAGCCAGGGACCCGGATCAGCCCCCACGGTCAGGCGCCCGCCCTGCAGCCGCAGCGGGCGGCAATGCTCCGCCAGCTGCGGGCCGGCGATGCGCGGCCACGCCTGCCAGAGCGCTGCCAGATGGCCACTGCGGCGCCAGCGCTGCTGCAAGGCCACCAGGCAATCACCCAGCGGTTCAGCCGGGGCCGGTGGCGGCGGCAACAGCAACGACACGGCGCTAGCCATAGGGACCAGGCTAGCCTCGCTGCACGCCCCTGAAGCGCCCCAATGGGCTTTTTTGATCGCCTCAGCCGCCTGCTGCGCGCCAACGTCAACGACCTGATCAGCAAGGCTGAAGATCCGGTGAAAATCCTCGACCAATCGGTTGAGGACATGCAGAACGACCTGGTGAAACTGCGCCAGGCCGTTGCCAGCGCCATTGCCAGCCAGAAACGCATTGCCAACCAGGCCGAGCAGGCCGACGCCCAGGCCAAAACCTGGTACGAGCGCGCCGAGCTGGCCCTCAAGAAGGGCGAGGAAGACCTGGCCCGCGAAGCGCTCTCGCGCCGCAAGACCTACCAGGACTCGGCCACCGCCCTGAACAACCAGCTGCAGAGCCAGGCCGGCCAGGTCGACACCCTCAAGCGCTCCCTGGTGGCCCTCGAGGCCAAAATCGCCGAGGCCAAGACCAAAAAAGACATGCTCAAGGCCCGGGCCCAGGCCGCCCAGGCCCAGGTGCAGCTGCAGAGCGCGGTTGGCAATCTGTCGACCAACACCTCCATGGCCGCCTTCGAGCGCATGGAGGAAAAGGTCGAAGCCCTCGAAGCCAAAAGCCAGGCTGCAGCCGAGCTGGCGGGCGCCGATCTCGAAAGCCAGTTCGCGGCTCTTGAAGGGGGGAATGACGTCGATGACGAACTGGCGGCACTCAAGAACCGGCTCGAAGGCGGTGCCGCAGCCGTGAGCCTGCCGGCGGCCAGTGGACCCGCGCCCCAGCTCGAGCCTGTGCAGGTGGCCGAGGTTGACGCTGAACTCGAAGAGCTCAAGCGCTCGATCGACAAGCTCTGAGGATCCATACAATCGAGCGCAGTCGATCCCGGATCTCCGGACCTTGCCGTGGCGGTCAGCAGCTTCACCGATGCCAACTTTGCGGCCGAGGTGCTGCAGGCCCCTGAAACCGTGCTGGTCGATGTGTGGGCCGAGTGGTGCGGCCCCTGCCGGCTGATGGCCCCATTGATGGACTGGGCCGCAGGCGAATACGGCAGCCGCCTGAAGGTCGGCAAGCTCGAGGCTGACGGCAACCCCGCCAGCCGCGACACCTACAGGATTCAGGGTCTGCCCACGCTGATCCTGTTCAAAGGCGGTCAGGAGGTGGCCCGCCACGAGGGGGCCATGGCCCAGCCGCAGCTGAAGGCCTTCCTCGATGCCCATCTCTGAGCGGGTCGCCCAGCTGGGCAGCGGCGTTTTTGCCCGCAACGACCAGCGCAAGGCCGCCTACAGCCAGGCCGCAGCCAGCAGCGGCGGGGTGTTGCCGCCCTTGTTGGATCTGTCGCTGGGCTCAACCGACCTGCAGCCCCCGCCTGTGGCGCTGGCGGCGATCGCGGCTGAACTGGCCAAGCCCAGCAGTGCCGCCTATTGCCTGCATGCGGCCACGGCACCGTTTCGCCAGGCCGTGGCGCGCTGGGCCGAGCGGCGCTTCAACACACGCGTCGATCCCGAGCAGGAGGTGCTGCTGCTGGTGGGCTCTCAAGAGGGCACGGCCCATCTGCCCCTGGCGGTGCTGAACCCGGGCGATCGGGCCCTGCTGCTCGATCCCTACTACCCCTCGCACATGGGCGGGCTGCAGCTGGCCTCAGCGCAGCCGGTGCTGCTGAGCCTGGACGCCGGCGCAGGGTGGCGGCCCGACTTTGCTGCCATTGATGCCGCCACCTGGGCCCAGCTCAAGCTGATGGTGCTGGGATTTCCCCACAACCCCACCGCCACCACCGGCGAGCAGGCCTGGGTCGATGCGGCGGTGCAGCGGGCCCAGACCCACGGCTGCGTGCTCGCCCATGACAACCCCTATGTCGATCTGGCCCTCGACGGTGAGGCGCCCGCCCTGTTGCGCAACCCCGCCTGGCGGGAGGTTGGCATTGAATTTTTCTCATTTTCGAAAAGCTGGTGCCTGGGCGGCTACCGGCTGGCCTTTGCCATTGGCGCCCCGTGGTTGATCAGCGCGCTGCGCCAGCTCAAGGGGGTGGTGGACTTCAACCAGTCACTGGCCCTGCAAGCCGGGGCAATCGCGGCGCTGGAGCAGGCCAGCGCCTGGCCCGAGCAGCTCAAAACGGTGTACCGCGAGCGCCGCGACCGCATGGCCGCCGCCCTTGAAGCGGTGGGCTGGCCCGTGCCCAAGCCCTCGATGGCGCTGTACCTCTGGTTGCCGCTGCCGCCAGCGGCGCAAGCCAGGGGGCTCGACTCCGAGGCCTTCTGCGCCGCGCTGCTCGAGGCCACCGGTGTGGCGCTCACCCCTGGCAATGGCTTTGGGCCCGGTGGTGAAGGCTGGCTGCGGCTGGCGCTGGTGCATCCGATCGAGCACCTCGAAGCAGGTGCCAGGCGCATTGGGCAGTGGCTGGCGAGCCTCTGAGCCCAGCCTTGCCGTGGCGGCTGCGCAAGCCACTGGTGTGCGCCAGCACCGAGCTGGTGCTCGATCGCTGGCTCACAACCCTGGGCGAGGCGCCCAACCTGAAGCGTTGCGGCCTGGCCGTGGTGGCCCGCCGCCAGCGCCATGGCCGCGGCCAATGGCAACGGCAGTGGAGCTCACCGGCGGGCGGCCTGTGGCTCAGTGCTGCCTTCGCTTGGCCGGTGCCCGATGCCGCACCAGCTGCCCCCCTGACGCTGGCGATTGCCGTGGGGCTGGCGCTGGAACTTGAGCAACTCGGCGTCGAAACGCAGATCAAATGGCCCAACGACCTGCTGGTGGGGGGGCGCAAGCTGGCCGGCATCCTGGCGCGGCTGCGGCTGCAGGGCAGCCAGGTGCGCTGGGCGCGGGCCGGCATCGGCATCAATGGCACCAACCGGGTGCCGCCCGGCGCGATCAGCCTGGGCGAAGCGCTGCGGCCTCAGCAGCGCAGGCGGTTTCACCCGCACGCCACAGCCAGCGCCCTGCTGCCAAGGGCGTTGCGGGCGATCGCCTGGGCGCAGCAGCACAGCCTCAGCAACGCTGCGGTGATCGCCCTGGCCGAGCAGCGGCTGCTGCGCCCCGATGGCGGCTGGACGCACCAGGGTGAGCGCTGGCAGGTGCAGGGGCTCTCGGCCGATGGCGGGCTGAGGCTGCAGCGCTCAGGCCAGACCCTGACCCTGAGGCGGCAACTGGAGGTCAACCCAGAAAGTCACGCCTGAGCTTTTGGATGCGGGCCAGCAACTCGGCACGCTTCTGCGAACGCAACGCATTGCGCGCCAAAAAGTTGAGCGCGCTGATCAGGCCGACCAGCTCCAGCAGACGGCCCAGCATGGGGATCTCGTTGAGCGCGCCCAAGGTGGCCCCGGTGAGCTTGAGCACAACGCCAGCCAGCAGCAACAGGGCCAGCACCCGCAGGGCAGGCAGCAGCTCAGCCAGGTTGCTGAAGGATGTCGCCCCAATGCGCGCCAGCAGCTGGTTGAGCAGCTGCAGCGGCAGACCCAGCAGCTGGTTGGGGCGCTCTTGGGGTGCCGGTTGCTCCACGGCCGCAACCAGCGGGGCCGGCTCAGCCACAGCAATCTCGGCTTCAATGTCGAGCTCGAGCAGCGTGAGCTCCTCGGGCTGCTCGGCCGCAGCAACAGCGTCGCTGGGGTTGATCTGCGGGTCTGAAGGCTCCGTCATGGCGGCTCTACCAGCTGCACAATCAGGGCCTTTATAAAGGTTTCTTCAGACCAGGGCCAACCCCTTGGCGTCGAAGACCCCCTCAAACAGCACCGACGAGAGGTAGCGCTCACCCGAATCGGGCAGCACCACCACGATCGTCTTGCCCGCGTAGGCGCTCTCGTGGGCCAGCCGCAGCGCCGCGACCGTGGCGGCCCCGCAGGAAATGCCAGCCAGGATGCCCTCTTCGCGCATCAGCCGGCGGGCCATCGCCACCGCCTCCTCGTCGCTGACGGTTTCGACCCGATCGACCAGATCCAGATCGAGGTTGGCCGGCACAAACCCGGCGCCGATGCCCTGAATCTTGTGGGGGCCGGGCTGCACCGGCTCGCCCGCGCGCGTCTGACTGATGACGGGGCTGTTGGTGGGTTCAACGGCCACCGACAGCAGCGGTTTGCCGAGGGTCTGCTTGATGTAGCGGCTGACGCCGCTGATGGTGCCGCCGGTGCCGACCCCTGCCACCAGCACATCGATCTGCCCCTCGGTGTCGCTCCAGATCTCAGGGCCGGTGGTGTCGTGGTGAATCTGCGGATTGGCCGGGTTGGCAAATTGCTGCAGCAGCACGTAGCGATCTGGATCGGAGGCCGCCATGTCTTTGGCGGCCTGGATGGCCCCCGGCATGCCCAGCCGCCCTTCGGTCAGCACCAGCCGGGCCCCATAGGCCGCCAGCAGCTTGCGCCGCTCGAGGCTCATGGTCTCGGGCATCGTCAGGGTGAGCGGAATGCCGCGGGAGGCCGCCACAAAGGCCAGGGCGATCCCGGTGTTACCGCTGGTGGGCTCGATCAGTTCCTTACCAGGGCCGAGCAGGCCGTCTGTCTCGGCCTGCCAGATCATCGCCGCACCGATGCGGCATTTGACCGAATAGGCCGGATTGCGCCCCTCGATCTTGGCCAGAACCCTGGCACCGCAGCCTTGGCTCACCCGGTTCAGTTGCACCAGCGGGGTGCGGCCGATGCTGAGGCTGTTGTCGGCAAAGATGCTGCTCACCGGCGGCGGTTCAAAGCGTCTGGGGGCACCCTAGGCAGGCCGGACGCGGCCGGCAGGATCAGCGACACCTCACCGCCACCGCCGCTGTGGTTGCCGGCCACGACCCGGCCGCCATGGGCGACGGCGATCTGCTGCACGATCGCCAGCCCCAGGCCGCTGCCAGTGCGCGCCCCTTTGGCGCGGGCCGGATCGCCGCGGTAAAAGCGCTCAAACAGATGCTGTTGATCGTCGGGGGTGAACCCCGGGCCCTGATCGCGCACGCTGATGGCACACCAGCGATCACGGCGCTGCACCTGCACCGTGATCAGGGCACCATCGGGGCTGTAACGCAGGGCGTTATCGAGCAGGTTGAGCAGGGCGCGATGCAGCCTGGCCCCATCGGCCCAAAGGCGGGGGCTCTCGGTCTCGATCTGAACGGCCAGCTCCACACCCCGCACCGCCGCAATCGGTTGCAGGGTCTGCCAGACCTGCTGCAACACAGGCGACAGCTCGAGATCCAGCAGCTCGGCGCTCGCTTCAGGCAGGGTGTTCTCAAGGCGCGAGAGCTCCAGCAGATCGCCCACCAGCTGCTGCAGGCGCCGCAGCTCACGCTGCAGGCGCTCGATCAGCCGCGCGTTGTCTGGCGAGGCCCGCTCGGCCAGGCTCTCGCCCACCAGCGAGAGGGCCGTCAGCGGTGTTTTGAGCTCATGGGCCACATCGCTGACCCAGCGCTCCTGCTGGGCCAGCTGCGCCTCGAGCGAACGCCGGCTGCTGAGCACCAGCGCCAGCCAACCGCCATCGGTGGGCATCACCAGCAGGTCGAGCTCACCCTCGGGCGAATCCCACTGGAGCCGCTGGGGACGCTCCTGGCGGCGGCTGCGGCGCACCGCTTCAAGCAGGGCTTCATCGGCGCTCAAGGCCGCCAGGGTGAGGCCCTGCCAGGAGCGGCTGCCGTCGATCTGCAGCAGCCGATGGGCCCAGGGATTGAGATGCACCACCCGATCGGCGCGATCAAGAATCACCCAGCCACTGGGGGCCGCATCGATCCAGCCCAGCAGCCGCCGCAGCGACAGGCTGCCCAGGCGCTGGGACACCGGCAGCCGGCCGCGGCGCCACAGGTCGTGGGCCAACCAGCCCAGCAGAACGCCCGCCAGGGCAGCAGCCAACAGCACGCTCACCCGAAGCGGTAGCCAAAGCCCCGCACCGTCAGCAGATGCTCTGGGGCAGAGGGGTTGAGCTCAAGTTTCTCGCGCAGCCAACGAATGTGCACATCGACGGTCTTGCTGTCGCCGATGTAGTCGTAACCCCAGATCTGCTCGAGCAGCTTGTCGCGGCTCCAGACCCGCCGCGGATGCCGCATGAACAGCTCCAGCAGGCGGTATTCCTTGGGCGAGAGATTGACCATCACCCCATCACGGGTGACGCGGCATTCGTCGGGATAGAGGCGCAGGTTGGCGTGCTCCAACACGCTGACGTCCTCCTGTTGCAGAGCCGAGCGGCGCATCAGGGCGCGGCAGCGCGCCACCAGCTCGCGCAGACCAAACGGTTTGACCAGGTAGTCGTCGGCGCCGACCTCGAGCCCGAGCACCCGGTCGGTCTCGCTGTCGCGGGCGCTGACCACCAAAATGGGGGTCTGGTTGCGTGCGGCGCGCAGCGCCCGGCACACCTCGAGGCCGCCCAGCCCCGGCAGCATCAGATCGAGCACCACCAGGGCATAGGGGGCATCGGCGGGGGCTTTTTGCAGCAGGTTGAGGGCATCGCGGCCGTTGGCCACAGCGGTGACCACAAAGCCCTCGAGCTGCAAGGCGTCGGCGATGGTCTCGCGAATGGTTTCGTCGTCTTCGACGAGCAGCAGCGGCGCCTCCATGGCCCCATTGTGTCGCTCAACCAAACCGGTACCCCCTGCCGCGCACGGTGGTGATCAGCGCTGGAGCCGACGGATCAGCCTCCAGCTTGAGCCGCAACCAGCGCACGTGCACATCGATGGTCTTGGGATCGAGCTCAAACGAGCTGTACTCGCCCCAGACCTGCTCGAGCAGGGTCTCGCGGCTGTGGATCTGGCCTGGATGGCGCAGCAAAAATTCCAGCAGGCGAAATTCGCGCGGGGTCAGCTCAACCGGCTGGTCGCCCAGGCTCACCTGGTGCTCTTCAACCACCATGGCGATCGCACCATGGCTGAGCCGTGTCAGGGGGGTGCGCTGCTGCTCCTGCTCAAGCCGCAGGCGCTGCCGCCGGCCCAGGGCCCGGCAGCGGGCCACAAATTCAGGAACCGAGAGCGGCTTGGGCATCACATCGTCGGCCCAGCTTTCAAGCAACGCCACCCGGCTTGGCTCATCGAGCCGCGAGCTCACTGCCATCACAGGCAGGTTGAGCTGCTGCTGGCCCACCCAGTTGACAAAACGGCTGCGGGCCAGGGCGGCAACGGCCAGATCAAGCACCAACAGATCAATGGGCGAGCTGCTGGACTCCTCCTGCAGGCGCTGCTGCGCCTCCTCGCTCTGGTGACAACAGAAGAGATCGAGGCCTGAGGCCGCGATGCGATCGATCAGCGCGGGGGACCAACCAGGCTGACCATCGAGCACAAGAAGCCGCATCGGCTCCTGGCTCACCGCTGTTGGTGCTGGGGCAGAAAGCTGATCACCAGCCGGCGATTGGCATCAATCTGCAGCCAGCCCTCCTCGCGCAGGGCCACCAGCACGCGGGTGACCGTGACGCGGGTGGTGCTGAGCGCCGAGGCGATGTCTTGATGGGTGAGCTTGAGGTTGAGGCGAAGGCCATGCTCACACGGCTGGCCGTAGCTGGTGGCCAGCAGCTCCAGAAACCCGCGCACCCGCTCTTCAATGCGGCGCAGCCCCAGCAGGGCCAGCAGGGCCTCGCTCTGGCGATAGCGCTGCCCCACGGCGCGCAGCAGGCCGATCGCCAGCTGCGGATCGCGGCTGATCGCCTCGCAGCTGATGCACAGCAGATCGGTCTCAGCCATGGTCACCGCCGCATAGGCCTCGACCTGGGTGAGTGGATCGCCAAAAGGCTCACCCGCACCAGCCAGGCCCAGCAGCAGCTCGTCGCCCTGCATCGAGATGGCGGTGAGTTTGACCATGCCGCGCACCACCAGCCAGACGCTGTTCTTGAGCAGGGGCACGCTGCTGCCAGCGCTCAGTTGAACCAGGTTGTTGCTGTTGTAATTGGCCTCAAGCAGATCGCGAAAGCCATCGGAGCGGCTGGCATCGCGGGCAGGTGTGAAGACCATGGCGAGCGCCAGAGGGGTTGGCGCCAACGTACGGAGAGGTTCTGCGCCGCGGGCAAAGCCTGGGTAGTCAGGTGATTAAGAGCTGGTTAGCGCCTGCTGCAGCCGCAGCGTGTCGCTGCTGCACAGTGGAGAGCGGATGCCGCAGGGGCGCTGATGGCTGAAGCGATCACCACCGCCAGCGGCTCGCTGCTGGTGGCTCTGGGGGCGGTGCCGGGGGCCTGGCTGCGTTTTCGCCTGGTCAACCACCTGGAGCCGATGCTGCCCCGCAAGCACTGGGGCACCTTCGGGGTGAACCTGATCGCCTGCCTGGCCCTGGGGCTGATCGTGGGCCTGGGCGCCGATTGCGGCAGCAGCGTCAAGCGTCTGCTGCTGCTCATGGGCACGGGGTTTCTGGGCAGCTTCAGCACCTTCTCCACCTTCATCGCCGAACTGCACACGGTGCTGGCGGCACGTCACTGGCGTGAGGCCCTGCTGCTGGTGGGGGGCTCGGTGCTGGGGGGGCTGGTGGCGATCAAGGCCGGCATGCTGCTGGGGGCACGGGGATGAGCCACACCAGCCCGCCGCAGCCCAGGCTGCAGAGCGAGTTCAAAGAGCTGGCCCTGGTGGCCGGCGGCGCCATTCCAGGCGCGCTGTTGCGCTGGCAGCTCGAGGGGGCCGCTACGGCCTGGGTGGGCGGCCTCAAGGGCCTGATCGAAGGCGATTTCAGCGCCAACATGCTGGGCTGCCTGCTGCTGGGCCTGCTGCTGGGCCGCCCCCGTCCCCGCGCCCGCCTGATGCTGTGGGCCGGGATCGGCCTGTGTGGCTCGCTGACCACCTTCTCGAGCTGGATGCTCGAGCTGGTGCGCGCGCTTGATCGCGGCGATGCCAGCGGCAGCCTGCAGGTGCTGTTCACCAGCCTGCTGGCGGGTCTGGCGCTGATGGCGCTGGGGCAGTGGCTCGGGCGTCAGCTGGACCGGCAGAGCATGAGCTGATCGAGCCAGTCGCGCAGCTGCTCAAGGGCGCGTCCCTGCAGGCGGTAGTAGGTCCAGCGCCCCTGCTGCCGGTCACTGAGCAGGCCAGCGTCCTTGAGCACCTTGAGGTGAAACGAGAGCTTGGACTGCGCCAGCCCCAGCTGCTCGGTCAGCTCACAGACGCAGCGCTCGCCGGGGGCCAGGGCTTCAACCACCTGCAGCCGAATGGGGTCAGCCAGGGCCTTGAGCAGGGCGCGGGCCTGATCGCCAGCGATGCAGCAGGACGCCGGGGCTTGCGGTTGAGCGGCCATAACCGATCCATTACATTCATCAAGATTTCTTGATGTGTAATTGGAGCGTACCGCAAAAGCTCCGGTGAAAGTCGGCATCAACGGGTTCGGCCGCATCGGCCGGCTGGTGTTCAGAGCCCTCTGGGGCCGCCCCGGCATCGAGATCGTGCATGTCAACGAACCCGCCAGCGATGCCAAAGGGCTGGCCCACCTGCTGGCCTTTGATTCGGTGCACGGGCGCTGGCAGCAGGCGGTGCAGGCCAACACCCGCGGCTTCTTTGTGGGCACCACGCCGATCTCGACCACCCAGGAGAGCGACCCCGTCAAGGTGCCCTGGCGCGAAGCAGGGGTCGAGATGGTGCTCGAGTGCAGCGGCAAGTTCAAGACACCCGACACCCTCAGCCCCTACTTCGACGTGGTGGGTCTCAAGCGGGTGTTGGTGGCCTGCCCGGTCAAAGGCGAGATCGCCGGGGCCGAGGCCCTCAACCTGGTGTTTGGCATCAACCACCTCGACTACAACCCCGAGGTGCACCGGCTGGTGACCGCCGCCAGCTGCACCACCAACTGCCTGGCACCGGTGGTCAAGGTGGTGCACGAAGCCTTTGGCATTCGCCATGGCTCAATCACCACCCTGCACGACGTCACCAACACCCAGGTGGTCGTGGATGCCTACAAGAGCGACCTGCGCCGCAGCCGCAGCTGCCTGACCAGCTTGATTCCCACCAGCACCGGCTCGGCCAAAGCGATCGGCCTGATCTTTCCAGAGTTGGCCGGTCGTCTTAATGGCCATGCGGTGCGGGTGCCGCTGCTCAACGCCTCACTCACCGATGCGGTGTTTGAGCTGGAGCGCGAGGTGAGCGTCGAGCAGGTCAACAAGGCATTTGGCGAGGCAGCCATCGGCGAGCTGCGCGGCATCCTCGGCTACGAGGAGCGGCCGCTGGTGTCGGTTGACTACATCAACGACGAGCGCAGCGCCATCGTCGACGGCTTGTCGACGATGGTGACCGGCGGCACCCAGCTCAAGGTCTACGCCTGGTACGACAACGAGTGGGGCTACAGCTCCCGCATGGCCGATCTGGCCTGCCACATCGCCACGATCGAGCGGGCCTGGGCATGCAGCTGAGCCCATTGCAGCAGTACGGCGTGGTGACGGCCAACTACTGGGCCTTCACCCTGACCGACGGCGCCCTGCGCATGCTGGTGGTGTTCCACTTCCACGAGCTGGGCTACAGCACCCTTGAGATCGCCTTTCTGTTTCTCTTCTACGAGATCTTCGGGGTGATCACCAACCTCTACGGCGGTTGGCTGGGGGCGCGGTTCGGCCTGCGGCTCACGCTCTGGGCCGGCACCTTGATGCAGATCGCCGCCCTGCTGCTGCTGATACCTGTGGCTGACAGCTGGCCCAAGTGGTGGAGCGTCGCCTATGTGATGGTGTGCCAGGCGCTCAGCGGCATCGCCAAGGACCTCAACAAGATGAGCGCCAAGAGCGCCATCAAAACGGTGGTCGCCGAAACACCAGACGATCACAGCCAGGGCGAAAACCAGCTGTTCCAGTGGGTCGCGATCCTCACCGGCTCCAAGAACGCCCTCAAGGGGGTGGGGTTCTTTCTGGGGGGCCTGCTGCTCACCAGCGTCGGCTTCAATGCCGCCGTGGGCGCCATGGCGGCGGGGCTGTTTGTTGCCTTCCTGCTCACCCTGGTGCTGCCAGCCGAGATCGGGCGGATGAAGCGCAAACCCGCCTTCAGCGCCCTGTTCTCCAAATCACAGGGGATCAATGGGCTGTCGCTGGCGCGGTTCTTTCTGTTTGGGGCCCGCGACGTGTGGTTTGTGGTGGCGCTGCCGGTGTTTCTGCAAGCAGCCCTGGGCTACAAATTCTGGGAGGTGGGGGGCTTCATGGGCCTGTGGGTGATCGGCTACGGGATCGTGCAGGGGGCTGCACCCGCGCTACGCCGCAGCTGGGGCCAGAGCGCACCGCCCGGGGTGAGCGCGGTGGAGTTCTGGAGCGCCGTGCTCACAGCGATACCGGCGCTGATCGCCATCGCCCTGTGGCGCGAAGTGGCCCATCCCGGTGTGGCTGTGGTGGTGGGACTGGCGGCCTTTGGGGTGGTGTTTGCGATGAACTCCTCGATCCACAGCTACATGGTGCTGGCCTACACCGATGCCGAATCGGTGAGCCTCAACGTGGGCTTCTATTACATGGCCAATGCGGCCGGGCGCCTGCTGGGCACGGTGCTCTCTGGTGGGTTGTTTCTGATCGGGGGTCTGCAGGCCTGCCTGTGGAGCTCGGCGGTGCTGGTGGCGCTGGCTTTTGCGGTGAGTACCGGGCTGCCCACCCCGCCGCGGCAGCAGCTGCCGGCCTGAGGCAGGGAAGTCCGTCTCAGAAGCCAAACAAAAGACTTTGCCCCAAGCAACACCTGATCGCCGCTGATCTGGCTGCACAGGCAATAAAAAAGACCCCATGCGGGGTCCTGGAATCATGACGAACCGACCGATCATTCGAGCAGTCCGTTCGATTAGCCCGTTCGATCAACGGCCAATCTGACCCACAGCCTGCTTAGAGGCTTTGAGGATGCTGCCCTTGAGGGGCACGAAGTCCAGGCTGGAAGCCTGACCCTGGGCCTGGGGGCTCAGCAGATGCATCATCGCCTGACGGATCGCGGGAGCCTTGTCACCGTTGCCGCTCTTGTAGGCCAGGATCCAGGTCAGGGTCGAGATCGGGTAGCTGTTGGCACCAGCGGGATTCGGCTCCTCACCAGCCAGATTGGCGTCGAGGCGGATGTTGTTCAGGGCAGCAGCACCAGCTTCCTCACTCGGCAGCACGAACTTGCCGGCCTTGTTCTGCAGCGCAGCAGCCTTGATCTTGCCCTTGACGTAGCTCTGGTTCAGGTAGCCGATGGCACCGGGGGTGTTCTGAATCACGCCGGAGACGCCTTCGTTGCCCTTACCGCCAATGCCCACGGGCCACTTGACACTCTTGCCCTCGCCCACCTTGCTCTTCCACTCGGAGGAGAAAGCCGAGAGGCTGTTGGTGAAAGCAAAGGTGGTGCCGGAACCATCAGAGCGATGGGCAACGGTCAGCTTGCCCTTGCCGCACTTGAGCTGATCCCAGGTGTTGATCTTGCCCAGGAAGATGTCGACGGCCTGCTGCTGGGTCAGCTTGAGGTTCTTGCAATCGGCCTTGTTGTAGGCGATGGCGATGGTGCCGCCCACAGCGGGGAACTGGATCACACCACGCTTGACCTTGGCAGCTTCCGAAGCCTTGA
>Ga0194130_10001174_pt1 | contig 43760 bp, 55 predicted proteins | sample TA2KigsurfametaG_FD_160084 | JGI IMG/M metagenome (GOLD analysis project Ga0194130, IMG submission 160084) | Freshwater microbial communities from Lake Tanganyika, Tanzania - TA2015050 Kigoma 12 surface | ecosystem: Environmental > Aquatic > Freshwater > Lake | place: Tanzania: Lake Tanganyika...
TTCTACCGCCTGGAACTATTTTTCCAGAACATACAGCAGAGGCGTACATATTTGCATAAGCACTTGGATACACTTTAAATTTTGCTTTTGCAGCTGCTTTTCCTCTTGGACAAAGTTTACCCATTAAAAACCTCTCATTGCTATTTTAGGTATACCTCTCATGAGGCCACCTTTATTTTTTTTAACGCTACCACCTTTTGCATATTTTTCAACTGCTCCTGTTTCTAGATCAGTTATTGTTTTTTCAATATCATCAAATTTTTTAGAAGGACCTATCTTTTCACCTTTTATTTTTTTACTAACAATTTTTGTTTTTTCTGTTATATCTTCTAATTTATCTAAAGTATCTTTATTAGTTCTTCTAATTGAATTTAGTGCTTTACTACCTTCAACAATTAATTTACCACGTTTTCTACTTTTTTCTGTGTCTCTTTTAGAAGGTTTTACTTCAAGCATTTCTACTTTTTTAGTGCCTGAGTAACCTTTACCTGAAAATATTTTTTTACCTACTTGTTTAAATGGCATTATTTTTTCATTCCTTTTTTTACAATGCCACCTTTTTTGTTAATGACACCTCTACCTTTTAGAATATCTTTAAAAGTTACTTTTCCATCGCCAGTTAAATCAGGAAATCCTTTTTTCTTTTTTGCTTTTCCACCTTTCATCATTTTATCTCTTGGTCTTATACCATAATCGTTTCTCATTTTTTTCTCCTATCCGTTTTCTTGTTCTTTATTTACAGATCTATTTGCCATCGTTCTTGCAACTGATTCAGCAGATCGACCTATCACATAACCCCCGAGTCCAACATTTAATAATGTCCAAACATCGCCAGGTAATTCAAAAGTAATTACTGCACCCATGAATACTTTTATAACTGGTCCTATAACATAATTCCACACTAAAATAAAGATCAATACATACATTAAAAGTGGTCGCCAAGATGATGCAAACCAACCAGCTTTAGCTTCTGCTTCTATAATCTTAGCTGCAGCTGTTAATTCTTGTGTATGAGATTGTAATAATTGAGTTTGTAATTGTGCTTTTAACTTTTCCTGTAAATCTTTGTCAGGGACAGCTTTTTCAATTGTATTAAATAGTATTTTTGCAAGAGGTGCAACGGCTCCTAACATTTGAATCATGTTTTAGTACCAAGTTGCTGATCTTTTTTTCTCTGGAAGTATGTTTCCTTGACCTTGGACTACATCTTTTTGAGATTCTTGTGGATTTGACATTTCAACATCAACACCACCAACTAAATATCCGTCTTTACCGGTAAATTTTGAATGATCTACTTCTTTTGATTGTCCAATTTTTTTATTTTTGTTTTTCATAAGTTTTTATACCTCTTTTTTATTAATTTGGAAATCTATTTTTGAGTTTAGCAGCCAAAACGGTCTTTTCTAGTGAAGTATTTGCTCTTAATTTAGCTAAATCTTCATTTTGTTGCAGTTTTTGACTGTCTGTAGACTGTGCCATCATTGCTTTCATCTTATCAAGATTGATTCTTTCATTACTCTCTTGTCTTTTTCTATCATTTTCTTGAGCTTGAAGATCTAATTCTCTAGATTTAAGTTTAGCAATAGGATCATTATCAAATTGTGATGTAATTTTTTTCTCTTCATTCATAAATTCTTCCATCATATCAGCAATTAACACTGCTTTCCTTGCTTCAATTTTTTCAGTTAGCATTCTAACTTGAATTTGCATTTGTGGATTTTGCATTGCTTGTGGATTTTGTTGCATTTGTTGTAATTGACCCATTTCTTGTCTAAATTCTATTTCAACTTGTTCTTGTGCCATCAAAGAAATATGTTCAAAACAATTTTTTTCTAATGAAGCCATAATTACAGGAGCATTTCTCGCCATATTAGTTGCCATAAAATTTAAATGTGAAGTTATATGTGCTCTATGGTCTTGTCCTGGAAACGCTTGGAATGGTTTCCCTGCAAGAGCATCAATATGTTCTAATGCAGGGTCCTTTGGTGTGGGTTGATCTGGTTTTAATAAAATACTATCAATGTCTCTTACACCTAATGCTGAATACATGTTTCTGTAAACTTCATACATGTTGTGAATTCCAGGATTAGCCATTGCAAGTTGTAATTCTGTTTGTGCAATAGTTATTCTTTGTGTTTGTGAAAATATATTTGGATCAGCAATTGGAATAATATCTACTTTGTCATCAAAGTCAGCTTGTTTAATTGTTCTTTGTGCTCCAACAACTTCGTATGGATATTCTGGTGGTAAATATAATTTAAATACATTCGCTAGCAATTTAAATTCTTGTTTCATTGCTGCATATATTCTTTTGTGAATCGCAGACATTGTTCTGCTACCACGTTCTAGCAAAGCCACGGTCGTGCCCACTGCTGCTTGCTGATTCCCATCTCCCACTTGCATGTCAGCTATCGAAGCAAAGCGCTGACCTGCTTGAACCACGACCCCCATTAATTGTAACAAAGTTCCTGATGGCTCCTTATAAGGCAAAGGCATAAATGCATCTCTTAAATTTCCACCTGGCGCATCTACATCTCTAAATTCACCTGGTTGAATAGATTGAGCATCATCTCTAATTCTAATTCCTCGTTGCTTGAATCCAGCAGGGAGATTCGATAATGTTCCTGCATCTAATAATTGACGTAAAGCTTGCGTCGCGGTTCTAGATAAACCACCGATCATTTGAATTAATCCGTTACCATAGAAACCAAATCCCGGTAAAAATTTAAAGTGTACAAAATAATTAATTTTTTTCTTTAACGGATCATTTTGTGCATAGTTTCGTCTTATAGATAAAACTTCTCTAGAATTTTCTTCAATTGTTACAATGTATGGTAATTTAATTCCAGTGGGTTCACCAGTTTGAGGATTTATATCTTCAAAACCTTCTAAATCTAAATTTACGTGGCATTCTAATAATGTAAAAACATCTTCTGTTTGACCACTCATAGTTACACCTTCTAATTGTCTCTCTTTAGATTTAATATTATCATCTTGTGTTAATTCATCAGAGGCTACTAATTCTATATCTCTATAAAAACCAGAAACTTGTTGTTTTCTTAATTCATTTGCTGAAATTTTAATTGAATGGATAACTGCTTCTGCATCATCAATACTATTTGCAGTGTATGGAACAATAATATCTTGAGCTTGAATAAATTTTGAAACAGCTCTTCCAAGTGTCTCATCATAATAAATTTTTTTAAATGTTGAACCTGATAGAGGTAAATAAAATAACATCTGATCAAACTCTGGTTCATATTCTTGCATCACATCCATGATTTGATAATTCATAAATTCAGCAACTCTGTTTGCTTGTTCTTGAATCTCTATAGTTTCCAATCCAATAACTTGGGTTCGCACCGGTCCTTCTGCTGGTAATAATTCTTTATAAGCTAATGCTTGAAATTGAGTTACTGCTTCTGCTAATACCGGATGAGTTGCACTAGATGCACCTTGAAATGGTTCCGTTCTTGATTCGTATTTAAATCCAAGTAGATCTAATCCTTGAGTATATGCTTTTTCCCAATCTGCTCTTGAATCTTTATAAGATTGTGCATCTTGATAGAGTTCTGATCCTAATGTATTTAAAATTTGTTCATCAATTACTTCAGCAAGGTTTGCTCCAAACTCAATTCCTGCTGATAAATTTTTAGTTGGGTCAAAATTTATATCAACACTACCATCTTCGTTCTCTGTAACTTCCGTAGGGCCCGCAGGGGTTTCTTCAACAGATTGTGCAATCTGTTCAATCTCTAATTCTCCAGGTGTAAGCTTATCTGCTACGTTTGGAAGCGACTTGTCTATTTCTGCCATTTAATGTTTTCTCCGATTTTACTGTTCTAACAGTATTATAGTTAATATTCAAGCCTTGCGGGTTTGGACCACGTAAGGGTGGTACAGTTGTTGTTAGTTTTTTAATCATTAATTTAAACCTTCTTTGCCTTTTTCAAGACTTTCAACACCTATTAACTTCCAATCTTTTTCATCTAAAAATTTTCTAGACTCAGAATCAAAAGTATCAAATGTTTGTCTAGTTCCTCTACCTGTTTCAGGATCCATGCTAATTCTGTATATATATCTTGATGTCATATAATCTCTATTTGGATCCATAATAATAAAAGATTTATTTAAAGGATCTTCCATTGGAAATAAGTCTTTAGATAAACTTTCAAATCTTAATTCCGGAGCCACTGCTTTATCTAAAGCCATTATTCTATTGTCAGCAGTTGCATAATCAAAATTATCTACATCTTTTTTGATATCATCTAATATACTATGATATTCTTTTGGTAAATTTTGTCTTGCCTTATTAATTGATTCTAAAATAGTTGTATGTTTGCTTTGATCAGGTACATTTTTATAAGGTGTTAATGCTTCTAATTTTGCTTTTTGAATTCCTTCAAATCTAGCAGTATTACCAACTATACTTATACTATTTTTTAAATCAAGTAATACATCAGAAATCAATCTTGCAAGTTTAATTCCTCCTCCTGAAAAATTAACTCTTCCTCCAAAGGCTAAATTTAAAACACCTTCTCTAATAGATGGATCTCCTTTAGCTAAAGGTGGAATATATAAATCATCTTTAGGTTCTTCTGTATTATTTTCTTTTTGATTATAAACTAATTTTTTTTCTTCTTCAGTATAATTTGGAGTAATTACAAGGGGCCCTAAGAATAATGGTTTTTTAGGAACAGCAGGTTTAATTTGTTCTTTTTCATACTCCTGTTTTATTTCAGGATTTTTGAAATATTCTTGATATAAATTTTTTTTAATTTCTTGTTCTTGTTGTTGCATAATATTATTTTGTCCAAGAATTTCAGTCTCACTAATATCAGGAGAAGGATATAATTCTGCCATTCTTTTTCTTGTTTCTAAATTAACAAGATTATCAATTTTTTCTTTAACTGATTTACTTTCTGCAGCCCATGTAGATCCAATAACTGGAATTTTAGAAATATCAAAAGGTCGTACACTAAATAATTCATTAAAAAATTTACTTTGCAAACTTCGTTTACCACCGATCTGATCAAAACTATCTATTCCTGCAGGAGGTTGTTGTTTTGCATTTTGAGCTTCTTCTAATAATGTTTTTTGCATTAAAGGACCTGCTGCAAGAATTTGAGCAGCAAAATTTAAAGTATCTTCAATAGTTCCTTTAATTCCTCCATATACAAAAGATTCTCCAAGTGAAAGACCTTTTTCTTCCATTTCTGGAGCATTAAGTATTCCACCAATTAATGTATTAATAGGTCCACCTGTAAACTTATACGCAGTATATGCATTTGAAAATACATCTTTTGTTTTTCCTGCTAAAGTTCCTAACAATGTTGATTCAGAAACCTGCGCTGGAAAACTATAGTATGCACCTTTGTTTATAGAAATTCTATTTTGTAAATCTTTTGTATATTTTTCAAAATCTTTACCTTTAACTACATACTTATTTAATCCTTCTTTTTCAAAGAACTTATTACTATGATCTATATTTCTTAATATATTTTCATACACATTTTTATTTGTTAGATCACTTATTAAAGGTGTCTTATCTATTAACTTTACTTTATTGCCAAATTTAAATTCTACTTCATCTAAATATCCTTGGCCATTAACTTTTGTTTTATTATTAAAATCATTTTTTAATGTTTCTATTTTTTTACTTATTTCTTTTTTAACAGTTAAATCATTTGTAGAATTATATTCTAAAATTAATTTTCCTAAAGGTTTATCAAACTGTTCAAATTTATATACATTGAAAGCGTTAGGTGCAAAGCTCGCTCTTGCTAAATAATCATAAGGTAAATTAATCATGTCTTGTATAAATCTTGGAACTTTATGTTCGTAAACTAAATTACCTGGATTTTTAGCTGCTCTAAATAAGTTAGGATGTTGTTTTGTTAAGTTGTTTGTTATATTAGTTTTTTGATAATTAATTGCTTCTAATTGTTTGTTTAAAAAATTTTTTCTATTATTAGAAATATTAGGATTACTTAATTCTTCTGTTATTTTATCTTTTAAAGATTGAATGTAAAGAATTTCATTAACTTTGTTATTAAAATTAAATCCTTCTTGTCTTAATCCACTTAAAAAAATAGATTCTCCTCCTTTACCTTTAAATTGTCCTTTTATAAAATCTTTACTAAAGTTTCTTAATATCTTTTGTTGATCTTTTGGATATTGATTTATATCTGCTTTCTTTTGTGTAAAAAATCCATACACTACATCTCTTACTTTTTCAAAATTTGGATTATTCTTTAATAAAAAAAAATTAGTTAAATCATCAATCGTTTTTTCTGGAACTTTTTGACTTCCAACTCTTCTTCCAAAAATTTCCATTTCTCTTGGAATATAAAATTTATTATTTTTAATAAAAATATTTTTTGGATCTACTCCTTTTGGAACTTGTGTATATTTAGGTTGATCAAATTGTTTAAATAAATCTTTTTGTATTTGTTCTTTAGTTTTATATTTTGAATTTTTAGATGCTTCGTCTAACCATTCCATAAGTTCAGTTGTATATTGTTTTTTTAAATTAGTATAATTAGTTTTAATTTTTCTAACATCTGCAAGAATTTCTGCTTGAGAACCATATGTCTTTCCTTTTAATTGTCTTTTTGTTTGATTTAAAAAATCAGTTACTTCTTTTTGAGTGGCTGTTTCAGGATTAAAAGTTTTTGTTCCAGTAGTTATTCTTTGACCATTTTCTGTGTATCTACCTCCAATATAAATGTTTCCACTGGCTTCCTTTCTTACTCTAATGCCTGGAATTTTATTTGCTTTATAAACATCTTTTATAAAATCAGAACCTAACTTATAGTTTTCTCTTTCAACAAGTCCCTCGCCACTCGTTGCTTGCATCGGGGCTGGAGCTACGGGGGCCTGGATACTAGATTTTGCAGGTCTAGTAAGATAACGCATCATTTCTCTGTATTCATGAACTTTCATTTATAACCCCATTAAGTAACCGAGGCCGCCTTTAGCGAATCTAGCTTCACCTCTTAAAGTCACATTGCCTCGATCATCATATCTTAAATTAATATTTCTATTTTGATCGGGCGCGTATTCAATGCCTACAGAATAAGGATTAAGTCTCATTACATCTTTAAAAGTTTCTTTGTAATCATATTGAGGAACATCAATGTTTACTCTTGATCTACTTCTTACATCTCCAATATCTCCCAATAAAGAAATACCGGTATCTGGAACATTATATTTTCCTCTTACAGTAAAGTTTCTATCTGCTGTATTAATTTTAACATAAGGATTTGGAGTTGATTTTCCAGATCTCATAGCACCCATTATTCCTAATTCAAGATTACCAAGTTTAACAGGATACTTATCTATGTTGTCTGGAGCTTTTTCGTAACTGTCCAAAGTTATACTAGGAGCGCCATCGCTTCCTTCTGCATAACCAACTCTGCCGCCGACTGCATTTGGTTCTCTACCAGAATATTGTAAATTAAATAATTCATTTTGAGCTTCTTCTACTTGTTTTTTATTATAAAGATCTTCTAAGTAAGTTTCTAATTGTTTCTTATCGACTTTAAAATTAATTTCATCTAAATTTTTTATACCTACGCCTTCAAAATTTGTGCTAGTAAAACCCATTTTAACTAAATCTCTTTCTTTATCTAAAACCTTATAAGGGTTTTTAAGTTGATTTAATAATTGTGAAATTTGTTCGCTAGTAAGATAATGATATGTTTCTAAATTATAATTTTCAAAAATTTCTTGTCCACTTCTAAATTTTCCTAATTCATTTAATCTATCTACATATTTTGAAACCTTAGCAAATCCTTCAGGATCATTTTCTCTTGCAAAGTCTGCAAGAGCTTTACCGAAAGTTTCATCCGATATGTTAATAGATTTACCTGTTGTTTTTCCAATAGCTCCTCTATTATAATCCATAACGTAATCATAAGCTTGAGTATATAAATCCATACGTTCTTTATTAGAAAGACCATATTGATCTTCTAATCCATATTTCATTTGAGCATAAGAATCTACGATTTGATCTGCTGCAATCTTTGGATCATCATAGTTTGGATATATTTCATCTGCAGCTTTAATTATATCTTGATTATATTTTCGAATAACAGGTTCAGACTCCATTACTGTACCAACAGGTTTTTCTGGAACTGTAACTTCTCCAGTTTTAGGATTAACAGTTTCCATAGATTTTTTACCTTTTAATTTTTGATTTGCTTTATTAATTAAATCTAAAATTTTTTTACCACCGCTGCCTGATTTAAATCCAATTCTTCCACCATCTGCATAACCTCCTTCAGGAGGTTCTGTTCCCATTAAATAATCAAGTCCTAATGACTGTTGTGTGCCACCTTCTGTTTTTGGTAATGCAGATTTTTCTGCAAGATAATCTAATCCAATCGTACCTGTTGCCATAGGAGGACCTAGTTTTTTTAAAACATCAGACAATATATCTATAATTTTATTTCTATCTTCTACTTTATAAACATCAAATTTTTTTCCTTCACTAATTTCATTTATTTCTTTTATAATTAAATCTCTATCTCCTCTTTTTAAATAAAAATCATAAATTTCTTTTGCAGTTTCTTTATCTAAACTTTCAGAAGCTTTTGGTGAAATTACTCCATATTTATTAACGGTTGCATCTTTTAACATGTCTTTAAATTCTTCAGGCGTCATGAAGTCTTTAATTGGTTTTTTTCTTGGTTGATAAACTTTTTCCCAATTTGAATATTCATTTTGTTTTATAAAATCTACTGCTTCTTTAGGAGAAGTCATTGTATAAAATCTATGCGCATTATCATGTAAATCTTCTATTGCATCAAAACCATACCATAAATTAAATTCATCCAGCACATCTCTGTTTGCAGGGCCTATTCCTCTAATAACATCTTCTACATCTTTAGGTACTTTTAATTTTCCAGCTTTTAAATCTTGATACATGATTTCTCTTGCAACGGCTCTAACTAAAGCTTGATCTTCAACTTCTTTCATAGATTTATATGAACTAAAATATTCATCTAAAATTTCACTTACTGTTTTTTTCTTTTTACCAGCAATAAATTCTTCATCTATTTTTTTTCCAATATTTTCTAATTTTTTTCCCTGTGCTTCTAATTGTCCTGAAACAGTTGTTGGAGGATTAATAGTTCCTTTTTCTTCAGTTAATTTTTTTAATTCATCACCTGTTATTTTTTCTTTAGATTCCATTCCAATAACTTCACCTTCTTTAGTTACTTTTTGTTTTGGAAGTAGACCAGATGCTTCAAGTTTATTTTTTAATCTTCTTAAATTTCCTTCAAATATTAATCGTTCGGCATCATTCATCTTTGGAATATCAGGAACTAATTGTTCCATTTCTTTGTAAACATTAATTGCTGCATTATCTGAAGCTCCTTCAATGTTTAAATCTTCTTTTAAATATCTTTGTAATTTACCTGTTGGAAGACGAACAACATTTGTTCTTGTGCCTAATGTGCTAGATAGTGCTTTTGGTCCGTATAATGCTTTAATTAAATCTAATAAACTTTTCATGTTAATAGTACGTCTTATTGTTTCGTATTATAGGTTCGTCTTTATAGTCTTCAGGATGATCTATAAATCCACCTTGTCTAAAACGCATGACTGCTTGTGTCATTGAATCCACAAGATCGTCATGATCTCCATAAGGAAATGCTGCGCATTCCTCAATTACCTCTTGTGCAAAGTCTTTATCGACCGGTGCCCATATTTGACCTGATTCAAATAAAGGTGCAACAGAGTTAACTCTAGAATGTTTGTCGTTTCCTCTAGAGGGTGTGTAGTTTATAACAGGGATGCCCATTTTACGCAATTCATAAGTTAAAGGTAGTCCTGATGCTTTTGCTTCAACAAGTACAGTTTCTGGTTGCCAATATTGATATTGTTGATATGCTATTCTACGAAGCTCAGGAAATTCAAATCGATCTTTAACAGCATCTAATAAAATAAGTTGAGGTCCTGAGTCTTCGTTTCTTTGAAATACACCCCAAGTTGTTATTGCAGAATAATCTGCAGATTCTTTTTTTAAAAATGCTGTATCATAACTTTGTATTACATGTTGTAATGGTGGAATAAATTCTTTATCCCACTTCTGCCACCATTCTCGTTTTATAATTGCACCTTCTTCTGATGTTGGATTTTGCATCCATTGTGCATTCCATTTTTGTAAACTGATGGATGCTTTAACACTTTCTAATTCTTCTAACTTCCAAAACTCTGGCCATACCGGATTGCCTGATGGAAGGATTGCCGGAAATTCTATCAATTCCCATTTATCAGATTTAATGTTCCCCGATTCTCGAAGCAAGCTACCTGTTAAATCTTTTGTATTCCATCTTGTCATAACAAGAACAATAGCTCCTCCTGGTTGCAAACGCTGACGAGGTCCTGATGTATACCACTCGTACGCGCGTTCTAATGCTTCAGCATTCATTGCATCCTGTTCAGAATGCGGGTCATCGATAATTAACAAATCTGCACCTCGACCGGTAATAGCGGAACCAACACCGGCTGCATAGTATTCACCACCTTGTTCTGTTTCCCATTTACCAGCGGCTTGACTGTCTTCTCTAAGTCGAGTTAAAAATACTTCTTTGTACTCTGGCATATCCATTAATGTTTTAGATTTACGACCAAATCGTACCGCAAGTTCTGTTGTGTGTGTTGTTTGAATTATTTTTAAATCTGGTTTACGTCCTATCATCCAAGCTGGAAGCAGGAAGGAAGCAAACTCGGATTTTGTATGTCGAGGTGGCATGTTGATAATTAATCTTTTAATTCTACCATTTGCCAAATCATTAAATTTTTCTGCAATTCTTTTATGATGTTCACCTTCAATAAATTCTGGCCAAACACGTTTTACAAAAGTCATGAAATCAGATTGTGCTTTTTCTATTCCACGTTTTTCTTTTGCAAGTAAACCAGCCTTTATAAATTCTTCCTTTATATCAGGTGGTAATCTATTTAACTTCTCAATAAGGTCGTTCATAAAAATTTTTCGCAAAATTTTTTAGGATTAATTTTGGAACCTTCAAAGTATTTACACCTTATGAATGTCTAAATCAAGCAATACACGGCTAAGTTGAGGGACCCCTTTTTATTTAAGTAAATCGATTGTTATAGAATAAAAGTAAATGTTAAGTGACTTGGGACCTCTTGCCACTAGCCACTCGTCTCGAGTGGCTTGAGGCTAGCTGCTAGACTCAGTCTAGCAATGTCATGTATTCTTTAGGAAAATGTTTAGAGAACCAAGATAAACCTTTCTGCATAAGATTATAATCTTCGGTAACCTCTGCACCTTTAATCATATCATACACAGCAACAGCGAACCAAGGTAGGCTAGCCGTTACACCGCTGTACATATTAGGCACATCAATTAGTTTTTCTTTTGGATCTAGATTTAAATCTAAGTCAAAGGGTATTCTATACTCTTTGCCTTGCCAGTTTATTACATGTAGTGGTTTAGTCATATTATACCTTTCATTTAGTTATGCAGTTACAGTATCATCTTGTATTGTATTGTTCAATAACTTTATAGTTGTGCGCGTGTAATCGCGTCCAGCCCAATCTTTATGAATTGTTTTAACTATATCTACAGGGCTCTCACTTGGTTTAGTTTTAATTCCAACAAAGTTTATTAATTGAGTCATATTTACATCAAGCCAATTAAGCATGCAGCGCTCATCGCAAAAATAAAATTCCCAACTATTTACCCAATCATATCTTGGATGTGTTCTGTCTGATATATCATATCTTGCATTGCGAGTTCGCAAAACTTTATTCCCTTTGGTTCCTCTCACTCTTGATTGAGTGTCATATGTATGACACTTTGGTCCCTGACAAATGTGTTTCATTTTAATTATCCTTTCTCTCAACTATTGTTATATCGCCTGTTGCTGTTGTATATCTTTCAGCGTCTAAATCATAGAAAGTAAAAAGTTTTTCTATGTTATGTTTGCAATATTTCTCAACTGATTTTTCAGTCCATAAACCAGCACGAGTTATAAACTTACCATACTTTTTAGCAAAAAAAGTTATGTTAAATTTAGTTCCTACTTTTAAGTTAATCATCTTATACCTCTCTCTTTCTGATTTGTTTATATAGGGGATATTATATTAATATCCCCTATGTGTCAAACAATTAATTTAATGCAACTTGTGCTTGTCTTGCCTTTTTAAATTGAGCAATAACACTACTGTTATCTTGTTTTGCTCGTCTTGATTTAATAAGGTTTGCCAAGTTTTCAGGTTGATAAATAGTTAATGATACCCCAACAGTTCTTTGCAGTTCATTCTCATTAACATTTAAACCCAATGCACCACATAAATCAATTGCGTCTTTTACATATTTATAATCTTTAAGAGCATTATTAACATCTCTCATATCTTTAAAAATATGTTCAGCCCAATTGTAATGTGCATTAACAAAACTTTCTTTAGCAAGTTTAAACATTTTCATTTCGTTAAACTCACTATTGAAACAAGGTATCGTTCTTGAACGGCAATAACTTGTACCAATTACATCAAGAGAAAATTTATTTTTCCAATCTTGATATAGTCCGTCCTCATTATTGTAGCCAAGAAATTTTTTAATCTTATCCACCTCTTGTGTCCAATGTGGATTGCTACGATTGTCTTGTGCTTTGTTTTGGATTGTTATTTCTGGATTGATACCATTTTGTTTTAACTCATCACGATAGTATGCAATGCCAAAGTCCATACTGTCAAATCGTCCGTTCATACTTGCGTCCAATTTGAAATTGAAATGTTCTGCAACATCATCATCACTATAATTATTTTTTTTCATTTCGGTATTAGCAAAATAAAAACAACTGTCTTTAGCTACAACATCACACGCATTGCCATATTTTTTTTTAAATGCTTGTAAGGTTGCAACATCACTCTTTGGATATGCTCGTTGCACAATAGTAGTCGCTAACTTAAATGCTCTATTGTAAGCAACATCAATATCCTCTTTTGCTGATACAAAGTTTTCAAGTTCAGTAGTTTTCTCGTTCTCAAAATGAGATAAGATTAAACCACCAATCTTTTTTCTTATATCAGTATTTAGTCTTGCTTTAGTCATTTTATACCTCTTTCATTGTTAGTTAGAATTATTTTATTTCATACCTTGACTTTAATGTCAATAGGATTATATAGGATATATTCTTATGGATTATTTTTTTAAATAACAAATGCGTTATTACTAAAATAAAAGAGCAATACTGCTACACGTGTTACGTGTAATGGATCCGATCGTTTAAGAATAACCCCTGGGACACGCGAGTCCCAGGGACCAAGCCACAAGCAACAAGTGGCTTGACATTGTAATAATAGTAGGATAATATAGGATATAAACTAACAGAAAGGTATAATATGGGACTAGACCAATACGCAGGCTTCAGAGATGAAGAAGGAAGAGTTAAGGAAGAATTTTATTGGCGTAAACATGCAAGATTGCAAAAGTTTATGGCTGTAGAATTTAAAGACCAAAATAAAAATAATGGTAGTCATTCACCAGATAAAGAAAATAACTCTATGAATGATTTACAACATCTTGGCTTTAATGGTGGGCAAGGTGGTGTAAAAATTACAAAAGAGTTGGTTGAGCGTTTGGAAGAGGCATATAAGAACAATTATTATGATTACTTTGCTTCCGATGGTTTTTTCTGGGGACAACAGTTCCAAGAAGAGCAGGTTACGGAATATAAAAAACAAGACAAAAAATTCATAGATTGGTGTAAAGAACAGCTAAATGCTGGTAAAGACATCGCCTACGATTGCAGTTGGTAATGATTGAAATCTTTGGAATACACGCTACGGATTTTATTCTAGCGTGTATTCTATTTACATTATGGTACGCAATATTTTACAAATAACATGGACCTGTGGCGCATTTAAAGCGCTGCGGGTCCTCCACAGTGTTGTGGCGGAATGGTTACGCGGGGGCCTGCAAAACCTCTTATCCCGGTTCGATTCCGGGCAACACTTCCAAGCTCCAAGCCGCAAGCTGCAAGCTACAAGCAGCAAGCGACAAGCACTTGACAAAGTTAAATAAGGGATTATATAGGATATATGAAAGTAAAAGAATTAATAAATAAATTAACAGAATTTGATATGAATGCTAAAATAACAATATCAGATAAGAAATTTATAAAAGGCAATAGAGAAGCAAAAGGGGAGGAATTTTTAGAAAATGGAATTACAGAAAAAGATACAGAATATGAAGTATTAGATATATTTAGTGTAGATAGTGAAGAGGTTGATATACTTATTGAAGAGATAAAATGAAAGTAACAGAATTAGATCAAATAACAGGCACATTATCAAAGCCTTCCAAGATGCCAGGCTGGAGCTACGGGATACCTGCAAAGGAATGTAAAACAGGCAGCAAGCTTGCAAAGATTCCAGGCACTGTCTGTCACGGCTGCTACGCTCTGAAGGGTTGTTATGTATTTAAAAATGTACAGGCAGCGCAATACAAAAGATTAAAAGCAATTGATCATCCATTATGGGTCCAGGCAATGGCTGCACAGATCCTACGCCACAAGTCTAAATGGTTCAGATGGCATGATTCAGGAGATATCCAATCACTAGATCACCTTAAGAAGATATTTAAAGTTTGTAAGCTCACGCCAGATGTTAATCACTGGTTACCAACGCGAGAAGCTGGTATCATGCAACAGGTGACCCCTGAAGAAGTACCAGCTAATTTAATTATAAGAATTTCAGCAACTAAGGTTGACGGTAACCCGCCAACTTTCTGGCCTTATACCTCCAGTGTAGTGACTGAAAACAAGACATGCCCAGCAGCGGAGCAGGATAACAAATGCTTGAGCTGCAGGGCATGCTGGGATCGCAACGTTCACAACGTTGCATATGGTAAACACTAACATGCCGGGGCGGTTCGGAGCTATTAGGCCACAGAGAACTAAGCCCCAGGCGCCAAGCCACAAGCATCAAGCTGCAAGCGTCAAGCTACAAGCTCTGGAATTTTTCGTAGCAAGCCTCAAGCGACAAGCAGCAAGCTTCAAGCTTCAAGCCGCAAGCGGCGAGCTGCAGGATGCTGGAGCCTTCATAAAGTTTGAGAGACGAGTCTCTTTCAGAAGAAACTAGAATAAAAGTATTGTGTGGATGTTTCACGTGGAAGCTAATTTGATGTGGAGAAAGCTTTACCGAATTACTTTTAGTCACTTTAAGTTCAACGGTAAAAAAGGTATGGTTTTTGTTATATGCCAATAGATCTGGTGTACCAAAACCACTTAAATTTTCTAGCCTTGTGAACGATATTTCAGGCATAAATTTTTTAACTTTTTGCCAAAGTTTTCGTTCGGGTTTCAAAGTAATTACACCTTCTTCATAACCTTGCCCATAGTCCATTTTTCACGATCTATTGTAATGACTAATCTATGAGATTCGCGGTTACCAATAATTTTATTTTCCATAAGTTGCAATCCAGTAACATCAAATAATTCTCCATTTGGTAAACAAACTTGTACACGTGCGTTTGCAGCAACTTCTGAATTTTTCAGAAACTTATCCAATATCTGTCTTAAAATCTTTCCTTTTAGCATACTTGCTTTTTACTCTAAATTACCTTAAATGTCTAGTCATGGGATTACCAAAGAAATTAACAGAAATGCAAATGAAATTTGCATATGAGTTGGTCACAAACGAAGGCAGAAAGACTGCAACAGAATGTGCTATTGCTGCGGGATACGAACAAGATTCGGCTGTAGTTAGAGCTTCTGAATTACAAAACCCAAAAAGATATCCATTGGTAGTACAATATATTGGACAACTAAGAACGGAGTATCAAAAAAAATATGATGTTACATTTGAAAGACACATTTCAGAACTTGCAAAACTTAGAGACAACGCAAGAGAATCAAAAGCTTGGTCAGCTGCTGTTAATGCTGAAGTTGCTAGAGGAAAAGCTGCTGGGCTGTACGTGGAACAAAAGATTATTAGGACCGGTAAGTTAGAAGATCTTACTGCAGAACAGTTAGAGGCTCGTATGAAAGAAATCATAAACGAGTACTCACCGATCCTAGAGGGTGTTGTATTAGATGATTTAAAGAAAGAAGTTAAAAATAAAAAAATTAACTATTCTTCTGAATCATCATCATCCGAATCTGAATCAGAATCACAATCGTGATCTTCTAATTCATCAACCTTATCCCTTAAAGTTATAAGGTCTTCTTCGATTCTATCGATGATATCTTGGATACTTTCATTCTTTGGTTTTTTTGCCATAGATTTTCTCCATTGATTTGATGTTATTTGCGGGTATTACAGTACGATCTCCGTATGTAATTTCGCCCAGATTGTCTATCTCATAGCTTGAAAAGATCCAAACATAATCTTTAGTTTGTTTATAAATAAAACCTATTGAAATACAATGGCTTACGTTCATTCTGTCAAATTCAAGATCAGTAGCCCATCCTGAATCACTACATATATCTTCCCAAGATATCTTATATAAATCATAGTCAAATCTTGTCATTCTACATATTAGAGATTTTTTATATATTTTAACACATGAATTTATTTTTTATAGAAAAAATCCGTAGAAACGTAGAAAAGTACTAAATTCTCTATATAGAACAATGACTTAACACTCTACGTTTTGTCTACGTTTTCTACAGATTTTAACAAAAGTGTATATAAATCAATTACTTATTTAACATCAAAAACGTAGAACATTGTGGCAAAATTAAGGCAAAAAACATAATTCTGCCTTAATTGTGACATTTATGCAACACTATTTTTTAAGTTGTAGTATTTATCAACCCTTCTCAACCATTCTGATTTGTAATTTTTGAACCTTTGTCCATTAACTATAAACCTTTGAAAATAATTATCAGGTGTACACATTAAGATCACCGTTTGTTCTATGTTAGTATTGTAAATACAATCGTGAGCTGTAGCATACGCTGCTCCCTGTAAGTAATAATCTTCAATCCATTCATCTTTCTTCGGTTTATTTGATTGTTTAAAGTCAATAATACTGTCTCTATTTTGGTACACACCACATAAATCAGTTTGTCCTGCATATAGTTCTGGATAGTATAAGACAACTTCATTGCCCCATATTTCCTGTAAATCACCTAGTCCTTGTTTAATAATAGTTTCTGCCATGCTCCTCGCTTCTAGCCCCTCGATGGTTAGATCTAGTAAATTTTCACCATTTAAATGCATTTCTAAATAACTATGCATTGCAGTGCCTCTACTCGCCGCTCGCTGCTTGACTCTCTCTGCTTCTAACTCGCCTATCTTATCCTTCCATTTCTGCAAAGACTCTCGCTTCTCGACACTTGCCGTAGCACTCAAGATTGTGGTCACAGAAGGGAGCTTCAAGGATCCAATCTCATAATGCCTTTCATCCTTGACTAAGGAGCGCGTAGACTTTGGGTACTCGTATATTTTATTCCATTTCATTCCATTACCGGTCCTTCTTTTGTAGATTCGTTATACAAAAACTTTATTAATTCTTTACCAATAGTTGTTGTAGGGTCAAAAGATATATCTTTTGAGCAACTAACTAATAATAAAAATATAAAAGTATATTTCATTTTATTTTTGGTTTTCCAACTCTTGTTTCGTAATAATTAATTATGTCCTCAGCACCTTTTTTCTTATTAACTTCTCTAAGATAAGGTAACATAATTTTTGCAATATGATATGCGTTTTGATAAGTCACAATCCATCTTGCTATTTGTTTACATATTGTTCCTTTTTCTGTTGTTCTTGGTTTATCTAAATAAATATAACCAATTTTAAAAGTTTTTATCATTTGCTCAATTAATAAAATATCCGTATTTGTAACTTCTATTTTAGGTTCATAACAATCATAAATTTTTCCAATTGAATTTTTTTTGGCTCTTTTGTAAAGCTTTATACTGCTTTCTCCATCCATAAACCCTCCCCAATAAGATAAATCTATTTCTTTTATATCAGTATTCATTTATTCAACCTTATCATGATGTAAGAAAGCAACAGCGCTAGTATCAATATGATAATAAAAGTCATTTGTTTCTTTTATTCCTTCTTCTCATTTCTAAATACCAAACAAAACGGTCTAGTTTAGAAGATAGTTTTCTAAGTATCTTTAGAATCATTTGTACATCATGATTGTAAATATCATTAACAACCAACACACTATTAAAAATAATAACCAATAATTAGGTTTATGATTTTTTAGATCCATTTTTCTTTCTTTCTTTTCCAAAACAATCCCATTTTTTGTGATATGCTTTCAATAACTTGGCTATTGCTTTTTTATATCCAGATATTGTCATTGTAATTGCCTCGCATAATCAAGATCTTTAATGACATCCTCTGTAATATCAACTTCACCTTGATTATTACAATAATCACAATCTATCGGTTGTTTCTTCCTATCGTCATGGTTAAAAGCATATACAAAACCATTACCATTACATTTTGGACAAATTATTTTACCGCTCATTAATTATCCCTTTCTGTATTAAATTGTATTTTTTAAATTTATAGAAAGCTTGTTTTGGATTAAGACCAGCATTTTCACATACGATTGCAAAGTCTGTATTAAAATCTTTCATCCAGTCCCTCGCCATTCGTCTCTCAAATTCGCTTACTTGTGATTCATTATTACCAAAAGCGTCTTCTATTGCCTGTAACAACACCGCTTTCCAGAGTCTTTGTTCTGGGATTAACGGCTTTTCATTTGTCTCTATATTATTTTGTGAGTGAGCCATTTAATAATCTTGCTTTCTCTTTAACTAAAGTTTTAATTACTTGGCTTCTACTTAACTTAACATCACGTTTAAGTTTAGTTTGAAGTTTTGTTACAATCGCATAAGTGTCATTATCAACAGTTATGTTTTTGTATTTATTAAAGTCAGTCATTTGTACCTTTCTTGTTTGTTTCTTAATATATAGGATATTAATATAACTTTGTCAAGTTATTGTTTTCTTCCCTGACCTTTATATGGCTTTCTAGTATTACGTTTATTAGGTCTTTTAGAATGACGTCCAGGACGTTTCTTATTGGTTTGTTGTATAAATTTACCGTTACCTAGGGCTAGTTTTCTGGCCATATTTCTTTATATAATTTTTATCTGTATCATTAAGTTTTAAATATTTAATAACTCCATTGATATATTGTCTAGTATCTTCACCACAATTTGTACATCTATAATAATCTTGTACAATTGCAACGAGAAATGCTTCTTCTTTACATTCAGGACAAATGCCAAGAACATTATCAATAAACATGCCAGGACTAAGTTTTAATTTAGGTATCATAATACTGTGTATACGACTCTACCATTTAATTTTTGCGCGTTCAAATAAGATTTTCTGTTGCCTGAGTCATTATAACTGCAATGAATCCATCCGGAGTTAGGGTCATTGGGAGTCCAAAATTCTAATATACATTGATCGTAATCAAGATTTTTTACGATCCAATCACTAACTTCTCTATTATGTACGCCAAATAGTTCAAAATCTGCTGCCTGTCCCTTGGTGTGTTGACTGGTCGCTGATGAACCTATTGCCTCGCATAACGCTGCTGATCTATAGCCGGAAGAAATAGATACGGGTATTTTAAAATGATCTCTGACAGGTTGTAAAATATTTTTACAAAGTAAAATTAAATTAATAATATGTTCATCATTTGGTTCATTTGGAATACCAAGTCGTATTGCTTCTTGCGACTTTGTTAATTCATCTAATGTAAAATTTTCACTTAGTTTCATTTCTTAATTTATTAATTACATCTATTACATGTTTTTCGTATTCTTTATTTGTAGAAAAGTTATTTAAAGTTTTTGCCATTGCAATAGGATTTTTATTCAATGTTATTTCTCTAACTCTTCTAAATTCTGCATATACTCTCTTTGTATTTAATATTTCAATGTAATACTTAACAGATTCGCATTTGTTTTTAAAGACCCTAACTCGCCAATTTATAGAATCAGGTTGCAATAATGGTAACATTCCATCCTTTGACCACACCCGTATACCAAACAGATTGTGACCTTCTCGTGCAAAACGTGATCTTCCGTAATCACTTTCTACAATAGCCTGCGCTATGATTAGCTCTGTATTTACTCTTTCGCGTCTTGGGATGTTAAAATTTAAGTAGTTTATGCAGTGGGTAAGGGATGTAATGAATTCTTTGTTGTTTGAGTACTCAAACCTAGGAGATCCAAATCCTAGTTGTTTGGCCCAGATGATTGCTTCAGTCTGAGCCTTGTTCTTGGCGGCGGGGTTGGGGAAGAAAGTACCTAATACAAATGCTGCTAGAGCTATAATCAAATATCTTATTATTGTAATCTTCATTATCATAACATTTACAGTGATTTAATAAGCAGCATCCAGCTGCAAGGTTGTTAATACAATTAACTTTTTTTTGATTCATTTATTTGGTAAAACATAGCATCAGTATCCTCTAATTGCCATTTACCCTTTTCAACATTCCATTCTGTAGTTTGCACTTTATAATCCGGCCAATGTGTTGAAGATGTAAAGCTAGGAATACTCCACAGAATACGATTATTAGGTTGAGCTGCATAATTACCGTTATCAAGAGCCAAAATATGAGCACACTTATGTTGGTCAGGTATTTCGGAATGTTCAGTATCCAGGATGTTAGGTTCTGGATGTGCCCAGTCAATTGTAAATAAATACTCGCCATGAATAAATTTTTTGTCCTTCCCTAAATATCTACAACGTTGTCCTATTAAAAAATCAAAAGTGCTAACAGCAGGATAATAACTAAATGAATTCCACAACTCAAGATCTTCGATATCGGGACGTTCCACTTGTGTGCTATGCACATCACTGCTGTTTCCTCTTTGAAGAAAAGCAGAGATAGGAAGCCGCCAATATATTGCACCATTCGTAAGTAAAGCATGAAATAAGATCGCACGCCCTGGAATACTTGCAATACCAATGACCACACAATCTTCAGTTTCTCCTTGATGTTCTCGTAAGTCATAAAGATACTCCCTTCTTATTTTACAATAAATCGGTGGTATATTTGCATTTAAATATGCCATAATCAATCATAAATATCTCCCCATGTTTCGCCGCTTTCATAGTCTACTTTGTTGGGGATTGCCAAAGTAACGGCACTTTCCATTATTTCAACAATCTTTTTTGCATGATTGTCATCTTTAACAGAAATATCTAATTCATCATGTATTTGAATATGTGGAATAATTCCTTCATTATACAAATCTAACATTGCTTTCTTAGTCATATCAGCTGCAGAACCTTGAATCAATTTGTTTAAAGCCTTATAAGTCATAGCTCTTTTTATTTTTGGTTTTATATTTTCTCTTGTTGCTGCAGGATACATCTCCATCCATTCTTTTATAAATTGAGCTTCTGCTTCTTCTCTTGTATTAAATACAGGATTCATAATCCCACGTTTAAATATATCTGCTTCCCATTTATTAAATCTACATTGTCTTCCTAAAAGTGTTTTAATCGATCCTGTTTCACTATCATTTACCATATTTATAGTAGCACTCATCAATTGTTTTACGAATGGAACGTTTTCATGATATTGATTAAATAATTCTTCAGCTTCATTTTTTGTTGATAAACCTAATTCTGCTTGAAGTTTAGCTTTTCCCATTCCATAAAATAAACCAAGATTAATTGTTTTAGCTTGATCTCTGGAAATGTTTGCCATTTCTGCAACAATTTTATGAAAGTCTACATTATTTTTTTTGTATTTTTCTATAATATTTATTATAGAAGCATCTCCTTTAATTAAATCATTCTCTGCCGCAAAATGAACAACCAACCGTGGCTCTTGTTGAGAATAATCAAAACAACCCCATTTATGGTCAATTTCTGGTAAAAATAAGGATCTTATCATAGGTCCTAAATCTTTATTTCTTGCAGGAATTTGTTGTAAATTTGGATTAGCATAAGAAAATCTACCTGTAACAGTTCCACCTTGATCTGATCTTATTGGATTAATGTCTGCATGTATTCTACCTTTGTGTTCAAATCTTAAAATAGTATCAATAAAAGTTGTGTGTGTTTTATTTATTTCTCTTGCTTTAGCAATCATTTGAACTATAGGGTCTGAATGTTCTTGTAAAAAATTTTTAGTAAAGGAAGGTGCTTTTGATCTTTCGGTTTTTTCGTAGTGTAAATTACGTTTATCAAAAATTTCTGCAATGCTTCTTGCTGCCCAAATCTGCGGTTCTATCCCTGTTTCTTGTTTTATTTTTAATAATAATTCATTCTCTTGTTTTACTAATTTTTGTTTTAATTCTTGTGCTTGGTCTATATCAACTCTTACACCTTTAAATTTCATATCTATTAAACATGGAAATAAATCTGTCTCTAAATTAAATATTTTATTTAAATTGTGCATTTCTATTTCTTTATTTAAAACTGTGTATAATTCTAAAGTTAATTGTGCATCTTTTTCTGCATAATTACCTACATACATTGCCGGAAGTTTATACATTTCTGATTTAGGATCTATTCCCCAAGACTGTGCCGCCGCATTTAATGCAGTTTCATTTTTTGTTTTGCCTAATTTGTCGAATGCAACACTATTTAAAGTATACCAAAGTCTATTCTCATCAAGTAAAGATGCCATGACCATAGTATCAATTATTTTTCCATTAATTTTAATTCCCGCTGCTCGAAGCCAGCATACGTCATACATTGCATTGTGAAATATTTTAGTATTAGGAGCAGAACAAACTTCTTTTATCCAAGACATAACTTTATTATTATCTAAATTACCACCCCCTTCATGTGCAATTGGATAATAAGCAGACCACCCTTCAACAGATACAGCAATACCAACAATGTTGCCGTTGCCTCGTATAGCACCCGATCCCATTGATTTAAGTTCTGGGTCTTTTGTTTCTAAATCAATAGCAATATGACTATAACCTTTTAAATTTGGAAAATTTTCAGGACAAATCCATTCTTTCTCTGCTTCGTACATTATTTATAATATCATAATTAAATAACAAAGTACACACATACAGGTTAACAATCCCATGTGAAATACCATTTTTTTTCTTCCTCTAAACATTATAGTCTCTATCTATTATCATTTCTAAATAATGCATTGCTTTAAGAATATCTTCTTTACCACCTTTTAATTTATGCCGGCATATGTATTTAATTGCATTACCTTCTGCAAATTCTAATTTATTTTTATTTATAAAAACAGAAGGCTGTATGGTCATTTTTTTATAATGTTTACCTCCTACTTGTTTGCAAAACGTTTTGTTAGTCATCTTATTACTTCTCCTATTCTATAGTGATGTTTATTTAGAGAACGCATAATATATAAGTTCTCTTTTGTTCTTGTCACACCTACGAAAAAAACTCTGTATTCTGCATCGGGATGTTTCAATGCTCTAATACGAATTTTATTATTTATACAAGGATATAGAATAACATTATCGCATTCCTCTCCCTTTACACCATGTATCGTAGATACTTTAATTCTTGGTTCTAAAAATAAATCTTCCCCATTTTCTAATAATTTTTTAAGATAAGATTTTATATTTCTGTTAAAATCTAATTGTTCCCAATCTCCTTCAATTAACAACCCATGTTTTTCTTTTAAATCCTTAAGACTAACAAACTCTACATCTTCAATAGATTTACCATTAGCATGATTTTTTAAAAAATGTCCTAATCTAATATTTAAAGCTTCTTTATACAAAGACCTTGCATCTTCAGCAGAGACAACTTCTCCTTTATTTAATCTGACCCACGTTTTATAAACTTCTAAAATTTTGTCAGGTAGATGTGTATTTTTTTTAGATATAAACCTTATCCCTAACATAATTAAATGAGCTTTTATTGGATCTAACATTACATTTGTTCTTGTTAAAATCATCCAATTTCCTGTAGAAAAATCCATAGATTCTATTCTTTCATTCCAATGAACCGAACCGTCTGCATCTCTTGGATGCCATTCTTTTGGTCTTCTATCTTTAATTTTATCTAAAATATTCATAGCAACTTTATAAACTTCTCTAGGAACTCTTCTTGATTGAGTTCTTGCATCTATCTTGCCCTCTAATTTTATAAATATGGTTGGATCAGCACCTTGAAAATCGTAAATAGTTTGATCGTCATCCCCTGCAATGTATGATCGCTTACATCTTGATTCAATGTATTTGAACATGTCCCATTGCAGAGGATTCAGATCCTGCGCTTCATCAAGAAAAACTATGTCAAGTGGGGGACATTTGTCTTTCTCAATAAACTGTTTTATCATATCAACGTACTCAAACATTCCAGTACTTTTTTTAAATTTATTTAAATCTAAAAAAATTTGCTCTGTTATGTATAAGTTTAAATTATGTTGAAGGTTTAACTCTATAGCTGCTTGTGATAAATTTATTTTTTTATTCCTTGAATATTCAATAACTTTCATGTGTTCATTAGTATGAGTCATATAACCGGTTTCTGAATCTGGTTTACTATCAAAATCCATATTTGCACAAATTTGAGAATAGTTTTTAAACATTTTCCATTTTTTTCCTTCTAACAATTTATTAGTTGTATCCATTCCTACCTCTTTTCTACCCATAGAATGCATGGTAGATACATAAGGAAAATCTTTTCGCATATCATAATTAGGGAAAAATTTTAAAATTCTTTTTTTTGCTTCTTTTGTGGCGGCATTACTAAATGTAATATAAGCAATTTTATTTGTAGGTGTTCTATGTTCTTCTAGTTCTTTTCTTAAATAAAAATTAATTAGATGATGTGTTTTACCTGTTCCTGGAGGACCTGGAATAATTGTTCTATCTATCATACTTTAAAAGACGGATCTTTTATTTCCATTTCCTCTGGTTCCTGTCTAATAAATTCAGGTGTATCCATTTCAAAAACTCTAACTGATTTTTTATTTATTTTTTTATTCTTTTCTTTAGCTTTAAAAACATCACCTAACATTTTTATAGTTTTATTTTTTCCAATATTCCAAGTTTTACTTTTAGATAAAAATTCTAAAAAACCACCTGATGTAAAATACGTTTTACCATCCTCACTATAAGCACATTCATTTAATACATCAGATATTTTTTTTGCATTTACTCTGAAAATAAAATCATTCATTAAATCTTTTATTTGATTTTCTAATTTTGCAGATTCAGGCACTGGAATTTCTTCCATTTTAGATCCCATAAACTTTCTTAACATTTTTCTCCAAATAATTTTACTTATTGGAAGTAAAGGTTGACCTAGTTGTGACATACACGCAATTGAAAATCTTTCTGGATCATGTAATGTTTGATCATCTACTTCCACTGGAAGAGCATCTACATAAACTATATAAATAGGTGGATGCGATCTAAATATTTTTATTCCTGTTATTTCAGGTGGAGGAGAATCATCACCTACACCAAATTCTCTTGTTACACAAACTTTTGAATTACAAAAACTTAGAATAGGTTCTTGTTTACATTTATAACGATAATCTTTTTTATCTAAAGATTTTTCTAAGTTTTTCATTTCACCATCTTGTAAAGGTGGTTTCATAAATTCTTTATTATAAACGTGTATTTCTCCCTTCCAAGAATTAGGATATCTTTTTTTAAGATATACACCGACATTATACATTGCTTCATTTCTACCTCCTTCTTCCATTCCATCTTTTAATAAAGTAACTAAACAAGGAGGAGCTTCTTTTAATAAACCATTATCTTCTTTTGAATCTTGTTTATAAATAGTTTCATTAATTAATTCTTTTTCTGTTAAAACTTTTTTATCATAAAATTGATAAAAATTTTCTAAACTTAATTTATTACCTTCTTCGTCTAAAGCATATCTAGTTGTGTTGTCTCCACCATGATAAGGAACGTTTAACCAACTAGGTAAATCATTTTTATCAAATCTTACATAATCTTGTTTTGGATAAATTTCTCTTTTAGCATGACCCAAAACTGCGGCCATTCTTTTTAATCTTTCTCTTATTAAACTTGCTGGAACAAATTCTTTTGTAAATAAAAATGTATGGGCACCACCTGATTTAGATTTAAATACTATAAGAGGTAAATTTTTATCTTTTATTTTTTTTATTAATTCTTTGTGATCAAATGGGTAAACATCAATATCAATACATCCCCATTTACATTTATTATCTTCTCTTATTGGAAATATACCAAGTGAGGGTTCTTCTCCTTTTAAATGTCTTTGCCATAAAAAATCTGTAACAGGTTCTCGCTTAGTAAAAGATTTACATTCGTGTTTACCCTTTTCTGAAATACTACCTTGAAGTTCGGTGTAACCATAGGCTTTATCATAGCCAACAAATATCTCTTTGAATCTTTCTAACATATCCCACTTTATTTAATTGAGTGGCGTTTTGCGCCACTCAATAGTTTAATTATTTTCCGTTAGCCAATGACTGATAGAACTGTTTAGCTCTTTCATATGCAGCTTGATCCTGTACAGGACCAACTTTTTCTACACTGTATCCATACCATTGGTTTCCTTTACCGGAATTTAATATGGTTTTTAGTTTATAAATGTGGCTGAATGATGGTGGAGTGTATACACCATTTTTACCATTTAATGAGATAGACATCATCATAGCATTCCATTTTCTGCTTATTTTTCCTTGAGATGAACTCATAGATATTAAAGCAGTTTCTGTAGTACCATCATTGTCTAATACTAAAACAAAATGTTGACCAACTGTAAGAATGTAATTTCCATTTGGAAGTCTATCCTTACCCATTTGGTCTTTCGTAGTTTTAGTTATTATATCAGAAGTATCTGTGTATATTTGTTCAGGTCTTCCTGCACCTGTTCCAAAATCTGACCATTCTTGATATTCAAGTTTATAGTGACATGGAATTACGTCTATTCCTTTCGCACCGTCATAAACTTTCTTTGTTACTGTATTTAGTAACATTCCTGGTTCAGCACCTTCTACATAAGCTTGATTTCGCTTCTGTGCTTCTGCTGATCCATTCTGTAATAGTTTTAAGATAGGTAAAGCTAAACTACCTTGCTTTACATTCTCAAAACCAGCATGTGCATCAACTTCAAAAGATATTTTTGAAGGCAATGGTGCTTCTTTTTTTACTGCTACTTGTTTCTCGTTTCTCGCTTCTTGCATCGATTATCTCCTTGTTATTTTTGTTTGGTTACCTGCAAACGTTTTAAATAGATCAGAGGGCATATCCTGTCCAGATTCGATACGCTCTCTGACCACAGCCTTGAGTGTCTGGGCATGAACACCTACCTTCTGGACTGGTTCAAAACCCTGACCTCGCGCAAGGACAGCATATTGTGCTGCCTTGTTATCTTCGCCACGACCAAAGGTAACAGTGATATCGTTTTTAATGATATCACCTAAGCCGTTGTTACGAAGCCATGTAAAAGCTTGTTCCTGAACTTCAGGAATAATGGATGCACTGTAAAAAGGTTTAACCTCTACAGATTCACCATCTTTAAGCTTTAATTTTGTAATGTGCATTTCCTGCATCATAACAGGAATTTCTATTTGAGAAAGTATTCGTGCTTGTTCTTTTAATTTATTAATGCTTTCTTCTGCATTTAAAATTTCGTCTTCTAAATCTTTTAACTTTAAAACTTTATCAGATAAAGTTTTTGCCGCATCAATTTGTGTAACTGATTCTACTCGGTCTTGTTCAAAATTTATTGTCATATTATTACCTTTCTATTCTGTATATTATAATCCCTTAAATTACGTTTGTCAAGTGCTCGTCTCAGATTTTTGATACAAGTCAATTTCAATTGGATAATATCTCCTTTCTTGTTTATCCCATTTTAATAATTTATACTTGCCATTTGTTATATCAGATACAATTGAACAGGCAACACCAATTATTGCAGGATCACCTGTAAGTAGTAAATAATCTTCTGAAGTGTAATCTTTTAGCAACAGTCGTAACTTAAATACAACAGGTCCTGCACTTAATATAATTTGTGCATTTTCTGGAAGCAGAACTTTTAGTGAACCAAACTGTGAGGCACCAATAATATTAATCTTGGGTCTTCCTTCCCTTGTGCCTGGTACATCTTGAATAACGTAAACTTTATTTTTTTCCATTCTTGACATCTTGTATATTAATCTATATATGTTTTCAATAGAAAGAACTAACTATTATATATGCATTACAAGTTTAAGACAAAGCCATTTGCGCATCAATTAAAGGCATTAGAAATGTCTTGGGATAAAAAAGTATTTGCTTATTTTATGGAAATGGGGACCGGTAAGTCTAAAGTATTAATAGATAATATGTCAATGCTTTATGATAAAGGCCATATAAATGGCGCTTTAATTGTAGCTCCTAAAGGTGTTTATAAGAACTGGTTTGACTCTGAAATACCAATCCATATGCCAGATCATATAGAAAAGAAAATAGTATTATGGGAGTCTACTGCAAGTAAATCTAAAGAAAAAGAATTAAATATTTTATTTAAATCAGATCATGATCTTCATATTTTAATTATGAATGTTGAAGCATTGTCTACTAAAAAAGGAAAACAATTTGCATATAAATTTTTAAATTGTCATAAAACTTTAATGGCAATAGATGAATCTACTACAATAAAAAATCCAGGAGCCAATAGAACTAAAAATATAATTGAACTTGGAAAACATGTTGCTTATAAAAGAATATTAACAGGATCACCGGTAACTAAATCTCCCTTAGATTTATTTACTCAATGTGCTTTTTTAGATCCTTGGTTATTAGATCAACAATCATATTATAGTTTTAGAACTAGATATGCGTTAATGAGAAAGATAATGGTAAGTGGAAGACAAATAGAAATTGTAGTTGGTTATAGAAATCTTGGAGAGCTTTCAGAAAAAATAAAACCATTTTCACATAGAGTTTTAAAAGATGATTGTTTAGATCTGCCACCTAAAACTTATATGAAAAGAACTATTCAATTAACTGAAGAACAAAAAAAAGTTTATAAACAAATGAAAGAGATTGCACTTGCAACATTGAATGGAAAATTAACTACAACACATAATGTTATAACTCAATTAATGAGACTACATCAAATAACTTGTGGTCATTTTAAATCTGATGATGGTCAAACACAAAAGATTGCAAGTAATAGACTAGATGAATTGATGGATGTTTTATCTGAAATGGAAGGTAAAGCAGTTATATGGGCTCACTATAGATATGATATAGAAGTTATTGTTGAAGCAATTAAAAAAGAATATGGAGATAATTCTGTTGTTACTTATTATGGAGATACATCTACAGATGATAGACAGAAGGCAATTAAACTAATTCAAGATCCAAATAGTCCGGTAAGATTTATTGTAGGTACACCTCAAACTGGTGGCTATGGAATTACATTAACAGGTGCATCTACTATGATTTATTATTCTAATGGATATGATTTAGAAAAACGTCAACAATCAGAAGCACGTATTGATCGTATTGGGCAAGAAAAACCAATGACCTATATTGATATTATTGCAGAAGAAACTGTAGATGAAAAAATTGTAAAAGCTTTAAGAACTAAAGTTGATATTGCAACCCAAATTATGGGAGAAGAGTTGAAGGAGTGGATATAAATTTCCACTCCTCCTCATTGTAAGGGAACATTATTTAATGTTTATTTTAATGCCTTCAATTTCTTTAGGTTCGTTAAAACCAAATTTAATTTTAAGTAAACCATCTTTCATTTCAGCTTCATCAACTATTACATCTTTAGCTAATTCAAACTGTTTGAAAAATTGTCTAAACGCTAGACCTTGTTTAATATAGTCTACACCTTTAGTATCTACTTTACCTTCTACTGTTAAGATGCCGTCTTTAACTTCTACAAGTACATTCTCTTTATTGTAGCCAGCTAAACCGATTTCTAATCCGTATTTACCTTTTGAGTATTTTACTACGTTATAGAAAGGAAATGATTGTACTTTTGACCACGTGTCAAAAATATTTTCAAAGGTATCATCAAAAAACTTTGTTGATCCATTGAACATTTGTTTGCTTAAATTATTGAAAACTTCTAGGTTTGTCATAATTATCTCCTTTGTTAAGCAAGTTAATTGACCCATCCACATGATGCAGTCTTGGATATATATAATGATTTATTTTATAATTTCAATATCCTAGTTCATCATATTTATAATGATTTGATTGATTAAAAGTAATAGTATGTATTTCTTGTAAGTCGTGTTCTCTATCTAAAAACTTGTATTCTATTTTTGTAGTATTAAAATCTTTCTTTATCTTATTGCATATTGTTTCAGGATCAAACTCGCCGCAGGAGTAAACATCAAACTGAAGCAAGGCGGGATCAGGTTCGTCCCAAACATGCATTACAATGTGAGATGTTTCTATGATTGCAACTCCGGTAATTCCACGATTACCAATCATGTTAGAATATTTAATATAAGGACCCATCATAACTTTCATTCCAATTTCATTTATAAATTTTTGAAACCATTTGCGAAGAACAGCAACATCCATTGGAGGATTTTTTGCTTCTGCTCTTATGATAAGATGTTTATGCACTAAAACTTTATTCATAAACGCCTAATATATTTTTTTAAAACTATAATCAATAGTTTATTTTATTAAATTAAAAGCTAGTGTGAGTAGAAGTGCTATGGTTGATCCAAGTCCTCCGATGATCCACCAAGTCAACTTATCAAATTTACTTTCAAATTTAGAATGCATTTGTGAAGACTCTTCTCGAAGTTCTTTTAAATCTCTTTTTACGCCAGTTATATGGCCATAAAGAGCTACAATATGTTCACCTGTTGTCTTTGGTTCTCTACCATTTGCCATTACGCTAATCCTCTTTGTCTTAATCTAATTCGTTGTTCCTCAGGACTTAATAATGCACTTTCAGTTGGTGTCAAGCCGTTTTGTAATCCTGCTACTTGTTGTATAGGGGGTGTTAAAATAGAAACATTTGGCATTGGTTGAATTGGTAATGGAGGTGTTTCTATTAAAGGTTCTTCTTCAAATAAAAAATCTTTTATGTCAATAAAGTCATCAATATTTTCTGAAAGAGGTATAGAAGATAAGATTCTAGTTAATTGTTGAATAGTACCTAATGCTTGCGTAAATGGATTAGGAACCCCTGTTCTTTGAGATATTTGTTCTAACTCTCTTAGTATATTTGCAGAAGGTACATAAGGAGTAAATCTATTATTTTTTATTGTTCTATAATCATTATTAAGTTGTCTGTCAGAAAACTCTCTTAAAATTAAAGATGAGTTAGTTCCTAAAGTTTCAGCTGCATCAATATCTTTTTTTAAATTTTTTATAGTTAAAAATCTTGCTTTGTTAGATGCTAAAAATCTTTCAATAACATCATTAGGAGTTTTAGGTCCTCCTTTTAAAAGACTTTCTTCTCCTCCAGTAAATAACTGTCTTGATTCTCTTATCCCTCTTTGATAATCTGCAAGTTTAAATCCTAAAGATTTTATAGGGTCTACTTTAACTGCTCTGTAACCAAAAAATCCTAATAATTCATCAGGTAATTCAAACGTTTCACCTCTTTCAGATGGTTTATCGGCAGCAGCTTGATAAAGTCTAGTTAATTGTGGAAATGAAAAAGGCAACATTGATTCAGCTAAGTGTTCTATTGAATTTTTAATTACTGTTCCAGGTTCTGTTTTAAATTGTGTATCTGTAAAAATTGGTCTACCTTCTCTTGTTCTACCACCTCTTATGAGCAAATCAGCAAGAGCTTCTGTATAAATCGCTTCTGTTATAAAAGGAGAAGCAAGTTCTCCTGCAGCTTGAGTAATTCCTTTTAAAAAATCTCCCATCAAAGCTTTTTCATCAGTAATTCCATTTTGAACATTATTTAACAATGTTTGAAGGGGTCTGATTACAGTGTCATAAGCATTACCATGACTGAAATCTATGTATTTTAACTCACCAGTATTTTCATCTCTAATTGGTAATATTGTAGAATTTTTAGACCATTCAGGTAAATATCTTCTAAGTGCATCTAACTCTTCATTACTTACATCATACAAAGCTTGAAATCCTGATTGCAGTCCTATTGGAGCAGCTACTAATACAGTGGTTAATCCTGTTAATCTTTTTAACCCAATGCTTCTTAAAGCAGGATCTTGTATTTCTTTTATTGCTCTAAAAGCAATATTAGTAGTCGTTCTTAATATTTCAGACGGAAATGACATAAAAGTTCCAAGAGGAAGCCTTCTTAATGCTCTAACAGTATCCGACACATATGCATAATTAGGCACCGTATTTCTTACAATGTTAGCAGCTTCTTGATCTAAAAATTGTTCTGTTACTTCTCTTCCTGCATTTAAATAAGCATTTTTTAATCTAAGTCTTTCAACTGCAAAATTAGTTATTTTAAATAAATCATCTTCTGCAGTATATAAATCTTCAGCAAATTTTTGTCCCTTTTTTAATCCTCTAGTAGTTAAACCAAATAATTTTTGTCCCATTGAGTTTAATGGTTTATCAATATTTAAATCGTTTCCAAATTTTAAATCTCTTAAAAGATTCTTAACATCTCCTAATTGAACTTGTGAGTTGACCACTCCTAATTCTAAGAGTTGTCTATACCTTGCGTTAGCTTCTGCTGTCCTTGTTCCAACTTGTAATACTCCAAAAGCGTCTTTAAAAGCCTCGGCTACCACTCTTGGATTTTCAAAAAATATACCATTTGAAGCAGAAAATGCTGTTGCAGAAAATAAATTTCTAAAATGCGTAACAGGAGCTAAAACAGTTTTAGCTACTTGTGCAAAACCTTTTGGAGCTAATATTAAATTTCTATATGCCCATGTTCCAGCTTTTTCTGCTGCAGTAGCTCCGGCTCTTGGTTCAAATAAAAATTTAAATGCTTTTGATGAATCACCTAAAGCTTCTGCTATTGGTTTAGAAGTATACATTCCTTGTAAAGGATTAACTGCAAACTCATCTTTAAAAAATGGAGTTAAATAATCATCTAATGCCACTATTTCTTGATTAGGTAATGCTCTTTCTGCTGTTAAATTTTTTACTTCATCTGCAGTAAAGAAAAATCCTTTTTGTCCAGGAACTCCTGCTTTTACACCTGAAGCAACTTGTTGTTTTATAACATCATCATTTTTAGCTAAATTTTCTAAAAGTTCATTTCTTCTTGCAACAGCAGATAGTCTTGATACTCCGGTGTAAATAGAGAATCTTGGATCTTCTATTTTTCCAAATAGTTCATTAAATATTTTACTACCTTCACCAATAACTTCATCTACTTTTTTACTATCAATATCTCTAGTAACGATTCGTTTAAAAAATTTTTTACTAGTTACATCGTTAGAGGCAGGGGTTAAATTAATATATTTTGTAAATGATAATTGTTTTGGAGATTTTGCTTCAACTGCATTTTTTAAAACATTACTAACTAATGTATCTGCTTCTTGATCAGTAAGTGCGTTTTTAATAGGATCAAAATTAGGATTATTTCTATTAGCAAACCTATGATATCTTTTAAATAATTCTTTTGTTTTATTAATAACTTCATCAGAAGGTTTATAATTTGAAAAAGGAATAATTGATTTATCTTCAAATATTCTATAAGTATTTCCTAAATAATCTTTTACTCTAGTTCCTAATAAATTTTTTAAATTATCAATATCTTTAGGTGCATTAGAACTTGTTTCAATTAATTGAGTAAATTTTCCTCTAGCTAAATCTATACTTTGAAATAAATTATTTATATTCTCTTGTGGCAATCCTTTAGCTTCTAAAGTATTAGTTAATTTTTGTCTTGTTTCAAGAGGCATTACTTCATCTAATTTACCAGAAAACATTGCATCATTTATTTCTTTTAACACTTGTGTCTTTTCTTTTTTAGTAGATTTATTAAATGTGGATTTTAATGATGGAAACATTCTATCTACATCACTATCTATTCGTTTAACAATTTCCATTGCGCTATTAACGTCTGAAGCAGTGGCTCCTTTTTCAAACATCTTAGCTTCAAATATTTCTTGAGGTTTAGCCCCTCTTGCTCTAAATGCAGAAAAAATTTGATTAAAAGTTTTATCTAATTGAGAATTACTATATTCTAAACGTTCACCTCTAGTTGCAGCAGCTTTAATTCCTTTACCAACACCATATACAAAAGGAGTAATTAATAATGATTCTGAACCAAATTTAAGTCTATTTAATAATTTTCTTCCGGCATCTTCTCTTCCACCTTCATCTGTTACATCTTCTAATTGTGTAGGACCTGCTTCAAACATATCTCCAATAGTTCCAAGATCCTCTACATCAGCTACAAAAGCTTCTCCCCCTGCACCTCCTACAACACCCGCTGAAAATCTTTGTATTTTAGCTTTAGAGTTTAATTCTTCTGCTCTTCCTAATGCTTTCATAACATTTGGACTTTTTAAATTAGCATAAGATCCTGCTTTTCTTGCTTTAATAGCCTTATCAGCTAAACCGGTTGCTGCCTTAAATCCAACAGTTCCTGGTATTGCAATTGAGGTTAATGCTTCTGTTATTTTTCCAATTGCTCTTTCTTTTGCAACTTCTTCAAACGGATTAATTTTATCAAAAAATTTTTCTACATCTGCTGCTTTATTGGTATCTAAGCCTAAATCTATTAATTCAGCAGCTAACGAAAAAACTCCTTCAGGTATTTTTAATAATCCTGATGCTATACCTGCAGCAGCTGCAATAAAAGCATTTGTTTCACTTCCTTGTTCAAAAGGTTTTAAACTTATAGGACGTAATACAACATCTTCCTCTTCCATTTAATCTCCTACGGTGAAGAACTATCAAACGAAGTATATCCTTCAGCTTCTATTTTTTGTCTTTGTTTTTTCGCCAATTCTTCATTAATATAGTCTCTATAAGATTGTTGTGATATTACTTGATTTTCTGGTTTTATAACATCTTGAATACTATTTCCTATAATAGAAGTTCCTGATTTAATTTTAACATATTTATTTGTTTTAGGATCATAATAAATTCCTTCTGGCATACCTTTAATACCTGTAACTTCATATTTTCCTTTTTTAAGAGCTAAAAATATAGGTCTATTAGACACCGGAAGACCTACTGTTTTACCTATGGCATCTCTTTGATTTAAAAAATTTTGAAAAATATTAGCTTCAGTGTAATCTAATCCATATTGTTGCATTAATTCTTTTTTTCTTTGTTCTTGTTCTTTTCCTGCTTCCATACCATATTTTAATTTTGCAAGTTCTAATGCTTCTTCAGAAGTCATCGCTTGTGTAGCACCTGTTAATCTTAATTGTCTTTGAAATAAATCTTCAGTTTCACCTGATTTTAAATATTGTTCAACTGGTTCTTGAAAAGCTTTTGCTAGTGTTGGAAACAACCCTCCTCTAGGTGTTTCTGACATCGTTCTAAGTCCACCTCTAATTAATAAATCAGATAATCTATCACTTTGACTTCTTCCAGTACCTGCCAAAGCATTTAATATTGCAGCATTTTGAATTGCTTTTTTATAGAGACTACTTCCTGTATCTATTTGATAATTATCTAATGAATTAGCTGCTCCTTGTGGTTCTGCATAGCCAGCTCTTGTTGGTACTACACTTGACATAATACCTTCATTGTTTGCTGATCCGCCTATTCTAAACATTGGTCTTTTAAGTATTCTAGACATAATTAATTATCTTGTAGCACCTTGTGTATAAATATTAATTGGGCTTTGTTGTGTTGGATTAAATGCTTTGTATATTCCAGCTAAAGTTGAAGCAGCTCCTAATGCAGTTTGTAATGGAGTTGGGGATGGAAGTTGTGTAGTTGTTTCTCTTCCTGGATATCCAGCTATTAAAGGTTGAATACCAGCTCCATAAATTTGTGCAGCTTCTAAAGGTTGATAAGCTTGTTTTTGTGCAAGTTGTTGTTGAGCACTCAATAAAGCTTGTTGTTGAGCTTGTTGTTGAGCACCCAATGTAGCTAATCCAGATATTTGTGAACCTAAAAATCCTTGCGTTTGTCCCGCTAAATTTAATTGATTTAAGAATTCTTGTTGAGCTCTTGATGTAGCTTGACCATATCCTTGTTGTAATAGATTAGCTTGTAATAATGCTCTATTTAAATCTGACTGTGTTTGATACTCGGCTCTTTGAATTCCTTCTCTTGCACCACCAAAAGCACCTTGTTGTATGGCTGAAGCTGCAAGCCCTGGTAAACCTTTTTGTGCTTGAATGTCATACTGTCGTAAAGTTTCATCTATAACAGATTGTTGATAGGGAGACATATACTGTTGATATGCCTGTGGTTGTGTTGCAGCTTGTGCAGCTTGTAAGAAAGGTTGATATCCACCTAATCCCGTTGCTAGTTGCTCGGCCTGTTGTTGTAGAGGAGATATTCCAGCTACAAATTGAGGACCGACTAATCTAGATACATCTAAACTTTTAATACCACCAACTGCTTGTGCAAGTTGTGGTAAGTATTGTTCTGCAGCAGCTTGTATAAATGGTGCTGGTAATACTTGTGTTTGTTGAATTTCAGCCATTATACAGATCCTCCAGCTTCAAGATTTTTCATTAAATTATACATTCTTTGTGCTCCTTTATTAACATTACCACCACCTGCATTTCTTACAGCGTCAGCAGTAAATACGAATTCATTATTGGATAACATTGCAGGAATATCGTCTGCTTTTTCTTTTATACCAATTGGAGGAACAAATCCACCGGTTTCTCTATAATCTAATTCTGTTATTCCAACTTGATTTTGTCTTGTTGGAACCTCTGCTCCCATTGCATATTGCATTCTTCCACCATTAGCCATCATTGGTGTTCCAAAAAATTCTTGTTTAGTAACTTGAGATATTAAATCACCGATACCTCCACCTTGATAACCTATTCTTCCTCCATCTGCTGCCATTTGAGTATAAAATGGATTACCAGGATATTGAATTGTTGGATTTAACAATGGAGAATACTGTGCTTTATATTGATTAACTCTTGCTTGATAATCTTCATTTAATTCACCTGGTTGTTGTTGAGGTACTCCCCCTGCTAACGTACCTCCAAGAAAACCTGTTGCTCCTGATATTAAATTTCCAATTCCAATATTTCTTACTCCTTCCATAGCTAATCTTCCAGCACCAGTAAAATCCCCTGAAAATACAGAAGGTAGAAAACCTTTAATACCACCATAACCTAATTCATCTGCTGGTGTTCCAAATACTTTAGGTAGAAAAGAAGCCCCTGGAAGATTTGAAAAAGCAAATCCAGAAGTTGCTCCTTTAAAAGGAGTATATTCAAAAAATGAACCACCACCAGCTGCATATATTGCAGCAGCTGTTAATGCTGCTTTTCCAATAGGACTTTTAGCCACTGATTTAACTGCGCTTGTAACTCCTTTAACAGCTCCTGAAATTGCTTTAGCAATACTACCTACAAAATATCCTTGTCTATTAATTAAATTTCCAATTCCACCTCCAGCATATCCAATTCTTCCACCAAATCTTACTTCAACTCTTTCATCAGACATTTCTTGCATACCACCTTGAGCAACTGCTTGAACCATTTGTAATGCAATTTGTCTTGCTTGCTCTGGAGGAATACCTTGAGCAATTAACATTTGAATAATAATTTCCAAAGCTTGTTGTGGGTCTTTAATATCTACTTGTGGAGACTCCATTCCTTGTAAAGGAGGTTCCATCATTTGTGGTTGCATCATAGCTTGGTCTTGCATTTGTGGTTGCATCATAGCTTGATCTTCCATCATTTCCATTCCACCTTCTTGATAACCTAATCTAGATATTCCACCACCAGCCATTGTTAAAGGTGTTTGACCATAGTTTAATAATGGATTCATTGTAATATTTTGTGCTGAATAAAAATTAGGTTGTGGCTGTTGAGGAACTTGTAATGGCTGACCATAATCCATTGGTAATGTTCCTATGCCACCCATTTGATATAATTGTCTATACATTTGTGCCTTTGATATTGTCATAATTTAATAGTTAATAAGGCAGGCACAGAGTCCTGAAAACGTACACTTTACTTGTTTTTATCGGTATCGTCAACGGTTTTAGATATTTGTAAGTTATCTAATAATCTACCTTTGTATTGATATTCTCCTACATGAGATATGTTATCTTCAACGTAAGCATAACATTTACCACCTATTTCTGTCCATTTTTTACAGAAACCAAAATCTTCACCATAGTATTTTTTACTTACTTTATCATGAATGGTATCAAAAAAATTATACATATTTTTATTAGATTTAACTTCTCCATTTAAAACGGTAGGTTGATCTATAACATCTTCAGGATAAGCTTTTATCATTTTTTCAAATACTTGTCTTTTAATTAATAAACATCCCGCGGGCACGTGCGAAGCTTCTATAATTCCGCTTACAATAGTAATTTCTTTTGTATCTGATTTCATTACGTTATCCATTTTTATTGGAAAGGTATGACCAGCTTTCATTAAATCATCTTTATTCTTTATAACTCCTAATTGTATTTTTTCCCAAATTTGTTCCCAACTAATAGTCTTCATTGGATAAGGAACAGAGATTACTTCTTTATCAAATTTTAATAATTTTAAAATCGTATCATGACTAAAATCAATATCTGAATCTATAAATAATAAGTGAGTGTAATTATTAAGATCATTTAAAAAATTAGATACACATAAATTTCTACCTTGTGTCACTAAAGATGATTTCAATAATGAAAAAGAAATCATAATATTATTCATCATACATACTTGTTGAAGTTTTAATAATGCTTGTGTGTAATGAATAGAACATTCACTGTGCACAGGAGTTGCCACATACAATCTAGTTGTAGGGTGACCCATATGAGCAGTTAATTCATTTTGACTTTTTATTTTTTTAAGCCAAATAGGTCTACTTGAGTCTTGCATTTACTATCCCTTCTAAAAATCTATTCCAAGTTTTAGTTCGCTTCTCCCATGAGTAAAATCGATTCATATAATCTATCTGTAATTGTAAATGTTCTTTAATGTGATTATCATGTAAATGAGTTGCAACGGTTTCAATAACCGATGCAAATGTTTTAGCTAATTTTACAAAATCTTTTTCATAAGGAGTATAAACTGCAAAATCCGTGCAAGTTTCATATAGAGCACCATAATTGGTAACCACTGTATATAGACCTGCAGCCATTGCCTCTATTGCTGCAATACAAGATGTTTCTTCCCAAATATTAGGATAAGCAAACATTTGATAATTTTTTAAATTATCTTTAATAAATTCATTAGGTTTATAACCTATGTAAGTTACATTAGGAATTTTAGTTGCTTGATCATATAAATCTTTAAACTTATCATCATTAGCTGATTTGAAACCATCTCCATATATTTGTGTTGAAGAATAAACATCTAAATGAATTAATGGATTTTCAATCAATTGCATAGCCGCAAGTAATACATTTAAACCTCGCCACGGCGTTGAAGTATATATTAATTTTATAGGATCCCCTTTTTTATAATCTAAATTTCTAGGTTCTATTTTATCAAATGCGTTTTTAATAACTACAGATTTATGTGTTGGAATATCAAATGCAATTCTAAACTTTTCATAACACCAATTAGAGTTAAATACATACCAATCATATTTGTCATGATTATCTTTATTTTGAAACCAAGGATTTATATTTGTTTGATCGTATGAATTTTGTTGCCAAAGGATATTAATTTTTGTTGGATGTAATGGAATTTTTCCCGGAATAGAAGTGCAAATTTGTACCTGATCTAATAACTTTTTATCTGCATATCTTTCTAGAAACTCCATTTGAAGTTCCGTTCCACCTCTTGGATTCATTTTTTGTTCATTACTTTCTGAAATAAATCTAGTCCTTTTGATATTGTTATAGACACATCTTTTTGTAAATCTTCTATATTGTTTTCTTTTAGAAAATCTTCCATTGTTTTATATTTCTTTCCAGTCTTTTTACTTTTTATAAATTCTTCTGTCTTATTTAAATTATCCATTTTCTCCAGTCCTTGTTAACAGAGCGTAAGATATTTGTCCAGATATTTTATTAGCATTATTTGATTGAAATTGTAAATAGTCTCCTTCTTCTAACACGAGTGCATTATGTACCGCATTATCGTGTGAATTAGCAGGCACATTAGTGTGATAAAATTTATATGAAGTTGATGTAGAAGCATCATGAAAAAAATAATCAACTGTAACTGCAGCGTTATGATCATTTGCAACAGATATTTCTTTTAGAATTGCAACACTTGATGTGTTAATATTTAACACCGTAGTTAAATTACTTGTGGTTAAATCGTAACCTTGATTTTTATAATTGATAGCCATTTACGTACTAGGTCCACTAAATATAAACCAGCTAAATGCTTCTAGTTCATCTTTTAAATCTTTTTGAAAAGAAAAATTTAATTGATCTTTAAGTGTGTTAATTGATTCTAAAATTTGTCTTTGATTAGCTACATCATACTCAGGTGTAGGTTCTGGTATATATGTTGTTATCTTTGCCATTATCTTCTTCCTCCTGCTTCAATGTCCAATCTTAAAGTTCCGTATCTCCAAGTTTCATCAACAGCATCATTCTCTATTTTTAAACTTACTTGTCTTCCTCTAACACGAGTGTCTATCTTATCAGTTGATGATGTAATTGTAAATGGTCCGGTAATAGTTGGTGGTGTTGTTGAAGGGGTTGAATTAGCATTAGCCGGATAATCTCTAAAGAATAAAGTTATTTTTGCATTACCTTCTAAATTTTTAAAGTCTGGAATAAATCGTTTAACACGCATTATTAATTGACCATCTCCACCTAAACCTTGTTCCGATATATCGTAATCTCCAGATTGAACATATGAAGTAATTGCAGTTTCAACTCCTGCAAAAGAAACTTCATTAACACCAGTTTCATGTTCCCAATACTTAGTTGCTCCATAAGAATTAGTTACACCATTAATTGTTGGAAATGTCGGAGTGTTAGTTGAATAAAATTCTGTCGCATAAGGTAAATCAAAAGACACTGCATCTTCATAAGTTGTTCTTGATAATGATCCTGTAGTCCAAGTGTTTTCAAGATAGTTATAAACTACGTTTCTATTTATCTGTGTGGAAGGTGTTGATACCGTTGCTGAAGTTTTGGCACTTGCATAAAACCAACCCACTTCATTATATAATGAATTATGAAATGCAGAAGTTATTTGACTTGCATCATAATTAAATCCTAAATTATCATCTGTTGTTGTAAATACAAAGTCCTCAACTAAAGATGGTAATTGTTTAACGGTTCCGTCATAGACAAAAAATCCACCACCAAAGCCAATCCAAAATACAGCGCCTTGCGCAAACACCATTGCATGTTGACCAATACATCCACAATTCGTTCCAACTTGTCTTACAGAGAATGTAAATGGAGGGCCAACAAATTGAATAACATAAGCTGCAACATCTGTAAGTACAAAGATATAATCTTTACCTTGTATAGCTCCTATAATTTGATTGCCTGTATCTAGTCTAAATGTTCCAGCAGTATTAGTTACTGTTGGATTATAAGTGTTAATATCTTCTTGATTTGAAAATCTTATAAACATAGGGTCTTGAGTTGTAGTATTACCAATGGTTGTTTCTGTTCCCATTAAGAATAAATGTCTATCTCTATCTGATACAATACTCATCACCGATGCTGTAGGTGCATTAGATACCACCGTTGCTCTAACAGTAAGAGGAGATGCTGTTGCTGGATTCCAAGTAAATGTTTTACCATTCTTAATAGTTGCAACTAGAATCTGGCCAAAGTTATCGAGTGACCAGGATCCGGGAGCTAGTATTGTATTTGTAGTATTTGATTGTACACCCCAACCTGTCCATAAAGTTGCATTCGTTACGATCGCATTATCTAAATGTGATGCAGCAGTTGTACCATTTGTTCCTCTAACACACCCTGTAAAATCTGTAGCTGTTTTAGCCGTATAAGTAATTAACTCAGTGCCTATATCTATTGTTCCAGCAGTGGGGAATCCTGTTGTTGAATCAACAACAATAGTTGTAACAATACTATCTATTGCACCATTTAATTGATTTGTAATGGACGTTGGATTTGATCCACCCCAATATCCTGTACCATATCCATATGCTGGAGTTTGAAATGTAGGACCAATTCTAACGTAAGGAGTTGTAGTAATAGTACCTCCTGCAGTAACACCCGTTCCAGTTTCAGTGGTTGCCATAGTAACTGTAAAAGTTGCAGAACTTAAAACCGTTTTAACTTCAAAAACATTTGTTGTAAAACTTGCAGATGTAAAACTTGTTGTAGGAGATCCTGGAGTTGTAACAGATGAAAATATAATATAATCACCTACCTCTAAACCATGTGATGTTTTATTGATTGTAACTGTTGCTGATCCTGTTGTTGATGTATAAGTGCAAGAAGTTAGTGCAGTTCCAAGAGGCGTAATATCGTAAAACTCACCTTCATAATAGATAACTAATAATTTAGAAGTACCAATAGCTGCATATCTATTACCATCTAAAGCTGTCCAACTGTGTTGATCTCGCGCAGGACCTGCAAGAGTTTTATTAACTAATTCTTGCCAACCACCTATTTTTTGTGGTTCACCGTACCTGAATCTAACATTATCACCATCAATCCATTGCCCTTCGGCTCCGGTTGCAGTTTGTTGTTTATTGAATCCAGGTTTAAATTGTATCTTTTGTAGTGGCATAACCCTCTATTATATTTATAAATATAGTAAATACCAGAGGAGCTTGAGGTAGAATTGGTGGTAAGCTCCTCCAGTGAGGATCTTATATCACTTTTTAAACCAAGCGGGAAGTCCTAAATGTGGACGTCTATCGTAAATATTTTCTTTAGATCCTTTAGTTTCAACATTATTGTAATGTAAAAATACTTGACCACAATCATCAAATGTTAATTTGTCTCTCCAATGTTCTAATTCATTTCCTCTGTATACTAACATATCACCAGGTTCTAATAATACTTTAACACCTTTAGATTTTGATGGTTTATAATTACCAGTCTTTTGATCAACACCACCTTGTGATGCATCTGGCTCTAAATATATTGGCCAACAACCACCACCTAAATGCATAGTTGTAGATATTTCACAACTGAATCTATCTTTATGACGATGTAATACATCTCCTTTTTTATAGATTCTAGCGTATGAATAATTTGTATTTAATTTTAATCCTGTTTCTTTTTCCATGATTGGAAGAAGTTTAACAAGTAATGTTTCCATTACAATATCTGAATAATGTGAATATGTTTCTGGAACTTGTTGGTCATTCCACACACCAAAGTATTCTGTAAACTGACTTATGTATTTTGTATCAAACATCGTTCTTGCAACTTGTCTTTTCATCATGAAATAATCATAACAAAACTTTGCAAGATCCTCTGATATCGCTCCTTTAATGACTGTGTATTTATTTTTTTTAAAGCTCATACTTCTCCTTTAGTTTGTTTTCTTACAGTGTCTGTAATCATTCTTCGCACAGCTTGTAGATTAAAATGTATAAATCTAAAAGGTTCTACACCATCATCTACCACATATTGATGTTCCATGTAAGCTGGAAAGAATATCATTGTACCTGGTTTTGGTTTATAATGAATTTGATGTGTTCCTAAAGTAATCTCTTGTTCATTCTTTAATGGTAATTGTGTAATCAGTTTAGCTGGTCGTGGATCGTGAAATACAGGCATTGAAGTTTTATCTGAACACTTTAGAAAATAAAATCCTGATATATGATTATCATAATGTATATGGCCTTCATGGTGACCTCCTCCTTTTTCACCAAATTCTT
>Ga0194130_10001175_pt1 | contig 43749 bp, 52 predicted proteins | sample TA2KigsurfametaG_FD_160084 | JGI IMG/M metagenome (GOLD analysis project Ga0194130, IMG submission 160084) | Freshwater microbial communities from Lake Tanganyika, Tanzania - TA2015050 Kigoma 12 surface | ecosystem: Environmental > Aquatic > Freshwater > Lake | place: Tanzania: Lake Tanganyika...
TTTGATTAACTTGTTTTTTTAAAAGTAAATGTTCATTTTTTATAAACTTTAGTTTTTTAGGGTCTTTAATTTTTTTCTTTTTAATTTCTAAAATAGAAATTTTATCAAAAAGTTCTCCAACAGATACCTCAACTAATATCTTATTCATAAAAAAAAATAGTATGATAAGTTGTTAAAAATATGTCTAATATTTTGATCATCAAGCACGGTTCATTGGGAGATATAGCTCAAGCTAGTGGCGCTATTCAAGATATTTATGAAAATCATCCAAACGATCAAATACATATTTTGACAACACAGCCATATGTACAATTGTTTAAAAAAAACCCAATGATTTGTAATGTTATTTTAGATAAACGATTATCAAGATTAAATTTAATTTATCTATATTATTTAATAAAAAATATCAAAAAATTTAATTTTATAAAAGTTTTTGATCTACAAAATTCATCAAGATCAATGTTTTATAAAAATATTTTTTTTCCAATGGCAAATTATCAAGTTTGGTCAAGTTCAAGCACAACACTACCAAAAAATATTGATAAAAACGACTTTGATAAAAAACCAGTTTTAGATCGGTTTGATCATCAATTGAAAACCTCAGGGTTAAAAACTTTAAATACTTTAAAACCAGATTTCAATTGGGCTTGTGAAGATATTGATGCGATCAAAAAAAAATTCGATTTAAAAAAATATATTATTCTTTTTCCTTTTTGTTCAGAACATTTGACAATTAAGAAATGGCCTTTTTTTAACAACTTAATTAAATTAATTTCTGACAAATTTTATAATCAATATCAAATTGTCACTGCCCCAGGACCAAGCGAGATTAAAGAAGCAAATAGCTTTAACGCAAAACCAATATTAATTGATAACAAATCGATAAATATTTCTCAATTGGCAACACTCATTAAAGATAGCTCCTTTATTGTGGCTAACGATACAGGACCTGCTCATATGGCAGCTCATTTAGGCGCAAAAGGACTCTCTTTATTTGGAAAGCATACAAGTGCTTATAAAGTAAGTATAGAAAGAGATAATTTTAAAGCTATTCAAGTAGCAGATTTAAATAATTTAACAGCTGAAAAAGTATTTGAACAATTAATCCTAAATATTAATTAATTAAAACTTTTTTATATTCCTCAATAATATTGGACCAGAGAAATTTAATCGCATAGTCTTTGGCATTTTTTCCATATTCAATATATTTTTTATTTATCAGCATCGAATTAATGGATGAATAGATATCATCTAGACTATTGCCATCGCAAATTAATCCTGTTTGATTGTGTTTAATTGCGTCAGCCGCACCACCATCCTTGCCCCCAAGAGAAGGAACTCCATATTGAGCAGCTTCGATATAAGCTATGCCAAATCCTTCTACAGATTGTTGATACATAATAGAGGGCATTACAAATATGTTGGATTTGGCTACTAAAGCATTTTTTAAATTAGTGCTGATATCTCTAAAAAACATAACCTGTTTTTCTAAATTTAATTCTTCAACTAGTTTTTTTATATTTTTTTCTTCATCACCATAACCTATACAGATGTAAACAATATCAGGATATAATTGTTTAAGATTTCTTAGAGCCATAATTATTTTTTCGTGATTTTTTCTTTTTTCAAATCTTGAAACAGTTATTAATCTAGGAGTTTTAATTTTGAGCAAACTTTCAACTTTATCTAATAATTTAAGGTCAAGTTTTTCTACCGGATCAATTCCAGGATTAATGACAATAATTTTACTTTTATTAACCCCGTTAGTGATCGCTAAATTTTTAGTAAATTCGGAGTTTGCAATGACTTTTTCAGTGGTGTTTAATACACTTATTAATCGCTTGTTCTGATCTGAGCCTTTTAAATGATTAATTTCTTTGCTATGAATGAGACAATATTTTTTTTTATTTGTTTTTAGTAATTCTAAACTTTTCCAATGATCTGCAATTATTCCTTGAACTTTATTATCTTTAATAAATTCATTTATTAATTGGGCTTTACGATATTTTCTTAATAATTTTATTCCGGCGACTCTTTCAATTGAAAACGAGGCCTGCTCGTCAAATTTTTTATGATCATCGTGATAATCAGCAAAAACTTTTATCATAAAATTTTTTGCTAATTCTTTTGAAAGTCCCCACATTAGATTTTGCATGCCACCTAACTCAGGTGGAAAATTTCGGCTCACAATTAAAAACATTAATTATTTTTCCATTTAATACTGCAGCCAGCACTAGGAATTTGGTTTTTAGGACCTTTTCCAGTTTTTGCAATCTCCTGCATTGCTTCTAGCAAATCACTATTACCATTTCGTACTGGAATTAAATTTTTAATTTCTCTAAGTCTGCCTCGATATTGTAATTCGAGGTTTTTATTATAGCCAAAAAAATCAGGTGTACATACAGCACCATAATTTTTGGCAATTTCCTGAGTTTCATCAATTAAGTAGGGAAAATTAAATTGATTATCTTTTGCATATTTGATCATATTTTCAAATGAGTCCTCGGGATAATTCTTTACATCATTAGCGGATATGGCTACAGAGTTAATCCCAATTTTTTTCAATTCATTACAATCTTCAACCATGTCTTTGGTAATAGCCTTTACGTAAGGACAATGATTACAAATAAACATTATTAACGTTCCATTTACACCTTTGATATCTTCTAGAGATAAAATTTTATTTTCAGTAGATTTTAATTTGAATGGCAAAGCTTTTTTACCAAAATCACATATTGGAGTTTGAATGGGCATGTTATAAGAATATATAAATTATGTTTTATGATTTAAAAGATAAAAAACCGCAAAACTCTGGAGATAATTGGGTTGCACCTAATGCCATTGTTATTGGTAATGTAACTTTAGAAAAAGACTCAAGTATTTGGTTTAATGTTGTATTAAGAGGTGATATTGAAAATATTTATATTGGCGAAGGTTCCAATATACAAGATGGCTCTGTTCTTCACACAGATCCAGGCTGTCCTTTAAAAATTGGAAAAAATGTAACCGTTGGACACTTGGTTATGCTCCATGGGTGTACTGTTGATGATAATAGTCTAATTGGTATTGGTGCGGTTATTCTTAACAATGCTAAAATTGGAAAAAATTGCATTATAGGAGCTAAAGCTTTAATAACAGAAAATAAAGAAATTCCAGATAATTCATTAGTTGTTGGAACTCCTGGAAAAATAATAAGAAAAGTTACGGACATAGAAATCAAGCATATAAGTGAAAACGCAAAGCATTACCAAGATAATTGGAAAAAATACTCTAAATCTATCTTTTAAATTCAAGGCGTGAGCCAAGTTTCCTGGTTAAGTACTAAATCAAACCTAGCCCTTCGGTGTCCTTTTGCTGCTAAATAAAGCCATTCCATGCTTTTTATATTGCATTGAATTACAGTAAAGTTTTTATAACCTTGTTCACTTTGCTCCATGGTAAATTCAAAATTATCTAATTCAGGTTTTAATCCAGAGGTTGGCACATCAGATTTTGTTCCAGGCCCTTGATCAACTAAATAACATTTTCTACTGATGTGTTGGGTTTTTAACCAAGATTCTTTGGTGATTTTATTATTATGATTAATGACACACTCAACTTTTAATCTCACTTGAATTTTTTCCTCCTTGTCATAAAAAATCATTACAGCATTTTTATTTAATTTTAATTGTGCTATTTTATCTGATCGAATATCAGTGTGGTATTGTAAAAGATTATTTTTTTGATCTGATTTTCTAAGAACGACAATTCTTCCATCAAAATCAGATTGATTACCGCAAATAAAAACTGGTATTCTAAATGGTGAACTTCTATTTGTTACCGCGTCATCTAACATCATCCAAATTTTTTTTTTTATTTCATCTAAATTTTCGTAGTAGGTTGGTTGCATAGAGTTAATTTCTCAATCTTTTTATTAAACTAGAAGTATCCCAACGGTTGCCACCCATTGATTGTAATTCAGCATAAAACTTATCAACTATTTCAGTTATAGGTAAAATTGAACCGTTATTTTTCGCTTCATCAATAGCAATTTTTAGATCTTTTCTCATCCAATCAACCGCAAATCCAAATTCAAAATTATTATCAATCATGGTTTTGTATCTATTTTCCATTTGCCATGATTGGGCAGCTCCTTTTGAAATAACTTCAATAACATCTTCCATTTTGAGACCAGCTTTAATTCCAAAGTTAATTCCCTCAGATAAACCTTGAATTAGTCCAGCTATACAAATTTGATTTACCATTTTAGCGAGCTGTCCGTTGCCAGCTGGACCAAGAAGCTTCATTTTTTTGCTATAACATTTAATGATATCTTTTGCTTTTTCGTAATTTTCTGGGTCTCCACCGATCATTACTGTTAATGTTCCGTTTTCAGCGCCTGATTGACCACCAGAAACTGGAGCATCTAAAAATCCAAAACCATTTTTTTTTGAAAATTGATATATTTCTCGGGCAATAGTTGCTGAAGCAGTTGTATTGTCTATGTAGATCGCATTTTTTTTAATTTTCTTAAAAATTCCATTATTGCCGAAGGTTACTTCTCGAAGATCATTATCATTTCCAACACACGTAAATATAAAATCAGCTCCCTCAGCAGCTTTTTCAGGTGTATCAGCTTTAGAACCTTTAAATTCACTGAGCCATTTGTCAGCTTTGATTGTGGTTCGGTTATAAATAGTTACATTGTGACCAGCTTTTGATATATAGCCTGCCATTGGATAACCCATGACACCTAAACCTATAAAGCTTACAGTACTCATATTTTCTTTTTTATGATTTTTAAAAGTTTGAATTTTAAATTAATTTTATTTGGATTTATCTTTACATTTTTTTCAAGTTTTGGACAGAGTTTTTTTCTTGGACTATTTAATTCAAACATAAGAAATACTCTCTCTATTAGTCAGGGAGAATTTGGAACAATTTATGCGTCTGCAACATTATTAAGTAGCTTCATTCTTATATGGGTTGGAAAAAAAATTGATGATGTTAATATTTTAAAGTTTTCACTCTTTGTTATCATTTTGTTAGCGGCATCAAGTTTTATTTTTTCTAAAATTTCCTCATTAATTTTTTTATTTTTTTCAATTTTCTTAATGAGACTTTCTGGTCAAGGATTAATGTCTCACACAGCTGCTACAACAATTTCAAGATATTTCGATAAAAGTCGGGGTAAAGCACTTAGCGTATCATGGTTAGGCTTATCATTGGCAGAATTTACTTTACCATTGGTTATAGTTTTTTTGTTAAATATATTTGAATGGCAAAATATTTGGATTTCTATTTCAATTTTAATAGTTTTGACTTTACCTTTAGCTTCATTTTTTTTAGTAAGAGATATTAAATTTGAGTCTAGAGAGATTTCAAATAAAGAGAATTTAATTGAAAAAAAAATTAAGCAGTGGCAAAGAATTGAAGTTATTAAAGATTATAGATTTTATATCATTTGTTTAAATTTGATAGCAATGCCGTGGATAGCAACTGGTACTTTTGTTTATCAATCATTTATCTCTGCTTCAAAAGATTGGGGACCTTATATAATTGCTCAATCATTTATGTTCTATTCAGTATTTTCTGTTATCAGCTTATTTTTTTCTGGTTTTTTAGTAGACAAATTTAGCAGTAGAAAATTATTGATCTATACGAATGTTCCTTTGTTCTTTTCAACAATAGTAATTTTTTATTTTGATAATCCTATCTCATCATTTTTCTTCTTTGGTTTACTAGGTATATCCAATGGCTTAGCAAATGTTTTAGGCTCTTCGACCTGGGCTGAAATATACGGTGTTAAATATATCGGATCAATAAAAGCCCTAACAACTTCATTGATGGTGTTTTCTACCGCCTTTGGTACAGCACTTTTTGGTGTTTTTATTGACAAAGGCCTAACTATTGAACAAGTTTCTATAGTTTCAGGAATTTATGTTTTAAGCACAATAGCACTATTGTTTTTGATCAAGAGTAAACTTGATCCTCAATATTTATAAATTCTCCTTGATTTTTGAAAGCACGCTGTGTAAATACTGCGCATGGCAAGAGTAACCGTAGAAGACTGCATCGATAAAGTAGAAAGTCCATATGAGTTGGTGTTGGTTGCTAAAGAAAGAGCAGTTCAACTGAACTCGGGTATTGAACCAAATTTGGATAGAGATAATGATAAAAATACAGTTATCTCTCTTAGAGAAATAGCTGAAGATAAAATTAAAGTATCTGACCTAAGAGAAAATGCAATTTATAAACTTAGAAAACATGTTGAACAAATAGATGATGGCTTACTGGATGATGAAGAGGTGGGTGATGATTTTGAAAACATGTATAAAGGTGAAATTTCAAAAAGCGGAACACCAATTTTGCCATCTAAAAGAGCTAGAAAAACTCCAGAAAAATTTCAGATATTTAAAGACGATATAGCTGAGTTGTCAAAAAAAGCTGAACTAGAAAACAATATTCAGGATAATGATGAAATTATCGAAGACGAGGAAGAAATTTCTTTAGACGAAATAGCAGAAAAAGAAAATAATTCAGAAGATTAATTAATTCACATAATTTTTGCTTTATTCTTTGACAATAGCCCTTTATTAATTAAAAATTACAAATTATTAAAATTTTTAAGAATAGAATAGCTTATTTAATTTAATATGAGACACCCTCACTACTTTAAAATTGCAATAGCATTAACTCTTTCCGCAGGTGCATGGGGCCTTTATTGGTTACCTCAAAGAGTATTTGAGGACGGAGGTTTAACAGGAGGTTGGGGCTCAATTTCTCAAACGTTAATCGCATTTATATTATTACTGCCAATAACAGTTTGGAGATTAATTAAAGGTAAAAGTAGCGGTCTAGAATTGCCACTTACTGGTTTATTACTAGGAGGTGGTTATTATTTTTATGCGATCTGTTTTCTCTTGACTGATGTAGTTCGGGCATTGTTATTATTTTATATGGTGCCTGTTTGGGCAACTGTCTTTGAGATCTTATTTTTAAAAAGAAAACATGGATGGCAAAGAGCAATAAGTTTAATTTTAGCAATTGGTGGTTTGTGGGTTGTTTTTGCTGAGAATAAAATTATACCATTGCCTCAAAGCTTGGGGGATTGGGTTGCTTTAGCGGGAGGTGTTATATTTGCAGGTGGAATGACCCGACTTGAACTTATCAAAACGGATGGTATTTTTCCAATAGTCATGTCATTTTTTTTCTACGGAACTTTGTTTGGAATTGTTTCAGGATTAGCACTTTCAGAAGGTTTAGGTCCAATTCCATCCATTGACTCATTTATTTCTATGTCAATTTATATAACTGCTTTTAGTTTATTTTTTTATATTCCAACAATAATAATCATACTTTGGGCACCCACACAAATAGGTTCAGGAATATGTTCTATTCTTTTTCTAAGCGAGGTACTGGTAGGTGCGATCTCGTCCAGTATCCTTACAGATGAACCATTTGGTTGGCGTCAAATCACAGGGTGTTCCTTAGTTATTATTGGAGCTATTCTTGCGGTAGTTCTCACCCCTAAAGAAAAAAAAATTTAAAATAAATATTTTTTTTTAATATTTAAATGCAAAAAATTAATCGAAAAATTTCAGTCGCACCAATGATGGATTGCACAGATCGGCACGAACGTTATTTTCTAAGACTAATGAGTAAAAATGTAATGCTTTATTCAGAAATGGTTGCAACCAAATCAGCTATTCACGGAGATAAAAAAAAGATACTTTATTTTAGCCCTGAGGAAAAGCCATTAGCTCTTCAAGTTGGAGGATCTAATAAATTAGAGTTAGCAGAAGTTTCTAAAATAGCCGAAGATTTCGGATATGACGAAATTAATATTAATCTTGGATGTCCAAGTAAAAAAGTTCAAAAGAATATGTTTGGTGCTTGTTTAATGAAAGAACCAAACCTTGTGGCTGAATGTATTAATGCAATGGTCAATGCTTGCAATATTCCTGTTACCGCTAAAACTAGAATAGGTTTTGATAATATTGAAGATTTTGAATATTTGAATAATTTTATTCATAAAATGAATAGCGCAGGGTGTAAAACTTTTATTTTACACGCAAGGAAAGCAATCCTAACTGGTCTTTCGCCAAAACAAAATTTAAATATTCCTAAATTAAATTATAATATGGTTTACAAAATAAAAGAGCAAAATCCTGATTTAGAAATTATTATTAATGGTGGAATTTCTAGGATTAATGAAATAAATAACCACTTAAATTTTTGTGATGGAGTTATGATTGGTAGATCAATCTATCAAAATCCCTATTCACTAGTAGAGATTGAAAAAGAGATTTTCGGTACTAAAGAAAATCCAACACGAGAAGAGGTGGCTGCAAAACTTCTAGAGTATTTAGAAAAAGAAGTAAAGTTAGGAACAAAAGTTAATCATATTATGAGACATACAGTTGGTTTATATCATGGCCAGGTAGGTTCAAAAGATTGGAAGAGGTATTTAAGTGATAATATGATGGCACGAGACTCAGACTTTCAAAAAGCAAAACATATCATGACGATCGTCCAAAATAATGAAAAAGCGATCTTAACTCATGTTTGATGGATATTATAAATTCTAGTGAAATATTTAATTTATTGTTAGTTTTAATTTTATCTGCATCAGTAGCAGGTTTTATGGCAGGATTGTTAGGTGTTGGAGGTGGAATTATTATGGTGCCAGCACTGTATTACGCATTTAGCGTTTTGGATTTTGATATTGCAACTCGAATGCACTTATCAGTTGGAACATCTCTAGCTATTATTATTCCAACCTCAATTATCTCAACCAAGACCCACATGGAACATGACGAAGTTGAATTTAAAATGGTCAAGCAATTTGCAGTTTTTATTCTTATCGGCGTTTTCACTGGTGGCTTTTTAGCAGTAAATTTAAAAACTTCAGAATTAGTTTTGTTTTTTTCATTCTTTACTTTTTTAGTTGGATTGTTTTTTATTTTTATTAGAGAAAAATTATTAGAAAATCCAAAAAAAATATCAGACTTATTTAAAAGTATCTCAGGAATTATAATTGGTTTTATTTCTATTCCCTTAGGAATTGGTGGTGGATCCTTAATGGTACCTTTGATGAGAATTTTTGGATATGATATTAGAAAATCGATTGGCACTGCTGCTGCAATTGGTTTTTTGATTGCAGTTTTTGGCACGATTACCATGGTAGTTGGTGGTGAAATTATTGACAATATTAATAGCCCATTTAGTCTGGGCTATATTAACTTATTAGGTTTTATTGTATTTTTTCCTATGACCATGCTTATGGCAAGACTAGGCGCTAAAGCTGTTTATAAAATTAATAAAAGTTTATTAAGTAAAATATTTGGATTATTTTTAATAGTTGTTTCAATTAGATCCTTTATTGAGTATTTATCCTTCAATTAAAATTATGGTTTAAAATTTTTTCAAAAAAACTTTTAATTAACTAATGTAAACATTTGAATAAATTAAATAAAAATTTCTTAATATCATCTCATTATATTGGGGATTTGAAGCTGTGTACGGTAAGACTTATGGATAATGAAAAATTTCCTTGGATTATACTAATTCCTAAAAGAAAAGAGGTCACTGATATCACCGACTTAAACTCAAAAGATCAAACACTACTAATGAAAGAAATAGTTCATGTAAGTAAAATAATGAAAAAAGTTTTTAAAACAACAAAGCTTAATTTGGAAAAAATTGGCAATATTGTACCGCAACTGCATATTCATATTATTGCAAGATATCAAAATGATTATACTTGGCCACTTTCAGTATGGGTCAAAAAAGGCAAAATTTATTCTAAGGATAAATTAAATCTTGTATTAAATAAATTACGTAGGTCTTTTTAAGATAGAGGTGGTTTCAGTCTCCCTTAACCACCTCAATGAAAATATTTAAACGATTCGAGGTTATTTTAAAAACACTAAATAGTAGAAATTTTAATGTATTACTCGATATTATTAAATTATTATAAAAAATAGAATTTTCAGATTTGCTTAAACTTAATTAAAATTTATTAAAATTTCGCTTAATAGTTGTTTCAAAAGCTAAAATTAAGGTTTTGAGGTGATTCCACCATCAACAATAATTTCAGTGCCAGTTATGTAATTTGCTTGATCACTCAATAAAAACATTGATGTATTTGCAATATCTTCTGGTTTTCCAACCCTTTGAAGAGGTATAAATTTTTCTAAATTTTTCTTTGCTGCTGGATTTTTTTTCCATCTTTTTTGCATACCAGTATCAATTGGTCCTGGTAAAATAATATTGGATCTAATATTTTTTGATGCAAATTGTATTGCTAGAGATTTTGATAACCTTATCATAGCAGCTTTTGATGAACCATAAGCATCTTGGGGTTTATCATCACCCGATAAAGCATCTATCGAAGAAATATGAACCATCGAGCCAAAATTATTTATTGCCATCTTGGGAATTATAATTTTTGATAGATACATCATAGATTTTAGGTTTATTTTAAAAACCTGGTCCCATACTTTAGACTCTATATCTACTGAAGATACATCCTTATTAAACCATAATACACCAGTAGTATTGACTAAATAATCAATTTTTTTAGTTTTTGTATAAAATGCCCCAATTATTGACTTTAATTTTGTGTAATTAGTAACGTCTACTTTATGAAACGAACAATTAATATTATTGGTTAAAAAATCTTTTGAGGGTTTTTTAAGATCTAACATTAAAACTTGGATATTGTTTTGAGAAAGCTTTGATGAAATCTCTAAACCCATTCCACCTGCAGCACCAGTGACAATTGCAGATTTACCATTAAAAGTGAGTTTCATATTATTGTTGCCTTCTAAGATGAAAACTTTTTGGAGCCGTAAGAGTTTCATAAGCCATTTCTGACAAAGAACATCCTTTTCCAGTTTCTTTAACTCCGGTCCAAGCTAATGCTGGATCCAGGTAATCGCAACGGTTCATAAAAAAAGTTCCAGTTTGAACTTGATCGCCAACTTTTTTTGCAATTTCTATATCACTGGTCCATATTGATGCAGTCAAGCCATAAGGACTGTCATTCATTAATTTTATTGCCTCAAGTTCGTCTTTGACCTTCATTATTCCTACACAAGGTCCAAAAGTTTCTTCCATCATAAATTCCATATCATGATTTACATTAGTTAAAACTTGTGGCACTAAATAGTTTTTGTGTTGTTTTGGAAAACTAAATTTATTTTCATCAATCATTTTTTTTGCACCTTTTTTTACTGCAGCATCCATTTGATTTTGAATAAATTCAGCAGCTGATATTTTTACTACAGGGCCAAGGTTAGTAATGGGATCTAAAGGGTTGCCAAGTTTATAATTATATGTATTGGCTATGAATAATTCTAAAAAATTATTATAAATTTTTTCATCAACATATATTCTTTCAATTCCACAACACGATTGTCCAGAATTATAAAAAGAGCCATCGACTAAATTTGCAACAGTTTTTTCTAAATCGCAGTCGTATCTTGCATAAGCTGGATCTTTGCCACCCAATTCTAGGGTTGCATTGATGAATTTAGTATGTGTTGCTTTTTGTACCTCGTAACCTGCTTTCACAGAGCCAGTAAATGAAATAAAGCCAATTCTTTTATCGGCAACAATTTTTAAACTGTCTTGATGAGTGAGGTGAAGATAACTAAACACATCTTTAGGCAAAGTATTTTTAGCTGATTGAAATAGTTGTTCAGCGCATAAAGGAGTTTGTGCCGAATGTTTTAAAATTACCGAGTTTCCAGCAGCAAGAGCTGGAATTAGAGAATTTACCGCTGTTAAAAGAGGGTAATTCCAAGGAGCAATAATAAAAACTAATCCTAAAGGTCGTCTTTTAATATAATTAGCAAAATTACTATCTTTTGAGACATTAACATCAGCTAGCTTTTTTTCAGCTATTGCAAGCATGTATTCCGCACGCTCTTTAAAACCTCTAAGTTCTCCAGCAGCTTGCGAAATTGGTCGACCGATTTGTCTAGTGAGTTCCTCTATGATAATTTTATCACGCTTTAAAAAATCACTAACAAAATTTAAAATTAAAAATACTCTTTCTTTAGTACTTAAAGAAGCCCAGGCTTTTTGGGCTTTTATCGAGTTGTTTATAGTATTTTCAATTTTGGCTGTGTCATACTCTCTTTCAAGATAAACAGTGTTATCAACTGGCGTGATAGTCTTAAACATTATATTGTAAAATTTAATTGATAAGTTGATATATTATAATAATTTTTATAAAAAATCAAAATTATAATATGCAAAAATATAATTGGAATTATCCAACCACAATTTGGGCTGGAGAAAATCGAATTAAAGATTTAAGCTTAGCTTGTAAAAAATTAAATATCAAAAAACCATTACTTGTAACTGATAGTGGTTTAGCAAAAACGGAAATTATTTTAGAAAGTTTGCATAGATTAAAAAACGAAAATATTCCAGTTCAAATTTACTCTAATGTTGTTGGTAATCCCACTGGCACCAATGTCAGTGAAGGTGTTGATTTTTATAAAAAAAATAAATGTGATGGTGTAATTGCTTTTGGTGGTGGCAGTGGTTTGGATGTCGGCAAGGCAATAGCTTTTATGTCAGGACAATCATTGCCAATATGGGATTTTGAAGACGTCGGTGATAATTGGACTAAGGCTAACTCAGATAAAATTGCGCCAATTATTGCAGTACCAACAACAGCAGGAACTGGTTCAGAAGCCGGGAGAGCTTCGGTTATTTTAAATGAAGCAACAGGTGTAAAGAATATTATTTTTCATCCAAAATTTTTACCATCAGTCGTAATCCTTGATCCAATTCTTACAATCAGTCTCCCAGCTAAAATAACTGCTGCAACAGGCATGGATGCTCTTGCACATAATTTAGAAGCTTATTGTGCACCAGGATTTCATCCGATGGCTGATGGAATTGCTTTAGAGGGAATGCGATTAATAAATCAATGGTTGCTGATAGCCGTAAGAGATGGCTCTAATATTGAGGCAAGAATGAACATGTTAGCAGCGGCAAGTATGGGCTCAACTGCATTTCAAAAAGGACTTGGTGCCATTCATTCCTTAAGTCATCCAGTTAATGCGGTGAATAATATTCATCATGGATTATCGAATGCAATATTTATGCCTTATGTTTTGACTTTTAATAAAGATGTCATTGAGCAAAAAATTATAAAAATCTCTCATTATCTAGAGTTGAAAGATCGTTCATTTAATGGCTTTATTAAATGGGTTTTAGATTTAAGAAAACAACTACAAATGCCCCATAAATTATCTGAAGTGATTAAGGAAAAAGATTTTGATATAGATCGACTATCAAAAATGGCACTTGAAGACCCATCAACTGGGGGCAATCCGAAGAAATTAGTTTTAGCAGACATGAAAACTATGTACGAACATAGCATGTCAGGAACTTTATTCTAAAAATTGATTAGCAATTTAAATATTTTAATTGTTGAGGGAAACATCACCAAGGATAGTAAAATTTTTATTAAAGCAGCAGGTTTAACTGCTTCAGAAAATTTAAAAAAACTAATAATAAAATTAGCTCCAGGTGCCAATATTGAAATTATTAATCCTGGTAACGATACCATGACCAATCAGGCATTAAATAATATAAATAAATTTCATGGGGTAGCTTTTACAGGTGGTGCTATGAGAATTAACGATATGACTGATGAAATTAAAAAACATATTAATTTTGCTTCAAATTGTTTTAACAAAAACAAAAAAATTTTAGCAATTTGTTGGGGTTTACAAGTTTGTTCAACAGCTGCAGGTGGTAAAGTTGCTAGGGGAGTTAATGGCGCTCATATTGGGATTGCATTTAATGTGAAGATTAACCAAAAAGGGAAAAATAATTTAATTTATAAAAATAAAAAAAACATTTTTAATACACCAGCATTCAATTATGATGAAGTTTGTGAAATTCCAAAAAATGCCGAAATTTTATCAAGTAATGATATCAATAAAGTTATGGGATTATATTTTAAATCAGGTAAATCTGAAATATGGGGTTTTCAATATCATCCGGACTATGAATATTATCAAATGATAAATCTTTCAAATGCGAGAAAAGAGAGAATTCTTCAAAATAAATATTTTGAAAGTGAAAAAGATTTTCAAAAACATATTTCTTATATAAAAGCTGAAGATAAAAAATTGGATTTTGACAATCGAACTTGTGAAATCAAAAATTGGTTAGATATTATTAAAAATTAATTTTTTGAAATGTGAAAATATATATTTATGTGTGGAAGATACGTCATAACTAACCCAGTATCAAAAACTAAAAAACTTGTTAAGTCAGCCATTCAAGTGGAAGATAAAGAAAATTATAATGCTCACCCATACCAAAAACTTCCTGTTATTAAAAAATACAAAAATGGTAATACTTTAGAAAATTTAACATGGGGCTTAGTCCCAAGTTGGGCCAAAAAAAAAGATTATAAAGCGTTAATCAATGCGAGATTAGAAACTATTGATGATAAAATTTCTTTTAAAAAATTAATTAAACTTCATCGATGTATTGCAGTCGCTGATGGTTTTTATGAGTGGAAAAGGTCCGAGCAAGAAAAAACTCCTTACTATTTTTTTAGAAAAGATAAAAAACTTCTTTATATTGCAGGTATTTATGAAGAAGATCAATTTTGTTTAATTACCGAAGCTGCTAGAGAGAACATAAAAGATATTCATGACCGACAACCAGTTATTCTCAATCAAGCGGATATTAATCGATATTTAAATTTAGAATTGCAAGGCTCTAGTTTTTTAAAAGAATGTAAAAAACCAAATCTTATTTTTTATCAAGTCTCAAAAGACGTAAATAAACCAACCAATAACAGTGCATCTCTTATTCAGGGTTTATCAAATTAGTTCTATATTGAATATATTTTATCAAAGTAAAATGATTTAAATATTTAATTCCAAAAATTTTTTCAATAATATAAAAATAAATTTTACTCTAATAATTTTTTAATACTTGTTGATAGCGATGGAAATTTAATAAATCATAATTCCAGTATAAGCATACAGAATTTGCTTCCTGACAGTTTGATAATTGTCAGTATATAAATGATTTAAGATAATAAGATTAAGACAACAGGAATCTTGTAACTGGTCAATATCAGTAATTAAGAAATAGGTTTAATTTTTTGGTTGATGACCAAAATTGCTCCAATCAATAAAAAAGGCAATCCAATTATTAAATCTAATTGCCACTCTAAATTTTCAAAATAAGTGGAAATTAATAGAGCGATTGGTGGCATAACCACAGAAACATAGGCTGATCTTCCAGAGCCAACTTTGTCAATTAATTTCAAAAAAAAGATAAATGCAAATATGGTGCTGAATATTGATAAATAAATCAAAGAGACAATATATCTGAAGCTATATTCAAACAATATAGGTGTGTGATTTATTTTAGAAAATAATAAGGTAATTATAGCGCCATAAAATGAAGCATATGCAATTGATTGAATAAGAGGAAAGTTATTATTAGTATTTCTTTGATGAATTACATTGCCAGCAGATGCAGCCAAAGTTCCAACAAAAGCAAAAAATAAACCAAGGTGAGCTCTATTATCTAGAGTGAAATAAAAAATTTCATCATTAAATATTATAATAATACCAAGCATACCAATGCTAGCGCCAATTAAAGTTTTATGGGTTGGTTTTCTTTTAAAAATTAACCATTCCCCTATGATAGTCATGATAATAGAAGCTGAATATATAACTGCTGGAAAAGCACTGATCACATAAATATTTGCAATATAAAAAAAAACATAATTAATTGAGTAAATACACGTTCCAAAAATAAAAAACCAAATATGATGATTTACTGAAAATTTTAAATTTTTTTTTTTAAATATCAAATAGCTAAAAATAAGTAAGGATGCTAGCAAAAACCGATAAAACACTGAAATCAAGGGATCCACATAACCTAACTGAAATTTTATGATATACCAAGCGGGTGCCCAGCATAAAATTGTTAAAAAAAATAAAGCTAAATTATTCATTCGATAGTAATATCCAATTACCTGTAAATTAGAGTAAAATCAAAAAAAAGTTATTATTAAAATGAAAAAATTATTTCTTAAAGGCAGTTGCTTGTGTGGCAGTATTAAATTTAGAACTGAAGGTAATCATAGAGATATAATAAATTGTCATTGCCGTTATTGTATGAAAACACATGGGCATTATGGGGCTTATACAAATATTGACCAACAAAATATTAAGTTTATAAAAAAAAAAAATCTTAAATGGTTTAGATCCTCCAAAAAGGCTAAAAGAGGTTTTTGTGGAAAATGTGGTGCAAGTATTTTTTTTAAATTTTTAAAAACCAAAAAAATTTCTATTGCTGCAGGGATGTTTGATAAACCATTAAAACTCAAAACGATAATGAACATATTTACTAAAAATAAGTTAGATTATTATTCCATACCAAATAACGGTTTAAAGTTAAATCGTCTTCCTCAAACCCATAAAAAATATTAAACATTCAAAATTATGTTTAGTAAAAGCATATTAAAATAAAAAAATGAAAAATCTTTATCACTCTGACATGTATCAATTTAATTTCCCAGTCAAGAGTTATTGGGAAGATACAACAAAAGTAAATTTAAATTTAGAAAAATTAACTAAAGATATTAATTGTGAAATTGTAATTATTGGAGGTGGTTACACAGGTCTATCTTGTGCAATTAACTTAATTAAAAATTATCAACTAGATGTTATTTTAGTTGAAGCTGGAAAATTAGGCTGGGGCGCATCATCAAGAAATGCTGGTTTTTGTAGTTTTCCACCAAGTAAATTACCATTTGATCAAATGGTAAAAAAATACGGTAAAGAAGAAACAAAAAATTTTTACTTTAACTCAATTGAGTCTGCAAAATACACTAGAACTATAATATCAGAGTATAATATTGATTGTGATATCACTGGAGATGCTAATTTAGTAGTAGCCCACCATCCTAAAAAATTTAATGACCTAAAAGAGCAAGCAGAACTCTATAAAAATGAATTTGGTCTTGAAACCGAAATTTATTCCAAAGATGAATTTGAGGATATTGGCCACGGTGGTACTGAGCAGTTTGGCGCATTCTCCTATAAACCTGGTTTTGCTTTGAATCCTATAAAATTTTTAAATGGTATGGCACAATTTGCTTTATCTCAAAAATTAAAAATATTTCAAAATACTTTTGTCAATAAAATTGAAAAAAATTTGAAAAATTATATTTTAAGAACCAAAGAAGGATCAATTAATGCTAAAAAAATTGTTATTGCAACTAACGGATTTTATCAAGAAGGTTTAATTCCTCAATTAAATTCAAGAGTTTTGCCAGTGATTTCAAATATTATTCTAACTAGAAAATTAACAGATCAAGAACTTAAACAGCATAATTTTAAAACATTTAATCCAATTGTTAATACAAAAAATCTTTTAGCTTATTATCGAAAACTTAAGGATAATCGAATTCTTTTTGGAATGCGAGGTGATTTAAAAGGTAGTGACCAGTCAAGTAAGGAAAAATCAAAAAATATGGAAAAGCAATTTAAACTAATTTTTCCTAAATGGGTCAACGTTTCAATTGAATACAGTTGGCGAGGATTTATTGCTTTATCCCAAAAACTCGCACCTTCTATTGGTAAGATTGACCAAGAGGAAATCTATTTTAGTTTTGGTTATAATGGTGTAGGAGTTGGCTCCGCACCTTGGTCTGGTAAGCAATTATCTAAACTTGTTTTTTCATCAAATAGTAAAGTACTTGAAATATCTAAAATTTATCAAGGTTTGCCTAAGAAATTTATTTTTCCAAGTTTACGATTATTGTACTTAAAATTTATAATTTTATATTATGCTCTTCGTGATAAATTAAATATGTAATATAATTTATTTGGGTTTAAATAAATCCGAAATGTTTAGAAATTTCTAAATTATAAACTGTGTAGCTTTCTATAGTTTCATCCATAATAGGCCTTGTTATTTTATTGCCTCTAAAAAAACTATGTAGAGCTTCTTGGTCATGAATAAACATTTTAAAAAAAGCATATCTTTTATCAGATGCCGCACCAGAAATACTTTTTTCAACTGTTGCAAATCGTCTTCTTTCCTCTAAGCCATCATCTGAATTTATAAAATTAATAAATTTGTTATACATATTGTTTTTAAATTTTACGACTACTAGCATTTCTTTTTCCATTTAAAGTCCTTTAATTTTGCAAGTTATAATTTACCATGAAAACTGTCTATTACAAAAATTTGTATTTTAAAATATTATTAAATTAAATTAATATAATAACATTGATTATTAATAAAAGATTGGAATTTTACATAATTGTAATTTTTAACCTTATAAATTACTAGCATTTAATTCTAGTTTTTTGTAATATTTTACGTCACATTAAAATAAAAATAATTATGATCAAAAAAACTGGTGCACTCAAAAATATTGAAAAAAAAATAGAGACCTCTATGTTTGCTAGTCGTTGGTTTATGGCACCTGTCTACATAGTGCTATCGATTTCATTAGCGATCATTATGCTTAAAGTTGTTCAAGAATTTGTTCACAATATTCCGATATTCGTTTCAATGGATATGCGAAACTTGTTATTATTTGTTTTACACATAATTGATATGGCTTTAATTGGTAATTTAGTTTTAATGATTTTATTTTCAGGTTATGAAAATTTTGTATCAAAAATGGAATCTGCTAAAGATAATGCAGATAAGCCTTCGTGGATGGGCAAGATTGATTTTAGCGGATTAAAATTGAAATTAATTGCTTCAATAGTTGCAATTTCGGGAATTAATTTATTAGAGTCTTTTATGGATTTAGGGACCCAATCTGATCGAGATTTAAGATGGCAAATAATTATTCACTTAGTTTTTTTAGTTTCTGGTGTTTTATTGGCGTTAATGGACTATATTTCTGGTAAAACCCCAAATAGTTATTAAAAATTTCATTAAAAAAAACCTAAAAAAATTTAAGTAATTGTGTCCTTTGCGATTTTCATAAATTCACTCATTTTGGATCTGATTTCGTCATCGATATTATTAATCCCAACAAGTGCTAAATCTTTTTTAACTTTTCTAAAAACATCTTCATCACCAGGTTCGGCCATATCTGATTTTATTACTTGTAAAACATAATCTTCTTTAGCTTGATTAGTTTTGTTTAATTTATCAGCAACCCATTGACCTAAAAGTTTATTACGTCTTGCATTAATTTTAAATAACTTTTCTTCATCCAAAGCAAACTTGCTTTCAAAACCTTTTTTTCTGTCATCAAATGTATTCATAATTTTTTTATTTTATTTTAATATAAAATTATTTAATTTAAAGAATTAATTTATCATAATCTTTTAATTATTTTTATTTTTATATTTAATTAAATAAGATAAGGTAAAGTTATGAAATTAGAAAAATTTTTTAAAAAAATAATTCTTTGGTATTTTTTTCTTTTATTTTTATACTTTATTTCAACATTTTATTACCAGTCAAGTGCAGTCCAAGAATTTAATAATATCAATTTTCCTCAGTGGTGGAATAATGACTCAAATTTAATTCTTATTTCAATTTTTATGTTGATTGTTTCACTCGTTAATTTGTTCAGTCTTTATTTATTGTATAATTTTAAAAATAATGGAAAAAAAATTTATATTATTTCTTTTATTATTTTAATTTTAATGGGTTTTTTAACTGGACCATTAGCAGCAGATCCGTTGACTTATGTCATTGAAGGCTTGTCCGCTACTTTAAATGGTGCGTTAATTGTTTTCTTGTATTTTACTCCTATAAGTAAAAAATTTGATTAATTATAATATTGCTAAAATAAAACAATTAAATGTTACTGAAAATTTTCAAAATATTAATCAATTCATTAAAATATTATGGATCAGATATTATCAGTAATTTTTACAATAGGAGTTCTTTTGTTAGTTCTTCCTGCTTTCTTAGACACAAACTCAAAGGCAAAACAATTTTTTACCAACCTTACGATTTGGATAATTATCGTTTTAATAATTTTAACAATTATGTATTTTTTTATTTCTGAATAAATTTGACTTTTTAAAAAGTAATATTTAGAGTTATATCAATGAATATGAGTCAATCAATCTCTGCTTGTTTTGCAAATTACTTCAACTTTAAGGGCAGAGCCTCAAGGTCAGAATATTGGTGGTTTTACTTGTTTTGTCTTTTGTTGAGTGCTTTGGGCAGTCTTGTAGATGCAGCAACTGGATATGCCGGTGGTTACGGAACTATGTATTGGTTAATTGTTGCTGCAACTTTTTTTCCATCTCTTACTGCAGCTGTAAGACGTCTTCATGATGTCGGAAAATCCGGTTGGTGGTTATTAATTGCATTTACTATAATTGGTTTAATACCCTTGATTATTTGGATGGCAAGTCAAGGAATTAAACAGAATAATTTATATGGAAAACCAATTAAATTTAAAAATAATTAAATTTGAAATTTTTTGTATACCTTCAAAATAAAATAAAAAATAAAAAACGTGTCACTATTGACGATAATCCATGTTGAGATTGATTTCAAACTCCTATAAAAATTCATCATGCTGACTTATATTATTTCATTTATCACTTTAATCTTGGTAGTAGTATTTATTCACGAGTACGGACATTATTATTTTGCAAGAAAATATGGAGTAGGAATTACTGATTTTTCAATTGGTTTTGGTAAAGAAATCTTTGGCTGGAATGATAAATTTGGCACTCGCTGGAAGATATGTTGGATCCCACTTGGTGGTTACGTTAAATTTTTTGGCGATCGAAACGTATTTTCGCAAGCTGATCAAGTAAAAATTTTAAAACAATATAATAAGGAAGATCAAGAAAAGTTATTTGTTTTAAAGCCCTTATATCAAAGAGCGTTAATTGTTTTTGGCGGTCCGCTAGCTAATTTTTTATTAGCAATTTTGATTTTTTTTTTAATTTATAGCTTCGTTGGAAAAGATTTTACACCTGCAGTAATTAATGAAATAGAAAAAGATAGTCCAGCAATGGTTGGTGGACTTAAGCAGAATGATATTATTTTAGAAATTGATGGTAATAAAGTTAAATCCATAATGGATGTTTCAAAATTTATTACATTATCTACAAGTGATTTTATTGATTTTAAAGTTAAACGGACTGATGGTGAATATATATTAAAAATTAAACCTAAAGTTATCTTAGGTGATGACGAGTTAGGTAATAAAATTAATAAAAGAATGGTTGGGATTAAACTTGGCGCATATAATAATGAGATAAACCATGTAAAATTAGGTCCAGCTCAAGCTTTAATTCATTCTATTAAAGAAGTTTATTTCGTTTGTGTTTCCTCTCTCAAGTATATTTTGTCAATGGTTAAAGGTACTGGCGATACATCTCAATTAGGAGGACCAATTAGAATTGCAAAGATTACAGGACAAGTTGCGGAAATTGGAATTTTACCTTTTATCTCGATAATGGCCTATATTTCAATAAGTTTAGGTTTAGTAAATTTATTTCCTATTCCAATGTTAGATGGTGGACATTTAATGTTTTATGGAATTGAAAAAATTTTAGGTCGTCCTTTATCGCAAAAAACTCAAGAAGGATTTTTTCGAATCGGTGTATTTTTATTGGTATCATTAATGTTTTTTACGACATTTAACGATCTTAAGGATCTTGGGTTGTTGAATTAATTAAAGTTTTTCCATCATAAAAAAACAAGCAAAATCAACATTAATTTAATAAATATCAATATATTGTGTGTTTTATATTTAAGAACACTAAAAAAAAGCTTGATATTTCAATATTAATGTCAAATAAGATGGATTATCAACAATCGGAGCTAAAATGAATAAAAAACAACTAATTGCAAAGCTTTCCGGCAAATTAAATATGAGTAAAGCTGATGCAGAGCGTACTTTTGATACCATCACTAATACAATATTAGACGCTCTTAAAGGCGATGATAATGTGAAAATTGCTGGCTTTGGCACATATAAAGTCGCAAAAAGAAAAGCGCGTGTTGGTAGAAATCCTCGAACAGGTGAGCAAATTCAGATTGGCGCATCACAAAAAGTAAAATTCTTGCCTGCTAAAGCACTAAAAGAAGTATTCAACAAGTAAATAATTTTTTAACAACCTTAATGTAAAATTGCATTAAGGTTGTTACCATGCAAATACTGCATAGCAATTTTTCTATAACAACATTAGTTATTTCATATTTAAAAAATTAAAGGTCATTCATTAACAGGGGGTCAAATGACTAAAATATTTAAATATCTTTCGACAACATTACTTTCATTAATTTTTTTATTGAGTTTGATTAAGGTAGCAAATGCAGAAACTACGGTCTCGACAGAAATAGGTTTTATTTTTAATACTCTATTGCTTTTAATCTGTGGGGTAATGGTTATGTTAATGTCAGCAGGTTTTGCGATGTTAGAAGCGGGCATGGTAACTTCAAAAAGTGTTTCGGTAATTTGTGCAAAAAATATTGGTCTGTATGCAATTTCTGGAATTATGTTTTTACTTGTTGGCTATAATCTAGCTTATGGAATTCCTGAGGGTGGATATATAGGAAGTTTTAAACTTTGGTCAGATGCAAGCTTAATTGAAACTGGTTACTCAGATGCTTCAGATTGGTTTTTTCAAATGGTATTTTGTGCTACAGCAGTTTCAATTTGTTCAGGAGCAATGGCTGAGAGGGTAAAGTTATGGCCTTTCTTTTTATTTGCTAGTATTTTAAGTGGAATTATTTATCCAATCGTGATGGGATGGCAGTGGGGTGGTGGTTGGTTATCAAGTATAGGATTTGCTGATTTTGCAGGATCAACTTTAGTGCATGCAACAGGTGGAGCGGCTGCGCTTGCTGGAATTATTGTTTTGGGTCCGAGAAATGGAAGATTTGGCATTAGAGGTGAAATAAAACCTTTAAAACTATTTGCTGCTTCTTCGGTGCCATTAGTTACAATTGGAGTATTTATTCTATGGTTTGGCTGGTTCGGATTTAATGGTGGCTCAAGATTAGCGTTAGGAACTTTTGAAGATGCTGTTGCGATTTCAAAAATATTTGTAAATACCAATCTTGCTGCATGTGGTGGTGTAGTAGTTTCAGCAATTATTACAAGATTTTTTTTCAAAAGAACAGATGTAATCCAAATGTTAAATGGTGCACTAGGTGGGCTAGTCGCAATCACTGCTGAACCTTTGGTACCATCTCCACTTACGTCAATTTTAATTGGAGCTGTAGGTGGACTAATAGTTGTTTTTGGAACTAAATTATTATTAAGTTTGAAACTTGATGATGTCGTGGGTGCGGTTCCTGTTCACTTATTTTCTGGGATTTGGGGAACACTAGCGGTGCCATTTACTAATACTGATACAACTTTTACCGCTCAAATAATTGGAGTTCTTGCTGTTACAATTACAGCTTTTATAGCGTCTTTTGTTGTTTTTTTTATAATGAAGGTATTATTTGGCCTCAGACTTAGCAAAGAGGCTGAGTTGATAGGTACAGATGTTGCAGAAACTGGTGTAGTTGCATATGCAATAAGAGATTAAAAATAACTTTGAATTCTTTTTTTTGGTGAGTTTAAGAAGACCCCTTAGCGATAAGGGGTTTTTTTATTTATTAATAATGTTTTCGAGAGTTTCTAGAACTTCTTTTGCGTGATCTTTTACTTTGACGTTTTCCCAGATTTTTATGATTTTTCCTTTTTGATCAATTAGAAAAGTAGTTCTTAAAATACCTAAAAATTCTCTTCCCATAAATTTTTTCATGGCCCAAACTTTATATAACTTAAGAACTTTTATCTCTTCGTCTGATAATAAATTAAATTTTATTTTATATTTATCTTTAAATTTATTATGAGAATGTAAAGTATCTTTGGAAATTCCATAGATTTCACAATTTAGTTTTTGAAACTTTGGGAGTAATTTATTAAAATCAACAGCTTCAATTGTACAACCAGGTGTATCATCTTTTGGATAAAAATATAACACAACATATTTACCAATCTTATCTTTTAGAGTGAAATTATGTTTTTCTGTTGAAGATAACGAAAAGTCAGGTGCTTTTGTATTTATTTTAAACATTAAAATTTATTTTCATCCCATAATTTTTTGTAATTTATAAATGGTGAAAGCCCATAGACTGAATTAATATTTGTAAAATGAACTGCTAAAGATGGAATAGGACTTAAACATAATTCTTTTTTATATATATCATGGAAAGGTTTTTCAAATGGATAATGTTCAAATTTGCTTACGCTTACAAATTTATTCCAATACTGATTTATAATTTTTTTACTTGTTAAAAAAGAACACAAAGACTCCCCTACGACTCTCCAGTGATATTTATTTCCAAGTAGAACTTTCGTATTTTTTAAATTATTATAAAGGTATGGATAGTCAGTAGGACAAAGTATCAGTTCTCTTCCAAGTTGAGTTGAGATTTTTTCATAAGCATAAATCATTTCCTCTATTGCTTCTGTTTTATGAATATAGTCATCTTCGACAAGATAAATTAAATCATCACATTTTTTTGCTAAAGTTAGAGACTGATGAATGTTTGACATATTAGATATTTGATTTTGAGATACTTGTTTGCCTTGTTGATTAACTGCTTTTATTTTTTTTCTATAAAAGTCTATATCTAAATTTAATATTTCACTTTCAAAAAATTCATTTTTTAATACTCGCTTAAATTCTTTAAGGATTTGATCTCCTGAATTATAATCAATAATTGTTAATTTTAATTTAATTTTATTAAAAAGATTTTTGTTATAATTTATTGATTTAATCAAAGATTTTAATGTCATTAAAGAATATTCAGCTTTGGATTTTTGAAAAATTCGATTTTTAGACTGAGAAAGCATATTAATAGAAGCACACGATCTTAAAATAATATCTAAAGATTTTACTGGTCTTTGAATTTTAATTCTACCCATTGGTATAACTAAAGACTCTTTACCTATTTCTGAAAGATTTTTATCTGCTGACTTTTTGCTCACTGGCAAATATAAATTGCTTTGGTCAATAATTTCGTAATTAAAAATTCTACAAATTTTTATGAAAATTTTTTTAAAAAAATTTGATTTAATTGTTTTCTTTTGTTTATTCATAGGTTAGAAATAATCACTTATGTCAATATTATCATCTAAACAACTTGTTGATAATGCTTTAAAGGAAATAAAGACAATATCAATAGAAGAAGCTTACGAGCTTTCTATTAAAAACAAATCAAATTTAATTGATATCAGAGATGTTCAAGAATTAGAAAATGAAGGACGTGTTGAAAACTCACACCATATTCCACGTGGTATGCTTGAGTTTTGGTTGGATCCTAGCAGTCCATATTTTAAAGATGGTAAATTGGACATAAATAAAGAAATGGTTTTATTTTGTGCTGGAGGTTTAAGGTCAGCTTTAGCAGCTAAATCATTAAAAGAGATGGGCTTTAAAAAAGTATCTCATATAGAGGGTGGTTTTAGTGCTATGAAACACAGTAAATTTAAAATTATTTAATATCTTAATCTCTCTATTTAGAGATAAAAATATCTTTTATTCTAAATTTTTAAAAACTCATTAAGAGTTTAAAACTTTGATTTGGAACAAATTTATTTAATCATATAAATTTATTCTTCTTGCGTAGAATATTCTTATAAACCAATAAAAAAATAAACCAACAGGTCCAATTAAATAAGTTATCACAAGAGGTATAATTAAATGAATTTTATTGATTTGAAATTTTTGAGCATCTGATACGATCCAGCTACCAACAAATAAATTAATGGCTAGAAAATGGATCCAAAACATAATTAAAAATGAACTATTTGAAAATAAATTAGTTAAATTATTAAAGCTTAGATAAAGACTAAAATTGTTACTAAAATCATACATACTAGTATAAGATTTATAGAACATTAAAATGTAACAAGCCGCCAAAAGAAAAATAGGAAATATTGAAGTTACAAAGTACTTACATAGATATGATTGTGGAAAAAAAATTAACAAAAACCAAAAAGGTAACACCCCAAGATTTACCCAATAATAGAGGCTTTCAATTGTTAAAAAATTATAAATTTGTTCGATCATATGAATATATTATATAAAATTCGCCAATGATTCCTATAAGAAATAGAAAAAAAACATTAAATGCGACTGTTGAGGAAATGCGTAATTTTGCATTCACTTATACTGAAAAATATGCGCCGTCCAAACAACAACTTAAAACTTACTTATTAAAAAAATATCTTAAAACATCAATTAACAATGTTAAAAAACAGGACATCATTGGTCTTATAGATGTAGTTTTATCTGATTTAGAAAAAAACAAATTTATTAATGATAAATTTTATTCAGAAAGCAAAGCAAAAAGTATGATTAAAAGAGGTGCTTCGATTAACAAAATTAGAAATTATTTGTTAGGAAAAGGTATTCAAAATGAATTTGTTAAAGATACAGTAAATAAAATTAAAGAAGAAAATTTAGATCAAGATTTTTTTTCAGCAATAAAACTTTGTAAAAAGAAAAAAATTGGACCAGCGCGAATTGAGAATAATAGACTTTTGTTTTATAAAAAAGATATATCGTTACTTGCTAGAAATGGTTTTGACTTTGAAACATCTAAAAAAATAATGGATATTAAAAAAGATGAATATCTTAAAATAATTAATTTACTCTAAATTTTTATTTTTTTTTTCTTTAATCAACTTATCAATTTTATTTTTGATGAAATTTTTAACAAAAACAAACACTAATAAACCTAAAATTGTTACAGACACAATAATAATTAATATTATTCTAAGTTGTTCGTTCACTATAAAATATTCTTACTTTTTAAAATTAAGCTTGGATTTTTAAAATCTTTTTTGCCGTACAAAATTTCATTTCCATCAAAATCTGTAACCTGGCCCCCAGAATGTTCTAATATTGCGTGACCTGCAGCAATATCCCACTCAGATGCTCTTGGCTCAGCAGCATATAAATCAAATTCTCCTGCTGCTACAACACAAAATTTATAAGAGCTTGTCATTTTCTGATAGTAGGTAACATTATTATTTTTATGGATTTCCAAAATATCATTCCTCAATTTATTTGAGTAACTTACAGCTTTAATCTCAGTTAATATCTTTTTTTTTTTATTACTTAAATTAATTTCATTATCATTTACAAGTTCATAACTATTTGATTTACTATACGCATAAAAAATTCTTTTTTTGCCAGGTGCCGTGACAATACCTATTAAAGGTCGGTTGTTAATAATTAAACTAGCATTTAAAGTAAATTCATCTCTGTTACCAATATAGTCTTTTGTTCCATCTATAGGATCAATTAACCAGAAATTTTTAAGTTCTTTTATATTTTTGTTCTTAGAATTTTCCTCAGAAATTATTGGTATATTGGGAGTTAACAGTGAAATTTTTTCACTTAAAATTTTGTTAACTTTAATATCTGCGTCGGTTACAGGAGTTTTGTCAGCTTTAATTTGAATTTTAAGTCCATTTTTTCTTAATTTTAAAGCAGCATTCCCAGCTATTTTAAATGTTTCAATTAAATTTAGAGTTATATTTTTTGACTCATTAATATTCATTTATAAAATTTCTCAATTTTAACCTCATTGATATTAATGACTTTTTTTCCAACATTTTCAAAATTTATTGTCGCTTTGTTGTTTATTATTGATTGAACTTGTCCAATACCCCAATCTTTATGAGCTGGATTAATCACTCTGTCGCCTGGATCAAAATCTAAAATCATTTAATTTAACTTATATTGTATTGTAAATACGTATAAATACCATCAAATGAATAAAGTTTTAAACACAATCGGATTAGATAAAAAGCCCTCAGAGACAAAAGTAGTGGTCGCCATGTCTGGCGGAGTAGACTCATCCACAGTTGCAGCACTCATGAAGAAAGAAGGATATGATGTCATAGGAATAACTTTAAAGCTTTATGATGATGGTAAAGAAGTAGCAAAATCCAAACAATGTTGCTCGGGTCAAGATATTATGGACGCTAAAAGAGTTTCAAATAAATTAAATATTGAACATAAAATTTTGTATTATCAAAATAAATTTAAGCAAGGGGTAATAAATAATTTTGTAGAAAGCTATTTAAAAGGAGAAACACCAATTCCTTGTGTACAATGTAATCAAACCGTAAAATTCAGAGATCTTTTCGAGGTATCTAAAGATCTTAAAGCAGACGCTTTAGTGACTGGTCATTATGTAAAAACTATAACCTCGAATAATAGAACTGTCATGTACCGAGCAATCGATAAAAATAGAGATCAAAGTTATTTTTTATTTAATACTACCAGAGAACAATTAAATTATTTACGATTTCCATTAGGTGGAATGTTAAAGAATGAAACTAGAGAAATTGCAAAAAAATTAGAATTAAATGTTGCAGATAAACCTGATAGTCAAGACATTTGTTTTGTTCCTAATGGAGATTATGCATCTGTTATTCAAAAACTTAGACCAGATTCTTTTCAAAAAGGAAATATTAAAAATTTAAATGGGGAAGTGGTTGGTGTGCATGATGGAATAATCAATTTCACCATAGGTCAAAGAAAAGGAATTAAAGTTTCAGATAAAGAAGCTTTATATGTTCTTAAAATAAATTCTGATAAAAATGAAATTATTGTTGGTCCAAAAGTAAAATTAGCTAAAAAAAAAATATTCCTAAAACAATTAAATTTATTATCCGATATAGAGGAATTTGATCAAAATATTTTTGTTAAAGTTAGGTCAACAGGCGATTTATTAAAAGCTAAAATCACATTGAGGAAAAATAACACAGCAGAGGTAAATTTAGCAAATTCAGAGGATGGTATTTCACCAGGACAGGCTTGTGTTTTTTATGCAATTGACCAATTGGGTCATAAGGTTTTAGGGGGTGGCTGGATTGAAGAATAAAAATTCTACTTCTTTTTATTTTTTTTTTTAGCTCTTCTTTTTTTAGAACCTTGTTTTCTTCGGCCTCTGTGTTTTTTTGGATAACTCATTTAATCCTATTTTTTAATTGATTGACGTCTTAAAGGAGGTATAGCATTGTCTTAAACACTTTTCAAATTTTTTATGTCAAAATCTTTTAAAACATTTTTAAAACATACCGCTAAAGATTTTCACAACCATTCTGTCAACCCCCCTGTAGTAAGAGCTTCGACCATAATCTTTAAGTCAATGCAAGAAATAAGAAAAACACAAAGGAAAGCTATAAAGGATCCAACTGGTGGCCATTTTGATTACGCAAGGGCTGGAACATCTACTACGTATGTTTTGCAAAAAATACTAACAGAACTTGAGGAATGTTATCACGTATTTGTTGCTCCATCAGGAATGGCCTCAATTTTTTTAGCTATTATTAGTGTTGTTCGACCTGGTGATGAAATTATTATTTCAGATCCAGTTTATAGTCCAACACGAATCTTGACCCAAAATTTTTTAAAAGAATTTAATATAAAAACAAATATTTATAATCCTTACGATTTAAATACTTTAGAAGAAAACATTAACAATAGAACAAAATTAATTTATGTTGAAAATCCAGGTAGTAATTCATTTGAATTTCAAGATTTAGAAAAAATTATTTCAATAGCAAAAAAAAATAAAATTTTAACAGTAATGGACAATACTTGGGCTACACCATACTATTTCAAACCTATCAAGTTCGGTTTTGATATGGCAATTGTATCTGCTACAAAATATTATTCTGGTCATTCAGATGTTATGGGGGGAAGCTTAGCTGTTAATAAAAAAGTTTTTGATCGAGTTAAAATTTCAGAAAAGATTACAGGTTTTAGATTAGGACCGGATGATGCATATTTAATTATTAGAGGTTTAAGAACATTAGATGTTCGGTTAGATAGGCATTCAGAAAATGCAAAAAAAATAGCAAAATTCTTATCTACTTATAAAAATATTGAAATTTTGTATCCATATAAAAAAAATTCTTTAAACTATAAAATGTGGAAAAAATATTACTCTGGTGCATCAGGATTAATTGGTCTTAAAATTAAATCAAATAATATTAATTCTGTAAGAAAATTTGTTAATTCACTTAAACTGTTTGGTTATGGCTATAGCTGGGGAGGATTTGAAAGTTTGGTTTTACATCAAGAAATAAGAGAAACAGGTAAAAGAAAATTTATGAATGTAACCAAAAACCAACATCTAGTTAGATTACATATAGGTTTGGAGGACCCAAAAGATCTAATTGACGATTTAAAGCAGGCCTTAAAAAAATTAAAATGAATGATGAAAAATTTATTACTAACAAAGGAGCATTAGTCACTTTATTAGCTGCTTGCACCATTGTAATTATTTCACTTGGAATTAGACAAACATTTGGAATGTTTTATTTTGATTTTTCACTCGACTTAGATGTAACTTTGTCACAATTTGGATTTGCAATGGGTCTTCAGCTATTTATGTGGGGACTTTTTGGACCAGTTTTTGGTTTTATAACAGATCGTTATGGAGGAAATATTGCTGTATTTATAGGTTTTGTTTTTTATCTTTTAGGCATCATTCTTCTTCACTCAAGTTATAACACTGGGATTTATTTTGTGATTTCGATGGGTATTTTAATAGGCATTGGACTAGGTGCTACTGCTATTTCTATTCCAGTTTCAATTGTTGCAAAACATTTTCCGGTTTCAAATCGAACTATAGCCATTAGTCTTGTGACTGCCGCTGGATCCTTCGGTTATTTTGTATCTCCAATATTTGTAAGTTTCACTTTAAATGCATATGGTTGGGAAAATACATTATTAATTTTTTCTGGATTTTTGGTTATTGGTTTATTTGCAGCGATGTTATTAATAACTCCAAAAAATGTTGTTGGTGGAGTCATTAATGATAAACAAACAACAGGTGAGGCTATTCGGGAGGCATTAAGAAATAACAGTTTTTTATATTTAACTGCAGGTTTTTTTGTATGTGGATGGCATATTGCCCTAGTTGCAACTCATATACCAATGTATGTTGCAGAAAGAGGTTTGCCAGATTGGACTGCAACGACTATCTTAGCCATGATAGGATTATTTAACATTCTAGGAACATTAACTTCAGGATACCTTTCATCCAAATATCCAAAAAAAATTATCTTAAGCTTTATTTATTTTTTAAGAGGACTTGTGATCTCAGCTTTTATTTTTTTGCCAACTAATCCGATTATTGCAGTCTTATTTGGAATAATGTTTGGTTTTTTGTGGCTTGCTACAGTTCCCCCGACTAATGGTTTAGTTGGAGTTATGTTTGGAACAAAATATATAGGACTTCTTTATGGAATTGTTTTTTTTAGTCATCAGCTTGGATCTTTCCTAGGTGCATACCTTGGTGGAAAAATCCACGATTTATTTGGTAATTATGACTATGCCTGGTACATTTCTATCGCATTATCTATTTTCGCTGGTCTGATACATCTGCCCATTAAAGAAACACCGGTTTCGAGATTACAATTGGCTTAAATATTGAATAAAAAAAACTATTTAGAGGAAATATCAAGATTAAAAAAACCTTTCATAATTTATAAATCCATCAAAGGTTTTAATTTATATACTGATTTTTCAAAAAAAATTGTTTTGACTAACAAAAATATTAAAGATTTTGTTAAAAAAATAAATCTTACAAAATTTAAAATTAAACAAACAGATTTGTTTATTGGTTTTTTTGGATATGAGATTTTAAATAATCTTATAGGTATTAAAATTAAAAAACAAAGAAGTCTAAATTTCCCAAAAGGTATTTTTTATAAGCCTGAAACTATTATAAAATTATCTAATAATCTTAATTACAAACCTAAAAGGAGCATAAAATATAATAAGTTTTTCAAAATTAATTTAAATAAAAAATCTTACTCAGATATTTTTGCTAAGTTTAAAAAAAAGATTAGATCTGGTGAAACGTACCAGATTAAAATATGTACAAAATATAAAAATAATTCAAAAATTGATCCACTAGACTTTTTTTGTAGACTATCAAAAACTAATCTTGCACCTGAAGCGTTTATGATCAAAGATAAAAATTATTCAATTGTTAGTTGCTCACCAGAAAATTTGATAAATAAGAGAGGTCTAAAAATTACCACTAAACCAATTGCAGGAACTCTTAAAAAAAATAAAAAAATTAACAAGAAAAAAGCTTTATCTTTTTTTCAAAAAAATATTAAAGAAACAAAAGAACATAATATGATAGTTGACATGGAAAGAAGCGATTTATCAAAAATTTGTATTCCGGGTTCTGTAAAAATTTTGAAAAAGAAAATAGTTGAAGAATATAAAGATCTTTACCACTATGTTAGCTTAATAGGTGGTATCATTAAAAAAAATATAAAAACAATTGATATAATTAAAGCTATGATGCCAGGTGGTTCTGTTATCGGTTGTCCAAAAATAAGTACTTTAAATCTTTTAAATAATCAAGAGAGAGAAAATAGAAATATTTATACAGGAAGTTTTGGTTATATTAAGTTTAATGGTGACATGAAATTTAATATTATTATAAGATCGTTACTCAATTATAAAAATAATTCTGAAATTGCAGTCGCGTCAGGAGTTGTGGTAGATAGTAATCCAACGAATGAGTTTAATGAAAACTTCATTAAAGCAAAAGCCATAATAGATCTTTTTCAATGATATATATTATAGATCATAAAGACTCTTTTACTCACAACGTAGTTCACCAGTTTTCAAACTTTGATGACGTTCAATGTGATGATTATAATCAAGTCAATCAAACATTATTGAACAAAGCAAATGTGATTGTATTATCTCCAGGACCAGGAAACCCAAAGGATTATCCAATTACTTCAAATATTTATAATCACTACAAAGGTAAAATAAAAATTATTGGGATTTGTTTAGGTTTTCAACAAATTTTATATTGCGAAAAAGGTAGAATAATTCAGCAAAATAAAATTTATCATGGATATCAATCAAATATAAAAGTAATTAGCAATAATTCATTGTTTAAAAAAGGTAAAAATTTTAGGGTTGGGAGATATCACTCATTAAAATTAAAAGAGCCATTTCGAGCAAAAAATTTTGAAATAACTATGAGATGTGTTGAAACTAATGTTGCAATGACTATTGAAAATAATATAGATAAAATTTATGGTTTTCAATTTCACCCAGAGTCTTTTTTAACAATCAATGGTAACTTACTTATTAAAAAAATCTTATCGACTTAAAGATCTCAAAGAAATTGAATTTCAAGATCTCTGGGGTGACCATGGTGTTTTCACAACAATGTGGATTTTTGGGAAGCCTGCAAAAATTTTATTTTTTAAAGATCATATTAATAATTTAGTAAGATCGGCTAAAGAATATAATATTATTAAGTTCTCAATAAGAAATAATATTTTAAATCTTATTAATAATTTAGTTAACAAAAAAAGAAGTTATAATCATTTGCTTCGTGTAGCAATGACTAAAACTATAATATCTATTTCTTTAAGGAAAAGAATTAGACCTAAAATTAATTTTAATTTAAAATTAGTTAATTTAAAACGTGATAGACCAGAATATAAAAATTTAAAATATAAGAAAATTTTGAAACATTTGTCAAAATTAGATAATTCTAAATCGGACATTGGCTTATGTTCTAATAATAAGATTTACGAAACAGGAACATCAAATATTTTATTTGTCAAAAATAATAAGGTTTATTCACCTATTAATAAATTTTATTTAGGAATAACTTATAAATTTTTTGAATCTAAAATTAAACAAATTTTTAAAAGAAATATATTTATAGACTCATTAAATGAATTTGATGAAATAATCCTTATAGGATCAGGTAAAGGTGTTGCTTCAGTAAGAACTATTGATCAAATAAATTGGAAAAGAAAAAATTTAAAGTTTTTCAAAAAATTGTCCAGGTATTATTTATTAGCTATTAAACAATGCGCTATTTATCGGTAAACAAATTTTTATAAATCATTATAACCCTTATTAATTTACTTAAAGTTCTTAATTTCATGATCATGTGACAACTTTGGCAATCACAAGTTGTCGCAAAATGAGTAATTCATTAGTGATATTGTTACTTTAAAATATAAGTTGTTTTTAATGACAAGTTAACTAGAAGTTTTTGTTTGAATTTTAATTATCTATATTTATGATCAATTTTTTATAATCCTATTATGATCAGCAATAATCCTTTTTCAATTTTATCAGAAACAGTTTCGCCTATAGTTATGCAAGGTTTTATATTGGTAATGGTAATTTTGATTGTAAGTGGAACAATCATTCAAATGATAATTCATAAAAATATAACTTATTTTTTTAATAATGCCAAAAAAGCTAAACAAAGCGCTACAAGAGAAATCAGTGCTACCGAAAAAATATCTATAATATCCAAAACTTTAGTTTACGATATTGGCACAACTTCTGAACTTGGTTTTGGCAAAAGACGATTAGCACACGTTCTCGGTATGTATGGAACAATTTTATTTTGGGTTTCTTCAATTGTTCTTGTGTTTTCTTATACAGGAGTTGAAAAGATTTTGTCTCCAATATGGTCTATTCTATGGCATGTTGGGGCTATACTAACTTGTATAGGTGGTTATTGGTTTTGGTTATTTTTAAGAGTCGATGTTTCAGCTGAAGCTCACCCATGGTACAGAATTATAAAAGCTGATTTATTTGTTTTAGCATTATTAGCCTGCTCGACATTTGGTCTTGCTTGGTCATACACTCAGTACAACGGACTTGAAACTTTGTCCTTTATATTTTTAACATTATTTGTTCTTTCAAATTTAGTTTTATTTGGTGGAGTTTATTGGTCAAAATTTGCTCACATGTTTTATAAGCCTGGTGCGGCAATTCAAAAGAATTTAGCAGAGGCAGATGGTTCAAGAGATAATCTTCCAGCACCTGCTGATGCACCTAGACAATTTGGTTTAGGTATTCAAAGAGAGCAGCCGAAACATTATTAATATGATTAATTTAAAAAAAAGATAAAGTAAAAATATGTCAACATTTGTATACATGACTAGATGCGATGGATGTGGTCACTGTGTGGATATTTGTCCATCAGATATTATGCATATTGATGAAAATATCAGGCGTGCAAAAAATATTGAACCTAATTTTTGTTGGGAATGTTATTCATGCGTTAAAGCGTGTCCAAATCATGCAATTGATGTTAGAGGTTATGCTGATTTTGCTCCAATGGGTCATAGCGTTAGAGTTAGAAGAGAGGAAGAAAAGGGAACCATCTCATGGAAAATAAAATTTAGAAACGGAACTGAAAAAAACTTTGTCTCACCAATTACAACAAAACCTTGGGGTAAATTTATTCCTAAACTTTCAGAGTTACCCAAGCCAAATCAAGGCGAGATAAACTCTCAAACACTATACTCAGAGCCGCAAGGTTTAAATATAAATGGCGAATTACCTTCAATACCTAAAGAGTCTTTTAAAAAAGGAGTTTATTATTAATGGCAAAACATAAAACTCATTACGAGGATTGTGATATTTTGATTGTTGGTGGGGGTATGGCCGGAACTGGTGCTACTTTTGAAGCTAGACACTGGGGAAGAGATATGAAAATTATTTGTGTTGAAAAAGCTAACATCGATAGAAGTGGAGCAGTTGCCCAGGGTCTTTATGCTATCAATTGTTACATGGGAATGCAGTGGGGTGAAAATCAACCTGAAGATCACGTAAGGTATGCTCGTAACGATTTGATGGGCTTAGTTAGGGAAGATTTAGGATATGATATGGCTAGACATGTAGACTCTACGGTTCATATGTTTGATGAGTGGGGCTTGCCAATGATGAAAAATGAGAAAACTGGAAGATATTTAAGAGAAGGAAAATGGCAAATCATGATTCACGGTGAAAGTTACAAGCCAATAGTTGCAGAAGCAGCAAAAAAATCTGCAGATAAAATTTATAATAGAATAATGGTTACTCATCTATTAATGGATGAGGCTAAAGAAAATAGAGTAGCTGGTGCAGTAGGTTTTAATATGCGTACTGGTGATTTTTATGTTTTTAGAGCTAAAGCAGTAATTGTTGCTGCTGGTGGAGCGTCGCATATTTTTAAACCAAGAGCAGTTGGAGAGGGTATGGGTAGAACTTGGTATGCACCATGGAGTAATGGCTCAGCTTACGCACTGCCAATAGCTGTTGGAGCTAAAATGACCCAAATGGAAAATAGAATTGTACTTTGTAGATTTAAAGATGGTTATGGTCCTGTTGGTGCTTATTTTCTTCATTTAAAAACTTACACTCAAAATGCTAACGGAGAAAATTACGAAAAAAAATGGTATAATCAAACAAAAGAATTAGTAGGTGATTACATTGATCATCACCCAACTCCTACTTGTTTAAGAAACCATGCATTTATTCAGGAAACTATGGCTGGTGGGGGTCCTATTCAAATGGTAACTGTTGAAGCTTTTCAGGATCCACATTTAGAGACGATAGGATGGGAAAATTTTTTAGGAATGACAGTAGGCCAAGCTGTAGTTTGGGCATCACAAAATATTGATCCAAAATATACAAATCCAGAATTAACTACATCTGAACCTTATGTTATGGGCAGTCACGCGACTTGTTCTGGTGCATGGGTTTCAGGACCTGAGGACTTATCTCCACCAGAATATTTCTGGGGCTATAATAGAATGTTGACTGTGGATGGTTTATTTGGTGCTGGGGATACAGTTGGTGGAAGTGCTCATAAATTTTCATCAGGTTCTTTTACCGAAGGGAGATTAGCTGCAAAAGCTGCTGTAAAATACATTCAAGATAAAAAAGCAGAGGGTATTAAAGTTTCCGAAAAACAGTTTGAGGATTTTAAGACTAAAGTCTACAAACCTCTAGAAACTTACACTATTGCCCAGAATGAAATTACTGGTGGCACAGTTTCTCCAAGTTATATATCCCCAATTCAAGGGTTACAACGTCTTCAAAGAATTATGGACGAATATGTAGGTGGTATTGCAACAAATTACATGACTAATGCTAACTTGCTTAAAAAAGGTTTAGAGCTTTTAACTTGGCTTGAAGAGGATTTGGAAAAAGTTGGAGCTGAGGATTATCATCAATTAATGAGAGCATGGGAGTTAAAACATAGGACTTTAACTTCCCAATGTGTAACAGAACACACAATGTTTAGGGAAGAAACTCGTTGGCCAGGTTATTACTATAGAGGTGATCATAAAAAATTAGACGATCAAAATTGGCATTGTCTAACTGTTTCTAGAAGAGATCCTAAAACTGGAAAGTTTAGTCTTGAAAAAGTTCCCGTCTACCACCTTGTTGATGAGAAAGAGAAAAAAAAAGCTTCATAAAATAAACTTAATATTTCAAAAAATATGGATCTTTTGGCTAAATCAAACGAAGAGATCTTTAAGATAGCAAAGCCTATTTGGGATAATTTGGTTAGATCCTCAAATCTAAAAGATTATGGTGGATTTACGAGAGATTTCTCAACTCAAATGTTATTTGGTGCTAACGAAGTGGAACTTGGAAAACAATGGGCCAATAATAAGTTAATTACAAATTTAAAAGAAACTTTCGAACCATTTGGTTGTCTTAGAAGAGGAGATCATGTTACTGTTCTTATTAAACAAACAAACAAGGAAATACCAGGAGAATTTCTTGGAAGATTAGTTCTTGGTGTTGAAGACTCCTTAATTAAGGTTTTTGGCGCAACTATCTATTAATTAAAAAAAAATTGATAAAAATCTATAATTAGTTTGACAAATTTTAAACTTAATATATTCCCCAGGAATGCAATTTTCCGATAAATCCATTGTTAAAAAAATATTTAAGTTTAATAACAAATTCAATAAAATTACTATTTTTTTTACACTTGCCGTTTATTGGGGTCTTATTTTAGTTGGAACTTTTATAAGTTTTAATTAAGTAGTTTTTAAAAGCATTTTAAATTTATAATGGAAGTTTATTTACCTATAGCGCAAGTTAATATTAATGCTGTTGAAATATTTCTAATAAGTGCAATTGTTGGTGTTTTGTCTGGTCTATTTGGAGTAGGGGGCGGATTTTTAATGACTCCTTTTTTAATTTTTTTAGGAGTGCCACCAACTTATGCTGTTTCTAACGAAGCTAATAATATTTTAGCAACTTCAGTATCTGGATCTACAACACATTATTTAAAAAATACTTTGGACTATAAAATGGGCTTGATGATTGTGGTTGGTGGAGGAATTGGAACCTTTTTAGGGATATATACTTTTTCATATTTAAAACTAATTGGAACAATAGATACAGTTATTTCATTAGCCTACATGTATATATTGGCAATTATTGGAACTTTAATGTTGGTTGAAAGTCTTAGTGAAATTGACAGAATAAAAAGAAATTCTTTAGAAAAAAAAAAATTACATGTTCATTATTGGATACACGGTCTTCCTTTAAGAATGCGATTTCCATACTCTAAATTGTATGTAAGTATATTTACACCTATAATAATTGGTTTAATCGTAGGGTATATCGCTGCAATTATGGGTATAGGTGGTGCCTTTATTCTAGTACCTGCATTGATTTATCTTGTTAAAATGCCGACTAAATTAGTTCCAGGCACTTCTTTATTTGTGACAATTTTTGTTAGTATCATAGTAACATTTTTACATTCAATAAATTATGGATCCATTGATCTAGTATTAGTATTTTTGTTGGCGACTGGTTCAATTATTGGAGTTCAAATAGGACAAAAATTAGGTGAAAAAATAAATAGTAGTGGTTTAAGAGTTTTACTTGCAATTCTTTTATTAATTGTTGGAATAGCAATTGCATATGATACATTTTTTGCTTTTAAAATAGAGACAAAAATAATTAAATTATCAATTTCCGAACTTAATTTTTTCTCAAAATTAGTTTATAAATTTTCAAAAGAATCAGCGTTAACTTATGGTTTAATTTCAATAATATTTGCAATTTTTTTAGGTGCTTCAGGCGCTTTAACTAGAAAATTGTTTTCTAAATTTGTAAAAAAAATGTTATTTAAATCTAATACAAAAAAATTGTAAAAATCTCTAATCCTAAAACATATGCTATCCCTGGAGTTGTCATATAGATAAACCCAACGATAAAAGTTTAATTGCTCATATTTTTAAAATTTTTAAGTTTAGTTCAAAAACCAATAGCAGTCATTGCCATATATAGAAAAATTTAAGAGAACGTTTCTATTGAATTAATAGTGTATTTAGAGATAATTTATAAGATATAAAAATTCGTCTTTAATGTTTATAAAATAACTACCTTAATCAAAGAATAGATATAGGAATTATTTCATTAAGCACTTCGATAAAGCTTAGTCATAACAAATTCTTTGTGCCCTAAAGCTTCTGCACAAGTTAATCTACCGTTGGCAACTTTAAGAGTTATCTTGATCAATTCATCTCCTGCTTCTGATAAATTCATTTCTCTTGAAAGTATTTTTGAAACATCACAATCAATATGTTCGCTCATTGTTTTTACAGTTAATGGGTTGGCAGTTAATTTTATTACTGGTTCAATAGGATTTCCTACAATATTTCCTTGCCCTGTGGGAAATAAATGAATATTAAATCCAGCTGCAGCTTGAAGTGTTACACACTCTGCCGCCGCTGATGACGTATCCATAAAATATAAACCTTTACCTTTTTTAGGTTCCTCTGCAGGTTCTAATACATCTATAAATTTGCATGATCCAATTTTTTGAAAGTTTCCGAACGCTTTTTCCTCTATTGTTGTAAGTCCTCCAGCAATATTACCTGCTGTTGGTTGACTTTCTGATAGATCATTAGTTGCTTCTTTAAGTATAAAGTTATTATATGCATTCCAGGTTTTCAAAAACTTTTCTGAAGCTTCTGGGGTTGCACCTCTTTTTGCACATATCGTTTCAGCACCAGTAAGTTCTGAAGTTTCACCAAAACACAAATGTACTCCTAATGGTTCTAACTTATCCATTAAATTGCCAACAGTTGGATTAGATGCTAATCCAGAGGTGGTATCTGACTCCCCACATTTTACTGATATCCATAAGTCACTTATTGGACATTCTTCTCTTTGTTTTTCTGAGGCCCACATTACAAACTCTTGTGCTTTTTTTGAGGCTTTCATCACCGTGCCAATATCACCAGTTTGTTCAATATGAAATCCTTCAACCGGTTTGCCAGTTATTGCAATTCCATCTACTATTTTTTGCGTCCATTTTGGCTCAATTCCAATAACTATTACTGCAGCCACATTAGGATTCTTTCCAGTTCCAATCATAGTTCTAAAATGTAATTCTAAATCGGCACCAAATTGAAGTCTACCGTATGAGTGGGGCAGAGCCATAGTTCCTTTAATATTGTTTGCGACAGCCTCGGCACATGCATTAGAAATATCATCTACAGGCAAAATAATTACGTGGTTTCTAGTTCCTGCTCTACCGTTTTCTCTTCTATATCCTAAAAAACTTTTTGGAATTTTCATATTTTACCACCTCTTGGTTTTTACATTATGAACATGAACATGTTCACCTTTTTTAATTGATTTTACAACTTTGCCTATGTCGTGACCATATTTTAAAATAGTATCACCCTCGCTTAGGTCAATCATTGCAATTTTGTGCCCGAGTGGTATCTCATTGATAGATTGGATTTTGACAGTCTTATTATTTTCCATAATCCAACAAGAACATTGTTGTTTAGAAATTATTTTTTCTACTACTACAACGCCAACATTATCTCTTTCGTTATGAATAATAACGTCTGTAGTCATTGAATGTGTCAATTTTTTATTTGAAATAAACTCAATCTTATATATTAATCAACAAAATTAACAATTTTTTAATCAAGAAAGCTCTTTTTAATGACTAAAATGACAACTGAGGAAGCTTTTGTAAAAGTTCTTCAAATGCATGGTATTGAACATGCTTTTGGAATTATTGGCTCAGCATTTATGCCTATCTCAGATATATTTCCTAATGCAGGTATCACCTTTTGGGATGTAGCCCATGAGTCTAATGGAGGATTAATAGCTGATGGTTACACTCGCGCAACAGGAAAAATGTCAATGGTTATTGCACAAAATGGACCAGGTATCACTGGTTTGGTAACCCCAATTAAAACTGCTTATTGGAATCATACTCCTCTTTTATTAGTAACTCCTCAGGCTGCAAATAAAACTATGGGCCAAGGTGGTTTCCAAGAAGTTGAGCAAATGAATTTGTTTAGAGATATGGTTTGTTATCAGGAAGAGGTTAGAGACCCCTCTAGAATGGCCGAGGTATTAAACAGAGTAATAGAAAAAGCTATTAGAGGTTCTGCTCCTGCTCAAATCAATGTTCCGAGAGATTATTGGTGTCAAGTTATAGATATAGAATTACCACCAATTGTTAGACTTGAAAGACAAGCGGGTGGAATTGAAGCTATTAAAAAAGCAGCAAAACTTTTATCCGACGCAAAATTTCCAGTTATTTTAGCCGGAGCAGGAGTTGTTATTGGAGGAGCGGTTGAAGAAACTAAAAAACTCGCTGAAAAATTAGACTCACCTGTTTGTTCAGGCTACCAACACAATGATAGTTTTCCAGGTAGTCATCCGCTAGCTTGTGGTCCTTTAGGTTATAATGGATCAAAAGCAGCTATGGAATTAATTTCAAAAGCAGATGTCGTATTAGCTCTTGGTACAAGATTAAACCCTTTTTCTACTTTACCAGGATATGGAATTGATTATTGGCCAAAAAATGCCAGTATTATTCAAGTAGATATTAATTCAGATAGAATTGGTCTTACAAAAAAAGTGTCAGTCGGAATTTGTGGTGATGCAAAATTAGTTGCAAAACAAATTTTGTCTAATTTATCTTCAGACGCTGGGCACAAAGATCGTCAATTTAGAAAAGATTTAATCCATCAGACAAAATCAGCCTGGTTACAAAAATTATCTAGTCTAGACCACGAAGATGATGATCATGGTACCAATTGGAATAAAGATGCCAGAGAAAGAGACTCAGATCGAATGTCACCAAGACAGGCATGGAGAGCAATACAAGCAGGTATGCCAGATGATGTAATAATATCTAGTGATATTGGAAATAATTGCGCGATAGGAAATGCCTACCCTACATTTGAAAAACCAAGAAAATATTTAGCCCCAGGGTTATTTGGTCCTTGTGGCTATGGTTTTCCCTCAATCTTGGGCGCTAAAATTGGATGTCCAGATACACCAGTTATAGGTTTTGCAGGTGATGGTGCTTTTGGAATAAGTATGAGCGAGATGAGCTCATGCGCTAGAAAAGAATGGCCAGCAATAACAATGGTTATTTTTAGAAACTATCAATGGGGTGCGGAAAAAAGAAATACTACCCTTTGGTTTGATAATAATTTTGTTGGCACGGAACTCGATCCTAAATTAAGCTATGCAAAAGTCGCTGATGCTTGTGGTTTTAAAGGTATAACTGTTAGAACTATGCAAGAAACTACCAACGCTATTAAAAAATCGTGTGAAGAGCAAAAAAAAGGAATTACTACATTCATAGAAGTAATTTTAAATCAAGAATTAGGTGAGCCTTTTAGAAGAGATGCTATGAAAAAACCAGTAAGAATTGCAGGAATTAAAAAAGAAGATATGAAGAAGCAAGCTTCTTTAGTTTCTTAAAATTTTAAAAAAAATCCCAATCTCTTATTATGCAAGTGATAAATGACAATGGTTGTAGTTGGATTAATGATCTTACCCAAAGAACAAATATTAATATTTTACGATCCAATGAAGAATGTGATTGGCTAATTATAGGAGCGGGATACACAGGGTTATCAGCAGCAAGAAAATTAGGACAATTATATCCAAATCAAAAAATATTATTAGCTGACTCTCAATTAGCGGGCGAGGGTGCAAGTGCGAGGAATTCTGGGTATTTAGTTGATACAACAATTAATGATGGGTTTACATCCAATAAGGAATTAAAAAATTATCAAAAAAAGTCCGATATTTATAAATTAGGAATTGAGTCTGTAAAAAAATTTGTCAAAGAATATCAAGTTGATTGTGAATGGAATGAGTGTGGCAAATATTTTGCTTCATCTAAAATTGAAGATCGAAAAATTTTAATAAGTTTTTCAGATACACTCTCAAAATTAGGATTTGAAAACAATTTATTATTATCCGATGAATTAAAAAAAAGACTAGGCACAAATTTTTATAATATTGCTCTTTATACTAAAGGAGGAATTTTATTACATCCAGGAAAATTAGTTAGAGCAATGATAGATACTTTGCCTAAAAATGTTAAATTATTTGAAAATTCAACTCTATTAAAATGGTCAAAAAAAAATGATTTTATTTTATGTAATTTTAAAAATGGACAAATAATTACAAAAAAAATTATATTTGCTACTAATGGTTTTTTGAGATCACTTGGAATTAAAACTAACTACAATTTTCCAATTACTTTAACAGCTAGTATGACAAGACCTTTAACAGATGAAGAATTTAATCATATCGGAAGGCCAAAAGAATGGGGTGTTTTATCAGTACGTCCTATGGGTGCAACCGTTAGAATGACCAAAGATAGAAGAATTTTAATAAGAAATACAGCTGAGGTTCATAATCCATTTAAAATGTCTCAATTAGAGTTAAACACTAGATCTGTTAAACAAAAGATTGGTATAAAAAAAAGATTTCCCCAATTACCAGATGACATTATTCAATCTTCATGGTCTGGAATTGTATCTAGATCAAGAAATGGCTCACAAATTTTTGAGAAAATTGATAATAATATTTTTGTTGCAGGCTGTTATAATGGATCTGGCATAGGAGTAGG
>Ga0194130_10001183_pt1 | contig 43576 bp, 39 predicted proteins | sample TA2KigsurfametaG_FD_160084 | JGI IMG/M metagenome (GOLD analysis project Ga0194130, IMG submission 160084) | Freshwater microbial communities from Lake Tanganyika, Tanzania - TA2015050 Kigoma 12 surface | ecosystem: Environmental > Aquatic > Freshwater > Lake | place: Tanzania: Lake Tanganyika...
CGAAAGGGTCATCCGGAACGGTGACCGGTCCCTAATCCCCTTCGTCCATCAGCGTCAGCGTCTGGTCCGGTGTCCCGTCCTCGTCCGTATCCACGTGGACCGTCATCGGCCCCGTGCCGTTCCAGGCGGCATAATCCAGCCAGAGCGTCGCCGCCTTGTCGAGGGTGTTGGTCGTGTTGCGGAACACGTGGTCACCTTGCTCGTCGATGCGATGGATCTCGAGGTCGAAGCCCGTGTCACCCGTGACGCCCCGGGCCTCGACGCGGAACTGGCCCTTGACCTGGTCGATTTCCATCTCGACCTCATGACCGTCGCTGTCCCCGCCGGCAATGACCTCGAAGGCAAAGTCCGCGGCCTCGGTCTGCAGGCCCATCGTGAGGAACGGCGTCTCGGCGGTCTCGGTCGTGTAACAAAGGCGCCGCCCGTTCGCGTGGAACTTGACACGGTCCTGCTGGCCCGGGTCGAGACGAATGTCGTCGACGCTCATCTCGTAGCCGGGACCGACCACCGTCATGCTCGAGTCCTCGTCATCCGTCAGCGTCCGGCCATCGAGCGTCACCGTCAGATCTCCCTCGCCCGGCACCGTGAACACCGGCGGGACATCCTGGCGCCAGAGGTCCCCCCCCTTGGGCGTCATGACCCGGCTGCCCGGAAAAGTATTGACGAACTGGCCATCGACATAGCCCACGCGGTGCCCGGCACCATCCGCCACCAGCGCCTTGCCCCGGCCCTGGGTGAACACCTGACGTCCCCGACTGGCCGGCGGCGTCTCGCTGGCCCCGAGATCCTCGCAGACGGGGCAGTCCTGCTGCTGCTGCCGGACCGACAACGGGGTCAAGGTCAGGGTGCCGGTCGTGGCATCGCCTTCGTAGGTGCTGTCGGGCTCGTTGGGGTTCGTGGCCGCGACGTAGGACCAGGTGTTGGCGGCGGTATCGACCGCGACGCGACGCTCCTGGCCGGGATGGTTGTTGTCGTAGACCTGCAAGTAGCGCACGGCCCCCGGTCCTGCGGACACCCCCCACGGCGTGATGGCGTGCCCGGCCTGGTAACCCCGCTTGTAGATGCCCAGCGTGTAGGCCTCGCTGGCCCCCGGCTTGAAGCTGTCGAGCAGGGCCCGCATGACTTCCACCGGCGTCAGGTCCTTGCGCTCGGCAGGCTGGGTAGGGCTGACGCCCTGCTGGGCGAACCAGTAGGCGATCTCGCGCTGCAGCGCGGCATTGTCGGCAAACGGCAAGTCGTAGGTCGTCTGCCCGCTCCCGAATTCCGTCGGGTTGGCAAGGCCCTTGTGGAAGAGCAGGCTGAGAACGGCCATCCCTTCGCAGTGTCCCCCCGACATGCTCTGGTTCGTCTCGTCCATCCACGACTGGGCAGCAGGCGTCAGGACACAGGCCTCGCCCGTGCCCGAGGCGCAGACGCCCGCCCCGAAGAGCCTCACCATCTCGGCGGCCGTCAGGTTGATGGCCCCGGAATCCCCGCCATAGTTCTCGAAGCCGAAGCCGTCCCGCCCCGGCAGGAAGGCGAGGGCGCCCACCATCGGATCGCCGGCAGGAACCGGTGACGTCGTCACACCGGGCGTGGGCGTGGCCTGTCCGGTCGGGGTGGCCGTGGCGCCCGGGGTCGCTGTCGCCGTGGCGTCCGTCAGTGCCAGCAGCGTCTGGGCCGCAGGCGCGCACGCCACGAGGGCCAGGGTCGCCGCCACGGGCACGAGGCCCGGAATGATTCGTGAAAAGCGCTGCATCCCGGAATGCTACGCCCGGATCAGAAGGCCTGTCCAACGCCGGCCCGGCAGGTCAGGGGCGGATGCCTTGCAACACCCGTGCATAGGGCCCCCCGGGCCCGGTCCACGCACGAACGTCCTCCCGTGTCGCCGTCCGCGCGGCCACCACCAACTGGCCGTCCGTCTGCACGACGACCCAGCGCTCGCCCAGCTCGCGGGCCATCATCCAGGATCGGCCGTTGACGGCGACGAGGTCCGGCGCGTCGACCGCTGCGGCAAGCTCCTCCAACAGCAGGCGCGGCTCCTCCGCACGAATCCTGCGCCAACCGAAGCCAGCCGCCATACCGGCAGGGGCGAGGCCCAGTCGCAGCACCAGCAGGTCGCCCATGGCGCGGTAGCCGGGTCGCATTGCCGCCACGTACCGATCATCGGCAGGCAAGGCAGGCAGCATCGCGACGGCCGGTTGCGGTGAGGCGACGCCAGCCTGCGCAATGCCCTGCGGCAAGGGAGCCGGCTGCGTCGTGGGCCGGGGCAGGCGCGGCTTGCGACCGGGCCCCGAAAGCGAAATGTAGGCAATCTCGCCCGGGGCTGGCGGCGCAGATGGACGCGGACTCGGCGCGACCAAGGGCCCGGGCGACTCCGGTGCCCGGATGGCGACGCGCGGCCGTGGGGCCGAGGGCGTCGCGCCCGGCTTGTCCGGTCGACGCGTCGGGCTGGCCACGGGCACCGGCGTTGCCACGGGGATGGGCCGGGTCACGGAAACAGGCGTTGCGGCAGGCACCGACGTTGCCGAGGCTGCCACCTGCGCCCCAGCGCGATCCCGGCCAAAGGCCACGGTAGTCGGCGAGGGCAAGGGTGCGCCGATCGTGCCTGCTGTCCGTCCCCGCCCCACAGGCAGGGGTGGCACGAGAGGCCCCGTGGCAATCCTTGGCGCAATTACAACGTCGCCCTCGAGCAGGATGGCGGCTTGGCGGAAAGGGCTGCGGGCCTCGCCCAGCACGAGCAGGCCGGGCCGGGTGCCCTTGGGCAGGAAGAACGAGACCTGCCAGGACGCCGTCGCAAGCGGCGCCAGCTGGCGGAAGTCCGTCGAAGGCGCCTGGCGGTTCCGGGGCGGCAGAAACGTGTAGGTCTGCGGGTCGCGCTCTTCGGGCGCATGGTGCACGAAGAGACGATCGCCCTCGGACAGGTTCTCGACCTCGACCCGGACCGTCAGGCGATCCCCGTCCCTGGCCATTTCGAGCAAGGTCGCACCCAAGGCATCGTTCCCGAAGGACCGCCAGACGGCATCCGCCCACGCAGGGGCCGCCACCAGGCACCCCGACGCCAGCCCGATGACCACGCCCCAGCGACACCACGCCATGGGTCCATCCTGCCACGCGAAGGACAGGCGGCACCGTGACGCCGGTCCCTGTCGATCGAGCACCCCTTCCAACGGCGGCGCCCCCACCCCTACAATGCTTGGTATGGACGAGACGCTCGCCGTCGCCCTCGCGGCCGCCAAGGCCGCCGGAGCCCTGCACCTCGAAGGCCTTGGCCGTGTCCGGCAGGTCCGGACCAAGGGTCACAACGACCTCGTCACCGATGTCGACGTGGCGGCCGAAGCCGCCATCAGGGCCATCATCGGGGAGGCCTTCCCCGACCATGCCATCGTCGGCGAGGAGAGCGGTGGCACACTGACCGACGGGCCTTGCTGGGTCGTAGACCCCCTCGACGGCACGACCAACTACGCCCACGGCTTCCCATTCTTTGCCGTGTCGATTGCGTGGTGCATCGACCGCAAGCCGGTGCTCGGCGTCATCCACCAGGCCACCAGCAGGGAGACCTTTTGGGCCCTCGAGGGCCGTGGCGCCTTCCTGAACGGCCAGCCCATCCACGTCAGCGCGGTGCCCGAGCCGTCTGGGGCGCTCGTGGCGACGGGCTTCGCAGCTGATGTCGGCCTCGACCCCCGGAACACCACCGAGTTCCTCGCCGCCCTGAAAAAGGTTCAGGCCGTGCGTCGCCCCGGCTCTGCGGCCCTCGACCTCGCTGCCGTGGCGTGTGGCCGCTTCGATGCCTTCTGGGAGTATGGACTCGCCCCATGGGACGTGGCCGCCGGCGCCTTGCTGGTCACCGAGGCGGGCGGGCGTGTCTCGGCGGTCGACGGCGGATCGTTCGCGCTCGAGGCACGCACCATCCTTGCAAGCAACGGCTTGCTGCACGAGACCTTCAGGGACGTGCTGACGGTCCCGGCGGGAGATCAGGCGTGAAGTCGCAGCGTTCCGGACGCCGCAAGGCAAGGGGCAAGGCGCGCCGTCGGGTCCTCGGCGGCTGGCTTGCGGGCTTGCTGGCCTTGGCCGGCGTGGGTGCCGGGGGCGCAGCCTTGCGGGCGCAGGCAGGACCGGGTGAGCCTGTCAGCCCGGGGACCGTCGTGGCAAGCGAGGTACCCAGCGACCCAGCCGATGCCCTCGAAGCCTTCCACGCCCTCAGGCGCGACCTCGCGGAGATCGGGCATGCGGGGCGTGGTCGCCTCGAGGCGCTGGCGCAGCTCTCCCCGGGTCGGGCGCGGACCCTTGCGCGGCTCGTCCTTGCCGAGCAGGACAGACGGTCGGGACAGCCCGGCGCCGCGCGCTGGCTGGATGATCTCGCGCGGGACGAACCCGATCTTGCGGCGTGGAAAGCCATGGTGACCGGGGGGAGCACGCTCGGGGAGATGGCCCGGCGCATCGAACCCGGTGCCCCCTTGGCCACCGTCGTCTGGCTGGAGGCGGCGCGGGTGCTGGTCGACCAGCCCGCCGCGGATCGGCTGGCCTGGCTCAAGCGCGCCGCTGCCGGCGGGCCGGGAGACCTTGCCGGCGCCACGCTGGCACTGCGTCTCGAGTTGGGCGATCCGGACGCAGTGGACGAGGCCCTCGGCCGACGGGACCTGGCAAGCCAATGGGTGCCGCGCCTGACGGCGATGGACCCGGCCTCCCGCTCGTCGGAGGACCGGATGAAGGTGGCGGGCGCCCTGATGGACCAAGGCCATTACGGCCCGGCGTCGCGATGGCTCGAAGGCCTGCCTGACGCGCTGGCGATCTACCGCAAGGCCCGCTGCGCCTGGAAGACGGGCGACCTTGCCGGTGCACGACGCGGTCTGGCGAAGGCCGGCCGCCTTGACCCCGATCTGGCCCCGCGGGTACGGATGACCGAGGCGGAGATCCGCGCCGGCGAAGGCAAGGGCGACGAAGCCGTCAAGCTGGTCCGGGAGCTGGCCAAGGGCTCGGGCAAGACTGCGCGGGACGCGCTGGTCTTCCTGCTCAAGGCGCACCTTCGGGCGGATCGCACCGACGAGGCCGCCCGGGTCGATGCCGAACTCATCCGCCGATTCCCGGCCGAGGACGTCGCCGACGATGCGCGATGGCGCTCCTTGTGGCGGGCCCACGACAAAGGACGCCCTGACGAGGCGACGCGCCTCGCAGGGGTCCTCGCCGGCCGGCAGGGCGGTTATCAGGTCCCGGCGATGTTCTGGCTGGGCCGCATGGCCGAGGATGCCGGCGAAGCGGCAACGGCCCGGCGCCATTACGCCGCGACGGCCCGCCTCGCCCCGACCGGCTACTACGGCTGGCGCGCCCGGATGCGGGGGCTGGCGCTCGATGGAGGCACGGACCCGGGCTTCCGGATGCTGCCGGGCCCGATGCGCGACCTGCCGGACCCGCTCGCGACCTGGGTGCCGGCGACGGGCACCCTCATGGCGCCCTCGGGACCCGACCCTCGGGCGGCTCGCGGCTGGCCGGCCAGCGTTCGCCTGCTCGCCGCGGCAGGCGTCTACCCGCCGGGCCTGCTGCCCGATGGCCCCGACCGGATTCAACTGGCCTACGCCAGGGGCCAGTGGGCCGAAGGTGCTGCGTGGGCCAAGGATGCCCCGGAGAGCGGTTACCCCCTCGCCTACGCGACCCCGTTGTTCCGCGCGGCAACCCGGGAAGGCCTGGACCCCCTTTACCTGCTGGCCCTCGTCAAGCAGGAGAGCGCCTTTGACCCGCTCTCCCGGTCGTGGGTGGGCGCCATGGGCCTTGCGCAACTGATGCCCTTCACGGCCGAGTGGGTCGCCCGCCAACTGCCGGGACCGGCCAAGGCGCTGACGGATCCGGACTGGAACCTCCAGCTCGGGGCGTGGTATCTCGCCCACGCCGGACGCGAGCTGGCGGGCGACCGTGTCCTGCAGACGGCCGCCTACAACGCCGGCATCGGCGCCGCCAAGCGCTGGCGCGGGATGCTGCCGCGCGACACGGAAATCCGGATCGAGCACATCCCCTACAAGGAGACCCGCCACTACGTGAAAAAGGTCTTCGGCTACTACTGGACCTATGCGGCCCGGTACAGGCAGCCCGACCTTGCTGCGTGGCCCGCGCGGGAGCCTCCCCCGGAAGCGGCCCGCTGACCTGCGCCAACGGTTGCCCGGACGCGGCATAGCCCGTATCCTTGACTCATGTTGTCCGTCGCAACGCGCGCCAGGCTCGGCGTTTCAGCCGGCCCCGACGTGGCACGCCGCTGGGACCGGGCCTTGGCCGAACATCCCGCCCTCCTGGGCAGGATGACGACGGCCGAGCGCCTGTTCCTCTCCGAGAAATTCGTCGCCGCCGCCCTCGAGCTTTCCGACATCCCCGAGTCCGAGGTCGCCGACGCCTGGCTGGCCACACCGGAAGTGGCCGCCCTGCAGCATCTGGTGTCGGACTGGCGCGACCGCCTGCCGATCGACCACTTCCACCTGGCCGTCTCGACGCTGCAATTCGCCGTCCGGACCCATGTGGCCGAGGACCCTGCGACTCAGCCCGAGGAAGCGCTGTCCCTCTACGAGGCCATCAACCGCATCCTCGATGCCGTGATGCGCGAGACGGCGCAGGAATGGGCCTTCCAGCAGTCCGAGATTCGCCGCCTCAAACTGGAGCTTGAAGGCCTTTACCGCATCGCGGACGCGGCGACGGGAGACGTCGATGCGGACGGCCTGCTGCATGTCGTGGCCCGCGAGGTCGCGACGGCCCTGTCGGCCGACCTGGTGGCCATCCTGATGCCCGAGACCGACGACGACGGCTCGGCCGTCGCCCGGGCGAACACGCTGACGATCCGCGCCCTGCAAGCCCCCGAGGGCATGGACCGGCTGCTGGCCGGCATGACCTTCCGCCTCGCGGACGGCGGGGCGCTGGCCGAGGCCTACCGGACCGGCAACCTCGTCGTGGGCACGGCACCCGCGACCGACCTGCACGTGACGATTCGCCGGCGACAGACGCTCGAGACGCTGGGCTTCCACCACATGCTGGTGGCGCCCCTGCGCATGCAGAACGAGGTGCTGGGCTTGGCCTTTGTTGCCAACCGGGCGACGGAACGCAGCTTCGACTCGGAAGCCCGCCACCTGATCGGCACCATGGGCGCGCAGGCCGCATCCGCCATGCGCAATGTCTCGCTCATTGCCCGGAACCGGGCGCTTTCGCGCGACCTGGTGTTTGCCCTGTCGCAGGCGCTTGATGCCCGGGACTCTTACACGCACAACCATTCGGCGAACGTGGCCACCTTGGGTCGGCGCATTGCCGAGGAGATGGGCCTGCCCACGCAGGAGTGCGAAGACATCTACATCGCCGGCCTGCTGCATGACATCGGCAAGATCGGGATCGCGGACTCCGTGTTGCACAAGCCCGGGCCCCTCAACCGGGCAGAGCGCCAGTTGATGATGTTGCACCCCGTCAAGGGCGCGGACATCCTGGCCCCGGTGCGCGGCCTGGGCCACCTGGTGCCGTGCGTCCGCCACCACCACGAGCGTTGGGATGGCAACGGCTATCCGGCGGGTCTCAGGGGGGACGATATCCCCTTGGGCGGGCGCATTCTCGCCATGGCAGACGCCTACGACGTGATGAACAACCACCGCGTCTACCGGCGCAGCCGCAGTCCCGAGGAGATAGTTCGGGAGATCAAGGCGATGAGCGGCAAGCAGTTCGACCCGCATGTCGTCGAGGTGATGTTGCGCCTGGTCGAGCAGGAGGGCATCACGAACCTGACGCCGAACTCGGGTGCCGTGATGCCCGAGGACGGGACCTACTACCCGGTCCGCACCAGCGAGATCGAAGGCGACCATGACTTGCTTCCCGTCAACCGCCTGCTCGAACAGATGACGCGCCTTGGCGCGCCGGACATCCGACTGGAAAGCCGGGGCAACGGTACCGAGGGCCCGGAGGATGCCTGGCGCAAGGTGCCTCTGACGCTGGGGCGCGAGTCACTTGGCGAGATGTGCGTGCCCCGTCACCTCGACAGCGCGACGGTCGAGTCGCTGACGCACACCGTCCAGGACCTGGTGGGCCGCCACGGCAGCCTCGAGACCCAGTTGCGCCAGTTCCGCGAGTTGGCGGCGGTCTCGGCCCGGATGAACTCGGCCTCCTCTGCCGATCAGGTGCTCCAGTACGCCGTCGAAGCAGCCAAGAAGCTGGTCGGTGCGGACACGGCCGCCTTCTGGGAAGCCCGCGACGAGCACCACCTGCAGTGCGCCGCCGCCGCAGGCAAGAGCCGCTGGTCATGGCAGGGCACGGTACCCCTCGGCCATGACGGGGGCATCGAGGCTTACGTCGCCTACAGGCGCATCACGACGGCCGTCGTCGATTACCTGACGGAGGACCGCTTCAAGGTACCGTCGTGGGTGCAGGAGGACGGCATCCGATCGGCCCTGGCGACACCGGTCGAGCTCGGGCTCCGGCTCATTGGCATCCTGTCGGTCATGACCTACGAGGAGACGGCCTTCTCGAACGAGGAGATCGAGTTGCTCAACGCTCTGGGCCATGCCACGGCCTCGGCCTACGAGAACGCACGCCTGCGGAACCAGGCCCGCCACCTCGAGGCCAGCGACCCCCTGACGGGCTGGCTCAACCACCGCGGGCTGCAGGAGCGTCTCGCGCGCGAAGCCGCACAGGCCTTTGACCACGACGCCAGCCTCGCCTGCGTGCTTTTCGACGTCGACCACTTTGCCGGCCTCAACCTGCAGCACGGCTTTGCCGTGGGGGATGAACTGCTCAGGCAGGTGACGGGCATCGCGGCCCACCACGCCCCACCCAAGTCGGTGCTGGGTCGCGTCGGTGGCGTCGAGTTCGCGATGGTGCTTCAGGGTCGCAGCCGCGGCGAGGTCATCGAGGCCGCCGACAAGTTGGCCGATGCCTTCCGGCAGTCCATCGCCACGAGCCACTTCCCGGGCCCGCAGTCCTCGGCCGTCCGCCTGACCATCTCGCTGGGCATCGCCATCTGGCCGGATTGCGGGGCGGACATCCAGTCGCTGCTGCTCGCGGCGCGCTCGGCGATGCGCCTGGCCAAGGCCAGCGGCCGCAACCGCACGGCCCGTTGGCAACCCCGGAACTGAGGGTCCCATGTCGGTACCGCAGGTTGAGCTGCATCTCCATCTGGACGGGGCGCTCCGGCCCGCGACCATCGTGGAGTTGGCTGGCCCCCTGGGCCTCGATGGCGAGGCCATCGTCGAGGGCCTGGCCGCCATCGGTGCAGGCCGCCTCGATGCCTATCTCGCCCATTTCGATGCCGTGTTGCCCCTGCTGCAAACCACTGGCGCCCTGTCCCGTGTCGCCGAGGAAGCCGTCATCGATGCGGCGGATCAGGGTCTGGGCCACGTCGAGGTGCGCATCTGTCCTTGGCAGCACCAGAAGGGTGGCCTGACGCTCGAACGCGCGACCCGCGCCATCCTCGACGGGCTGGACGCAGGCAGCCGCAAGGCCGGCATTCCCGCCCCCATGGTCGTCTGCCTGCTGCACGGCATGTCCCAGCAGGAAGCCGAAGACCTCGCGACCCTCGCCGTGCGCCTCCGCCCTGAAGGCGTCGTCGGGCTGGACCTGGCCGGCAACGAGGGCGGCGGCTTTCAGATCGAGTGGTTCCGGCGGGCCTTTGCCATCGCGATGGAAGGTGGCCTGCGTCGTACGGTCCACGCGGGTGAGGCCGGGCCCGGCCTGCACGTCCGCAGGGCCATCCTCGAGCTTGGGGCCGAGCGCATCGGCCACGGCACGGCCATCCTCGAGGACGAGGAAGCCGTGGCGCTGGCACGGGACCGCGGCGTCCTGCTCGAGTGCTGCCTGTCGAGCAACCTGCATACCGGAGCCATCGCCCGCCTCGAGGACCATCCGCTCCGCGCGATGATGGCGGCAGGGCTCAAGGTCTCCCTGAACACCGACAACCCGACCCTGTCGCGGACCACGCTGGCGCGCGAATGGGAGCTGGCACGCACCCACCTGGGCCTGACACCTGAAGAAGAGGACACGATTCGGCAGTGGGCCTGGAATGCCCGCTTCCCTGCCGTGCCTCGGCCGCATCGCACGGGTCCCCTGAATGAGGCCTGACCGTGGAACGCCTGAACCTGACGGAATACCAGTGGCGCGCGCGGCTTACAGTCGAGCAATTCGACGTCCTGCGCCGCGCCGGCACGGAGCGCCCTTATGCGGGCTGCTTCGTCGGCACCAAGACGCCGGGCACCTATGTCTGCGCCGGCTGCGGCAATCCGCTGTTCCTGAGCGGGACCAAGTTCGAGTCCGGGACCGGCTGGCCTTCCTTCAACCAGCCTGTCGCCAGCGACGCCCTGACCACCATCGAGGATCGCAGCCATGGCATGGTGCGGACCGAGGTGCGCTGCGCCCGCTGCGACGGCCATTTGGGCCACGTCTTCCCGGATGGACCGCCGCCGACGGGCTTGCGGTACTGCATGAACTCGGTGGCGCTGGCCCACGTCCCCGAGGGCCAGCCGCTGAAGCTTGCCCAGGCCTGATTCCCGAGGAGCCCTCGTGACCCGTCATCTCGCCCCCGTCCGGTCCCTGGCCCTTGCCAGCCTGCTGCTGCTTCCCGGCTGCCCGGGCGGTGGCGCGACCGTCTCCTCCCCCACGGCGGCACCGGGCGGCGAGGTCATCGTCACCATGACCAACTTCGCCTTCTCGCCGGAGTCCGTCACCGTATCGCTCGGGCAGTCCGTCCGCTTCATCAATCGCGACTTCATGGCCCATACCGTGACCCCGCTCGACGCCTCGGCCTTCCCGATGGAGGACAATGTCCGCCCCGGCGAGGAACGGGTCGTGACGCCCCGGTCAGCGGGCAACTGGTCCTTCCGCTGCGACTATCATCCCGGCATGAAGGGCGGTCTCGTCGTGACCGGTGCGGCAAAGCCGACGGGCACCCCTGAGCCGGCGCCATCTACCGGTACGCCGGTCCCGGCGACGCCGAGCCCCACCCCCTTGCCCGCACCCTCTTCGTCGCCCTCGGCCCCGGTGGCGACGCCGACACCCGAGGCCGTCGTCGAGGTCGCCATCACCGGCTTTGCCTTCGTCCCGTCGACCATTGTTGCCCGTCCCGGACAGACCCTGCGGTTCACCAATCGCGAGGCGGGTGTCCCCCATACCGTCACGTCGGTCGTGACGGGGACTGTGGCCAAGGTGCTGGATTCACCGCGCCTCGAGGCCGGCCAGACCTACACGCTGGCGATAAACGCGATGGGTAGCTATCCGATTTTCTGCAAGTTCCACCCGGGGATGAAGGCGACGGTCCGGATCGAATAGTCCCCGGGCAGGGATTGACAGGTCAGGCGCGGGCTTCCAGCAGCGCCAGGCGGCCGCCGACGTCATGCAGGCGCCGTGTCGCCTCTGCGGCATCGGTGCCCAGGATGCCCATGGCCGCTGCGAGGCGAACCTTGCCCGAGGCTGCGTCCAGCAGGCGTTCGGCCTCCGCACGGTCACGTCCGACGATTTCGGCCACGATGCGAATGGCCCGGTCCCGCAACTTCACGTTCGACACGCTGACATCGACCATCAAGTTGCCCCAGGTCTTGCCTGTCAGCACCATCACGCCCGTGGACAGGGCGTTGAGCGCGACCTTGGTGGCGGTGCCGGCCTTGAGCCGGGTGCTGCCCGTAAGCAGCTCGGGCCCGGTCAGCAGCGTCACCCCGTGATCGACGGGCGGGTCCCCGCCCTCCCACCGTCCCTGCTGCGGCACGCACGTGACAAGGCCCGTGAGCGCGCCCACCCGACGGGCATGGGCCAACCCCTCGCGCACATAGGCCGCCCCACCCGAGGCCGAAAGGCCAATCACCACATCGTCCGGCCCCACGCCGCAACCCTCGAGGTCGGCGACGCCGAGGGCGCCCTGATCCTCGGCACCCTCGACGGCCCGAACCAGGGCGGCAGGCCCACCGGCGATGAAGGCCAGCACCCGATCGGGGGGCGTCGAGAAGGTAGGCGGGCATTCGGCAGCATCCAGCACGCCCAGGCGCCCCGAGGTCCCGGCCCCCAGGTAGATCAACCGGCCGCCCCGGGCAAATCGCTCGGCAGCGGCCGCGACCAGCCGGCCCAGATCAGGTGCGGCATCCCGAAGTGCCTGCGCAACGGCATCCTCCTCGACGGCGAACAGTTCGGCCAAATCACGGCCCGACCTGCGGTCCAGATCGTGGGTCGCCGGATGCCGGCGCTCCGTCATGGGCAGGCCGGACGGCGCGGCCTGCCAGGGCATGGCAAGGAGCACCCGCTGGTAGTTGGCTCCGGGGGCCACGGTCCCGAGCAACACCGGTCGGTGCGCCCCGGTTGCCGCCGGTGCATGGTTGGCGCGGCCCAGCACGGCCTCGTAGGCGAACAGTGCGAAGGCGACAGCCTCGCGGGCCTCGGCATCGGGCAACACCTCGACAGCGATGCCGAGTTTCGCAAAGGCCTGCCCCAGGCCGGCCATCAGGGTCACGTTCCGGACGCCACCGCCTGCGACCCTGAGGCGCCGCGGTGCGAAGGCCGATGCCTCGGGCCGACGGCGCCAGGCCTCGAACCCGAGCACCACGGTCTGCACCGTCAGCGCCGTCGCCGTGGCCAGCAAGTCGTCGGTGGACAAGCCAAGGGCCTGCCCCTGACCGATGAGGTCCCCGACAAACGGGGCTCCGAAACGTTCCCGCCCGGTGGACTTGGGCGGGGGCGCCACGAAGTAGGGATCCTCGAGCAACCGCGCCAGCAGGCCGTCATGCACCTGGCCGCGCGCCGCGGCCTCGCCGTCACGGTCGCAAGGCGTCCCGAGCAGCGTCATCGCCAGCCCGTCGAGGACCATGTTGGCGGGCCCCGTGTCCCAGCCCACGGCGGGACCGCCCGCAGGCAGGACCGTCAGGTTCGCGATCCCCCCGAGGTTGAGCAGCAGTTCATCCGCATCGGGGGAACCGTAGAAAACTTCGTCCGCGTGGGGAACCAACGGGGCACCTTGCCCGCCCACCGCGAGATCCGCCGTACGGAAGTCGCCCACCGTCGTGACACCCGTCAAGGCCGCGATCCGGGCCGGCGTCCCAATCTGGATCGAGGCGAGGCCGGGCAGGTGCAGGACAGTCTGGCCGTGGCTGCCGATGAGATCCACGGTACCGGCGTCTGGCGTGCACCACGTCGCCTGCGCCTGACGAACGGCAGCAGCCAGGCTCTCGGCAACCGCGACGTCCAGCCGGGCCACCTCCTCGAGCGGCGTCTGCGGTCCGGCGGCCCGGATGCGCGCCCCCAGGCCTTCCGGATGAGGCACCGTCAGGTGCGCTTCCAGCTTGTGGCGGATGCGGCCATCCTCGGTCCAGAACAGCACCCGGGCCACATCAACCCCGTCGGCAGAGGTCCCGGACATCAGGCCCAGCACACGCAAGCGATTCAACATGGGCCAAGCATAACCTTTTCTTATTCTTCAAACATCCGATCCGTGGGAAGATGGTACTGGCCCGCTACAGCTTGTTCGTTGCCGCCACCAGCCGGGCCACCCCCTGATTTGCGATGAGCACGCTGCGTACTTTCGACCTCGAGCTGAGGCCCCTCGATCGGGCCCAGCGCGAGGGGCTGCGCCGTGTCCGCAACCAAATCGAGGCCTTCTCGTCCCTCTGGCGCGAAGCCTTGGCCCCGTTGGGCTGGATGAACCTCGCCGAGTCCGTCAGGGACGAGGGTGTGGCACGGGCCCGCACGATGCTCGACAACGCCCGCGCGGGCGTCGAGGCGTTGCCCGAACCCTTCCGCAGCAGCCTTCGCGGTGTCGTCCAGGCGCAATACCGTGCCTTGACCGCCGGGATGTCGGCTGCAGGTGGCGAAGGCTGGACCTGGGCCATCTTCGCCCCCGGGACCTGGAACCTGAGTCCTGGCCCGGATGAAACGCTGCGCCTGCACCTGCCCCTGCTGGGCAAGGAACTGCCGGTCCGTGCCCGCCTGCCGCGCGACATGGACATGGAAACCTTCCAGCGCCTGACGGAGGGCGCGCGTTGGCTCGAGGCGCGCATCGGCAGGCGCCAGGGCCGCTGGTTGCTGCGCCTGCGCTGCCGGCTTGCGACGCGCACGCCCGTGGGGGTTGACCTTGGTCTGCGGCACCGCGCCGTCGTGGCCGACGCAGAGGGGCGGCTGCTGCTCGATGCCTCGGGCCGCAGGGAACGCGGCAAGGCCGCAAGGATGGACCGAGTCGTCGCCTCGATGCGGCAGAGGGGTGCCCATCGTGCCGCACGACACCTCGAAGCCCGCCGCAACCGCTACCAGGCCAACTGCGACATGGCGGTCGCGGGTGCTGTCGTGCGGGCAGCAGCCAAGGCCCCGCAGCCTGTCCTGCATCTCGAGGACGAGGCGACCTTCGCCACCTTGCCCGAGGCCACGCGTCGCCGCTTGGTGCGCACCAGCCGCGCCATCCGACGTCGGGCCGGCAAGGCCGGCATCCCCGTGCGGCTGGTCGATGGCCGCCACTCCACCCATCGCTGCGCGGCCTGCGGAACCCACGTCCCCGCTTCGCGCCAAAAACTCGTATCCTGCAGGTGCGGTACGCATCGGCGGGATCTCAGGGCGTCGCGCAACCTTGCGCGTCTCGCGCCGGTCCGGGTTCGCCCGGCCGGCGAAGCTCCCCGACCGGATTCGGGGAGACAGGCCGTCGGCACGGCTGCATCCCGGCCTCATGCTCGTTACAAGGGCGAGCATGAGCGCGTGGGAAGGGAGGCGCAAGCCCCCCATGCCTGGATGAAAACCATCCCGTCCCTTGGTGCGCCCGCAAGGCGCCAGAAGGAGAACACCCTCATGACGACCATCGTCAAGGATCTCGGCGAGACCACCCAGAAGCTCGTCGTCCACACGCTCGACAACCTCAAGACCTACGTCGACAAGACCTCCCAGGAGCTGGGCGGCGTCAACCTGGTTGGCGCGACCCGCAATGTCCTCGACACCGCCATCGACGGCGCCAAGAACGTCGTCAAGGCTGCCGAGACCCTCTCGGACGATCCCTTCACGGCCATCAAGGTCGTCGCGGACCGCTCCGTCGAGGCCACCCGGGAAGTCCTCAACAGGATCGCTGAGGAAGGCCGCAAGGCCGACCTCGTCGGGGTGTCGACCCGTATCGCGATGGAAGGCCTCAACACCCTTCGTTCCGAAGTGGACTACAGCCTCGAGACGGGCAAGGCGCTCGTGAACCGGCTTCAGGTTTCGGCTACGCCGACCCAGCCGGTCGTGACGCGTCCGCCCCAGGTGACCCGTGTCGAGATCGAGCACGAGAAGCCCGCGAGGAGCAGCGCCAAGAGCACCGAGAAGGCCACCGCGGCTGAGAAGCCCGCCAACGCCTGATCGTCGGCTGCAGCCGCCGGGTCCGGATTCGTCCGGGCCCGGCGGTCCGTTTGGGGCCCTCGCCTGACATGCTGGCGAAGGCGCAGCGAACGGGACAAGACCGGAAATTTCGGGTAGGGACCGTGTATGGTGCCGGAGTTCCGGCCCCCCCGAACCTCGAGGTGGCAGACTTGCGCTTCCCGTCAAACAAACAGAACACTGCCGCAGGCACGTCGCCCCTGCGCAGCAGCCCGCTGTCCCCGTTCTCTGCGGCTGCGGCCAAGACTCAGGACGCCGCGCCAGCCAATAACTTGCTGAAGCAGCAGGTCCTGCAGCGGGATCAGGCTGCGCACAAGAAGCGGGCTCTGACGGGCACCCTAGGAAGGAGCGTCATCAAGCCTGCTGCGGGTGCGGGTGCGAAACAGCCCGCCGATAGCGTGCCCAAGGACCCGCGCAGTCTCATGCTGCAAACCGTCCGAGATGCCCTGCCGGCCAAGTCCCGGGCCTTGCTGGACCCGTTGGCCGGTGGGCCATCAGAGGAGGTAGAGGGTACCTTGCTGCGTGTGGACGGCCTGCCGGACCGGACGCGAACCGAGGATGGCCACGTCTGGATTGCCCTCGAGGACCTCCGCAAGCTCTTCACCGAAGGTTCGGGCCGCGCCCTGCTGCAGGGCTGACGTCCCTCATTCGAGGTCGGCCAAGGCCATCTTGGCGTCCGCCAAGACATCTCCGGGTGCGCGTGTACCGTCCAGACGCCTGAACCGGCTCGCGTGTTCCCCTGCGAGCACGACGAAACCCTCGCGCACCCGCTCGTGAAAGGCCAAACCCGCGCCCTCGAGGCGGTCCGGACCCCGCTCGCGGCCGGCGCGACGAAGTCCCTCGGCCACAGGGACATCCAGCCAGAGCGTGCGATCCGGCACCAGGCCTCCTGTCGCCCAGCCATTCACCTGCTCGACCATCACCCGGTCCAGGCCACGCCCGAAGGCCTGATACGCGACCAGCGAATCCACGTGGCGATCACACAGGACCCAAGCCCCCCGGGCCAGTGCCGGCCTGACGACTTCGCCCAGGTGCTGTGCCCGATCGGCACCGTAGAGCAACAACTCGGCCACGGCCTCAACGTGCTGGTCAGGTGACAGGAGTAACCTGCGGATCTCCCCCCCCAGCAGCGTCCCCCCCGGCTCGCGGGTGACGACGACCTCGCGGCCCGATTGTCCCAACTCGGTCACGAGCGCCCGAATCAGGGTCGTCTTGCCCGCGCCCTCGCCGCCTTCGAAGGTCACGAATCGTCCATGTCCGCCACGCGGCACAGGCGTGCTGCCTGAATCGGTCACGGCAGCGCTCCGGGCAATCGAGGCCTGGTCGGCGCGTCGAAGCGCGTGGCCGCAGGCTCGGGTGTCCCGACAACCGACGGTGTCCCCGCAGTCAGGGGCGACGGGGAAGAGACAGCTTCATCAACATCCCTTGCACCCGGCAGGACCACCGGGGCCTCGTCCCCGAGCGGATCCCACGTCGGTCCCGGCGAGGGCGTCTGCGCCGGGGGAGGTGCCGCGGGAAACGACCGGATGGACAGGCCCGCGTGCCACTCCTTCATGACCTTCCGCCAGATACCCGCAGCCACCCGCCCACCAAAGGCTCCTTCCTTCATCGGGGCTCGATCGTCGTTGCCGACCCAGACGGCCAAGCTGAGCTGCGGCGTGAAGCCGACGAACCACGCATCACGGAAAGCGCTGGTGGTGCCTGTCTTGCCTGCAGCCGGCCTGCCGATGCCCTGCCCCTTGGCCGTGCCTCGCTCGAGGACGCCCGACAGGACGGAAACGAGCTGCGACACGGCGTAGGCGGGCGCGACCTCGGCCCGCCGTGGTGCTGGCCGCTCATCGAGACCGCCTCCGACCACACGGGTGTGCAGTTGAGGCTGGACCCACTGGCCCTTGTTGGCGAAAGCCGCATACGCCGCCGCGAGCTCGATGGGGTTGGTCGCACCCGAACCCAGCGCCAGCGTGAGGTCCCGGGGGTGGGGCCCTCGCATGCCGGCTGCCCTCAAGATGGCATCGACCGGTTGACGGCCCAGATCCGCATAGGTCCGGACGGCAATGGTGTTGACCGACTGTTCGAGTGCCGCGCGCAACGTGAGTGGGCCATAGATGCGGCCATCATCGTTGCGTGGCTGATACCAGCGGCCCTGCCCGGCCGGATAGCGGGCAGCCGCATCGACGACGACATCTTCCGGGCTGCGGCCCGCCGCAAAGGCCGCGAGGTACACGAACGGCTTCATGCAACTACCGGGCTGGAGATTGGCCATCGTCCGGTCGTAATCCGTCGCCCCGACACCGCCGACGAGCGCCAGGACCTGGCCCGTTCCGGGCTCGACCGCCGCCATCGCGACCTGACCGAAGCCCATCCGTTGCCCGTCCGTACGAACGGCCTCCTCGGCAGCCGCCACGGCGAGGGCCTGCAGGCGGGCATCGAGCGTCGTCTGGACCACCAGGCCGCCTTCCTGGACGCGTGCCGGACCGAAGCGCGCCTCGAGAACTCCCTGCAACCGTCGCCGGAACCAACCATGGTCATCCCTTGGCGAAGTCCTCAGGCCCAAGGCTCGCCGCATGCGTTGCGCGCCGATGCGCTTGGCACGCCAATCGGCCACGCGCTCCCCCCGAGCCTCGCGTTCGAGAGCAACGCCGGACAGGTGCCCGGCATCGATCATCCGGCCCAGGACGAAGCGTTGACGGTGCAGGAGGCGATCAAGGCCATCATCCGTGAAGGGGTCATACTGGGACGGCCCCTTCAACATCGCGACAAGCAGCGCTCCCTGGCCAGCATCGAGACGGCTGGCGGGTTGGCCGAAGTAGACTTCGGCTGCGGCAGCCACACCGTGGGCGCCACGCCCCCACCAGACCTCGTTCAAATACCGCTCGAGTATCTGGTCCTTCGTCAATTCGCGCGTCAACTGCACGGTGACCACGGCTTCCCGGACCTTGCGGTCGAGCGTCTTGCGACGATCCTGAATCAGGGTCTTGGCCAACTGCTGGGTAATCGTCGATCCCCCTTCCCTCGCCTCGCCCGAAAGCAGGTTCTTGAACATGGCACGGGCCAGCCCCTTGGGGTCGAACCCCGAGTTCCCGTAGAAACCGAAATCTTCGGTATCGATCAGCGCCTGTCTGAGGCTCGCGGGCACATCGGCAAGGGCAACGGCATGCTGATGGCGATCGCCGCGAACCTCGCCGAACACCCTGCCGGTCCTGTCGCGCAGCACCGAGGGCGGGCCGGGAAAGGGACGCAGGAGGTCGGCAAGGCTATCTGCCGCCTGACCAGGCAAGGGCAGGGCCAAGAGGGCCATCCCGGCAACCACCCCGGCCAAGGCCTTCTGGCCCGGGCTGCGGCGCATCACGCTAGACGGCCTCAATACCCGCGGGCACCAGCGGGTGAATCAGAACACGGCGATGGGGCTCCTCGCCTGCCGACTCGCTGACGAGTCCGTACTTCTCGATGACCTGGTGCTGCAGGCGGCGGACGACGGCAGACCGCGGCATCAACTCTACGGCCTTGCCGGTTTTGAGCACGAGGTCCACGGCTTCGCGGGCCTCGCGCATGGCGGCATCCTCGTCGCCATTCGACGGACCGTCCAGTTGCATCACTTCGCGCAGCGTCTTCTGGATCTGGGGAATGGTGTTGCTCTTGACGACGTGAACCGGGATGCCGCGGGCCTCGGCCTCGTGCAGCATGCCACCGGCAGACTTGAGATAGGCCTTGAGGACCAGGATGGCTCCGGCCTCGGACATGCTGCGCGTGACTTCGGCGTGCATGCGCATGCTTCGGATGACCCGCTCGAGTTGGCTGCGGCTGACGGCAAACGGATAGATGCGCAGCCGGGGTCCGGTATGGACAGGGGCCGTCTCGACGGTCCGACCGGTCTCGACAGTCGCCTCCTGCACCACCTTGATCTGGCCCAAGGCGTCCATCTGGCGAATCTCCGGATTGGGTGCAAGCCCCCGCAGCATGTGATCCACCACCTCGGCCACGTCGGGGTGAACCGCGATACGGTCGCGATCCTGCAGCTCGAGGCAGATGTCGAAGGTCGGAGGCGCCTTGCGCTCGAGGATGCTCTTCTGCGTCCCGCGACGGCGGGCCTCTTCATCCGAGAGCGTGACGCTCTGGATGCCGCCGACAAGATCCGTCAGCGTCGGATTGACGAGCAGATTCTCGAGCGAGTTGCCGTGCGCCGTGCCGATGAGCTGGACCCCGCGCTCGGCAATGGTCCGTGCGGCGGCCGCCTCGAGTTCGGTCCCGATCTCGTCGATGATGATGACCTCGGGCATATGGTTCTCGACCGCCTCGATCATCACGGCGTGCTGTTCGGCCGACCGGGCCACCTGCATGCGGCGTGCGCGACCGATGCCGGGATGCGGGATGTCCCCGTCGCCGGCAATCTCGTTGGACGTATCGATGACAATGACCCGCTTGCGCAGGTCTGTCGACAGGACGCGGGCGATCTCGCGAAGCTTGGTGGTCTTGCCGATGCCCGGACGCCCCAGGATCAGGATGCTGCGGCCGCTCTCGACCAAGTCGCGAATCAGGTCGATGGTGCCCTGAATGGCACGCCCGACGCGGCACGTCAGGCCGATGATCTGCCCTTGGCGGTTCCTCATGCACGAGATACGGTGCAAGGTGCGCTCGATGCCCGCGCGGTTGTCGTCCGAGAAGGCGCCCACCCGCTGGACCACGAAGTCGATGTCCTCGCGGGTCACCGTCAGGTCGAGGTCAACGGCGCGCCCGGGGAACCGACACTCGGGGGGGCGACCCAGATCGAGCACGACCTCGAAAAGGTCCTCGACGTCAAGCTGGTGCTTCAGATACTTGACCACCGGGATCGGCAGGATGCCGAAGAGTTCCTCGAGGTTGTCGACGACCTTCTGTTCACGGGTAGACAACTACCTTGCCTCCAAGGGTTCGAGGGCGGATGCCACCAGCTTGCGCGCCCGGGACAGGCCCTCGGACATCCCGGCATTGGGATCACCCAATCCGCGAATGTCGCGAACGAGACGGCGGGCGAAGCTGCCGACGGCGACGCCTGCAAGGCCAAGGCCCATCTCGCGGGCCATCTTGCCCGTCAGGTCGTTGGTCCCGCCGGCAACCTGGACGTGCGGCACCCCCGCCGCCATCAGATCACAGGCAAAGGACAGGGCCGGCCGGGTCGAGGCCTCGCCGGCCGTGCCGCTGATGGGCTTGCCATCCGCCTGAAGCAGCAACGGTCCTTCCACCCAGCGCGACACGGTGCGCCAGGCGTCCGTCGCCTGCGCGACCGTCATCTGGACGGCATTCACGGACAGCGAAAAGACGCCACCCTTGGCCGACCACGCCCTCACCTGGCCTTCGTAGGCCCCGAGGCCTGCTCCGGTGCCGGCGTGCAGTTCGAGTGCCCGGGCACCCGCCCCCCACAACTCATCCAGGGCCGCAGGCGGCGCGGCCGGCACCATCCGGACGGCCTCCTCGGGGCAGGCGGCCACACACTGCCCGCAGCCCACGCACCGCTGAGCCACGATCTTGAGCTGGGCGTCGATGGCGCCGTGGGGACAAGCGTTCAGACAGTGTGGACACTCCCACGTGCAGAGCGCGTCGACCTTCTCGGCAATCTGGACGTGGGGATCGTCCTCGGGGCCAATCGAGACCATTACGAGGGGCACGGGTGCCTGGGGCAACCAGGCCGATCCGAGGCGACGGGCGCGCCGGACGCCGGAGAGGGCGGCATCGACGGCATCGGGTTGCGCCGCGACGTCGACCAAGCGAGCACCTGCAAGCGTGAAGATGGTCGCGAGGTGCGCGAGTTCGGACGTGTCCTCGAAGGTCGCGCCGCAAACCAACTTGAAGTACGGTCCCTCCGCGACTAGGGGCTGAATGAGCTTCGACAGCGTGGTCATCGCAGCGAGCGCCTCCTGGATAGGACGTGATCGAGGGCACTCCATGATACAAAGGTTTGTCCTTAACCGCCAGATAACCCTTGTCAGCCTGTCGGAGTCACGCCTCCATGTCCGCCCCCCGCACCCTCCTCGGCATCGACCTCGGTGGCACCAAGGTGCACCTTCGCCTCCAGGGCCCCGGGGGCATCCTGCTCGACCGCAGGATGCCGACCGCGGACTACCCCAGCCTTGAGGAGATGATCCAGGAGGCGCTGGAGGGTCAGATTCCCGGGGCGGTTGCCGTCGGCGTCGCCGGCCCCGTGCGCGGCCGCACGGCCCACGTCACCAACGTAGGTTGGACCCTCGAGGCGGATGCCCTCTCCGACGCCGCCGGCGGGGCCGAGGTCGTCCTGGCCAATGACATGGCCATCGTGGCCCATGGTCTCGCAGCACTTGTGCCCGGCGAGACAACCCTTCTCCAGGAGGGGCATCGCGCGCCCGGGGGGCCCATTCTGATCGTGGGCGTCGGCACCGGCATGGGTACGGGCCTGCTCGTTCCGGGCCTCGACGGTGCGGCGGACCGCTACCTGGCCGGCGAGGGCGGCCACGCGACATGGGCCCCGCTCGGGCCCGAAGACCGGGAACTCCACGCCTGGCTTGCGGCGCAGCATGGCCACGTCTCGCTGGAGCGCGTCGTCTCGGGGACCGGACTGGCCACGGCGGCGGCGTGGGCAGCGGAGACGGGCAGGCCGCTCGAGATAGCGGTCCGCGAGGCGCTGGCGTCGGGCGAGGGCGTGGCTGCAGCCGTGGTCCGGGCGGCTGAGGCCGGTTCTTGCGCGACCTCGGCCAGCCTCCTCGAACGCTTCGTGACGACCCTTGCGTCGGCCATCGGCAACGCGGCCCTGACCACGCTGCCTACGGGTGGCATCTTTCTGGCCGGTGGCGTCGCCCAGAAGCTCTCGGGGCACCTGGCCAGCAACCCGCATTTCCTCGCGACCATGCAGGACAAGGGGCGCATGCGTCCCCTGATCGCGGACCTCCACATCGCTGTCGTCCAGGCAGAGGATGTCGCCGTCCGGGGGGCCCTGGCGCTCGCGGCAAGAACCTGAACCAATCCTTGCCGTCCCGGAAGGGTATCTTGGGGCCATGAGATCGTTCTGGCGCCTCGTCGCCGCCGTGGCTTGCCTTGCCATCGGCGGGCCCGGTCTCGGTCCGGCAGCGCCATCCGCACCGGCAACGGCCCAGGCCCTTTCTTGCACCTACTGCGGTCGTCCCATCGAAGGGCGCTATCTGCAGGACCAGGGCAGGGCCTACCACCATGCTTGCTATGCCGGGCACGTCGCCCCGCGCTGCGTGGTCTGCAACCAGGCGGTCATGGGCAGTTCCCGCGTGGATCGATGGGGCTTCCACGCCCACGTCGAGCACGGGAAGGGCATCAACCAGTGCGCCTATTGCGGCCGCATCATCGGGGCGGGCAGCACCGGTGGCGGCGTGGCCTACACCGACGGGCGCGCAGTCTGCAACCTGTGCCGGAAGACCGCCATCGACACGCCCGAGGCCGGGGTCAAGGTGATGCGACGGATTCGCAAGCGCCTCGCGGACTGGGGCGTCGTACTCGATTATCCCCCCATTCCGCTCCAACTGGGCATGAGGCCGTGGCTGCAGCAGGTGCAGCGGCAGGGCAGCTTTGCCTTCGGGGGGGAAACCGTAGGTCTGACCCGCGCCGTGGTGAGCCAGAGGGTCCGTGGACAAGAAGTCCTCGATCGCCGCGTGGACCTCTCCATCTATGCCCTTGCAGGGTTGCCCGAGGAGGTCTTCGCAAGCGTCATAGGCCATGAGCTGATGCACGCGTGGGGGCACCTCGCCGGTAGCCAGCGCAGGCAACCCCAATTGGAGGAAGGCGCGGCGCGCTACGTCGAGGCCGTCATTCTGGCCGAGGCCGGCAGCCCGGAAGGAGCCAAGCGACTCGAGATGATCCATTATGATGACGATCCGACCTACGGCACGGGCTTCCGCAGGGTCCGGCGCTTCGTCGAGACCCGAGGCTGGCCCGCCCTGCTGGAGATACTCAGGACGCAGCATGACCTACCGTCAGGTTACTAGCGGGTGGGCCAAGGGACCCGCCTTGGTCCTCGCCTGCCTGCTCGTGCCGATGCCGGCGGTAGCCATGCCTGACGACAGCCTGGACGAGGCCGTGAGGCGTCACGGACGGGTGCGTGCCGGCTGGCAACGCCTGAACGAGGCCCGCGCCGCCGCGGGGCAATCGGTCGTGGCCTTGTTGCCTGCGCTTCGCCTGGGCGGCGATGTCCGCTGGGCGACCCCGGACGATCACCACGGCGGCCCTGCCGAGTGGATGTGGGGTCCGCTGGGGGACCTCGACCTGCCCTTGCCACTGCCTTGGACCGTTTCGGGCACGCTGGCCGCAGCATCGGGCGACATTGCCGTCGCCACGGCGCGCTGGGCCATGGATGTCCGCGCCGTCGGCCGGGACCTGACGCAGGCCTTCCTGGATCTCGGGGTGGCCCGCGTGCGCCTCGCCGCGCTCGCCGATGCGGAGCGCCGGGCGGGCGAGTTGTCGGACGCGGTCGCCGTGCTGGAGCGCCAAGGCCTGGCGACGACGGCACAACACCTCGAGGTCGAGACCGCCCGTGATCTGGTCCGGGCCGAACGGTTGCTGGCCGAACCCGAGGTCAGGCGCCAGGAAGCCCGGGTGCGTGCCTTTCCCGGCATCGACCCCCGCTCGGACCTTTGGCCGGGCCCCGAATGGGCAGCCGAGCTGACGCTTCCTGCGACGGCGGATGTGCCGCGCGTCGTGGCCCTTGCACCCGAGCGCCTCGAGGCCCTCGCCCGCAGGCGCCGTGCCGAGGCCCAGAGCGAAGTCGCCCGTTCCCGGATCTGGCCCAGGCCGGAGCTCTTCGCGCGGGGGCAAGCCATGAGCTATGCGGGGCAGTTATCCAGCGGCCGCTGGGTCTCGGGGCAAGCCCCCCTCTATGCGCTTGGCGGGCGCCTGGTGTGGGAACCCCGCGAGGCCGTGCAGCAGAGCCTGGTCGAGCAACGCAGCCAGGCGCAACTGCGGGCAGCCGAAGGCGATCTCGAGGCGGCTACCTTGCAACTGGCTGCGGACCTCGAGGCGCGCCTTGCCGAGGCGCAGGCCCTCGGTATGGCGGGACAGCGTGCAGGCGAGGCCTTCGCCCATGCCGAGCATCGGGAACATCTGCTGCGCGGCGCCTTGGGCACCGGACTCGCCACGGTCCGGGATACGGTGGACGCCCTGGCGGGTATCCGGAGGGCACGCCAGGCCCGCGATGAGGTCCTTGTCCGCCAGTTGGCCGCCAGACTCGACTGGTGGTGGCGCGTCAGGACGCTCGAAGGCCTCGTGCCGGCCGAGGGGAACCAGCCTTGAGCCGATTGCCCGACACCACGCGTCTGTCTCTCGTTCGTGACGAATGGTTGCGCGCCCTGGGCCTGCCGCCCGGCACCGTGCCACGAGATGCGTCGGGAACCCCCGTCCTGCCGGAACCGCCTTGGCCCGCCATTCTCGAGGAAGGCCTCGAACTGTGGCAGGCCCGATGCTACGGGCTCCATGAGCGCCTCGGTCAGATAGATCCCGCGGGCCTAGACGCGGGAGACGCGGCCTTGTTCGCCGTGCTGGCGCCCCATGTCCGCGACACCTTGCAGCGCCTCCACACGACGACCTGCTGATGGCCCCAAAGTCGCGGCGCCCCGGGCATTTGCCCGAGGCGCGCGACGGAGGGGAAACCTACTTCTCGCCGAAGACCTTCGCGACGTTGTCGCTGATGGCCTTGCGGAAGCCGTACTTCTCGTCGAGCTTGTTGAGCCCGCGGTTGACGCCCCAGCTGACGGCTATGGTGCCGATGATGGCAGGCGCACCGAGCAGGACGGGGGCCGCCGTCAGGCCGATGGCCGTGATGGCCATCGTGGCACCGGTGACAGCCAAGCCCGTGACGACACCATTGGCGGTACCGACGGCGAGATCGGCAGCAACGTTGCCCACGGCGCGGGCCGGGGTCTGCTGGTGCTTGGCCAAGGCCACGACGTTCCGGACCGCCGAACCGGCGCCGCTCCAGATGAGATTGCCCTTGAGGTTACCCTTGAGCGTGCTCAGGCCCAGTTCCTTCCAGAAGCTGCCCTGAGCGACGGCCTTGCCGGTCTCGCGGGCCACGGCGACGACACCTGGCACCACGATGGCCTTGATGTCCTCAAGCAAGGGATCGGGCCGCGTCAGGTCCCTGGGCGCAACGGCCGGACGAACGGCCTTGGGTGCGGCGACGGGCTTCAAGCTCTGGACAGCCATCTTCGGGACTCCTCTTCCTGCGAATGGCGGGTGACAAGAGAGTCATCGCCTGCTCCGCCAGTCGGGATTCTTAAGAACGGCCCAAGGTTCACCCAAGATCAGGATGCCGCTGCGACAGCTTCCCACTGAGCCCCACGAATCGGGCCGAGTGCCTCGATCGTGCCCGCGGCGTCCAGGAACAGGAACTGGCCGACGAGGATGAAGGCGTGCTCACCCTCCATCATGCCGCCGGCCTCAGGCACCGAGGCCACGCGCAGCATGCGGTTGGCGTCCCAGCGGGGATAGGGTCCGAACCCTGCAAGCGCAATGCCCAGCGGCGGCAAGGAACGCCGCCGCCCGAAGTCCGGGCTCGCCTCGAATCGCGCCAACCGGAAAGCCTGGCGTGCAGGCTCGCGCTCGAGCCACGCCGTGCTGCCGCAAGCCAGAGCAAGGCGAAGCTGGGAAGGGGTGGATACGTTACCGGCCATCTTGCCTCGCAGGTGTCGAATCGGGGGTAGGACGAAGGGAAGGGGTCGCCCCAGCAGTGGGTTGCACCACGGAGCCGATGGCGGCCAACAGGCCCCCGGGATCCGGCATGCCCTCAAGCACGTGTCGAATACGCCGCTCTCCATCTAGCACGAACGTGACGCGATCGGCCACTGGCAAGAAGCCGAACCAGCGGGCGCGATACAAGCCCGCCACGCGAGCCCCGGGGTCGGAGAGCAGCGGGAAAGGCGTAGCGCAATGCAGGGCAAAGCGCCCCTGCGTCGCGCTGTCATCGGCGGAAAGGCCCAGCACCTGGGCCCCCTGCGCCCGAAGCCTGGGATACAGGCCGGAAAGCAGTTTCATCTCGGCCTCTCAGCCAGGGGTGAAGGCCTTGGGGAAGAAAGCGAGCACGATGGGTCGGCGTGGCAGCGCCGAGAGCCGGACGGGCTTGTCATCCTCGGCCAGCAGCGTGAAATCCGGAGCGACGTCCCCGATCGCGAGGCCTGCCAGCAGGACCGCAGCGTGCAGCATGCTGATCATCATACCAAGACACGCCGCAGGCGGTCCGTTTGCCGCGGCGGGCCGCTGGGGCTAGACTGGAGAAACACTCATGTTTGTCGTCATGCGCCCCCACGCCACTCCTGCCGAAATCGGCGAGGTGATCGCCCACGCAAGAGCATTGGGGTACGAAACGCGTGAGGTCGTGCAGGGTGAACGCGTCGCGGTCGGCCTGTGGGGCGGTCCCGACGGACAACCCTCCGGACGGCTCGCCAGCCTGCCCGGCGTCGTGAATCTGGTGCGGGTCTCGAGCCCGCATCCGCTCGCCAGCAGAGCGATCGACAGCGGGACCACCCGAATCGAGGTCGTGCCGGGCGTGGTCATTGGGGGAAGCGACGTCGTGGTGATGGCCGGCCCTTGCGCCGTCGAAAACGAGGACCAGTTGCTGGCCGCCGCGAGAGGCGTGCGCGCGGCCGGGGCCACGATCCTGCGGGGTGGCGCCTTCAAGCCTCGGACAAGCCCCTACAGTTTCCAGGGTCTGGGAGAGGCCGGCCTCGCCATGCTCGAGGCTGCCCGCCGCGAGACGGGCTTGGCCATCGTCACCGAGGCGGTCGATGTCGCCAGCTTCGATGCGGTCGAGGCCGTGGCGGACATCGTCCAGATCGGGGCCAGAAACATGCAGCACTACCCCCTGCTTCGCCGTGCCGGCCGCAGTTCGCGACCCATCCTGCTCAAGCGCGGCCTGTCCGCCACGCTGAAGGAGCTGCTGCTCGCGGCAGAGTACATTCTGGCCGAGGGCAACATGAAGGTCATTCTGTGCGAGCGAGGCGTAAGGTCCTTCGAGAACTACACCCGGAACATGCTCGATCTGGCCGCCATTCCGTCCCTGCATGAGCTTTCCCACCTGCCGGTCGTGGCCGATCCGTCCCACGGCACGGGCAGGCGCTCACTCGTGGGGCCGATGGCGCGCGCGGCACTGGCCGCAGGGTCAGACGGCCTGCTTGTCGAGGTCCATCCCGAACCGGGCATGGCCTTGAGCGACGGGCCCCAATCGATGGATCTGGAAGCGTTCCGTCGGCTGATGGAGGAGCTGCCGACCGCTGCCGAGTCTGCAGGACGGGCCATGGCAGCGCCCACGACGCCCGTCACCTGACGCCGGCTCGTCGGGTTCAGCCCGAGGTGCCCACCCGTCCAGTCACGACGAGCCCCTCGCCCGCAATCCGGGCTTCGAGGTCCATCAGGCGGGGGGCCGATTCGAGGAAGGCGTGGCCGACACCGCCGACCAACGACGGGGACGAGGCACCGCCCAGCAGCGTGGGGTGCAGGAACAGGACAAGGCGGTCGACGAGCCCGGCCTCGAACGCGGCATCCGCAAGCGTTCCGCCCGCCTCGACGAGGACCGACGCAAGGTTGCGCCGCCCCAGCAGGACCAGCAGCCGGTCAAGATCGACATTGACGGCCAGCGGGTCACCCGTCGTGGGGACCTCGAGGATCTCGGCACCGGCTTCCCGCAAGGCGGCAACACGATCCTTGGGGGCGTACCGCGTCGTGACGAGCAAGGTCGAGGAACGCTGCGCGGCGACTTGAGGGCGGGCAAGTACACGAGATCCAAGGGGCATCCGCGCCATCCCGTCGAGGACGACCCGCAAGGGATTGCGCCCCCGCTCACGTGAGGTCTCCGGCAAGAGGTCCTCGGCAACCAGGTCCTGGACGCCCAGCAGCACCGCATCGTGCTCGGCGCGGAGGTCGTCCAGCAGGCTCGCCGGTGCAGGAGGACGCTCGCCGATGCTGGTCGCGGTCTTGCCATCGATGCTCATCACCGAGAAGACCGTCACGAAAGGACGCCGGGTGCGCAGGAAGACCTCGTAGGTCTCGTTCAGGCGCAGCGCCAGAGGACCGCACGGCCCATCGTCCACCCGGATTCCCGCCTGCAGCAGGGCATCCCGTACGTGGCCCCGGCTCGCAGGGTTGGGGTCTGGCGCCGCGATGACGACGCGCCCGACCTTGGCATCAACCACGGCATCGACCACGGCCCTCGGGGGCCCTCCCGGCTCGGTCGTGAGCACCAGCGTCGCTCCTCGGGCCAACTCACCCGCGCCAACCAAGGCATGGAAGACCGCATGTCGCCCCGTGGCATCCTGGGTGAAACCCTCCGCCACCGGGGCATCGTCGCGCAGGACGACGGCACCAGCCAAGGGGGCCGGCGAGGTCCACCCACGGCCCAACTCGGCCAGTACGAGGGCACGCTCCATGGCTTGGACTACCGGGGCACTGAGGCCGCGTCCTTCCCACTCCGTCGCACTGGACAAGCTTTGCCGTCCCTCCCGAATGAAGGTACCCGGTCCGGGCCTGCGCTAACCTCGCTCCATGGACATCGCGTGGTGCGCGGACGGCAGCACGACAGCCATGCGCTACCTGCGCGAGTTGCCGGGACTGCTGCGCGAGGACGCGCGCAGGGACCACGACCTTCGGCAGTCCCTACTTGCCGGAGGCAGCGCTGCTCGAAGCTGCGGAAGAAGAGGGGCGGGGGACGCTGGACGAGGGTGTCGTCATCCCGCGTGAGGCAGCACCCGCGGAGCGTCCGGTCCTGGCAGGCACCCTGCTGCACGGGGATCCGGGCACGGTCCTGCTCTCCTGGCTGGAAAGGCAGCGCCCGGATTTGGCGGTCCTCGGTACCCACGGCTGTGGCGGACTTGCCCGACTGCTGCTGGGCAGCGTGGCGGATCACCTGGCCAGGCATGCGCCCTGCCCGCTGCTGATTCTGCCCGGCAAGACCGAATTTGAACCCGAGACGGGTGCCGTCAGCCTGCTCATCGACGGCGTGGCAACCGGTCAGCACCTGAGGGAAGAAGCCGACCGACTGCTCAGGCCCGGGAAGCATGCCCGGGAGGTCGCGATGGCGCTCCATCCCCCACCGGGGCCGTTCCCGGGGCAAGCGCTGGGTCACCCGCTCGTGGATTGGGAGGCGATGGCAGCCGTCGAACGGGCCGAGGCCCTCGCGCAACTCGAGGCGGTCGCCCGGCCCTGGGGCCCCGGCACCGCGACCCACCTGCTGTTGGGCAGCGTACCCGATGTCCTTTCGGAGCACCTGCGACGGACCGGGCCGGCATTGGCCATCGTGGGCACCTACGGGCGCAAGGGGCTGGAGAGAATCCTGCTCGGCAGCGTCGCCGACCATCTGATCCGGCATGCGCCTTGCCCGATGTTGCTGATTCCCGTGCGAGCGACCTGATCCCGGCGGCCAAGAGGTGCAGGCGACACCGCCGGGCGGGCGTCCTTCATGGCATCCTGTGCGCATGTTGCCCAAGGCCACGGTCCAGGCCATCTGCCATGACGAGGCGGCTGCCGCCGTGCTCGTCCCCGTCCTGCGCGGCCTCTCACCGGATCGGATCCGTCCCGAGATTGTCAGCTTGACCCGATGGGGCCGCCGCAGGGGTATCCCGTCAGGTCCGACCCCCCTGCTGAGGTCGGCCTTCCTGCGGTCCGCCGGGCCGCGGCCCGATCTGTTGCTGGTCCACGCCGACCCCGGCCACCCCCTGCCGGACTGGGCCCAGACGCAGGTCGATCGGGAACGCGCTCGCGGCGCGCTGGTGCTTGCCGTCCAGCGCGGGTGCTTCCATCCGCCGGCGCACGCGACCGTTGACCCGGATCGGGTCGTCGAAGGACAGGTACCCCCGCCCTCGGCCCTGCCTGCCGCTCACACCTGGGATGCGATCGCCATCTGGGGCGAGGGTTTCCGTGAGGCGCTGCCCCCGGGCAGCCGCGCCGTCGTCACCGGTTCTCTGGCGCTCGAAGAGCTTCTTGCCGCAGTGGACGCCGAAGGGGATGGCCTTCCTGCCCTCCACAAGGAACTTCGCTTCAAGATGGCCCAGGCCGTCAATCGCGCCCTCGGGCTCGCGCCCCGGAGCCCGATCGCCCTCCTGCATCTGGGTCTCAAGCCCCACTGGTGGCCGGAGGCGCGCATCCAGACGCTGATGGTCACCATCCTGACGGCCCTGCGTGACAAGGGCCTCCAGCCCGTGGTGTGGCCGACCCCGGGCGAGGACGCCACGGTGGCGCGGCTGTACCGGGAGGCGGCCACGGGTATCGTTCCGACCGGCTTGCCCGTGCTCAAGCCCCGCGTGCTGTCCAGCCTGCCCCTGGGCACCTGGCTTCTCGGCAGCCGGATGCTCTTGACCGGGGGCCACACGCCGGGACTGCAGGCAGCGGCACTTGGCGTGCCCGCGCTTGCCCTGGTGCCACCGGATGCCCCCTACACGCCCGACTTCCTGCACACGACGGGGCACCCGGTTCTCCGGGATCCGCTTGCCTACCTCGGGGAGTCCTTGGCGACGCAGGTCGCAACACTCCTGGAAACACCCCCCGATCCCCTGCCCTTCCGCGATTTTCTGGCCAGAATGGATGGGGGAGCCCTGCCCCGAACGCTGGCCGCCGCCTCGTTCCTGCTCGAGCAGATGACGGGTCCCCGGCCTCCCGCTTGACGCCAGTTCGTGCGACCATGGGGTCATGACGCAACTTTCCGCACTGGGCAAGCAGGTCCCGACACCCACCGAACCCTCGACCGACATCCTCGAACGCTTCGACAACCCGAGGCCCGGACGGGACTACACGATTCGCTTCGATTGTCCCGAGTTCACCTGCATGTGCCCCATCACGGGACAGCCCGACTTTGCTACGTTCACCATCGCGTACGTGCCCGACCGGCATTGCGTGGAGCTCAAGTCCCTGAAGCTCTACATGGCCAGCTTCCGCAACACGGGCGCCTTCCACGAGGCCGTCACCAACCGTATCCTGGATGACCTGGCGGCAACGGTCGCCCCGCGCGCCATGCAAGTGGTGGGCGACTTTGCCGTCCGGGGCGGCATCCGGACGATCGTGACGGCCATCCATGGGGACCGCTCGTTGCTCGGGCCCGGTCAAGCCTGACCCCGCTTGCGGCCACGCGCCGTTCTGTCAAGATGCTGTTGCCTGACCGTTTTTTATCGAGAGGTCCAGCCGATGTCGCCTGCACCGCTGCCGGCCCCCACGGGGCTCGAACTCCTGCTCACGCCCGAAAACCTGTCGCGCGCCGGCCACGACGAACCGCCTGCCAGCTGCGCGCCTGACGACATGATGATGCCCTTGGACGAGCCGCGGCCCGTCCGTGAACTGCGTCAGCGCCAGGGCTACCACTGGTACTGATTCACGCCTCGTGCGCCCCTGCCCTCAGGGTTCGGGTCCGACCCACGAGGGCAGAGAGGAGCCCGGCCTCGTCCGCGGCAAACGGCAGTCGGTCCAGCATCCTGCACAACAGCATGGTCTTGGCACGGGCTGATTCCTCGGTCGTCCCCAGGTAGAGGGCGAGCGCCGTCGTCAGCGTGCGGCGTGTCGCCTCGTCGGGCACGGGCAGGGCCACGCCTGCCTCGGAGGCATCCGTCCGCGCCGGGCCGCCACGGCCTCGGTCCAGGGTCACGACCGTGATGAGCGCCGTCACGGCCTGCGCCAGGTTGAGGCTGGGCCCCGGCGCGGGCAGGCGGACGAGCCAAGGCAGCCGTGTGCGCTCGACCTTGCCGAGGCCGGTCCGCTCGCTACCGAAGACCCAGGCGGTGGGACCGGGCACGACCGGCATCGCGAGGGCCTCCGCAGGACCGATCGTCACGCCGGCTGGCCGCGCATAGACCCGCGCCGTCGTCCCGAAGGCCCTTCCCGTCCCCTCGAGCGCCTCGACGAGGGTCGTCACGACCCTTGCGCCTTGCAGGACAGCCTCGCCGCCGGGCGCGGCCGCCAGTGCGAGGGGATGCAGCGGGGCGACCCCCCCGACCAGCACCAGGTCGGACCAGCCGTAGGCGGCCATGGCCCGGGCCACCATGCCGACATTGTCCGGCAGCGTCGGATGGACGAGCACGACACGGTCCATCAAGCCAGCCACAAGCGCAACTCCCCTTGGCGCCGCGTATGTCCTCGGGCATCCATCGCCTCGAGCAGGGGAACGACATAGCGCCTGCTCAGGCCAAGCGTCTCGCGAATCGAGGCCGTGGACACGCCGGCCTCGCCCGGCATGGCGGCACGGACACGGACGCACCAAGCCTCCCAGTCCGCCGGGCGGACCAGGATCTCCTGGCCCAGATCCAGCCACTCGCCCAGAACGATGGCCTCGTCGAGCAGGTCTTGCCACGCCGAGGGCCTGTCGCGCAGCACCTCTCCCCTGTCCAGCAGGCCATGGTGCGCAGAGGCGACTTCGTGGATGATCGTCCACGCCTCCGCGACCCAAGCAGGCGCGGTTCGAGGGCCTTCGCCAGGCACCAGGCAGCGCCCCACCGACGTCCAACTCGGCAAGCGTGCCAGCAACTCACCCAGGATGCCCGCACGCGCCGGCACGCAGGCCTGGATTTCCTCGCGCCGCAAGAGGCGTCGATGAGCGGGCAGGTCCCGCCACAAGGTCTCGACCCGTTCCCCCAGCACACGCACCCGATCCGGATCGAGGCCGCCGGACGCGACGGGCAACCAGCGTCCCGCCGAGACAAGGCTGGCGACCAGATCCTCGCGCGCACGGGACGGAACCATGGCTGCGGCCTCTGCCGGCGACAGCGGTTCCCAGCCCCGTTCCGCCAAGGCGGAGGCCACCCGATCCGCCCAACGCCCCTCGGCTGCGGCGGCCATGCGCGCCCAGCCCGACCGATCGCGGCGACGCAGGCGATGGCCCCCGGGGGCGAGCACCGTGGCCCCGGCCACGACATAGCCCGGGTCGTAGTGGCGAAGGACCAAGCGATCGTCGAAATCCGCCCAGAGGGGCTGTTCGAGGAGCAGTTGGGCGAGGCAACCGCTCCCCTCGGGGAGAACCTCGCCTGCGGCGAGCGCGATGCGACCCAGGACCTCGCGGGTGCCGTGATGAATCCGGACACGCTGGCCATGTCGGACCTCGTGGCCCGACGTCGCCAGGCGGACATCGAGGACATCGGATGGAGCGAGCGTTTCCGGGGCCAGCAACCAATGTCCGCGATCCACGCCGGGATTGCCGGTCAGCGCCAGGTTGACCGCGACGCGATGACCGGCCACGACGTCTCCGACGGACGCGCCATGAACCTGCAGGCCCCGCACCCTCGCCTTGTAGCCACCCGGTTCGAGAACCAGCGCCATGCCTTCACGCAAGGTTCCGGCCGTCAGCGTGCCCGTCACCACCGTGCCGAAGCCCTGACGGACGAAGGCCCTGTCCACCGCCAGGCGCACGGGTGCCTCCGCAGGGCGCACGGAGGGACTGGCGGTCCGGGCATCTATCGCGGCGACGAGCGCATCCAGACCCTCTCCGGTGACACTCGAGACGGGATGGACGGGGGCATCGACCCAGGAGGTCCCCGTGAGGCCCTCACGGATGTCCGCCTCGGCGAGTTCGACCAGGTCGGGACCGGCGACGTCGACCTTGGTCATGACGATAAGCCCAGGCGCCACGCCCAGCAGTTCGAGAATGGCCAGGTGCTCGCGCGTCTGGGGCATCACGCCGTCATCCGCCGCCACCACGAGCAGCACGAGGTCCATGCCCCCGACGCCAGCCAGCATGTTCTTCAGGAAGCGCTCGTGACCGGGCACGTCGATGACGCCGGCAACGCGACCGGACGGCAAGGCAAAGGCGGCGAAGCCGAGGTCGATGGTCAGGCCCCGTCTCTGCTCCTCGACGAGGCGGTCGGTGTCCACGCCCGTCAGGCGGCGCACCAAGGACGTCTTGCCGTGGTCGACATGACCGGCCGTGCCGATGACGACAGGCACGAGCCCGCTCACGCTGCCCCCCCCGCCAACTGCCTGAAAGCTGCCACGACCCTGTCCTCGTCACCGGGAAGCAGCGTGCGGACATCCAGCCACCATGCACCGTCGCGCAGACGTCCGATGACCGGGCAAGGCAAGCGGCGCAGGGCGGTCGCGAGGGTATCCTCCGTCCAGGGTCCCCACGGACAAGTGAGACGTACGGCCCAGCTCGGGACCTCGGTCGCGGGCAGCGCGCCCCCGCCGGGCATCGACACCGTCGGGACGGCCTCGGCAGGCCACCCCTCGGCCAGCAGGCGATGCGCAAGCCCGAGCGCCCGGGGCTCAAGGGCAATGGCCTGCACCGCCAGCATCCCGAGCGCGGGCAAGGTGGCCTCGGGCGGCAGTCCGGCACCATAGCGCCGGAGCGTCGCCTCGAGGAGGGCCAGCGTGACCTTGTCGCAACGGAAGGCGCGCAGGAGCGGCCTCCGGCGCAGCCGATCCACCAGGTCTCGTCGGCCGGCGATGATGCCTGCCTGCGGTCCCCCCAGCAGCTTGTCCCCGGAGAACGTCACGAGGTCGAGGCCCTCGGCAAGGACCCTGGGCACGGTCGGCTCGTCGGGCAGCCCGAACGGGGCAAGCGAGATCAACGAACCTGAACCCAGGTCTTCCACAACCGGCAAACCGTGCTTTCGCCCGAAGGCCACGAGATCAGCCCGCGGGACTTCGGCCACGAAGCCCTCCATCCGGTAGTTGGACGTGTGGCACTTCATGACAAGGCGGGTCCGATCCGACCGTCCTGCCTCGAAATCAGCGAGGCGCGTGCGGTTGGTTGCTCCGACCTCGCGCAGGATGGCTCCCGAGGTGGCGACGACCTCGGGGATACGGAAGGACCCTCCGATCTCGACCAATTCGCCGCGCGAGATCAGGACCTCGCCCTCCCGGGCCAGGCCGTCGACGACCAGCAGGACGGCTGCCGCATTGTTGTTGACGACAAGCGCCGCCTCGGCACCTGTCAGGCGCCGCAGATGCTCTTCGATGACCGAATGGCGATCCCCGCGGTCGCCCGAGGCCAGATCGAACTCGAGGTTGCAATAGCCGGCGGCCTCCTCGAGTGCCTCCCGGACCACATCCGACGCCAACGGTGCACGTCCGAGGTTGGTATTGAGCACGACGCCGGTACCGTTGACGACCCGCCGAAGGCGCGGCGCCCACGTCCTGGCGAGGCAGGTCGCGACGCGTCCGGCCCAATCCATGGGCTCCGTCTCGGACGTTTCGCCGGCCAGAATGGCCCCACGCGCATCATCGAGGACTTCACGCACGGCAGCGGCGACGGCCTCTTCACCGTGACGCGCCCGGGCCTCGGCCAGTTCCGGAGCCAGCAACAGGCGGCCGACGGCGGGCAGCGCCCGCAGGGCCCGTGAGACGGAGGGGTCGGGCATGGGACCCCATTCTATCCCTTGACCGGGTGATTGCCGAATGCCTAGGATAGAACCGTGCTGATGAATGTCCTTTCTTGGGTCGCCGGGCGTGACGGGGCGCGGATGACGGAAATCCGCGGCGCCTTCGGGCTCAGCCCCTGGATGGCCGGCGCCCTCGTCGTGCAGTTGCAGGATGCGGGGTGGCTGAACGACCCGGTGCTGGGCACATGCCATCATCTGGGACCGGAAGCCGACGCCGGCTCCTGCGGCAACTGCTCGGGTGGCGGTTGTTCCTCCCAGCAGAAGGTCTCCGACGTGCACGACGAGTTGGGAGGCTCCGCACTCGCCTTCGAGCAGGGCTGCTGCGGCATGAACCAGCCCTACCGCGTCACGGATGCCGGCTTGGCCATGGTTCGGGCTGCCGGTCCCATCGACCCGCCATCGCCTCTGGCGCACGCGCCTGCGCCGGCGTCGGCGGAATCCCTCGCTGATGCTTGGGTGGCTCGTGCCAAGACCAAGGCGAACGCCAAGGCCAGCCTGTTCCGCGGCGGGGACAACTGACGAGGGCCGGCACAGGCCCATCGGGACGTCAGTCCAGCCGGACGGGCAACCGGCCCGGGAAACGACCCTCGCCCCACAGGGTGTCTGCGACCGCGCGCTGCTCGGCGGGGCCGGCACCATACGCGCAGACATAGGCCGTTGTCGCAGGGCACTGCTGGAGCAAGTAGGGGCTCGAGAAGGACACCACCGTCGTCGGTACGGCCTCCGTCACCGCAGCCACGACGGCGGCGAGATCAGGTCCCAGGTTGCTGCGGTCTTTCCAAGCCTTGACCAGCGAGAAGATCGCAACCAAGGCAGCCCCCTCCGAAAGGGCGGCTGCCACGATGGCTGCCCTGTCCCCGTCCGAAAGGCCGGGACGCACGAAGACCGGTTCGAGGCCCTGCGACCTCGCCGCCTGGACAAGGGGTGAGGCATCGCCAATCTCGCCATCATCGTCGACGATGATGATTCTGCACTTGCCCGGGGCAGGCCGAACCGGCTTCCCCCGGACAAGCGTGAGGGCCTGTCTCGAGATTCGTTCGGCAAGCCGCGCCCCGACTTCCGGCCCGAGCTCCGCACCCTCGGGCAAACGGGCCAAGCCATCCCGGAACCGCGCCACGCGCCGCAGGGCATCCTCCACACGCACCGCACTGACGCGCCCCGAGGCCACGGCGCTTTCGAGCGCCGCCAGCGCTTTTTCCGGGTCAGGAGGCATCAACAGTACGTCGCAACCGGCCTCGAGCGCAGCCGCGACGGCGTCCTCCTCTGACCAAGTCTCCGTTACCCCACCCATGATCAGGGCGTCCGTGACGACAAGGCCATCGAAGCCCATCTCGTCGCGCAGCAAGCCCGTCACGACTGGCCGAGACAGGGTCGCGGGCAGACCTTCGGGGTCGAGGGCAGGCACGGCGAGGTGACCGATCATCACGCTGTCGACGCCGGCAGCGAGCGCAGCGCGGAAGGGGGGCAGCTCGATTGCATCCAGATGTGCCCGGTCCACGGCAAGCGTCGGCAGCGTCGTGTGGGAGTCGACTTCCGTATCCCCGTGTCCCGGGAAGTGCTTGGCGCAGGCCATCACCCCGGCTTCCCGGGCTGCCTCAATCCAGTTGGCGACGCACGCCGCAACGGCATCCGGCTCGCTGCCGAAACTGCGCATGTTGATGATGGGGTTGCGGGGATTGCTGTTGACGTCGGCCACGGGTGCGAAAGCCCAGTTGACACCCCGGGCCCTCGCCTCGACGGCCGTCAGCCGCGCAGCATCCCGGATGGCCGTCGGATCATCGGTTGCCGCCAAGGCCATGGCACACGGCAGGACCGTGGCACCCGCCAGTTGCTGGCCCGCGCCGTACTCGATGTCCGAGGCGACCAGCAGGGGTCTTTCGCTGACGGCATTCAGGCTGCGCACGACATCAGGCAATGCGTCGGTGGCACGGAAGACAATGTATCCCCCCCAGCCGAATCGCTTCTGGGCCTCGACGAGGGCCGTGGCATCGCCGTCCTCGGGCAAGCGCAGCACCGGGCAAATGAGGGAAGCGAGGGGAGACGGCATCGCTGGTTTTCCGCCTGCCTAACGTGAGCGCCGGATCAGACCACCCGATGGCTCGGCAGGTGCGGGGCCCGATGGCGCCATCGGCGCGGCCGGAGCGAAGACCGGGGCCGCGTAGCTGGCCGCGCCCATCGAGGGGGTGAAGCCGATACCGGCCATGACGGCCTGGCTGCGCTGGCCGTACGCATCGCCCGGAACGACGATATAGGTCCCCGTCACGTACGCCTGCGGACCGAGGACCAGGCGTCCACCGAGGCCCCACTGGCTCTCGAGCGGATTCTGGTTCGACCCCGCGGGCGAGGCGACGGCAAGCCCGCCGTTGTAGTTCCAGCCGAGGACGATCTGGCCCAGATCAAGATCAGACCCGACCCCGAGGCCGACGCGGGTGCCGTGGGCCATCATGCGCAAGCTGGGCACGGCATAGAAATGCATGTTGGCAAGATTCTGCATCAGGTCGACGCGGAACTCAACGCCTTGGCTGGCACGAAAGCCGGGCGCAGCCACCAGCCCGAAGAACGGCGGGACAAGCTCGGGACGCTGCGCCTGCTCTGCGGCGGACGTCGCGTAGACATCGCTGCGATAAAGCATCGCGATCCCCGTGGAACCCCATATCGACTGACTGATCCGGGCCCGTACGCCAGCGAGGGTGACCGGCCCGAGCAGGGCCGCCACCTCGACGCCATCCTGGGGCGCCACGCGGACACCGGCGACGGGTGCCACGCTGTTGGGCGGCACACTTGCAGGACCGGTCAGCAAGGACATGCCCCCGAGGCCCACTTCCAGGCCGCCCTGGGCCAGATAGCGGGGAGCGAACAGGAGGCCGCCACCCGTCCAGATGTCCCCGGGTCGGTCCGGCTGCGCCACGGGTACCAAGGCCGCCACGCCCGGGGCCAGGGTCGGAGCCGAGCCGATGGGACCTGCCACGACCTGGGCAGACGCCGGGGCGTGGGTCCCGGACACGACCATCGCCGACGTGGCGACCGCAGCCAAGGTTTTCTTCATGACTTCTGGAGGCTCCTGCAAGGTGGACTGGGAAGCCGCATCGGACAACCCTCGTCCGACGCCAGTCCCCAGACAACCATGACGGAGCGGTCGCGTCCAGACCGTGGCTATCGCGGCCCCATGGTACCTTCATGGGCATGTTCAACGGATGCTCACGACGCCTTGCCTACGGCCTTGCCACGCTGGCCGCGTCCAGCCTCGTCGCCCTGCCCGCCCGCGCCCACGTCGTGGAAGAAGCCTATCGGGACGTCCCGGGCCGGCACTGGGCCGCTGATGCCGTCGCCGAGATGAGTATCCGGCGCGTCTTGATGAAGGGATTCGACGACAACACCTTTCGGGGAGAGGCTGCCTTCTCGCGGGCGGACCTGGCGTGGGCGCTCGAAGACCTCGTCCAGGAGCTCGAACTACTCTCCAAGACGGCGTGGACGCTCGAGAAGTCGAGAGAACAGACCTTCATCGACCTGCGGGGCAGCGAAGCCAAGACGGCGGGCATTCTCAAGCTTGCCAACCGTTATGGCCTGTGGGTGGGCGTCCCCGGCATCGAGGGCGACCGATTCCACCCCGAGGCCCAAGTCACGCGTGCCGAGATCGCCATGGTGGTCCGCAACCTGCTGGCCGTGGGCGAAGCACGGGGCGTCGTGCTGCCCCGGGACCCGCGCTCGCCCGACAATCCCTTCAAGGACGTGCGTGAGTCCGAGTGGGCCTTCCATGCCATCCTCGAGGACAATCAGCGCTACCGGGTCATGGTCGGATTCCCCGACATCACCTTCCGGCCTGATGGCCTGCTGGATCGCTTCCAGTTCGCGGCCATCGGATCGGCGAGCTTCGGGATGATCCGTGAGCTGATCCGGCGTTCGGCCGTCGAGCGCGCCGCGCTCACGGAAAAGACCCGGACAGATCGATTCCTGGAGCGCCTCGCGGTTCAGGGCGGTGCGGCAGTGGGCAGGGCCAGCACCCCCATCGATTCGCTTGCGATGGACTTGCTCCTTCGTGCGGCCGTTTACCCGAGCGAGCTCGGGCCGCTCGGCAAGTGGTTCGGCTACGTGGACGCCAGCATCGGCCTGAGCCCGGTCGCGGGCGGCTTCTCGCTGCTGGCGGGCACGGGTCCTCAAGGAGCCCTGCTGGATGACGTGCTGGGCGGCAAGTTGCAGTTGCAGCCGTATGCAGGTCTCAGGGTCAGCCGATCCGTCGATATGAGTCTGGCCTTGCCGACCCTTGGCGGCTTTGCGTACTGGCGCAGGGAAGTCCTCGGGCTGCAGGTGCAGACGGACCTCGCCCCACTCGAGGTCGCCGGGCCCGCCGTGGGCCTCTTGGCCGCAGCGGGCTTCCAGGCCGACTGGCGGCTCTCCGATCAGTTTGCCATCGTCGGTGGGGTGCAATGGGAAAACCGCCCGGGCATCGGCATCCTGCGGGGCTTGATTGGCACGCAGGCCAAAGCCTGGTAACGCGAACCCCTTCAGGGGGAAGCCACCGAGCAGGGGCTTCCCCCGCTTTTCTTGGGGACGACGGAGCCCCAAATGGGCAGGTGGCCCGCCCCGTTGCCGGAGCAGACCACCTGATGGTACCCCCTAGGGGATTCGAACCCCTGTTACCGCCGTGAGAGGGCGACGTCCTAGGCCTCTAGACGAAGGGGGCCTGACTCAAGAGTAGCCCCAACGGGGTTCGAACCCGTGTTACCGCCTTGAAAGGGCGATGTCCTAACCACTAGACCATGGGGCCACGGCCTTGAGGCTCTCAGTATCTCAAAGCGACCGTGAGGCGTCAAGGCGTTGGGGGCCTTGAAAGGCCGCGGACATGGCCCCATCAGAGACAAGGCACTTCGGGAAGGAGACACGCCATGGCCGGTACACGCAGCATCACCAAGGTCATCGAGGACGAGGCGACGTGGCTGGCTGTCTCGGATGACCGGACTCCTGCCTTCCGGATCAGGTTGCGCCGCCAATTGGTCTTTGCCGTGTGGGGGGCAGGCTCGTTCAGAATGCTGGAATCAGATGGCCGGCACGACCTGGTCGTCGAGGTCGACCTGGCGACCCGCCAGGCAAGGGCCTATGGCCTGCGCGGCAAGGACCGGTTTCTCGTCAATGAGTGGACCGTCGAGACCAGCCCGGGACTCAGTACTGGTTGAGGGTGCCCAGGTCGCGTGCCTTGCGCTCTGCCCAGCCAAAGACCATCAGCCCCAGCGCCAGCCACGCCAACGCCCCCCAGAGCAGGATGGGCAGACGACCGTCCTGCCAGAGGACACCCAGACTCGTGCCCCCGACGGCCACGGCCCTCAGCTGCTCGAGTGCGTTGGTGAACGGAAACGCTGTCACGAACGGCCTCGCCCAGGCAGGCAGGCCATCCAACGGTACGATGGCGAGACCAAAGACCAGCATCACGGCGAACTGTGCAAGCGTGGTGATGCGCTTGGCGATGAGCCCCGCCCCGCCCAGCATCAGGCCGATTCCCTCCATGCCGAGATACATCAGGGTCAGCAACACGACATAAGCCGGCAGATCCAGATGCAGGCGCACGCCCGTGACGAGGCAGGCAATTGCGAGGACCAAGGCGAATCTGAGCAACATCTCGACATAGCTGGCGAGATCGCGAAGCAGCACGACGAGCACGAGGGGCGGCGGTGACAAGGCAGCCTGTTCCAAGGTACCGGTCTGGACCTCCTCGGCAATCAGTTCCGCGGCGTTGCCCAGGCCGTTGATCGCGATGTAGGTCGTGAGCAGGCCCAGCAGGCGACCGACGTTGCCTTCTTCGAAACCGGGCAGCCCGGAAGCCTGACTGCCGACCGCCGCCGAAAAGCCGAAGAATATCAGCAAGGCGAAGCCCAGATTCCAGACCAGCCTCGAGACGGTCTCGAGCGGATACCGCACCAGCAAGATGGCCTCGCGGCGCAGCTCGGCCAAGAAAAGGCGACCGGGGTTCATGCGACGTCCCTCGTCACGATTCGGAGATAAAGCGCCTCGAGATCGATGGCCCGCTCCGTTACGGAAACCAGCTCGAGCTCGGCAGCCCGCAGCATCGCCAGAAGCGGCGGCAGGGCATCCACCGCCTCGACCACCCCATGCCAAAGCCCGTCCTGCTCGTCGAGGCCGGCAAGCCCGGCATGCGCCAACGCCTCGCGATGCATCGGGGACGGCTGCCCCCGGAAAGCCAGCGCGTGGCCGGGCGAGCGATGGGCATCCCGCAGGGTCTTCAGGCCGTCCAGGGCCTTCAGGCGTCCACCCGCCATGATGGCAATGCGATCCGACAAGGACTCCGCCACTTCCATCTGGTGGGTCGTCAGGACGATGCCACAGCCCGCTCGGGCGATGTCCCGGACCACCTCCCGGAACACCACGGCCGCCTCGACATCGAGCCCGAGCGTGGGCTCATCCAGCAGCAAGGTCCGTGGCGTGCCCATCAGGGCCACGGCGATGGCCACCCGCTGTTGCAAGCCTCGGGACAGCTCACCGACTCGCTTGCGAACATGGGGCCCCAGACCCAGCAGATTGATGAGCTCATCTCGCCGTGCGGCGATGGCGCCCACCCCCTTGAGCGCCCCGAAGTAGTCCAGGTTCTCGCCGGCCGTCAGCTTCCAATGGAGGTTGCGATTGCCCTCGAGGACCGCACCAAGGCCGCGCACGGCCCGCATCCGCTGGGTCCCGACATCGAGGCCTTCGATGAAGATTCGGCCGGATGTGGGCCGGACCAAGCCTGCGATCATCTTGAGCGTGGTGGTCTTGCCGGCACCGTTCGGACCGAGCAACCCCAGAATCTCGCCCGGACGGACATGGAAGGACACGTCCTGCACGGCGTCATGGCGGGCCCTGCCGGCCCGCGCTGGAAAGGTCTTGGAAACACCCTCGACGAGGAGACCGCTGGAACTGCCGGGGACAGCTGGGGACTGGCCATCGTTCACGGTCTTGAATGCTCCAAGGGTAAACCTGCTTTTGTGATGGGTTGGCCTCTGAAGGCGAGGCTACGGGTACTAGCCATCCGGTGGAAGGCGGCCGAGGCAAATCCCACGGGGTTGGCGCCGGCAAAGGCCTTGAGGAGAGCATACAGGCTCGCTGGCGACGAGAGGCCTCGGTGCTCCACCAACAGCGGAACCAACAGATGAGGCCTGAACTTCAATTTGAAGCGTGCCAGTCCCTCAAAGTCAAACCACCTGCGGAAACATGGGCGCACCAGCCTCAGCAGCAAGGGCACCGGTCCCTCGAGCGGCATCAGGCCCAGCGTGGCCCATCGGACGCCCTGGTCGTGGAAGTGGCGCATGCAGGCGAGGACCAGCATCTCGACCGTTCCCTGCGGCGCATCGGGTGCCCGTACCAGGTGAACGACACTCCAGTGGTTTCCTGCCCGGGGCAAGGCCAAAGCAGCTCCAACCAATTCATGATCTCGCCACGCCAAGCCAATCAACGCGCGCGCAGCCACCTGTTCCCAGCGGGAAGCGGCAGCGAAGGCCATCGGGGGAAGGGGCTTGGCCTCGCGCCAACGCGCAAGCAAGGCTGCAAGTGGCCCACCGGCAATCTCGATGGGTGCCGTGGCCTCACAGGCGTGAAGGACGATACCGACACCCTTGCGTCTTCCCCGCCGCACCTGTCGTAGCACCGAGGTCAACGATCGCTCATGGTCCGGCCATCGCTCAAGACGCCACCAGGGCTCGCAACCTGCCACCCAGGCCGCCCCGGTCAGTCGCTGGTCCGGGGAGAGCAGGCGGCCGAAGGTCACCGGCCCTTCGGCAAGTATCTCACCCTGAAATTGCCCTTCGCAATCAGTTCCGGTCATCCGGCCACCAATAGTCCTCGAACCAGGTCTTGGCGAGGCCCGCCCGACGGGCTTCCAACTCCAAACGGATGCCGACTGGCCCACCCTTGCCAGCCATTCTCCATAGGCCCGTCCGAAAGACGGGTGAACGGCCCGACGGCAGCATGACGGGTCCCAGATCAATGACGGG
>Ga0194130_10001184_pt1 | contig 43553 bp, 37 predicted proteins | sample TA2KigsurfametaG_FD_160084 | JGI IMG/M metagenome (GOLD analysis project Ga0194130, IMG submission 160084) | Freshwater microbial communities from Lake Tanganyika, Tanzania - TA2015050 Kigoma 12 surface | ecosystem: Environmental > Aquatic > Freshwater > Lake | place: Tanzania: Lake Tanganyika...
TAATGGATTACTGGAGAGCTACGTGATACGGAAACGGTCATGCGTAGTTCGGAGAGGGGTTGTTGGAAAAGTACTTCTACTCAATAGTAGAAGCAACTCGTTGGCAGCCTACTCTACCATCAAGTAACTACTTTATTGTTTGAGGAGATAAGAAAACGACCTTAAATAAATAATTCGTGCAAAAATCAATCAGTAATTAACTTATAGTTGCTATTTTCTCTTGTAGACTTTTTTACAAGACCAAGACTGATTTGCATATCAGGATCTCTATTACTAAGGGGTCTCTTAATTTTTATCCCTATCTGCGTATTGAATAACTTCTTTGATTCTCAGAGCATTTATTATCACTTCTATATGCGCTAAAGATTTAACTTCTATGTCAAATATCAATTCGAAATAGTTACTGTTACGGCTTAGGATTTTAAAATTAGTTATATTACCCCCATTTTTAGCAATTTCTCCGGCTAAAGTAGCAAGGCTTTCTGGTTCATTTAATAACAAAACTTTTATTCTGGAAATGAAAGGAATATTTGATTTATTGTTATCCCAGGTGAGGTCAAGAATTTTTTCTGGCATACTGGCAAAATTATTTAGCATTTCGCAATCAGATGTATGGATGGTAATCCCACTTCCCGTATGTACTATACATACTATTTTGTCCCCCGGAAGAGGGTGATAGCATTTTGCATAGTGCATAGCCATACCTGGTATAAGACCTTTAATAGGTATTACATTTTCATCTTCTGTTCTAAAAGAAGATTTCTTTGCAAATTTCAACAAGGATAGAGTAGAACTTAACCTGCTTTTTTTAGGGATTACGAGCTTTACTACTTCTTCTCTAGTAATTGTGCCTTCACCGACTGCAAAAAATAATTCATCAGGGGTTTTGCTAAAAAACTTGCACGCTGCTTCTATAGCTTTGTTTTCTTCTTCTATCTTATTGGCTTTTAATACCTTAGAGATAATTGTTTTGCCAAGCTTTATGTGTTGCCCTTTCAATTGTTTTTGAATAACTTTCTGAATTTCACCTTTTGCTTTACCTGTAACGACGAATTTTTCCCATGAAAGTGAAACTGTTGAATGCTTAGAAGTAATTATTTCAACTTGATCACCGTTAACAAGTTGAGTTTTGAGAGGTACTATTTTACCGTTTACTTTTGCGCCTACGCATTTATTACCTATATCAGAATGTACCATATAAGCAAAATCAACGGTAGTAGCTCCTTTGGGCAAAGCTATGAGTTCGCCTTTGGGAGTGAAGCAGAATACTTGATCATAATACATTGCCAACTTAGTATTTTGGAGAAATGTTTCGGGATCATTATTTTGTTCCAGAATTGAAAGCAATTCTCTAATCCATACGTATTGCGTAGTATCAACACTCTCATCCTGTCCTTGTTTATAGCGCCAATGAGCTGCTACTCCAACCTCTGCTATATCATGCATTTTATATGTCCTAATTTGGATCTCGACTTTTTGAAGTAAGGGTCCAATAATTACTGTGTGCAGAGACTGATATCCATTATTTTTAGGAGTGCTTATAAAATCTTGAAAAGTGTCAGGAACCATTTTATAGCTTGTATGTATTATACCAAGAGCTCTATAACAATTTTCAACGTTATCTACTAGTATTCTGAAAGCTATTATGTCGGATAACTGATCTATGCTAATATTTTTTTGCTTCATCTTCATCCATGTGGAATAAGGAGTTTTCCTTCTTCCAGAAACCTCTGCTTTCAAACCTTGTCCCTCAAGCGTTTTTTGCAACTCATCAATAATTTGGTGGATAAGCTTATCTTGTCCAGATTCACGTTCAATAGTTTTAAAGCGTAGAACTATTGATTCTCTAATATCTGGGTTTAATATTCCAAAACAAATATCTTGTAATTCCGTTTTTATTTGTTGCTTTCCTATTCTTTCAGCTAGCGGTGCATATAATTCAAGAGTTTCTAAAGCTATCCTTTTCTTTTTTTCCTGATTACTAATAAAATCTATGGTACGCATATTGTGAAGACGATCAGCGAGTTTAATAAGTAAAACTCTAATATCATCACTCAGTGCTATTAGCAGTTTTCGAAAATTCTCCGCTTGGCGAGCATTATCTTCGTGAAATTTTATTTTGGTAAGTTTAGTAACACCGTCAACTAATTTTGCAACGTCCTTGCCAAAATTCTGTTCAATTTCCTCGAGCGTTAAGTCTGTATCTTCAATAGTATCGTGTAGGATAGCAGTAACTATGGAATCTGTGTCCAAAAGCATTTCGGCAATTATTTCAGCTACTTCAAGAGGATGAGAATAATAAGGCGCTCCTGATTCTCTTTGTTGCATACCATGGTATTTTACAGCAAACTCAATCGCTTTTTTTATCTTTGCTTCGTCTACTACTATGTTGTACGATTTATATTTTTCTACTATCTTCTTATGGTCTAAATGCACTTATGTTATATTATTTGGTTGAAATATTTGAGATTATTTAGAGCTAGAGTATAACTATAAAAAGTAAGAGTAAACTATTTTTTTTTCAGGGCTATCAAATAAAATTCGCTAGATGATTTGCGGCTTGCAGCCGGTTTAAAGTGCTTAACCGTTGTAAAATTTTGTTTTACCCTAGTGAGTAAATCACTTTCTGTTCCACCCCTAAAAATCTTAGCAATAAAATGTCCCCCAGGTTTAAGTATATTTATGGCAAACTCAAAAGCATTTTCACAAAGGTCAATTATTCGTAGATGATCTGTAGCACTATGCCCAGTAGTATTAGCGGCCATATCGCTTAATACTACATCAGCAAATTGATTATTCAAATTATTTATTATTAAGGTCTTTGTATCCTCAGCAAAGAAATCTTTTTGCAAGGAAACTACTCCAGCTATAGGGTCTATAGGTAAGAGATCGATAGCAATTAGCTTATTTGTAGCATTTTTGCTATCGGACTGAATGATTTTAGCGGCTACTTGACTCCAACCCCCTGGAGCGGCACCAAGGTCTACAACATTCATGCCAGGGGTTAGAACTCTGAATTTCTCATTTATTTCAAGTAATTTATAAGCTGCCCGGGATCTGTAACCGTCTAATTTTGATTTTGCCACATAAGGATCATTAAGCTGACGCATAAGCCAAAGAGTTGAAGATTTTTTCCTTCCTTTGGCGGTTTTGACTTTGGTAAATTTTCCCCGATATCCGGTAGATGCAGACGTAAACGGGTTATTAGGGCCTTGACTGTGCATAATTATGTAAAATAGAATTCACAAATCCAATTTCATTTTCATCTAGCATATCATTTGCTATATCAGTATATTCGTTAATTATAACCTTTTTAGGAGTTTCCGGAAAATATGCAAGTTCACATATCCCTACTCTTAAAACCGAAAGAAGAAGCATGGGTAGATTAGTAATAGTCCATGACTTAGTAAGAAACCGAGAAATTTCTTTGTCAATTTCTAATAAATTATTATAGGTATATTTAACTAACTCTTCCAGATAGCTATAGCTCGGTTTAAGTTTAAGAGTACTCTTTTGATCAATATCGTGATCACTTTTAAAATCTACGTCTTTGTAAAACTCTTTTATTCTAAATAATGCTGAATTTATATCAGTTTTACCTTGAGAACTGGCAAATTTATACAAAGTTTGAATAGCGGCTATTCGTGCAATGGATTTAGTGCTTATTTGTTGGTGCATATATGTTTTATCTTATGAGCTGGGGCATATATCTAAACCTTTAAAATCTCTTCCTCTTTAGACTTTATATGCTGATCAACTTTACTTGTAAAATCATCGGTTAGTTTTTGAATTTCTTCTCCAATATTATGGTGTTCATCTTTTGATATAGTACCATCTTTTTCCATTTTTTTCAGATGTTCCATACCGTCTCTTCTGATGTTTCTTACGGCAACTTTAGTATTTTCGCCATATTTATGAGCAATTTTTACCAGCTCCTGCCTCCTTTCTTGACTCAAGATAGGTAGACTCATCCGGATAATTTGGCCATCAGAACTAGGGTTAAGACCAAGGTTTGCATCAGTAATAGCTTTTTCGACGGTTTTGACCATGGACTTATCCCATACTTGGACGGATATGGTCTTAGCATCCGGGGTTGAAACCGTACCAACTTGAGATATAGGCATTTTACTTCCATAAACTTCTACGACAACCGGATCAAGTAAATTAGCGGAAGACCTTCCTGTTCTAAGACCCGATAATTCTTTTTCAAGAATAATAATTGCTTTATTCATTTTGTCAGTTAAATCATTTTTAAATGTTTGGTCCATTTATGCCCCCTTAGTAAATTTTTTAAAACTTAATTTCCATTTATAATAGTAAATTCCCCTTTATCCTGTAATACCTGGGCAAAATTACCTGGTTTCTTTATAGAAAAAACTTTTATAGGTAAATTGTTTTCTCGTGCTACGGCAATCGCAGCCATGTCCATTACTTTTAAATTATCTCTTAAAGCTTCCGTATAGTTAAGTGCCGCAAATTTTTTTGCGTCCTTATTTTTTTTAGGATCAGAATCGTACACTCCATCAACGTTTGTGCCTTTAAACAGAAGATCGCAATTCATTTCTATAGCTCTAAGAACAGCTGCACTATCAGTTGTAAAAAACGGGTTCCCAATCCCGGCGGCAAAAATGACAACTCTTCCCTTTTGCATATGCCTGATAGCTCTTCGCCTGATAAATGGTTCACAAATAGTAGTCATTGGAATGGCCGATTGAACTCTAGTGTATATACCAGTTTTTTCCATAGTGTTCTGTAATGCTAGCGCATTAATAACAGTAGCTAACATTCCCATATAATCAGCTGCTGCTCTTTCCATTCCTAGTAAAGAGGCATCAATTCCACGATAAATATTGCCACCTCCAACTACTACGCATACTTGTACGCCAAGGTTAACCACCTCTTTTATATCTTCTGCTATAGTTTGTAGAGTTTCAAAATCATGTCCGAAACTTTTGTTTCCCATAAGAGCTTCACCAGAAATCTTAAATAGGACTCTTTTACAGTTTATGGACATAAATACTTTTTACTACAATAGTACTAAAATTAATAAAAATAAATCAGTTATGGCTTGAATTTCCTTAACTTTAGGGTTAGATGTAACCCAAATTTTATTGGTTCATGCTAAAGCAAGTATTATTTTTGTCAAGTGTAAGAAAATACCAATAAATAAAAATCAGAATTATTTAAAAAAACTTTAGTTTTAAATAACCATAATATATCATGTAACAAATTATAAAACAGGTTTTATCGGGTGGTCAAATGCCGAAATTAATTATTGATGGCAAAGAAATTGAAATAGAAGAAGGATTGACTGTTATGCAAGCCTGTGAAGCTGCCGGGTTGGAAATACCGCATTTCTGTTTCCACGAGCGTTTAAAAATTGCCGGCAACTGCCGTATGTGCTTAGTTGATATTGAAAAATCTCCTAAGCCTGTTGCGTCTTGCGCTATGCCGGCAAGTGACGGTATGGTAGTTAGTACAAGTAGTGCAAGGGTAATAAAAGCCCGAGAAGGGGTGATGGAGTTTTTGCTTATCAACCACCCTCTAGATTGCCCAATTTGTGATCAGGGTGGGGAATGTGATTTGCAAGATCAAGCTTTTAAATATGGTAAAGGCAGAAGTAGATATTCTGAAAATAAACGTTCAGTGAAAGATAAAAATCTAGGCCCTCTAGTTGAGACTCATATGACGCGGTGTATACATTGTACCCGCTGTGTCAGATTTTGTACTGATGTCGCAGGCGTACCAGAAATGGGCACAATCGGTAGGGGAGAGCATATGGAAATTGTTAGTTATCTGGAAAAAACCCTTACCTCTGAGCTATCAGGTAATGTAATAGATTTGTGCCCTGTAGGAGCTTTAAACTCTAAACCTTATGCCTTTACTGCTCGCAGCTGGGAACTGCAGGGGACAGAGTCAATAGACGTTATGGATGCTGTTGGTTCAAATATACGCGTTGATTCAAGAGGTCTTGAGGTAATGCGTATTTTGCCGAAACTCAATGAAGATATAAATGAGGAATGGCTTTCTGATAAAGCAAGGTTTTCCTATGATGGTCTAAAAAATCAAAGGTTGGATAGACCTTACATCAAAAAAGACGGAAGATTTCAAGAAGTTAGCTGGGAAAGAGTTCTTTCTTCAATCGCTGACAAATTCAATTCCACAAACGATAAATCAGCTATTGCTGCTATTGCCGGTTTTACTGTGCCTTGTGAAACTTTGTTTTTGATGAAAAAATTGCTTTTTAAACTTGGTTCTGACTTTTGTGACGCTAATCAACTCGGTTACAAATTTGATTTATCAGCACGAGGTAATTACGTATTTAATACTACTATTTCCGGTATAGAGAAAGCTGATGTTTGTTTGCTTGTAGGGGCTAATCCAAGACAAGTAGCTCCTGTTTTAAATGCAAGGATTGGTAAAATGGTGAGAGCAGGAAATCTGATTGTTGGTAGAATTGGAGAAGCTGATAATCAAACATATAAAATGATGGAACTGGGTAGGGATGTTGATATTTTGGAAAGTTTAATCTCAATTAACCCTGATAACGAAGGAAGTAATGATAAATCTATATCAACATTTGCTGGGCTTCTAGCGAAGGCGGCTAATCCTATGGTTATTGTTGGCGATGGAGTCTTAGTGCGTCCAGATGCTCATGCAATATTATCTCTCTTACATAAAATTATTCAAAAATACAAAATCGTTCGGGAGAATTGGAACGGCTTTAATGTTTTGCATAATCATGCTTCTATGGTAGGAGCACTGGATCTTGGTTTTATTTATGGTAATTCAGGTAATGGAACTGACCAAATCCTAAAAAAGACCCAAAAGGGTGAAATCAAAATTCTATACTTGCTTGGTGCAGATGATATTGATATGAGCCAAATAGGAGATGATACTTTCGTCATTTATCAGGGGCATCATGGTGATGCGGGAGCTAATAGAGCTGATGTTATTCTGCCTGAGGCTGCTTATACTGAACAAGATGGAATTTACGTTAATATGGAAGGTAGGCCTCAGTTCGCTCGAGCAGCGGTAACACCTCCTGGTTCTGCTAAAACCGGAGTGGAAATTGTTAATATAGTAGCAGAAGCACTCGAGCTTGATATTAAAATAGATGAACTATCTTTAATTCGTAAACGGATGGCACAGGAATATAATATATTTAATCATATAGATGAAATCGTGGATAATGATTTTCGATCTTTTGAGTCTAGCGTAAAGCTGACTAAACAACCTTTAGAAAAAATAGTCATGAATTATTACATGACAGATCCAATTAGCCGTGCTTCTATTACTATGGCAAAATGTACAAAAGCAATAAATGAGATGCAAATAACAGGAGCATTTAAAGAAAGGATTGAAGGAGTAGCATAAAATGATGGATTTATTCTATGAATATATTGTTCCGTTAATTTTTATTATTCTTAAAATTATTTTAATCGTATTACCTTTACTATTATCAGTAGCTTATTTAACTTATGCTGAACGCCGAGTAATAGGGCTTATGCAAATGCGTCGGGGACCCAATAGAGTTGGGCCTTTTGGTCTCTTGCAACCAATTGCCGATGCGGTAAAACTTATATTTAAAGAAACAATTGTTCCAACGTCGGCAAGTAAAATAGTATTTATGATTGCGCCGATGATTACTTTCATTTTAAGTCTAGTTGGCTGGGCTGTAATACCTTTTGCTGAAGGGTGGGTGTTGTCTGATATGAATGTCGGAGTGCTATATATTCTGGCTGTATCTTCACTTGGTGTTTATGGTATTATTATGGCCGGTTGGGCAAGTAATTCTAAGTATGCATTTTTAGGCGCTATTAGATCGTCAGCGCAAATGATATCTTATGAAGTTTCCATGGGGCTGGTGATTGTTACAGTTCTACTTGTAACAGGAAGCCTAAATTTAAGCGAAATAGTTGAATATCAAAGAGAAATGCCATTTTGGATTCATCTGCTCCTTGCTCCTATGGCAGTGGTGTTTTTCATTTCTGTTTTAGCAGAAACCAATCGCTTGCCTTTTGATTTACCGGAAGCTGAATCCGAGCTTGTAGCTGGCTATAATGTAGAATATTCATCGATGAGTTTTGCTTTATTTTTTCTCGGTGAATACGCAAATATGATATTAGTCAGTGCGATGACAGTGACGTTCTTCATGGGAGGATACCTACCACCTTTTGGTATAAGTTTTCTATATTCGATCCCAGGATTTATATGGTTTATTCTAAAAATTTGTTTTTTGCTGTTTGTATTCTTGTGGATCAGAGCTACTTTGCCGCGATATAGATATGACCAACTTATGTATCTTGGGTGGAAGGTATTTTTACCGCTAACCTTATTTTGGGTAGTGCTCGTAGCCTCGCTGTTGTTAATAACAGGCAATCTGCCGTAATTATTTAGAAGTAAATATGATAAAATATATTAAATCCTTTGTCTTATATGATATACTATGTGGGATGTTCTTAACTTTAAAATATTTTTTTAAGCCTAAAGTTACCATTGATTATCCGTACGAAAAAAGCCCTATTAGCACTAGGTTTAAGGGGGAGCATGCCTTAAGACGTTATGAGAATGGCGAGGAGCGTTGTATCGCTTGCAAATTATGTGAGGCCATATGTCCTGCTCAAGCTATTTTAATTGAGGCTGAAGCAAGAGAAGACGGGAGTCGTCGTACTACTAGGTATGATATAGATATGACAAAATGTATTTATTGTGGAATGTGCCAGGAGGCATGCCCGGTAGATGCAATTGTTGAAGGGCCGAATTTTGAGTTTGCTACTGAAACCCATGAAGAGTTACTGTATAACAAGGAAAGGCTGCTACGTAACGGAGAAATTTGGGAGCAGGAGCTTGCAAGAAAATTAAAGGATGATTATCCATACAGGTAATATAATTTATGGCGATATTTTTCTATTTCTTTGCCTTTCTATTAGTGCTTGGTAGTGTTATGGTAATAACAAGCCGTAATCCTGTATACGCGGTTTTATGGCTAATTTTTACTTTCTGTAATGCTTCTGGAATCATGGTTCTTATGGGAGCCGAATTCTTGGCAATGATGCTGATAATCATTTATGTCGGGGCGGTTGCAGTATTATTCCTGTTTGTAGTAATGATGCTTAATGTAAAATTTGCTGAATTCAAGGGTATAATAGGCGCAGAGATGGGAATTGCTGCTATTATAGCATTCTTTCTATTTATTGACCTGACTGTTGTGGTTCTACTTGGAACCAAATTTATTATACCGGTAAATAATTTACAATTTATGCTCAATCCTGATATTGGTAATGCTTATGCGATTGGCAGGGTTTTATATACTGATTTTATTTTACCCTTTCAAACTGCTGGGCTAATATTATTCGCGGCAATGATTGCAAGTATTTCTCTAACTTTCCGTTTAAGGCCTGGGGTTAAAAGGCAAAAACCTGCTAGTCAGTTGAGCAAAAATAAAGAAAATAGCCTATTTTTTGCGAAAAGTACGGGAAAATCTGGATTAGAAAATTTGAATTATGACGATTAGCAATATTTCTTTAGAGCATTATTTAATTTTAGTGGCCTTTATTTTTTCCATAGGGGTAACTGGATTATTTATGAATCGAAAAAGTGTTATCACAATTTTAATGGCAATCGAATTAATGCTGCTTGCGGTGAATATAAATTTTGTAGCATTTTCGGTATATCTACAGGACATAGTAGGGCAAGTATTTAGTATAATAATTTTATCCATTGCAGCTGCAGAAATTTCAATCGGTCTTGCTATTTTAGTGTTATATTTCCGTAACCGTGGCTCAATTGAGATCGAGGATATTAACCAGATGAAAGGATAGGAGAGGTAAAGTTATGTTACTTGTTACCAAATTAATTATCTTTTTGCCTTTAATTTCTGGTATATTTAATGGTATTTTTTGTAAAAAATTAAGCAATAATCAGGCAAGCTTTGTAGCATCTGCCCTTATTATTATTTCTGCAGTTTGCGCTTCTTATGTTTTCGTAGGGGCTGGAATTAATAAAGAAACTATCCATATAATTATTACAAGATGGATAAATATTGGGTCAGTTTCTGTAAGCTGGGCTATTTATGTTGATCAGCTTACTGCGATAATGTTTATACTGGTGACCTTTGTTTCCGCTGTAGTTCATCTATATTCACTAGGTTATATGAAAGATGATAAGAACTTACCGAAATTTCTGTCATATTTATCTTTGTTCACTTTCTTTATGCTAGCTTTAGTGTCGTCAGATAATTTTCTGCAGTTATTCTTTGGTTGGGAAGGAGTGGGTTTATGTTCTTACTTACTAATTGGCTATTATTACCAAAAAGATTCGGCGAATAATGCAGCTGTTAAAGCTTTTATAGTTAATCGGATCGGTGACTTTGCCTTTATTATCGGTATTGTTATTATGCTGATTTATGCAAGCACTGTGGAATTCAGCGGAGTATTTGGCCAGAGCCAAGATTTAGCAAGAATGATTATAACTATATTCGGATATGAATTTAAAGTACTGGATATTATGTGTTTGATGTTATTTATTGGATGCACGGGAAAATCTGCTCAAATTGGAATGCACGTATGGCTTCCAGATGCGATGGAAGGTCCTACGCCTGTTTCTGCTTTAATACATGCGGCTACAATGGTTACGGCAGGAGTATTTTTGATAGCACGTTGTTCATTTATGTTTGAATATAGCCCGAATGTTTTAGCTATTATTACTGTAGTGGGCGCAATTACCTGCCTATTTGCAGCAACTATTGCAATAGCACAAACTGATATAAAGAAAATTATTGCTTATTCGACTTGCAGCCAGCTTGGTTATATGTTTTTTGCCTGCGGGGTTTCCGCTTATCAGGCAGGAATTTTTCACTTAGTTACTCATGGATTCTTTAAGGCTTTGCTTTTTCTTTCAGCCGGTAGTGTCATCCATTCAACCTCTGAGCAGGAAATATTTAAAATAGGAGGGATATGGAGAAAGATGCCGATAACTTATGCTAATTTTTGGGTAGGTTCTCTGGCAATTATTGGTATCTTTCCTCTAGCCGGATTTTATTCTAAAGATCTTATTCTAGAATCGGCCTATATGGCCTCAGGAGTCGGTATTTTTGCTTTTACCTTGGGAATTCTAGCCGCTATGTTAACAGCTATTTATTCTTTAAAAATTATTATGGTTACTTTCCACGGTAAAACCCGTCTTTCTGAAGATGTTTTTAACCATGCTCATGAATTACCAAAAATTATGAACACCCCTTTACTTGTTCTAGTAGCAGGTGCTTTATTTTCTGGAATGTTAGGTTATTATATTTTGGCAATTGAGAGCCCAGTCGGATATTTTTCTGGAAGTATTTTTAATTTAAATACAGCTTACAATGAACATCATGTATCCTTGCTCATTCAGCTTTTGCCTTTAATTGTAGGCGTAACTGGTTCTATCATCGGTATATATTGTTACAAAGGTAATATATATCAGAAAATTTCTAACAAGTTTAATCTTATATATTGTGTGATAAAGAATAAATATTTCTTTGATGAGCTATACGACAAAACATTTGTAAGGTTTACTAAAGCTTTAAGCTGTTTAGTCGGGTATTTTGATATTAAGATAATAGATAGATTCGGTCCTAACGGGTTTGCCCATTTAACCCGAGGAATTAGTTGGTGTATATGCAGGGTTCAAACAGGATATATAGTTAACTATGTATTATATATAGTTTTTGCCTTAGTGTTATGTATAACAATTTTTGTCTTTAGATATTTGCCGGTAGCTTGGAGTGTATAGATGTTAGATCTGCCAATTGTATCAATTAGTATTTTATTGCCGCTCTTTAGCGCATTATATATTACCTTTTTTATTAGCCAAAGTAGATCTCAGAGAAAACAAATTTATGCTATTTATGTAGCAATATTAAGCTCCGTACTAACCCTCATTGCTACAACTTATTTACTATTCAGTTTTGATAAATATCAAGATTCGTTTCAATTTGTAGAAAGATACCGCTGGATTGATAAGATTGGATTAGAATATTTTGTCGGGGTAGATGGTTTATCGTTATTTTTTATTTTCTTAACTGCGCTGCTTAGTCTTGTGTGTATTGTTGCAAGCCTCTTTACAATCAAGAAATATATCAAGGAATTTTTACTTTGCTTCTTATTGCTTGAATCTTTCTGTATAGGGGCTTTTTCTTCGCTTAATTTGCTTCTCTTTTACGGATTTTTTGAAGTAATACTTATTCCTATGTATATTATTATCGGCGTATGGGGCGGTGAAAATAGGATATACGCTGCAGTTAAGTTTTTCCTTTATACTTTTTGGGGGTCGGTATTTTTTCTTCTTGCACTAATTTATATTTATACCCAGACTGGTACATTTAACATCCCCGAATTAAATACACTTTTACCACAATTACCTTGTGGAGTGCAGAAAATACTATGGATTGCCATGTTTATTTCCTTTGCAGTAAAAGTCCCCATGCCTCCTTTTCATACCTGGCTGCCAGATGCCCATGTGCAAGCTCCTACTGCTGGATCAGTGATGCTCGCTGGAATATTACTGAAACTCGGTGGATATGCTTTCCTTCGAATATCCCTGCCAATGCTCCCTTCAGCTTCAGAAGCATTTTCTGAATATGTAATTTGGATAAGCAGTTTTGCTGTAGTCTATGCTTCACTTGTAGCTTATGTCCAGACTGATATGAAGAAGATGATAGCATATTCATCCGTTGCCCATATGGGGTATGTTACTGGTGGCATATTTAGTTTTACAGAGAAAGGAATAAATGGTGCAATATTCCAGATGATAAGCCATGGCCTCATTTCTGCAGCCTTATTTTTAATAGTAGGAATTTTATATGACCGTCATCATACTAAAGAAATAAATAAGTACGGTGGGGTGGCAGCTAGTATGCCTATTTTAGCTACCCTCTTTATGATTGCTATGCTTGGTTCAATTGGACTCCCGGGCCTTAGCGGCTTTGTCGGAGAATTTTTGAGTATAGCTGGTATTTATGAAGTAAATCCATTTATGGGTGTAGTATGTGCTTTCGGGGTGGTTCTTGGAGCAATTTATATGCTAAAACTCTACAAGGGTGTGATATTTGGTCAAGTTACTAACCAGAATGTGGCGAAATTCGAAGATCTATATTTATACGAGAAAGCAGCATTAATACCATTGATTATTTTAGTTATTTATATTGGAATTTTACCTAGTGACGTTTTGCGAATCATCCAGCTACCAGTGATGAAAATTGCTGATTTATATGGCGGTTTATAAAGGCTTAACAACAAAGAAATTATTCTAAGTAGATAAAAAATAGTTTTAAAGAAAGTAGTTTAAATATTTAAGTTAAAAATGGACATGCTAAATCAATTTATTTTAATTTTTCCGGAGATTGTTTTAACGTCTGTTGCTTTGTGTATGCAATTGTTAGCATTATTTTTTAAAGATCACTTAAGGTTTATTGTCCTGGTAACTATAGCTGCTTTAATTGCTCTTGGTGCATATATTTTAAATTTTGTGCCAAACGAGAGTATTTCTATATTCTCGAATTCTTTTGAAGTTTCTCCACATATTTACAAACTTAAGGCTTTGGTGCTGTTTTTAAGTATCATGAGTATCGTAATATATAAAAGCTTGATTAAAATTTCTGAGGAAATCATTAAGATAGAGTTTATTACCCTAATTTTATTGTCGAGTGTTGGGGTTTTTATTTCTATTTCGGCAAGAGATTTTATAATTCTTTTTTGCGGATTGGAATTGCAAGCCCTCTGTGGTTATGCAATGGCAGCTTTTAATAATAAAGATGTAAAATCGTCAGAAGCAGGCTTAAAATATTTTGTCCTAGGGTCTTTAATTAGTTGTTTAATGTTACTTGGTATATCTTTCTTTTATGGATTTGCTGGTAGCATTTATTTTAATAATATAAAAGCTGCATTGGATGGCGAATTTAATATCGGGTTAGTAGTAGGGGCAATATTTGTCTTAGCTGCCATATTATTCAAATTATCTGCTGCTCCTCTTCATATATGGACGCCGGACGTTTATGAAGGAGCTCCTGTTTCTGCAGTTACCTACTTTGCCGTAGCACAAAAAGTGGGAGCTCTAATTGTACTTATAAATTTTGTAACTTTAGTGCTCGGGAACTATTTAAGAATTTCAGTAGATCTTATAAAAATAGCCGCTATTTTATCGATTTTTATAGGAGCCTTGGGAGCAATGATGCAGTCTTCACTTAAGAGGTTAATGGCATATAGTACGATATTAAACGTGGGGTACGTGTTAATAGCAGTTTCTCTTCATTCGGAGGAAGGTTTCCGCTCTGCAATTATTTACATGCTTATTTACGTTATTGGTGCTATAGGGTTTTTTGCCTGTTTAGTTGCTTTATTTGGCGAAAGAAGCGATATAGCTAGTTTTGCTGATTTGCAAGGAATCGCTGCAGAAAGAAAAACTATAGCAGCCGCAATAGCAATAATAATGTTTTCAATGATAGGTCTGCCGCCTCTTGCAGGATTTTTTGGCAAGTATTATGTTTTTTATAATGCTATTATACAGGGTGAAATTACCTTAGCTGTATTAGGTATCCTCAGTAGTGTAATAGCTGCGTTTTACTATTTAAAGGTAGTAAAATGTCTATATTTTACGGAGACAATGGCAAAAACGGTAATTATACCTACCAATCGCGGTTTATTATCGGTATCGGTTATTTCTGTAGGATTTACATTGTTTTTCTTTATTTTTGCTTCATCATATCTTTTATAAATCTAAAAGATTTAATTTTGCATATAGATTATTGGTTACCAAAATAATGTTACCGTGGGCAAAGAATTATAATTTACTGATTTTTGACCGAATTGATAGCACTAACGATGAAGCTCTTCGTCTTGCAAAAAGTGGAGTAAATGGTAATTTTGTAATTATAGCAAAAGCTCAAACTAACGGTAGGGGCACTAAAGGTAAACCCTGGGAATCTATTATCGGTAATTTGCATACAAGTATTTTGCTTCAGCCCTTAGTAAGTATAGGTCGTACCAAAGAATTATCTTTTCTTACGGCTATTGTGCTCCGAGAAACCATTCTGGAATTTATAGATAAGCTTAAAGCACCAAAAGCCGATATAAAATTGAAATGGCCTAATGACGTTCTCATAGAAGGAAAGAAAGTTTCCGGTATTTTGCTGGAATCTATAAATATACAAGGTATAAACTATGTTATAATTGGTATTGGGGTTAATACTCATTTTGTACCTAATACCCCAAGTATAACAGCTACGAGTTTATTAAGTGAGGGGATTATTTTAAAAAGTCCCGATAGTTTTCTAAATACCTTTATGGATAAGTTTCAGCTTCATTATTCTAAATGGCAAAAGGCAGATAGCTTCGATAGTATTAGGAGCAGATGGCTTGAATGTGCTTATAATCTGAATAAATCTATAACTGTGGATAATGGGATAGAAAAAATTTCCGGAATATTTAAGGGGATAGATAATCAAGGGGCTATTTGTGTAGAGCTTGTAAATGGAGAATTATGTAGTTTTTCTTCTGGCCAGGTTACTTACCGGTGAGTATGGATATTATTGCTATTTGTTTTCTTGTAATGCTTTGGATTTGCCATGATAAATAATAATATTGCTATAATTTTAGTTGCTCCACAATTAGGGGAAAATATAGGGGCAAGTGCTAGAGCTATGAAAAACTTTGGCTTAAGGGATTTACGTATTGTTGCGCCGCGCGACGGCTGGCCTAATAAAAAAGCAGAAAGTATGTCTGTCGGGGCGATTGATATAATAAACCAGGCTAAGATTTTTTCCTCAATAGAAGATGCCGTTAGTGATTTATCTTTTATTTATGCTACTACCGGAGTAGTTAGAGCTATTAACAAAAACTATGTTTTATCACGAAATTTAAAGCAAGAGATAGATAGTAATTATTCTATAGGAATAATGTTTGGTCGTGAAAATTGTGGCCTTAATAATCACGAAATGATCTATGCTAATAAGATATTAGTAATAGATACCGATAAGAATTTTACTTCCTTAAATATTGCTCATGCAGTATCAATCGTATGTTATGAACTCTTTGGCGTAAAAAGCCAAAAAAGAGGGGATTTAAATAATGCTCATAAGTTAGCTACTCAGGCTGAACTAAATTATTTTTATAGTCATCTATTTTGTAAACTGGAAGAGAAAAATTTTTTCAGGGTGCCAGAAAAAAAAGAACATATGACTAATAAAATTAGGAATTTATTTTCTAAAATAGATAAGCTTTCACAAGTAGAATTACAAATTTTAAGAGGTATAATTACTGTTCTTTCGGATGACAAAAATTAGTAATTGAGCTCGAGTTTAACAGTTGTTGACATTAAAAGCTTAAGTTCTTGAAAATTAGATTTCAAAATGGATTTCCAATGTTAACTAGCAACTAATTAATATTTTGCCAGCTACTTATATTATTAAGTTCTATTTTAATAATCCTTGCTGTTGGCATGCCGTTACTTACTATTAATTCGTATTCCGGCGAGTCATATTCTACTAGTTCTAGAGCAGCGTTTAAGATGCCTGGATTATGTGCGATAACTAGTATATTTCTATTTTGGTCATCTTGCTGGGATATGAGTTCTATTATATCTTCAGAAGTACTAGCGTATAGTTCTAGGCAAATTTCGAACTTAGCGGAGTTTATCTTATTGCGGATAATTTCTCCGGTTTGGATTGTGCGCATAGCATTTGACACTAGGATTTTATCAATCTTATATTTTTGTAGAAACGTTGCTGCTTCCTCAGCTTCTTTTATACCTTTTTCAGTAAGTTCTCTTAGGCGATCATCCTGGTGATTTAGCGGTTTTGCCTCGGCATGTCTCATTAAAAACAGCTTCATAACAGTATAGGATTATAATTTTTTGCTCAAAAAAATTGCTGACCTGCAAATAGTTTTTATACAATTTCCAATAAGGTTATCCAATATATTACTATTAGCTTGAATGTGGTTTATAGCTATATCTTTATGTTCTGTTTCGTCGGCTTGGAATTTTTTGATATTATCTAACATTGAGTTTTTTGAGTCATAAGTTTCAAGATAATCTATTTGTTTAGCATAATGATCTTCGATTACTGCTTCCACATTTTTAGTTACGATCATAGCAGCTTTCAGGTTGATTCTAGCTGATATTGCTCCCATCAAATATCCGCCTATGTTCCATAAGGGCATAAATATTGTTGGCCGCGATAGGCCTTTTTTGATTTTATTACTGAAATAGTCTAAATGTTTTTGTTCCTGATCGAGCATGATCTTCAGTATTTTTTTATCATCAGGGCTCTTACTGTACTTTATCTGTCCTTGGTATATTTTTTTGGCACCGAATTCTCCTGCATGATTAACACGGATAATTTCCTCGATTTTTTTAGTATGATTATCGTTAAAGAATGGTTTTGGCATTGTTCTCGTACTTCCTAAATTATTTTTCCTGAAAGTTTCTATATTTGATAAAGAAAATAAGCAATATTATATTCAATAATAAATTCCACTCAGTCATTGAAAGGTTAAATATCACTAATGCTGGTTTGTTGCACATGGCTATTTTTTGGCTATATAGCAATTTTGTAAAATCGTGGACCGAAATATTTTCTGCTACAGAAACTAGTGGCTTACATAGGCTTGAGAGTACAAAAACTCCTCGTTCAATTCCCGTATGATAACCGGCTAGAATTATTGCACCAATAACGGTAATCACTAAATAAATATTGCATTTTTCATATTCTTTTCCTGCTACCGCAATTATTGAGATGAAAATAAATATTAAATATGGAAATCTTTGGTATATACATAAAGGACAGGCGGCCAATTGCATTATATATTCAACGAAATAAGCGGAAAACAAACAGAAACTTGCCAGTAAAAGAAGTAAAATATAAGGGTTTCTTGTTAACATGAGTTTTTTTGAGTTTTGCGCTATAAATTTATATTCATATAGGTTATAATCCTTATGGTAATTTGCAAGAATATTTTTAGGTTTTTATGGCATTTAACTTTGATGATTTATTAAAATCAACTGCTTGGCCCTTTGTGGAAGCAAAGAGAATCTATGATTTTATCGGGGGGGTAACTCCTGCGAAAGGTTATATATTATTTGAAACAGGTTATGGTCCGTCCGGATTGCCTCACATCGGTACTTTCGCTGAGGTTACAAGAACTACCATGGTTAGAGAAGCATTTAAACAGATTTGCGATATACCCACAAAGTTAATTTGTTTTTCCGATGATATGGATGGATTACGAAAAGTTCCATCCAATATTCCTAATCAGGAAATGGTTGCAGCTCATATGGGTAAACCTCTTACCTCTATCCCTGATCCTTTTGGGGAAGCAGAGAGCTTTGGGCATTATATGAACGCAAAACTTAGGTCATTTCTAGACAGGTTCGGTTTTGAGTATAGTTTTTACAGCGCTACGGAATGTTATAAAGCCGGTATGTTTGATCATATGATGCTTAAAACAATCGAGAAATATGATGAAATAATGAATTTGATGCTGCCTACTTTTCGCCAAGAACGTCAGAAAACATATTCACCTTTTATGCCTATTTGTCCTAAGACGGGTGTAGTGCTTCAGGTGCCAATCGAGAAAGTTAGCCGTGAAAATGGTTCAGTATGTTATCGAAATGAGCGAAATGAATTAGTCGAAGTTCCGGTAACAGGAGGGAATTGCAAGTTGCAGTGGAAACCGGACTTCGGTATGCGCTGGGCAGCTCTTGATGTTGATTATGAAATGTACGGTAAGGATCATCTACCTAATGGCGAAATTTATAGTAGCATATGTAAAATTCTAGGTGGTAAAGTACCGATTCAATTTTTTTATGAATTATTTCTGGATGAGGAGGGAAGCAAGATTTCAAAATCCAAAGGCAACAGCATAAGCGTCGATGAATGGCTACATTATGCTCCTTTAGAGAGTATAGCTCTTTTTATGTATCAATCCCCTGGTAAAGCAAAGAGGCTATATTTCGATGTAATACCAAAAACAGTTGATGAATATCTGGTTTTTAACAGTAAATATCACGAAGAAGAAGATATAGCCAAAAAAGTGGCTAATCCTGTTTTTCATATCCATAAAGGTAATGTTCCTAAGATAGATACATACGGAATAAGTTTCAGTTTGCTGCTTAATCTGGCAGCAGTTTGTAACCCTGAGGATAAATCAGTACTGTGGGGATTTATCAGTAAATATGCACCAAAAGCCAATCCAGAAAATGCTTCTTATCTTGATCATATGGTCGGTTATGCAATTACCTACTATAATGATTTTGTAAAAGCTACTAAGAAATACCTGGTGCCTGAGGATAATCATAAAAAACTGTTGCTCCAGATTAAAGAAATGTTAGTTAATTCTCAGCAAGATATAACTGCTGAAGAAATTCAGAATCAGATTTATGCTATCGGTACTAACGCCGGCTATGAGAACCTTCGAGATTTTTTTAAGGAGTTGTATGAAATTTTACTGGGTCAGACTCAAGGCCCACGGCTTGGATCATTTATTAAGCTTTTTGGTGTAGAAGATACTATAAAACTAATAGATTCCAAGATATAACTAACATACATACATGGATGACCCCTCTAAGTCTCCGATCTGATCAACTGTTGATTCTTGAGGATTAGAAAGATCACTAGGGGGAGATGTTTCAAGAGCTTCTCTTATACTGAGAACTGGTTCGGGTGCGGTGGTAGTAAGCGCTGTTGTTAAGTCAATAATAATCTCTTGTCGTTGAGGTTCATATTTTAATGACTCTAAAGTCTTTAAAACTTTTTCTTGGTTTTTGGGAGCGTCATAAAGACTTTTTGCTTTCATTATAGCCTTTGTTTTGGCTTGCTCAAAAAACCTACGATCATCAGGCACAATTTTACAAAAATAGCTGGTTAATTCTTTTATAAAATCTGTATGTCCTTTTTTTGCTGCTATTTCAAGGGCCGATGGATAATATTTTAAAATATATTCTTGATCTTCTTTTGGAAATTTGGATATAAAAATCATCATCTCCTGTAAGATTTTTATTGATCCGGACCTACTACTAGCTAATAAACTATCGGATATTAGAATATTTTTGTTAATTTGATCAATTTTAAGGTGGGTTTTTACGGCTGATAATAATAGTTTAAATTTTTCTGTTGACCCGGTTTCAGCTAAATTAGTGAGGGATTTCATCAATGTATCAATAAGCTTATCTTGGTTAATTTTGTTGTTGTTATATAATTCTATTGATAATATTAAAAATGAGTTAAACTGTTCGTTGGTAACCTTACTTCCATTAGTCCATAATTCTTGCAAAATTTTCTCGGATACTATAGCTGGTATTAGTTTTTCATATCGTTGAATTAATTTTTTATCCTTGGGGTCTTTTAGAGTCAGTTCATCTAAACGATCAAAGCTTTCCGGTATTACAAGTCCTAACCGGGGTTTAAATTCTTTATGTTCAAATTTTTGTATTGGAGACAATTTTTCATCGTCGACTGTAGGAGATAATATTATTAGCTCATCTTCAGATTTTTTCCGCTGGGAATCTTCATTAGTATTAGTTGCACTCATTAAGTCGCTCAATGATGGTCTGCTATCTTTCTTGCGAAAACAACAGGTTAAGCAATCAAATATCGCTTCAAAACAACAGCATAAATAATAAATAAATCCCATAATAATATCCTTTTAATAATTTGCGCCAAAAATACATTATTTTTTCCATTTTTCAACTATTAAATTTACTTATGGTTGTAATAGTTTAGATTAATTTAACTTTTTGATTAAAGAAACTAGCTTTATGCCGCTAGTTATTTTTGGTAAATCCAAATTTAACTATAAGTTAAACTTGACATACATAGAATTTTTAGAATAATTCCTAAATAATTATACAACTATAGATTAAAAATTTATAGTTTCTATATTCTGTAATTTAAGTAATGGCAAGGGTGGTATTTTTATGAAAAAACGGGAAAAAAGGATTGAAGAGCATAAGGAGCATAAATCAAGAGGAAAGGGGGGTGAGATAGCTTCACTTCAAGATATTCTTAAAGCTTTGAATAAGTTAACTGAGATTTTGCCGGATTCCGGGCCAGAAGAATTAACGACTGTAAAAAGTAAAATTGCTTTGCAGAGTAAAAAGCTGGAAAAGGCAAAACTCGTGGACAAGGAAAAAGAAGAAGAAATAATAAGCCTTAAGCAAGGAATAGAAAATATACAACAAAACCTCAGGGCTTTAAATAGTAAAGAGCTAGTCCAGCTTGGTAGAGAGAAGGATAAGATTAAAAAGTCCTTGGAAGAACTAGATAATGAGGAGAAACAACTTATAATTAAATCCAACCCAGAACAACGTGAAAAAATAAAAGCCTTAACGCAGGAAAAGAGGGCGGAATTGAACAGAGAGCTAACTGAAAAGCTTGAAGATTTTGAACTATTAGAGAATCTGATTCATAAACCTTTGCAACCGTCCGAAATGGTTGATTCGCTTATTTTTTCTTATCACCAAGCCTCATCAAAAGAAATATTAGATAAAGTAAATAGTTTGACCAACAAAACCCCTCTCCAGGAGTTAATCAATACTGCCGATAGTCTGATTTCCCTAGCTACTACCGAGGTACTTAAATATAAAATAGATATAAGAAAAGATTTCTTAAAAACCACAAAAGAAAAATTACCTTTAGTTGCAAAATTGCCTAACAAACCCGGTGATGAAGATAATATAGGAAGTTTTATCCCTAATATGAAAAACTTAAGGAAAGCATTTGTTGCTGAGCAAGAAATAAACGATCAACGCCTTAATTTTCTTCAAAAAAGTGCTGATTTGTTAATAACTTTACGTGGCTACTTAAAAATATGGGGGGACCCTAAACTCATGCTCAAAACAGGGGCAATTGATTTTAGCAAAGACGGGATGATAGGTTTTCTAGAACCACTTTTAATAAACTTAGAGGAAATAGTAAAGGATGTAAGCTTTTTGGTTAAAGATTTTTCGCTGTTATATGACTTTGTTGAACCAGATCAAAATAGTCCGCAAAATTTAATGCGGCTTCTAAAAAACCATCAGAAGTTTTTATACCAACAAAAGGAATCTAATCATAAAAAATTTCTTAAGGCTCAGGATTTTTATGATTTAGGGTTTGTAAGAGAAAAAGATGGGAGCGTAAAACGAAAAGATGTTATTTTACAACCAAAATATGGTCAATTAGTAAAATCAGATCATGAGGTTTTAAGTAAAAAAATTATAGACTTACAAGAAGAGTATTTAAAAGATTTATTGGAAATGCTTATTTCATGTTTTAATGAAAGCAGTTTGACTAGTAAATCGCTTTTAACAAGGGCTATTAGTAAATATACAAAAGAAAGTAGCTTAATCTCTATTGTAATGGAATATTTAGACCCAGAAGAGTTGCCTTTGAATTTTTCAAAAAAACCAGAATATTTGATTAATTCTAGTTTAGGTAAAGCTAAATATTACTCGGAGCAATTAAAATATACCGATACAGCGGTTGTTTTATTAACCAAAATGCAGAAGGAGTATATCACGGCTAAAAAATTTGAAAGTTCTCTGTTTTCTAATATTTATCAAGTAATAGGAGACGTTTTTGAGGAATCTATAATTTCGATTATTAAAGAGTATGCATATTTATCATCTTCAGACACCTCATCTGTATCTTCGGGTTATAAGTACAATGAATCCGAGGAAAGTTATTATAACAAAATTTTACAAATCAATGCCAATATAAAATTTTTAACAAAAGCTCAAAACGCTATTAAATTTTGTTACTATTTGCGTACTTCTGGCAAAGTTAGTGAATTGCAGGAGTTTTTATTTAATCTGAACTTTATTAATATTGAACTATCGTTTTCTAATGGTTTTACAAAATTAATGGACGGAAAACTCAGTGCGGTTTTATTCATCGACCAAATGATAAAAGTTGCTACAAAGATTATAGGATTTTTTGATTTTAATACTGTAAAAAAATTGGGAACAGATGAACAGCTAAAAATTGCGGTAGTAAAAAAGATAGAAGATTACCTTGTTAAAGATTTATCTTTAGTAATAAAAAGCTTAGTAGGAAGAACCATAGAACAAGAACATTCATTACTCGATAGTTTAGGTTATTTTATTAATCATATAAGCTCCGAAGGAACAAAGAATATCAAAGTACCTGAGCTGTTAAATATGCTAATCAGGCTTGCCAATTATAACCCAACTGTTTCAAAACAGTTATTTAATACCAAAATTTTGGACGATTTAGTAAAAAGAGCATTATTTGACAAAGAGGATATTTCTAAAGTGCTTTACGATTTAGTGCGTTCAGGAAAAGCTGATATGGAAATTATTGATCAATTCTTAAAAGCAGGAGCATATATTAATTTTGTATACAATGGTAAGGGATATCTCCATTTAACAGCGAGCCAGTTAACAGCGGTTGGTAGGGAGCCACAGCTTAATTATAAGGAAGTATATGACATACCTCGTATTCAGCAGCACAAGATTGACCCTGATAAGCAGGATAAGCTGATTGAAACTGCTTTATTCCTTGTAGAGAAAGGAGCAGATATTAACCTAAAGAATAAAGATGGTAGCGGCTTTTTAACGAGCCTGTTTAGCAAATTACCCGGGGAACAGGGCAGATATTTGTATTTAATATTTCTTAGGGATGAAAATATACTTAAGCAGTTATCACTAGAAGATTGCGATGTATATGGCAGAAATCTGCTACATTTGTTATTTAGGGATATGTTCGACTTTTTTTATAGTAGTAGTAATAAAATTTACACTAAAAGGGCATTTGCTGATGTTACGCGTAAAATTATAGGACAAGAAAACCCAGAGCATGCACTTTATCTACAAGATAAAGAAAAAAATACACCATTACATTATTTGGCAGGGTCAATCACAGAAGAATTTTGGGATCTAAGAGATACTTTGGGTATTAGAGTTGAGTTTCGCGTAGGGCTTCCAAAATTTAAATTTGATTTATTAAATGTAAAAAATATATATGGAGAAACTCCTTTACATGCTGCATTTAGTAAAGCTAGCGATGCATGTGCTTTTTTCGATTTTGTTTTGTATCGTCTTTGCTCACCCATGCAATGGTATGATAATCCGGAAGTAAGTTTGCATGCTAAAAATATTAAAGGAATCAGTGTATTAGATATGGTAATTGATTCAGGTAGCCAAAGGATTGCTTCAGCAATAAATGCTTATTTGTCAAATATTATATATAAACTAGGTATAGATAGAGAAACAGGTATAAAAGAAGCTGATAAGCTATTTGTTTTTGATAAAGATAGTAATCTTGTTTCGGTTAATGTTGGGTTATTAGATGAGTACTTACCAAGTGAACTATCTCAAGGTAGTGAAATTGTTAAAACTATTTTACTGTCATATTTATATCAATCATCCCAGGAATACAATACTAGCTCATCCTGTTCTTCATTATCATCTTCATCTAGCAGTAGTATGCCGTCATATTCGATTTCGTCATCATCGTCTTCTTCCTCATCGTCCTCCTCAGGTAGTATGTCATATTCTTCCTCCTCTACATCATCTTCCTCTATATCTGAGGTTGTGCTTGGATCAGATGGAGAGGTAGTAACAATACCGGGAAGAGATACAAGAGCTGGTACTGAGCTTTTGTGGCATACAGTTCCCTCAAGTATAGACACAATTCCATTAGAGCAATTCTTATCAGGAGATAGTGACTCGATTTTGGATCATTAATATGTAAGGGCGTGATAGTAAAGATAAATTGTAACCTGAACTGTTGGTGGAATGGATTTATCCATTCCCCGTTAGGGTAAGATAAGGTAATTAATCTAGTATCATGCTTAATTCGAGCTTTATAGAGTAAATTTTCCTATATAACACTTGCGTAGCAGCTTAAATTAATATATATTTGGCAAGTCTATCATATTAGGGAGGGGGTGTAGCTCAGTTGGTTAGAGCATCTGCCTGTCACGCAGAAGGCCGCGGGTTCGAGTCCCGTCACTCCCGCCATATGTGAAAATTCTTAAAATTTTTCCTTTCTTACTAAGAAGCATTTGTTATTTAAACCTTTCGTAGCTAATATTTATAGCTACCCAAAATTCACTGGTTTTTCTATAAGCGGTTTCCTTAAAACTTAATGTTATTAAAAGTGATAAATTAATAAAAGTAGAGCAAGGTTTTGCCAGTAATATCTATCTTTCTGGCTTTAAAATTCCCTAGTTAATAAGATTTATCTTCATCATAATTCTTCTAATAGCTTTTCTTGTTGTAATTTTCGTTCTAACTGCTATAAAAATCTATAAGTTCTGGACATAATTTTGTTCTATAAGTTGTAGTTTGTTTTTATTAAGAGGCATGTTTGTGAATAAAGTAGTAAAGCTAATTTTTTTAACTGGTCTCTTATTTGTTTTTTCCTATGCTGCTGCCGATGAAAAAATTAATAAGATTGTGGTACATGGTAATCAAAGGATTCAAACCTCTACCATCCAAGAGTATATAGGTTTACATGAGGGGCAGCAGTTTTCTTTAGAAGCTCAAAACAAGGCTATTAAAAGTTTATACGCAACTTCATTATTTGAAGATGTGGTCATGAATTTTACAAACGGGGTTTTAAGAGTTGATGTCAAAGAAACTCCTTTTGTAAGTAAAGTGACTTTTGCCGGTAACTCTAAAATAAAATCTGCAATATTGGCAAATGAGATCTCGACTGTTGCAGGAGACTCATTGAGAAAAGCAAAACTTAGAGTGGATGTAGAAAAAATCAAGGAAATGTATAAACGTTCAGGGAGATTTTCAGTTGATGTTCAGTCTAAAGTTGAAGAACAGGGAAATAACGCTGTGAAAGTTATTTTTCAAATTACTGAAGGACCAAAAACCGGGGTGAAATCCATTTATTTCGCCGGTAACGCAAATTATTCTAATTCTGAATTGAGATCTATTATAATGACCAAGGAATCTAAATGGTTTAGATTCTTAGAAACTAATGATACATATGATCCTGATAGAATAGAATATGATAAGCATCTGCTTACCAAATTCTATAATTCAGTAGGGTTCGCAGACTTTAATGTAATTTCAGTTACGGCAGATTTACTTCCAACAAAAGAAGGTTTTATATTAACTTATTCAGTTGATGAAGGTAACAAATATCAATTTGGGGATATTACAGTTAATAATAAACTAAAAAATGTCGAAACTGCGGAAGTAGAGAAGTTTATTTCCCAGAAGAAGGGGCAAACTTTTAACTTAGATGCTATGGAATCAATTTCTGAAAAAATAACTAGTTATTTAGGAAGTAGGGGGTATCCGCAGGTAGAGGTATATCCTGATATAAAGCCAAATAGGGAAGCTAGAATAGTAGATGTGGTAATCGTAGTAGACCAAGCCGATAAGATTTTTATCAATAAAATTAATATAGAAGGTAACTTAAAAACCGAAGATCATGTCATTAGACGGCAACTTAAAATAGCAGAAGGCGATATCTTTAATCGTTCCAAGATCGAAAAAGGTGAACAAAATATTCGTAACCTAGATTATTTCGATAAACTAATGCTAAAAATAGCGCCTACTAATCGGAGGGATCGTTACGATATTAATATAGATGTTGAAGAAAAATCTACATCTTCTATTGGATTAGATCTTGGGTATAATACTGCTGGCGGTGCTTTTGGACGTATTTCCTTTTTAGAAAGAAATTTACTTGGTACCGGTAAATATTTAAATGCCGGGATACAAGTTGGTAAAAAAAGTATCAGTTATTATGGAGGCGTTACTAATCCTCATTTTCTAGATAAAGATTTATCCTTAGGGGTGAACTTTTTTAGAACCCATGACGGTCGCGGCAGCGGTTTTGGTAACGGTGAACAAAATTACTCTAAAACTTCTACTGGAGGTAGGACATCGATCGGTTATGACATAACTGAAGATCTATCTCATGAGGTGGAATATTTACTTAAACAGGATAAACTAAGTGGTCCGTCTGATTCTGCTTCTGTATTTATTAAAGAGCAAATGGGTAAATTTACTACGTCTGCTATTGGTCACAGTTTGACTTATGATAGAACTGATAGTAGGATTTTGCCTAAAAACGGTTATTTAATAGTTGGAAGTCAGGAATTTGCAGGAGTTGGCGGTAATACAAAATATCTAAAACATGAACTTGACGGTAAATACTTCAAGTCCTTTGTTGAGAATAAATATACATTGAAGCTCTCTGCTGCTGCTGGCCATATTAAAGGCGTAAACGGTAAAAAAGTAAGGATTTCCGATAGATTTAATTTGGGGGATTCTTCTCTCAGAGGTTTTGCTCCTGGCGGTATAGGCCCAAGAGATAAAAAAACCGATGAAGGCTTCGGTGGTCAGAAATATTATACTGTATCTTCGGAATTGAATTTTCCGCTAGGTTTACCGCAGGAGTTTAACGTGACCGGAGCTGTTTTTGCCGATGCTGGTTCCTTATGGGATGCTGATTCTAAATCTTCTACTCCAGAAGGATTTTACAATGATAAAGCCATGAGAGCTTCAGTAGGTTTCGGTTTTATATGGATAACCAAAATTGCACCTATCAAGGTATACTGGGGTTTCCCAATGAAGAAACAGAAATATGATGAAAAGCAAACTTTTCATATTCAATTTTCTACAAACTTGTAAAGTCTTTCGAACTTATTTACGTTACAAAAATTACTACTACAAGATTTTTGTAACGTTTTAGTCTGTAGGAGGTTGTTATTACTCTCTTAACAGTAGAACTGGGTTGTTTATTTAATAAGTTAACATAAAACTCTTAGATTTTTGCTGAAATTCTAGGGTAGAATAATTTTGTTATGTTAGCCATCATAAGCAGATTTACAATAGTAGGATAGGTGATATAAAAATGTGTTGTTTAGGTATATACTATAGGTAACTTTAAATATAATCATATCGCTAATATTATTTAAAGCTTTGAGATAGAGTGGTAGAATATAAGGGAAGTCGGTAAACAAGGATGTATTAGTATAAGACTCTATTTTAAGAAAAGCTTATATTTTTTCTTTTGTTTATCAAAGATTATAGATTAATACAGAAATAATACCTAAGCTTATTTAAAAGGAAGAATTTCTATTTATTTTGTTGGAAACACTGTTTTATGAGAGCTAGAAGTTTTATGTCAGATCTCAAATTCTGGTTGATTTTGTTTTAGGAGGAAGTGGTGGCAAAGGATTTTGAACATTCCAGTTTTTTATTCGGGAGTAATTCAGTATTTATTGAGGAGCTTTATCAGAAATATTTGAAAGATCCAAATTCTGTCGACCCGAGTTGGGCAAAATTTTTTGCTACCCAAGGTGATATTACCTCTTTGAAAACTACAGCCAAAATTATTACCGATAGTAAAACGGAGATTCCTTCCAATCAAGACATAGTGACTAGTTCATCCTTGGCAGAAAATTCTTTAAGAGCCAAATTCATGATTAAGGCTTATAGGGAAAAAGGACACTATCTAGCTAATCTAGATCCGCTAGGGCTCGAAGTGAAGAAAACTAAGGAAGAGCTGAAATTAAATTTAGAGGATTTTGGCCTCAATACTAGTCAGTTATCAGAGTTAGTAGACGTATCTGGGGAATTCGATGATCTAAAAACCATTACTCTTGGCACACTTGTCGAGGTTTTAAATAAAACTTATTCTGGTTCGGTCGCAGTTGAATTTTCACACGTAGAAAATTCGGTAGCCCAAGAATGGTTATATAATAGACTTGATAGTAGTAACACGCATATTAATCTATCCCTAGAAGAGCAAAAAGCGATACTACAGGATTTAGTGGAAGTAGAAGGGTTTGAGCAGTATTTACATGTGAAATTTCCTGGAGCCAAAAGATTCTCCGTAGAGGGGGGAGATGCATCCATAATAAGCCTTGGTAAAGTAATTGAAGAGTCCGCGGCTGCGGGAGCAGAAGAAGCTGTAATTGGTCTTGCGCATCGAGGAAGGTTATCTACATTAACCAAAATTATGGGTAAGCCTTATAGAGCCATTTTTTCTGAATTTATGGGGACCAGTGCTTTTCCAAACGACCTTGGTGTAACAGGTGATGTAAAATACCATATGGGTTATTCTTCGGATAAAACTACCAAATCCGGAAAAAAAGTTCATTTATCTTTAACCGCAAACCCATCGCACTTAGAAGCTGTAAATCCAGTAGTTGCCGGTAAAGTTAGGGCTAAACAAGATTGTATGAACCGCGATCGTAACAAGGTCGTTGGGATTCTGATTCACGGTGATGCTGCTTTTTGCGGTCAAGGAGTAGTAGCAGAAAGTTTAGTAATGTCTGGCCTTGCTCCATATGATGTGGGCGGAATATTCCATATAATAATTAATAACCAAATCGGTTTTACAGCTAATAGTTATGATTCAAGAGCAAGTAGATATTGTACAGAAGTGGCAAAAGTTGTGGGTGCGCCAATATTTCATGTTAACGGTGACGATGTAGAAGCAGTAGTTTTGGTTACTAAGATTGCGTGTGAATATAGGCAAAAATTCCAGAAAGACGTAGTAGTCGATATAGTTTGCTATCGTAAGTATGGTCACAATGAAGGTGATGAGCCCATGTATACGCAGAGTGTTATGTATGAGGTAATTAAAACCAAACAAACGCCGGCGGCTATATACGCAGAAAAATTAAGTAACGCAGGATTGATTGATAAAAATTATTATCAACAATTGAAACAAGAGTTTAAGAGTTTTTTAGATTCAGAATTTAATGAGGTTAAAAATTATAAACCAAGAGCGCAGTGGCTAGAAGGACAGTGGTCGGGTTTTGATCGCCTTAGTGATGATAAGCTGTTAACAGGTGTGAGTAAAACCGTGTTGCAGGAAATTGGGCTCAAACTGTGTAGTATACCGGAGCATTTTTCCATAAATCCGAAATTGGCTAAATTATTTGAAGCCCGAACTCATAACCTCATAAATGACCAGCCAATTGATTGGGCTACCGCTGAGCAACTAGCATTTGCAACATTACTTAATGAAAAGACACCTATTAGGATTACCGGCCAGGATGTCGAAAGAGGAACTTTTTCTCATCGACACGCTGTACTCCATAGCCAAACTGATAACTCTATTTACGAACCGCTAAATAATATATCAACAGATCAGGCATTTTTTGAAATTGCGGACAGTAATTTATCCGAATATGGAGTGCTTGGCTTTGAGTATGGTTATTCAATAGTAGACCCTAACCGTTTAGTGATATGGGAAGCCCAATTTGGTGATTTTGCTAATGGTGCCCAGATTATTTTTGATCAGTTTATTTCTTCTGCTGAAACAAAATGGCTTAGAATGAGCGGTATTGTGGTACTTTTGCCCCACGGAATGGAGGGACAAGGCCCCGAACATAGTTCAGCACGATTGGAAAGGTTTTTACAATTATGTGCAGAAGATAATATGTGTGTGGCTTACCCAACAACTCCAGCTTCAATATTTCATCTTTTGCGCCGTCAGATTAAAAGAAATTTTAGGAAACCGCTGATCGTTATGTCTCCTAAATCTTTACTTCGCCATAAGTTAGCTGTTTCTAGCCTTACAGAACTGGACAAAGGAACAAAATTTATTCCGGTAATAGATGAGGTTGATAAGGAAATTAAGTCTGAAAAAGTTAAAAAAGTAATTTTTTGTTCCGGTAAAGTCTATTATGATTTAATTGAATTAAGGCGGGAAAGAAAAATAGACAATATTTCTATTATTCGCTTTGAACAATTATTTCCATTTATAGAAGAAGATGTAATAAAAATTATGAAAAAATATCAGAAGGCTTCCAAATTTATTTGGTGTCAGGAAGAACCTCGGAACATGGGAGCATGGAAGTTTATACGTCATCAGTTAGATGCATGTTTGGAAAAAGCCGGTATTAAAGCACAATTGAGTTACACCGGCCGCGAAAGATCTGCATCTCCAGCTGTCGGTTATTTGTATATTCATAACAAACAACAGGAAGCTTTGGTAGAGGAAGCTCTTGAGCTTTAAATAACCTAAACCGTGAAAAGATCAGGTTTATATTATAAAAATTATGGGAGAATTTTATGAGTGTTGAAATTGTAGTACCGGCGTTAGGAGAATCAGTTTCTGAAGCCACAGTCGCCAAATGGTATAAAAAAGCTGGAGATGTGGTAAAACTTGATGAATTATTGCTTGAACTGGAAACGGAAAAAGTTACTTTAGAAGTTAGTGCTGCGGCAGAAGGAATGCTAGATACTATTTTAAAGCACGAGGGAGATGTCGTTAGTATCGGTCAAGTTTTGGGTACTATAAAAGCCGGAGAAGTTAATAAAAATACAGTAGTAAATCAGAAAGCTGCGCCTGCTGCCGCCCTTGGCATAGAAGCTAAAGTTTCTACAATTCATGAAAAAAAGGTTGACCCGGTAAGTACTATGCCACCTTCTGTACAAAAACTAGTAACAGAGAATAACCTAAACCCCGCAACTATTGCAGGAACCGGAAAATCCGGTAGAATAAATAAAGGAGATGTTCTAAATGTTCTAGTAACAACTGAGGCAAAAGCTTCCGAAACGGAAACTGTTACACCACGAGGTAAACCCGTAGAAAAAGTAAGAATGTCTCGTCTTAGAAAGACTATAGCTCAGCGTTTGAAAGATTCACAAAATACAGCAGCTATTCTTACTACTTTTAATGAAATTGATATGTTAAACGTAATTAATTTGCGTAAAAAACATCGTGAGGAATTTGAGAAAAAGCATGGCGTTAAGCTCGGCTTCATGTCATTTTTCGTTAAAGCTGTTATAAATGCTTTAAAAGAGATACCTGCTGTAAATGCTGAAATAGATGGGGATTATATAATATATAAGCATTACTATGACATAGGGGTAGCTGTTGGTACTGAGCAAGGCTTGGTAGTACCGGTCCTCCGGGATGCCGACAAAATGAGTTTTGCTGCAGTTGAGAAAGAAATAGGGTATTTAGCAACTAAGGCTCGAGATGGCAAACTTGCAATGTCCGATTTAACAGGAGGAACATTTTCTATTACCAATGGAGGAGTGTACGGTTCGTTACTTTCAACTCCGATTATAAACCCTCCCCAAAGTGGTATTATAGGTTTGCATAATACGCAAGAAAGACCGGTAGCTATTGACGGTAAGATTGAAATTCGTCCAATGATGTATATTGCTCTATCTTATGACCATAGAATTATTGATGGTAAGGATGCAGTAACTTTCCTGGTTAAAGTAAAAAACTCTATTGAAAACCCGGAAAGGCTATTGTTCGACTTATAAGTTTGTTTTAATTTACTGATTCAGAATTTTAAGTAAGAAATTTTAATTTACAAGATTTTTAAACTAGTATTTTAAAATTACTAACTTATAATCACATTTAAAAAAATGTGCTAACTTAACTTATCTAAATAAGGGTTATATAAATAGTAATGTACGAAATTTTTCTTGAGATTGTTTGGTTTGTAGAAAGCCTAGGTTACTTAGGTATCCTTATTATGACCTTTATTGAAAGTACTTTTATACCAATACCGGCAGAGATTACCTTAATTCCAGCGGGATATCTGGTACATAAAGGAGAAATGAATGGATTATTAGTCTTGCTAGTAAGTAGTGTTGGAACTCTTGGCGGTTCCCTAGCAAATTATTATATTGCATATTTTTTTGGAAGAAAATTATTTACGAATAAAGAAAAATATTTTTTTATCAATCGATCTAAATTGGAAAAAATAGAAAAGTTCTTTGCGAGCCATGGGGGAATATCAGTTTTTACTGGTAGATTCCTTCCAGGAGTTAAACACTTTATCTCGTTTCCTGCTGGTCTTGCTAAAATGGATCTGAAATCTTTTTGCTTATATACACTACTTGGTGGAACTATCTGGTGTGCAGTTTTGATTTCATTAGGGTATGTTATCGGTGAGAATGAACACTTGATAAAAAAGTACTTAAAACAATTCAATATCGTTTTTCTTGTTTTAGTGGGAGCATTAGTTCTATACTACGTATGGAAAAAAAATTCTCAAAAATAATAGAAATATCTCGTCCAATAAAAAGTATTCTATTTAAAAACTTTTAATCACGTTTCTTAAGCTTTTTGTTTTCGAAAGCCGGTTTGCCGGGGAGTTTAGAGTTTATATAATCTATTAGCTGATTTGGCAAGAAGCTTAAGAATTTAAGAAGAAGGTAAATGGTAATTGGAAAAACTATTACTTCTTTATTATTACTAATTCCTTTAATTATTTTTTCAGCGGCTTTCTCTACCGAAATCATAAAAGGCATAGGAAAATTATTAACATCAGTCATGGGAGTTTTAATATAACCCGGGATAACAACAGTTGTATGCACGTTATATTGTTTTAGGTATCCTCTTAATGCTTCCCCAAAGACCCTTATACATGCTTTGCTCGCGGAATATGAAGGAGCACTGGAAAGACCAATTAAACCTGCCATGGAACTAATAATAGTTATGTTTCCTTTTTTTCTTGTAATCATGTGCGGTATTATAGGCATTATTGTGTTCAAAACTCCATTAATATTAGTTTCAAATATTGTTTCAACTTGAGATGGACTTTCTGGTCCTTGTAAAGTCCCGGCGGAAACTCCGGCACAAGCAATTACAACATCAATTCCATATTGTGTAGAAAAATTTGTTAAATGTTTGTTTAAAGCTTTTTTTTCTCTTATATCTAGGGCAAGTAGATAAGTTTCAGCCCCTCTGATGCTGCATAAATTAGCTATTTTATTTAATTGATCTAAGTTCCTTCCAACAAGTATTAACCTGATATGTGGTTTTGAATATTGGAGAGCAAGTTCATAACCAAGCCCGCTGGAAGCACCGGTAATTAATATTGTTTGTTTATCCATGATATTTTTTGACTAATTTAACAAGTTCGAGGGTAATGAATCTTAGTTTATAAAATATGTTTTTCCTATAATAAAGTTAACAAGAAGATTGGTCTATTTAATTTCTGTTATTAATGCTGATGAGTGAATTATTTACTGATTTTGTCCTTTATATATGTTATAAAATATGTTTTTCCTAAAAATAAAATTACAAGTGACAATTTATATTGACAATATTGAGTTATCAAGCCCTGTGATCCTTGCTCCGATGTCTGGGGTGACTGACTTACCGTATAGAAAATTGGTTAAAAGGTTTGGTGCTGGTCTTGTTGTCTCGGAAATGGTAGCAAGCAGGGCTATGATTGTTCAATCTCGCCAATCGATAAAAAAATCTGCTATATTGCACGATGATGCAACCGGTGCTTGTGTCCAATTAGCAGGCTGCGAGCCTAAGGTTATTGCCGATTCTGCTAAGATGAATGAAGATATGGGTGCTAAAATCATTGATTTGAACTTCGGTTGTCCTGCAAAAAAAGTCGTCGGTGGTTATTCCGGTTCAGCCTTGATGAAAGACGAAAAACTTGCAGCTGAAATATTATATTCTACTGTTAAAGCGGTAAAAATTCCGGTTACTTTAAAAATGAGAACCGGATGGGATGATAACACAAAAAATGCTCCTGTTATTGCAAAAATAGCCGAAGATGCAGGAATAAAAATGGTCACGGTACATGGTAGAACAAGATGTCAATTTTATACTGGAAAAGCGGATTGGGGATTTATTTCTAAAGTAAAAAACTCGGTAAAGATCCCTGTTGTTGCAAACGGTGATATAGTTTGTTTCAATTCTGCAAAAGAAGCTCTGCAGAAATCAGGTGCCGACGGTATAATGGTCGGGCGAGGTGCTTATGGCAAACCTTGGCTTATTTCTCAGATTGCCCATTTTTTAAAAACAGGTGAAAAATTACCTGACCCTCCTCTAAAAGACCAGCTTGTAATTGTGTTAAATCATTATGATGATATAATAAATTATTATGGCGCAGATGCCGGAGTAAAATTGGCTAGGAAACATTTGGGATGGTATAGTAGTGGTCTTCCAAATTCTAGCGAATTTAGAGCGTTTATCAACCGGACTTTCAATGCTGATGAAGTAAAGGAAAAAATACAGGAATTTTATAATTCCATTTAATAGTAAGTTATTTTTATGAGAGATACGGAATATAAATCCATAATTGATGCAATCGAAGTAAAAATCGATAAATTTTTTGAAATGCATGAAGGAAAATCTCCTGAGACTGGTTTATATGAAAGAGTGGTAAGGGAAGTTGAAAGGGCTCTGATTAGAAAAACTATTAGTCATACTAACGGTGTCCAAATCAAAGCTTCAAAAATATTAGGTATTAATAGAAATACTTTAAGAAAAAAAATGAAGGAGCTGGGTCTATAATATAAGATATTTGCTAATTTCAGGTGCTTGTTATATGTTTTTAAGAAAATTACGGCAAATTATAATTAAACACCGCTACAGTAAACCTGCTCCATATATTATAGCTGCAGCTATAATATTTTTTTTAGTTAACAGTTTTTTTGTTTATCTAGAATTTCAGCACAAAGAAGTTGATCCAGTAAGTGTTATTGGGTTAATGTTAATTATTCTTCTAGGTTCTCTATTTTTTATTATTTTACTATTAAATAGCCCATTTTCTAGTTTGTTTCTTTTTGTTAAAAGAACTAGAGAAAGAGTATATAAGCTAAGAAAGAGAATAATAATCGCTTTCAGTTTTGGCGCGGCAGTACCCACAATTATCGTTGCAATTTTTTCAACTTATTTTTTTAATTTTGGAGTGCAATCATGGTTTGACAATAAGGTTTCTAGGGTTTTAGAACAATCAATTATAGTCGGAGAATCTTATATAAATGAACATATATTACAATTAAAGGAGACGGCTATTTCAATTTCTGATGATTATGACGACTTATATTATAAGCTGGTTTATAATCCTGAATTATTTCAAGAGATCCTTACCGGGCAAGCTGAAATGAGAGCCCTTGATGAAGCAATAATTTTTAAAAAAGATACCAATACTATTTTAGCTCAAACAGCTTTAAGCTTTTCTTTAACTTTTTTAACTATCCCACCATATGTTTTTGATAAAGCTAATAAAGGAGAAGTAGTACAAATTTCTTCTGATCCCACTAAACTGAGGATTTTAATAAAACTAAGGAATTATAATGATACTTATCTATTAATAGGAAGGTTAATAGACGAGAAAATAATTGATCATATTAATAGAACAAATGGAGCAGCTCAAGAATATTTCAGGTTAAAAAGTCATATATTTGATCTGGAAGTAAAATTTGCTCTAATTTTTATTTTACTAGCAATAATTTTACTTTTAGCTGCAGTTATTTGGGGAAGACATTTTGCTGAACAGCTTGTAAAACCCATTAGAGAATTGGTAATTGCTGCAGAAAAAGTAAAAAATGGTGATCTAACGGCTCAAGTGCCTGAAGAAGGTCTAAAAAAAGATGAGATAAAAATATTGTCGTTAGCATTTAACCGAATGGTTAAACAAATAGATCGTCAGCAACGAGATTTAGTTATTGCACAGAGGGCCCTTGCTTGGTCTGATGTAGCACGAAAGGTAGCGCATGAGATTAAAAACCCATTAACGCCTATACAACTTGCCGCCGAGAGGTTATTGAAGAAATTTAAAAGCCAAGTGGAAGATAGGGATTCTTTTGAGAAATACTTAAATAATATCATAAAGAATTCTAATGAAATTAGAATGATAGTCTCAGAGTTTGTGAATTTCGCAAGGTTACCTTCACCTGTATTTTCACAGTATGAAATAGTATCAATTATTAATCAATTAGTGGATGCAAGACGCCTTATCCATGATAAAATTTTATACTGTGTTGTTTCAAATGTAAAAACATTTGAATTAGTATGTGATATCGCGCAGTTAAATAGGGTGGTGGTTAATTTATTACAAAATGCTGAGGATGCACTTGAAAACGTTAGTTATCAGAAGAAAATTACTGTGCAGATTATGGCAGATGGAGATTTTGTTGCTATTTCTTTCTCAGATAACGGGTTGGGTTTTGGTCCTGAAGTTTTAGAAAATGCGACAAAAGCTTATTTTACGACTAAAGCAAAAGGTACAGGACTTGGTCTTGCTATCGTAGAAAAAATTGTACAAGACCATCTTGGTACTTTAAATATTTTTAACAGAGAAGAAGGTGGAGGATGCGTAAGGTTAACTTTTAATACCGAAGAATTAAGAATTAAAATAAAATAGATCTTTTTAATTATTAATATTTTAACTTTTTTGTAAAAATTAGAACAATATGTTGCATAAATGCTATTATTTATGTTGATTTATATTTTTTATAGAGATAACGTAAAGTGTACTTTTATAGTTAAGTGTTTAATACATTCTAGTTAAGGTTAATTGGATAGAATAGTTTTTATATTGGGGAAGGTTTATGGCGTTAGATGTTCTTGTAATAGATGATGAAATGGATATTAGGGACATAATATCCGATATTTTAAAAGATGAAGGGTTTTCCAGTCGAACTGCGGCAAATAGCACTCAAGCTTTTAAAGCAATTGCTGAAAAGGTACCGAATGCAGTTATACTTGACATTTGGCTACAAGGGAGTGAACTTGACGGGCTAGGTATTTTGGAAATAATAAAAAAACAGTGTCCTTTGATGCCGGTTATAGTAATTAGCGGTCATGGTACTATCGAGACTGCCGTAAGTGCTATAAAAATGGGAGCTTATGATTACTTAGAAAAACCATTTACCCATGATAAGCTAATAATTTTGTTAAAAAGAGCTTGCGAAGTATCTAAATTACGCAGGGAAAATATAGAGTTACGCTCTAAAGTTATTGATAAAACAGAATTTATAGGATCTTCTTCAGTTATTACTAAGCTGAAATCTGAAATAGAAAAAGTTGCTCCGACCTCCGGGAGGGTAATGATTCATGGCGGTGTAGGTAGCGGTAAGGAATTGGCAGCACGATTAATACATAAAAAATCAAGAAAAGCAAGCGGTCCTTTTATAGTTTTTAGCCCTACTGCTCTTACGGTAACTAAGATACAGCAGGAACTGTTCGGGGATGAAGAGAAGCAGGAGCAGGGAACTGTCTTTGACAAACGGATTAGCGTTTTAGAGGCTGCTCACAACGGTACTTTATATATAGATGAAGTAAGTGATTTGCCCCTGATTATACAAAATAAATTGCTGAAATTCTTGCAAGATCAGACTATTATAAAAAATAATAAGGCAGTAAAATTAGATATAAGATTTATCACCTCTTCAACTAAAGACATGCAGGAAGAAATTACGCAAGGTAAATTTAGACAGGACCTGTATTTTAGATTGAATGTTGTTCCGCTTCATGTAACGAATTTGGCAGAACGGAAAGAAGACATACCTTTATTAGTAAAGTACTTTATTAAGCAGTTATCGAGATTTTCTGGGTTGAAAGAGAGAGAGTTTTCGGATGAAGCAATAGCAGCATTGCAGGCTTATCATTGGCCAGGTAATGTAAGGCAACTTAGAAATGTTATTGAATGGACTTTAATAATGAATCCACCAGGCGCAGGAATTTTAGAAAAAATAAAAACCGATATGTTGCCACAAGATATTATAAATAATAGTGTGAATATACCTAAGCCTGATAATAACTTAGATATGATGTCTATGCCGCTACGTGAAGCACGAGAAGTATTCGAAAGACAGTATCTATCTGCGCAAATGAATAGGTTTAATAATAACATATCAAAAACCTCGACGTTTGTAGGAATGGAAAGATCAGCGTTGCATAGAAAGCTAAAAATGTTAAGTATACATTCGGCAAGTAAAATAACAGATCAGGATAAAGAACTTGAGCTTGCTTAATTACTTACTGACTTACAAATTATATTATTCTTTTATGAAAAAATTATTTTTTCTTCCTTTTTTATTTGCTTTATTGGCGTGCAGCGATGAAAATATTTCAAGTAATGGGCAGTTGTCACAAGTTGAGAATGATAAAATAAGAGAATATATTTATTCTCGTTCTCGCAAAAAGCAACCTCTGGATATAAAAACCACATTCGGCACTAATCTAAAAGGAATAAAGTTAACAGGGGTTAATCTTTCTGGAGCTGATTTATCGGGTATTGATTTTTCAGGAGCTGAAATAGCCAGAGCTGATTTTTCTGGGTGTAATTTAAATGATGTTAATTTCCAAGGTGCAACTATTCAAGAAAGTGATTTTTCAGGAGTCGTATTCAGTAATTTTACAGCCGAAGGCGCTGACTTTCAGGCCTCTGTATTTAATAAATCACAGTTTATAGATTCAGATTTTTCTTATTGCAATTTTGAAGAGGCAGAATTTACCGGAACTAAAATTCACAATTCAAGGTTTGATAAGGCTAACTTATCAAAAGTCACTATCCAAGATACTGTAATCGAGAGTTCTAATTTTCAAAAAGCTAATTTAATATCTTCGGTATTTGTTAATGCCAATATTAAAAACTCTGCTTTTTTTGGGGTTGATATGAGAAAGGCAAAATTAACAAATGTAACAACTCAGAATTGCAGCTTTGAGTCTTCTGATTTAAGTGAAATTGAATCCATAGACGGAGTGTTTATGGAAGGAGATTTTAGCCAAGTTATCTTAGATGATGCTAAATTTACTGGGAATACAAAATTTACCTCTTCTTTATTTCCCTATGCTTCGTTTAAGAGAGTGCTGTTTGATAAAATATTAGTTAGCAATTGTAATATGAAAGATGCGGTATTTAACGGAGGAGGGATAAAATCGACCAGAATCCAAGATACATACTTAGATAATTCAAAATTTATTGGGGCTGATATTGTCAATTCTTACATGGATAATGTTTCAATCACTAATGGGGATTTCGACAAAGCTTCTTTGAAAGATTTTAAAATTTCTAATTCTAATTTAAGTAATATTCGTTCTTCAAATAGTATTTTAAGTAAGGGAGAATTTGTTAAAGTTAATTTAACGGCCTCTTTATTTGAAAATCATAGTATAGAAGATTCTTCCTTTAAAAACTCAGATTTAAGTAAGGCGATTTTCCTAAAATCAGAAATTAAAAGAGCAGATTTTACGGCTAGTGTGCTTGGCAAGATAGCTTTAATAAAATCCAATCTTGAGGAAGTAGTATTTAATAATTCTCCAATTAGTAATTCTCAAATTAGAGAGGTCACTAATATCGCCTCAGTAATAATTAATTCGCCAATATCGCGTACTATTCTCATTAATAATAAAGGGTTAGCTAATATGGTAATCATAGACTCTTATAATTCAATCGGGGAAGTAATTGCCAGCCGTGATTTAACAAATTTAAACATGGCATACATGGATTTTTCGGGGCTTGAAGCAAAGCAAGTAAATTTTAGTGATTCACTTCTATACAATACAAAAATGATTGATGCTAAATTCATAAATTGTGTGTTTAAGGATGTAGATTTTAGTAACGCAGATTTTTCTGGATCGGATTTTTCTGGATCAGAAATTACTAACGCTAATTTAAAGAAAACAATTTTAAATCAAACAAATTTAAGCTCAACTAAGTTAAATAATCTTGATTTTAGGAGAGCTTTTATTACAAATGTTAACCTTAAAAATGCAGAATTAATAGCTGTAGCCGGTCTTGGTAACTAAAGGGCTTAAGTAAAATAGTAATCAAAAAATCAAAATGCAAAATTTACCTAGCTTTATTGTAGGTATTGGTACTGATATAGTGCAGGTACCCAGAATAGAGAAGTTATATGCAAAATTTGGAGAGAAGTTCTTGAACAAGAATTATCATGAGCTTGAAATAAAAGATTTTTGGAAATTAAATAAAGAAAAACAGTGCTTGTATTTAGCAAAAAGATTTGCTGCTAAAGAGGCAATATCAAAAGCTTTTGGTCTTGGTATTGGAGCTGATATGAGTTTTAAAGAGATAGCAATATTTAATGATTTGCGAGGAGTACCCAGCGCAAAAATTTTTAATAAAACACACAGCTACCTTGATAATTATTCTATTTATGTTTCTCTCTCAGATGATTATCCGGTTGCTATTGCTTTTGCTATTGTTAGTAAGATAAAGTAGTTTATATGGATTGTAGAGCCCACAGAAATTATAACATTTTGCTCTATTTAGTAAAATAAAGCTGGAAAAGTAAAAAATTCAATGTTATATCTAGCATGACATGGAGAGATGGCCGAGTGGCCGAAGGCGCTCCCCTGCTAAGGGAGTATAGGGATCATATCTCTATCGAGGGTTCGAATCCCTCTCTCTCCGCCATGTGCTACAATTATTGACTTTCCAAATTCTGAGAACGAGAAAGCTAATGTATAATATAGCTTACGACCTTTTAGCTTGAGGTTCGCAAATATAAATTAAGTAATTCTTTTTTCGTTTACTATAGAAATTTTCAAGATTCCATAAGCTTTAGAGTTAATATATAAGCTTTTTAGAAATTTATCCTCTACTCTGTTGTAACTTTTGACTAAATTACTTAATTCATAACTCCAACTGTGGTTAAGAAAGTAGATGAATAGCTGAGGATATTAAGGTATTCTGAAATTTTTCAAGAAAAAAGATTACCCTAATGAGTATAGATTACGATAGTTTATTCTGTTTTGTCGATGATTGTTATAAAGGATTTGAGCCATGGTATAACAAATCTCTACTTACCTGTGACACAAAGAAACTGATCCTGTACTAGAAAACTGGACAGTTTAGGATTAGGCAGCAACAGCCAAACTTTCATATAATATAAGGTATATTATAGTTAATAGCAGAATGGCGCCTTTTTCTGTTATAATACGCTTCTATATAATAAGCAATAGAAGAGCTAGCTTCATTTTTAGAACGATAGTTCTCTCCGTGTACCAATTCTACCTTTAAAGTATGGAAAAAAGATTCCATAGCAGCATTATCGTTACCCCCTGAACGCAATTGACACATTTTAAGATCTAACGGAATAATATGTTTTACATTTATTACATCATGCATAGTATCAACCTCTACCTCTTCAATTAAAAACTTCACTATGCTCCTTTTCTCTTCAAAAGTATGTGAATCTAAATTTTTACTTATTTTACTGGAAAAATCATCTAAATTGCGAATTACAGTTAATAGCTTTTTTGATTCTTCTTCTTGATTATTTAGGTAATTAATCTCGCTATTTGAGAATTAATAGTTTTTTCTTGAGCTTGCTTTTCACTTGAGACCCTAGCGTACAATCCTATTTTTAAAAGTTTTAAATTTAATGTCATCTTTTTGCTCTAGCTTAATTCTTTCAGTTGATAGGATAATTTCATATGCTGATTGCAGTCGTTGTTCTCGTCCAAAGATATAGATACTTTGGGTACTAACCTTCCATTTTGACTTTTTCCTTTTACCTTGCATACCCCATTTTCCTTTAATATATCAAGCTTTGAGGAAATTCCCCAACGATATACAGCAAACCTACGACCATCACTATAAATTGGATGATCATTCAAGGAAATAATACGACTTATGGAAAATGTGTCAATTGCGTTCAGGGGGTAATAGCAGCAACCTGTAGAGCTCATACTACATATTAGGCTGTTGGTCTTCAATAATTTTTGGTATTTATCGCTGCAATATTGAGAACCGCGATCGGAGTGAACAATTACCTTACTCGGAAATTTACGCTTAAATAGCGCCATTGTTAGCGCATCAGTAAGCATGTTGGCTTTAAGCCTACTGCTCATTGACCAACCAATCACCGATCTAGAGAATAGATCAATAAATACGCAGAGGTATAGCCACCCTTCGCTAGTTGGAATATATGTAATATCAGAAACCCATTTTTCATTAGGTTCTGTAGCTCTAAAATCCTGCTCTAGTAGATTAGGAGCAACCTGTTTGTTATGATTCGAATCAGTAGTAACTTTGTATTTCTTTCTAGCTTTAGCTATCAAATTCATATCATTCATGAGCTCTGCTATTTTTGCTCTGGTACACGGAATGCCTCTTGCTTTCAATTCATGAAAAATACGAGTAGAGCCATATCTAGATTTATGTTCGTTAAATATAATCTTTATCATTTGCCGTAATTCATTTTGTTTCTTCTCTCTTTTACCTACCGGAAGATTAAGCCAGTTATAGTATCCTGATTTACAAATGCCAAGAATCTCATAAAGGAGCCTTATCGGATAGCAGGCTCCATGTTTCTTGATAAAAGCGTATCTTACAGATCTTGGCTTGCAAAATATGCTGCGGCTTTTTTTTATATATCACGCTCCTGCTCTATCCTTTTTATTTTAGCTCGCAGAGTTCGATTCTCTTCTTCAAAGTTTTGATATTTAACGCTAATATTCTGGTTTTTAGTTTTTGGTAAATCTACTCTTTCTTGCATTGCTTTTTGTATCCAAGTATATAAAGTATTCCTGTTTATACCGAGTTCATCTGCTATAACAGCTTTTGGTTGCTCGGTTTGTAATGCTAGTCTAACAGCTTCTTTCCTGAATTCAGAACTGTATTTTTCGATTTTCTTTTTCATATTAGTTCTCTCTTTATTTTAACACATTTTGTGTCCAGAAAACTAATACAGGATCAATAACGCGTAGCTATTCTACCTTCTACCCCTCTTGATTTTTCAAAAATTTTTACATTAGCTATGTGATTAAGCATATGGCCAATAGATAAACCTGATATACCGGAGCCGATTATAGCAATATCCTGTTTTTTAATAGTCATATTTTATGC